>Ga0316206_1001248_pt1 | contig 24089 bp, 27 predicted proteins | sample 6monthpyrite_MG_FD_204942 | JGI IMG/M metagenome (GOLD analysis project Ga0316206, IMG submission 204942) | Microbial mat bacterial communities from mineral coupon in-situ incubated in ocean water Damariscotta River, Maine, United States -... | ecosystem: Environmental > Aquatic > Marine >... | reverse complement strand
AGGCGTCTGGGTGTTCCATATATTATAGTGGAGGTGACGGCTTCGGATGAGATATTGCGGCAACGTATATCAGAAAGAAAGCATGATGTCTCTGATGCAGATCTTTCAGTACTTGAACATCAACTCGCAAACAGGCAACCACTGCAAGAGGATGAGATTGGCGCAAGTATCTCGGTTAATACAGCAGAGTATTTTGATGTTAATGCGATTATTGACAAGATTAATGCCAGTTAGAATTAAACCAATTTATTTTTGAGATCGGTTCAATATTAACGGGTAATCATGCTCAAATAATGCGATGAGTTTTATTCCTCATATTCCACACCCAGTACGTTATGACTTTCTTTAAGGATGTAGTCGAGAAATGTTCGCGCGACCAGAGAGAGCTTTTGGCCTTTCAGATGTACAGCATACCAGCGTCGCTTTAACGGAAATCCTTCTACATCGAGTACTGTTAACTTGTTCATTTCCCGTTCGAGTCGTACGCTGTGTAATGACAGTACAGAGATTCCCAGACCGGCCATGACGGCCTGTTTAAGTGCTTCGCTGCTACCCAGTTCCATGTATGGCTCAATTTTAAGGCCACGATTCTCCAGTAACTTGTCAAATACATATCTCGTCCCTGAACCAATTTCACGATTAAGGAATCGTTCGTTAACCAGTTCTTCCAGAGGAATATTTTTTTTGTTTGCCAATGGGTGGTTGGCAGGTGCGATGATGCCAATGATATTATTCAGAAAGGGATATGCCTCGAGATTATCATCTTGTGGTATTTGTCCCATGATGACGAAATCATCTTCATTATTGAGCAGGCGTTCCATAACCCGCGCACGATTGGTAAATGTTAGTTTTGGCACTACATCCGGGTATTTCTGCAGAAATGCACCCAGTAGTTTGGGTATAAAATATTTAGCTGTAGAAACCACGGATACCTGAAGCGAACCCTTGACGGTGCCTTCAAGCTCTTCAATAGATTTAGTTAAATCGTCTACTCTATTAAGTATGTCCAGGCTGGCGGTATACATGGCCTTGCCCGCCGCTGTCGGGAATATTTTCTTGCCGATTTTCTCAAGTAGAGGGAGCCCCGCCTGTTCTTCAAGTCGTTTAACTTGAATAGAAACAGCGGGTTGCGAAAGATAGAGCTCTTCAGCGGCTCTTGTGTAACTACCAAGGCGTGACACGGCTTCAAACAGTTTTAGTTGCTGTAATGTTAGGTGCATAGGAATATCCATAAACATTTGTATATGTATTTTATAACAAAAACTAACTTTTCTAAATAGGTTTTTAGGTCTATATTCAGCTTCTATCTTATTTACGGCTCATCTCAGATGATCGTTCAGGATAAAAATTATTTGATTTTGAGAATGTATCAGAAATACTTTTTAAAATTTATCGATAAATAACTGTTGAGGAAAACAACATGGCAAAGACCTATAGCGCCGGTGTTAAAGAATACCGCGAAACGTATTGGATGCCTGATTACACGCCAAAAGATACTGATATACTGGCTTGTTTCAAGATCACTCCACAAGACGGTGTACCACGTGAAGAAGTTGCAGCAGCTGTTGCCGCTGAATCATCAACTGGTACCTGGACTACTGTATGGACCGACTTGTTAACTGACCTGGACTATTATAAAGGTCGTGCTTATGCGATTGAAGACGTACCAGGTGATGATACTTGCTTCTACGCATTTGTTGCGTACCCGATTGACTTATTTGAAGAAGGGTCAGTTGTTAATGTACTGACTTCTTTAGTAGGTAACGTATTCGGCTTTAAAGCACTGCGTGCACTTCGTTTAGAAGATATCCGCTTCCCGGTTGCTTATGTTATGACTTGTAATGGACCACCTCAGGGTATCCAGGTTGAGCGTGACATCCTGAACAAATACGGTCGTCCTCTGTTGGGTTGTACTATCAAGCCTAAACTGGGTCTGTCTGCTAAAAACTATGGTCGTGCATGTTACGAAGGCCTGCGTGGCGGTCTTGACTTCACTAAAGATGATGAAAACGTTAACTCACAGCCTTTCATGCGCTGGAGACATCGTTTTGACTTCGTTATGGAAGCTATCCACAAAGCTGAAGCTGAAACTGGCGAGCGTAAAGGTCATTACCTGAACGTTACAGCGCCTACTTCTGACGAAATGATGAAACGTGCTGAGTACGCCAAAGAAATTGGCGCTCCTATCATCATGCATGACTACCTGACGGGCGGTCTGTCTGCTAATACGCAGCTGGCTCAATGGTGTCAGGACAACGGTATGCTGTTACACATTCACCGCGCAATGCATGCGGTACTTGACCGTAACCCGCACCACGGTATCCACTTCCGCGTATTGACTAAAATCTTACGTCTGTCTGGTGGTGACCATCTTCATTCAGGTACCGTTGTTGGTAAGCTGGAAGGCGACCGTGACGCAACTCTGGGTTGGATCGACATCATGCGTGATTCTTACGTTAAAGAAGATCGTACACGCGGCATCTTCTTCGACCAGGATTGGGGCTCAATGCCTGGCGTTATCCCGGTTGCATCAGGTGGTATCCATGTATGGCACATGCCTGCACTGGTTAGTATCTTTGGTGATGACTCTTGTCTGCAGTTCGGTGGCGGTACATTAGGTCACCCATGGGGTAATGCTGCAGGCGCTGCTGCTAACCGTGTTGCAGTTGAAGCTTGTGTTGAAGCACGTAATTCAGGTGTTGAGCTTGAGAAAGAAGGTAAGGACATCCTTACTAAAGCTGCTGCTCATAGCCCAGAGCTTAAGATTGCTATGGAAACCTGGAAAGAGATCAAATTCGAATTTGATACCGTAGACAAGATTGACGTTGCCCATAAATAAACGGCGTCTTTCGTCATGATATGGCGTTAGTTGCGGTTCTGTGTTGCTCGCGTATTCCATATACGCTGTGCTACTCGAACCACAACTGCCTTGTCTCACGACGAAATACTTGTTTATTTAATATTTAATTTAATTTGGAGTAAGTCACATGAGTGATGTACAAGATTATAATTCAAGCCTGAGCGATGCAGCTCAGAGCCGTAAATATGAAACTTTTTCCTACCTGCCAACTTTGAGCACTGAATCTACTCGTGCGCAAATCCAGTATATCGTGGATAAAGGCTGGAACCCGGGTATCGAACACACAGAACCGGCAAATGCGATCAGCAATTACTGGTACATGTGGAAGCTGCCTATGTTTGGTGAAACAGATGTAGACGTTATTCTGGCTGAGATTGAAGCATGTCATAAAGCTCATCCTGATAACCACGTTCGTTTACTGGGTTTTGATAACTTTGCACAGTCTGCAGGGGCTGCAATGGTTGTTCACCGCGGCGTTTCTGTTTAAGAGCGACAAGGTAATATCCTGAAGTAATATCAAAAGCCTCTGGTTAAATTATATTGGCCAGAGGCTTTTTTTGCCTATAATGCATATTATTAACTGATTATAAAGAGTCTTATATGGCACGTCCTGATAAATATGTTGGAGTTCAAAATGATGTCAATGGTGGTATGACCACGATTGGCAAGATTATTCGTGATGCCTGGGTATTTGGCCTGATCGAAGAATCAGAAACCTGTGAAGGCTGGAATTTTGCCGGTGTTGACGCCTTGCTGGATAAGGTCAATACCGAATGGGATAAATATGGATGTCTGGTGAGTAATTTGCCAACAGAGCTGCTAGAGAAACATCAGCGAATTCATGGCAAGGCAATAGAAAATGCTCGTGCTGCAGGATGGAGTGGTGAAGCAGAAACCGAAGATGAAAAGTAGTACGCCCCGATGGTATTTTATTTACGTAGTACTCAATATGTTTTAAATAGTGTTAATCGAATAAGAGAGAGTGGGTTATGTCTGTTACCGAAAATGTTGTAGATGTCGATCAGTATTTAATTAAAGATGAGCCCTATTACGAACCCGTTGGTTCCGAGTTGTCATTATACGAATCAGCTTATGATGTTCGTATGCCTATGATGATAAAAGGTCCTACCGGTTGTGGTAAGTCACGTTTTGTTGAGCACATGGCCTGGAAACTTGGCAAACCTCTTATTACAGTCGCCTGTAATGAAGATATGACCGCGTCTGACCTGGTTGGCCGTTTCCTGCTCGATAAAGACGGCACCAAATGGCAGGATGGCCCTCTGACGACTGCTGCACGTATTGGAGCTATCTGTTATCTGGATGAGATAGTAGAAGCACGTCAAGACACAACCGTTGTTATTCATCCACTAACTGACCACCGTCGCAGTCTGCCTTTAGACAAGAAAGGTGAATTAATTCAGGCGCACCCTGATTTCCAGTTGGTTATCTCATATAACCCCGGTTACCAGAGTTTAATGAAAGATTTAAAACAATCAACCAAGCAACGTTTTGGTGCGATGGATTTTGATTATCCGATTGAAGCGACAGAAATTGAGATCGTTCATAAAGAGTCGGGTGTTGATAAAGGTGTTGCAGAGAAACTGGTGCACATTGCCCAGCGTGCTCGTAACCTTAAAGGTCACGGTTTAGACGAAGGCATCTCAACGCGTTTACTGGTTTATTCAGGCCAGTTGATTGCTAAAGGTGTTGCTCCGTTAGATGCATGTAGCATGACAATGGTAACGCCTTTGACTGATGATCCCGATATGCGCGATACATTGAACGCCGCTGTCGAAACATTTTTTGGGTAAAACCATATTCAAAGTGCAAATGAGAACGGAAGGATAAGTCGTTTCTACTCTTTTATCTCTATTGCCCTGATAATGACAGAAGCCTGATATGTCGATAAAAATCGAAGATTACGAAGATTTTCTCACTGATGCAGCACCAGAAGTCCGAAGTGTCCTGGAAGGAACCTTTCAGGAGGCTTCGCGTGTTATGTCTCCAACGGGTCTGCAAGAGTATCTGGACGGCGCCAAAAGTTTATGTAACCTTGGTCGTGGCCATGACGTAGTGATTTGCTATCTTCAGGAAATGCCATTGGTCGCCAAGGAATGCGGCGAAGATGTTATTGGTGATTGCCTGACAGCAGCCATGAAGCTCTCATCCATGACCTCTGCAGAGGTGGTTGCGCTATTGTTTGCCAGTATGCCGACGGCTGCGCGGAATCTGGGTGATGCTGAATTGTTTCGTGGTTATCTGACGCTAATACATCAACTGGCTTCTACTGCATCACGCGGTGTACGCCCGATGCTCAATCATATCGATGAGTTGTTATCTAAATTAACATTGAGTGGCTTACGTCGTTGGGCTCAGTTTGGCTCGCAGGCCTATCGACGAGACTTTAATAATCTAACAGCATACTTTAATCTGGAATCTGCGGACAGTCGTGCCGTACTCCAAAAAGAACGCCGTGGCATACTTTTTATAAAAACACAGCGGAAATTAAATTTTTATTTACGTGCATTATGGGGGCGAGACTTTTTCCTGCGTCCAACGGGTGCTGATTACACTGATTTCCGTCCCTTTATCGAGCATCGTATATTACATCTGCCCGATGCTTTAGATGACTATGGTGATATTCCAGGACTGGAGCTTTATCGCGCAACGGCTGCGCATATGGCGTCTCATATGGCTTATTCCACTGCGCCTATCTCCGCTGAGGGGCTTAGTCCTGCGCAAATGTTTTTTATTGGCCTTGTTGAAGATGCGCGTGTTGAATATAAAGCAATCAATGAATTCCCTGGGTTAAAGAAACTCTGGCGCTCATTAATGGAAGTTCCCAGTGAAGAAAAAGTGGAACATCGAACCATGCCATTGCTGGAGCGTTTTTCTATCATGTTACTGGATGACAAGATTAGTTCAGATGATGAAGATCTGAATGGTCTGGCGCAAAAATTCCATGAAGGTATCGGAGAAAATCAGGATAATAATAATTTTTGCTGGCACCTTGGTCTTGATGTTTTTAATTTATTCTCCTCGCGAAAAGAAGTGCCAAGCCTGCGTATTCTTGAGCGTATCGATATCCCTTATCGTGATGACAATCGTTATGTGTGGGAATTCGAAGAATTCGACATGAATGCCGAGTTTGAATATGTTCCGGCCAGTCAGCGACAGGTTCGTAAACAAGTTAGTGTTATCGAAATGGCCAATGAAGTGGATTGTGAGCTGGCTGGTGATGATGCCCAGGAAATCTGGACCTGCTCGACCAATATGCGCCCCTATGAAGATGATTTAACCGATGAACAAATCAGCTTCAACGATATGTGGGGCAAAGAGCCCGTTTCTGATCCGTTCCATTACCAGGAATGGGATTATCAGATTCAATTACATCGACCTGACTGGGCAACTGTTTACGAGCGTCGTCAGCCTCGGGGGCATGTCGAGGATATTCAGGCAATTATAGATGAATACAAACCGGTTGCGCATCGCATCAAGCAAATCATCGACCTGTTAACGCCTGAAGGTGTGCAGCGTGTACGTAATATGGAAGATGGTGATGAAGTTGATATCAATGCAGCAATCGATGCCATGATAGCAATCCGTATGGGTGAGCAACCCAACACCCGAATTACGATGCGTAATGTATTAAAGAGTCGTGATTTATCAGTTGTGTTGTTGCTGGACTTGTCGGAGTCAACTAATGAGCCAATGAATGGCTCAGAAAAAACAGTTTTACAGCTCACTCGCGAAGCGGCGACGCTGGTAGCGACAGCGATTGAAGGTATTGGCGATCCTTTTGCCATTCATGGTTTTTCCTCCGACGGTCGTCATGATGTGCAGTATTATCGCTTTAAAGATTTCAACCAGCATTTTGATGATGAAACAAAATCCAGGCTTGCAGGTATGAAGGGTGGATTATCGACGCGCATGGGTGCTGCGTTGCGACATGCGGGGCAGCATTTGTTAAAGCAGCAGGAAAAACGAAAACTGGTGCTCATGGTGACCGATGGAGAGCCTGCGGATATTGATGAGCGAGATCCACAGCATTTACGTCATGATACCAAGAAAGCAGTTGAAGAACTTTATAGCACCGGGGTGCTCACATATTGTTTAACGCTTGATCCGAACGCAGATGATTATGTGAAAAGAATTTTTGGTGCCAATAATTATACGATTATTGATCATGTTGATAAATTGCCTGAGCAATTACCAACCCTGTTTGCGAGTTTGACGGCATAATGTCTTGTCAGTCAGGAGTATCTCATGCCCCTGGTTAGTATGCGCGATATGCTTCATCACGCCTATGAAAACAATTATGCGGTTGGTGCATTTGATCTGGTTAGTCTGGATTTTGTGGAAGCCGTTATTGATGCTGCTGAAAATTGTCGATCCGCAGTTATTCTCAGTGTCGCAGAACCTCATTTTGTGCATTATGACTTTGAGCTATTGTTGCCTGCAATTGAAGCGGCTGCAAAAAGAGCCTCTGTTCCCGTAGCCATTCAACTTGATCATGGTAGTTGTGCAGAGACAGTGACCAAGGCAATTAACCTGGGATGTAACGGCGTTACATTGGCCGGGAAGAATCGTCACTTTTCAGAAAATATTGATAAAACCAGATCTGTTGTTGAGATAGCGCATGGATGCGGTGTTTCTGTTGTAGGAGAGCTTGGTTATGTGGCCGGTCAAATGGGTGAGGATGCTGAGCAGCATCCAGGTGAAGCCACCTTTACAATGCCTTCTGAAGCAAAAGCGTATGTGGAAAGAACGGGTGTTGATTTTCTTTCGGTGTCTATTGGCACAGTACAGGGGCGCATGAATGGACGTGCAAAACTGGACTACAAGCGGCTTAAGCAACTCAATCAGGCTGTGAATATTCCTCTGGTTATACATGGTGGAAGTGGGCTTAATGAGGAACAGTTTCATAAGCTGACCTTGAATGGTGTTGCCAAGATAGATTATTACACCGCACTTTCTGACGTGGCTGCAAAAGCGATGCGAAAACGCAGTAAAGAAAATCCCGATGGCAGTTTTACGGATCTTAAAAAAGATGTGAAAAAAGCTGTTGGTGCTGAAGTTGAGAATTGCCTTCGTCAATGGGGGAGCGCCGGGCGTGCAGCTGAAGTGCTGGAGCGCTGTGAGCCATGGTTGTCGGTTGAGCATCTTATTATTCATAATATGAGCGTACACAGTAGCCAGTCATTTGATAGTTTAATCGCCACAGGTAAGCAGTTACTCTCCCAGATACCCGGTGTACGCGAAGTATTTACCGGTGAGGCAATGGGTGAAAACAGTCAGTATCGTTTGTGCTGGTCGGTACGGTTTACTCATAAAAAGGCACTTGAGAGTTTTCGCAAACATCAGGGTTTTGGTAATTTTTTAAAGAAACAATTCAACCCTAATGTCAGTAATATTATCAGTGTTGATTACCAAGAGAAGTAGTCGAATATCTTTTTTGAAATTGCATCAGGTGGTAGTTCTTAACGGTACGATATTGACTTTGTGATGGGTTGTTAGTGACTCCCTATGGCGTTGGTCTAATAATAACATGGCCTGATAAAATTCATTATTCAGTCGGTTTTGGATATCATGCATGTCGCCACCATAATAAATAATGCGGTAATCCACATGTTGAGTTAAGGAATCCCGTTGGCCTGCATTTATTAACGGATGCCAGGAAACCCGAATCAAACGCCCCCCTTCATCATCCTGAACAGCATAGGCTAAACTATCGACAAACCAGAATGCATCTTTTTCTATAATGGCAAGATACTGCAGAGAGCGAATCGGTATAAAAAGATGGCTGGATTGGCTTCGTTTAAGTAAAATCTGAGACAGATTGTATGTTCTAGATGGTAATTGTGAGTCCTGTAGCAAGAATTCATCAGGGGTAAAGAATGATTGAGTGTCGTGAGCTGTCATAGTTTTTATTCTAGCATTATAAATCAATAGTGCTAGCCTATACCTGCAGTATGTATCATGGAGGTGATAATAGGGAAAATTTCAATAAACATAGTGCTTTTGATTTAATTTTGATGTGTATTGCCCCGGCTATTTAACTGATAAATTAGGGCGCTATGCGGTTGTTATTAGTGTTAAAATCTTTGTAATTGATAATACAAGGTGTTATTTATGATTGATGCAAAGTCAGCACTAAAGCGATTACAGGAAGGAAATCAACGCTTCATTAGAGGATTGCGTTCAGTTGATAGCGTGATGACAGATGCAAAGCGTGACAAGCTTGCCGGGAGACAGGAACCTTTTGCTATCATTTTAGGTTGCTCGGATTCTCGTGTTCCCGCAGAGATTGTGTTTGATCAGGGTCTGGGTGATTTGTTTGTAATACGTGTAGCCGGAAATATTGTCGCGCCGTCACAAATTGGCAGTGTAGAGTTCGCTGCTTCTAAATTTAAAACTCGCCTTGTTGTTGTGCTAGGCCATTCCCAATGTGGAGCCATTTGCGCAACTGTTGAAGATTTAAAACGACCAAATGCAGAGCAATCCCTGAATATTAAATCAATTGTTGATCGTATTCGTCCATCAGTAGAACCATTCAAGATGACTGAATTATGGAATGATGACGATGCTTTGGTAGAGGAGGCTATGCGAGCCAATGTTCGTGCTTCTGCCAATCAGTTAAGGCATGGTTCAGCGCTGTTGGAAAACCTGAGTGAAAAGCACGATCTTCTTATTGTAGGTGCCGAGTATTCTCTGGAGACAGGTGAGGTTGTGTTTTTTGACGGGTTGCCAGAACAGGACTGATTTAAAGTAATTAATGAATTGCCACGCTATGCTTCCATCTGCAGCAGCTAATGTATTAGTCGTAGCCAGTCCTTCAATGAATATTAATAGCCGTGTATTTTATTTCAGCTTGCTTGAGGACCAGATGGTGGCGTGGCCGACTTTGCGTCCGGGTCTTGCCTGCTTGTTGTAGTCATGTAAATGTAGTCCGGGCGTCGTGAGTAGTTCAGTGCGATCTGGTATCTCACCAATGAAGTTGATCATCTTTGCATAACCATTGGCTTCGGTGCTACCCAGTGGCAGTTTGCTGATAGCGCGAAGATGATTTTCAAACTGTGAAGTTACCGCGGCTTCAATGGTCCAGTGTGCGGAATTATGCACACGCGGTGCTATTTCATTCGCGAGTAGTTTCTCTCCGGTATCGAATAACTCCAGAGCCATGACGCCAACGTAATTAAAATGTTCGAGTAGGCGGTTCGCATAATCTTCGGTTTTAGCCTGCATGGCATCGCCCGGCATGCTAAAGGCGGTTTTTAAAATCCCGTCCTCATGCAGGTTTTCGGAAACTGGATAAAAACGAGTTTCACCTGTGTAGCTTCTAACGGCGATAATCGACACTTCGCGTTGAAAATTTGCAAAGCCTTCTAGAATCAATGGCACACCTGCAAGTGTATCCCAGGCTTTTTTTACATCGCCGGTTTTACGCAGAAAATACTGCCCCTTACCATCATACCCCATGGTGCGGGTTTTCAGGATGGCCGGAAGTCCAATGCTGTTTACGGCACTGTGAAGATCTTCTTCATTCTCGACATTTGCAAACGGTACAGTTGGAATACCAAGTTCTTTAAATATGTTTTTTTCACAAATACGGTCATAGGTTGTAGCTAAAGATTGTGCGGAGGGAAAGACTTCAATGCTGTTGGATAAGAAGGCAAGGGAAGACGATGGAACATTTTCAAATTCATAGGTAACAACGTCTGCCTTGTCAGCCATGGCTCTGAGTAACTCGGTATCGTCATAATCACCGCACAGGTGTTCACCCAATGGTGCGGCACAGGCGTCTTTGTCGGGATCGAGAATAATAAATTTCATTCCCAATGGAATACCAGCCAGAGCCAGCATTCTTGCAAGCTGGCCACCGCCGATGATACCAATGATCATGAAGCGATCCTGGGATCAGGGTTGGCAAGTACTGTTTCGGTTTGTTGTTTACGGAAATTGTTTAACGCGTTGCGAACCCTTTCGTCGTGATTCGCAATAATGCCGGCAGCGAGCAATGCGGCATTCACTGCACCAGCACGACCAATAGCCAGGGTGCCAACCGGAACACCGGCAGGCATTTGCGCGATCGACAATAATGAATCCATCCCATTTAAAGCCCTGGATTGTATGGGAACACCGAGTACCGGCACAGCGGTTTTTGCCGCGATCATACCCGGTAGATGGGCCGCGCCACCGGCGCCGGCAATAATAACTTCCAGTCCACGTGCGGCTGCTGATTCGGCATAGCTGAATAATTTATCGGGCGTGCGATGCGCAGAGACCACTTCAACCTCATGTGCTACTCCGAGGCTTTCTAATGTGTCGGCAGCATTTTTCATTGTCTCCCAATCGGAAACAGAACCCATGATGACGCCCACTTTCGGTGAGCCGGCAGATTGTTTACTCATTCGTTGATTGCCTTATAGATAGAATGCGGGTGAAGTGCGCATACTTACTGCTTCAGAGCGGGATGACCACTTCTCGCAAATACAAACGTATATTATATACTATCTTGCGATGATTTTAAGCACATCAAGCATAATAAGCGGTGGGCCACGATTTTTTGATGAAGAGGTTGGTGTTGGTTTTATATACAATTATAATGATAGGGTCGGTGCAAACATTACTGAAGTTCGACTGAGAGATCGGCTTGAATCAGCAAAACATAGTCAAAACGAACAGGAAGCAGGATCAAATGCCAGATAAACAGGTGACACTCCAGGAAAGCATATTTCAGCAACAAGAAGTATTAATTACTATGTTGTCTGATCCACTGAAACGAGCAGCGAAATCATGTAGTAAGGTCTGGGGTGATCGTGAAAAACTCAATCATGCACTTACGGAAATAATGCATACCATGTCTTATTGTAAGTACCTCTATATTCTGGATATAGATGCTGTACAAATTAGTGATAATGTTAGTCACGAAGGGCTGGTAACAAGACATTTTGGCCGTGACCGTTCCCAGCGTCCCTATATACGTGAGATGAAGCCAGTCAGTGATTTTGCTTTATCAACAGCCTACATCAGTTTGCGGGCAGAACGCCCTTCATTGACCGCAATACAGTTGGTGCGCGATGAACAAAAAAATCACCTGGGTTATATAGGCGCAGATTTTGATTTGCGTGATTTACCATTAACGCGTGATTTGTATGAAGAGCCACGTCAGTGGACTCAAATTAAAGGGGATCCCTCTATACGTGGAAACGTATTTTCACAGACACGTAGTGATAGCGATATGGACCGCCATATTGATACGGTGCTGGGTGTAATTGAAGAGTTAATTGTCGATCATGGTGTTTTTCATGCAAAGCTTCATTTCTCGAGTAATCGTGCTGTTATATGGCACTTTGATGATCCTTTTCGATTCCGCTTACTTAGCCTGGATGCATTGGTCGATCCGAACATTTGCCTGGCTTATCCAAACAGGGAATACCCCAAGGATGCATCTATACCCGAGTCACAAATTCACTCGATTCTTGATAATTTACGACAATTGAGGCTCATGGACGACACTTTGTATTTACGTGCGGGCGCACTAAATATCTTTAATGGTATTGTCAGTCTTAACTTTTCATGTGATGGTTCACATTATATTCCCTATGATGAGTTTTTGAATAAGGAGCATGCATTCTGGGGTAGTGAAAGCAACGATTGATATTATTATTCAGTAATTTAATTTTTCTATCCAGCCATAGCTGTTTTGATACTGGTTATTTCCCGATCTTAAGAACATTTATAATAATTTTATGAATACGCTGAGGTATGTAAACGTTCTGATAGCATACTTAGCGTGATGTAATTTTAGCTAAAGAAAGCAGTGTACCGTAAGTCTTTGATAATTTTTTTATCAATACAAACAATAACTTATTTTTATTAATGCATAAATAAGTGCTTATATAGAGCCTTAAATACATGCAATTTTCATTTCTGCCCCTTCATCTATCAATAGACGATAGTCTATTGATCAGTTAATTAATATTTATTTGTATATAACCATAGTGTTTCTTAAGCTTTTTCAATGTGAGTGATAGTTATCTATCAATGTATAAATATGGCAGAAAAAAAGTGAAACAGTTACATGGTAAAACTTAAAACCTACGTGTATATCGATTCACTGCAGCCGCAGTTAGCAGAATACATGGCTTCAGTATCTCAAGGTTTTCCTCCTGTTCCAGGAGATGCCTGCTTATGGGTTGAGGTTTCACCAGGTATGGCTATTCACCGTGTGACAGATATTGCTTTAAAAGCATCACAGGTAAAACTAACGCAACAAGTCGTTGAGCGTGCATATGGTTCTATGGTTGTTCATCATAGAGATCAAAGCGATGTGATTGAAGCCGGAAAAATATTGTTATCAAGTATCAATGCCGATGTACACGATCGAGAACATTGTGACATTGAATGGCAAGAAATTATTAATGGTATGACATCTGATCATGCTGTTTTGGTAAATCGCCAACATCGTGGTGGTTCAATGATGTTACCTGGTGAAAGTATGTTCATTCTGGAAACTCAACCAGCGGGCTATATTGTATATGCAGCAAATCAGGCAGAAAAAGCGGCAAATATAACACTGATAGATGTTCGAGCAGTTGGCGCCTATGGACGCTTAACTCTGTCTGGTAGTGAAGCCGACGTTGAGGAAGCCGCAACGGCAGCCATCAATGCTATACAGAATTTATCAAGGGCATAGTTATGCATCGTCATGAACTGTTGAATTTACTCAAAGAGCATAACTCTCGGTTTATGGATGAGTCTGGATTTGTGAAGCGTGCATTAAATTACATCGAAGACTATGAAGACTGTTTTTATCGTGAGCTATGGCCAGCACATGTCACTGGTTCAGCATGGGTAGTTAGTCCAGATCGTAATCGTATTTTAGTGATGCATCATAAAAAACATAATCAATGGTTTCAGCCTGGTGGGCATGCTGACGGAGATGCAGACATAGTGCGAGTAGCATTGCGTGAAACATCGGAAGAAACCGGTATAGAACTATCGCAAGTAAAGCTTTTAGATTTAAAAGTGTTCGATGTGGATATTCACAGCATACCGGCAATTGGAAGTGAGCCAGAGCATGAGCATATTGACGTGCGGTTTCTGGTAGAAATTGACGATAGCATTCCAGTTCCAGGTAATGATGAATCGCATGATGTGATATGGGTTAATTTAAATAATGTATCTGGCTTTAACAATAACCGTTCTACTTATCGGATGGTTGAAAAAACACGTCAATTACGTAACAGGATATTACAGAAACTAATGTGACAGCTAATTTCTCGATAAGTATATTTAAGTAATCGATATATCAATGTGTTATGGCGTCCTGATTGAAGATAGTTAGCAGCGGTAGTTATAAATATTGTGTAATAAGTAGATGAAGAAAGTACTTGTAGTGAATATTTTATATAGATTTTTATATATGTATTAATAAGAAAATATCAATTGGAACTATGTATAGACCTGGAGATATTATTATTTATACACGTTTCAGAATTAGTAAGTTAACCAAATAATTTTTAATTAAGCAGGAGAAGAATATGTCATCTAAAGGTTATCAGGCGGGAGTAAAAGAATACCGCGACAAATACTGGACTCCGGATTATGTGCCATTAGACACGGATCTTCTGGCATGTTTTAAAGTAACAGGTCAGCCAGGTGTACCACGTGAAGAAGTGGCGGCAGCTGTAGCGGCAGAAAGCTCTACCGGTACATGGTCTACTGTATGGTCAGAATACCTGACTGATTTAGAGTTTTATAAAGGACGGGCATACAGAATAGAGGATGTCCCTGGTGATAAAGAGTCATTTTATACATTCATCGCTTATCCACTTGATCTTTTTGAAGAAGGTTCGATAGTAAATGTACTGACTTCATTAGTAGGTAATGTATTTGGTTTCAAAGCGCTAAAACATTTACGTCTTGAAGATATTCGTTTCCCAATAGCGTATATCAAAACGTGTGGTGGTCCACCAGCAGGCATCATGGTAGAACGTGATCGTTTAAGTAAATACGGTCGTCCAATGCTAGGTGCTACGATTAAACCCAAATTAGGTTTGTCTGCGAAGAACTATGGTCGTGCAGTATATGAATGTTTGCGAGGCGGTCTTGATTTAACTAAAGATGACGAAAACGTAAACTCTCAGCCCTTTATGCGCTGGCGTGATCGTTTCGAATTTGTTGCTGAAGCAATTGATAAAGCACAGCGTGAAACCGGTGAACGCAAAGGTCACTACCTGAACGTTACAGCAGCAACACCTGAAGATATGTATGAGCGTGCTGAGTTTGCAAAAGAAATTGGTTGTCCAATCATCATGCATGATTTCTTAACCGGTGGTTTTACAGCTAATACAGGCCTTGCTAACTGGTGTCGTAAAAACGGTATGTTGTTGCATATTCATCGTGCAATGCATGCGGTAATCGATCGTCATCCCAAGCATGGTATCCACTTCCGTGTACTTGCCAAGTGTTTACGTTTGTCAGGGGGTGATCATTTACATACCGGAACAGTTGTAGGGAAGTTAGAGGGTGATCGTAATTCGACACTTGGTTTTGTTGATCAATTACGTGAATCATTTGTGCCTGAAGATCGTAGTCGTGGTGTTTTCTTTGACCAGGACTGGGGCTCTTTGCCTGGTGTATTTGCTGTTGCATCTGGTGGTATCCATGTATGGCATATGCCTGCATTACTTAACATATTTGGTGATGATTCAGTGTTACAGTTTGGCGGTGGTACACAGGGACATCCCTGGGGTAATGCAGCAGGTGCCGCAGCTAACCGTGTTGCGTTAGAAGCTTGTGTTAAAGCGCGTAACGAGGGGCGTGAGTTGGAACGTGAAGCACGTGACATTATGGAAGCAGCCGCTAAAAGTAGTCCTGAGCTTGCTATCGCAATGGAGACATGGAAAGAAATCAAGTTTGAATTTGAAACAGTTGACAAGCTGGATGTTTAATCTCGTTTGGAAGGTTTCGAATAACGTAATAATTATTATGAGGAATTATCAATGAACAGTATTACAGGTGATTACCAAACTCAGAACACGCTGGAAACTTTTGGCTTTCTTCCAAAGTTAACAGCTGAAGAAGTACAAATGCAAATTGCATATATCGTTGCGAATGGTTGGTCTCCAGCGATAGAGCATGAGCTTCCAGAAAATTCGGCTGATCATTATTGGACAATGTGGAAGCTACCTATGTTTGGTGAAACAAATATTGGCACTGTATTAAGTGAACTGGATTCCTGTCGTCGCACATATCCAGATCATCATATTCGTTTGATAGGGTACGACAGCTACACGCAAGGCCAGGGTTCATGTTTTGTAGTATACGAAGCTTAAAATAGACAGTCACCAGCGTAAGTATTCAGGTGTGAAAATAATATTTTTCACACCTGATCGATGACAATTTGGAGATCCATATGTCACAAAATACAAATAATAGTGCACGTCAGGCAGCGTTAGCGAGGCGTATAGCATTATCAACATCAGGAAAAGCAGCACTGAGCAAAGCATCGGCGGATACAGCTACAACTTCTATTGTTGTATCTTCTGCAGCCAATAGTGCTTCGACAGCAATAGCCACGTCGGGTGGTAGTGCGCGAAAGGCTGCACTTGCTCGTCGTATTGCCATGTCGAAAGGTGGTAAGCGATCTGTTGCTAATACTGATAGAACACGTAATGAATCTGCAAGCGTGCCGGCTGCTGTGACAAGTCAGAAAGCTAAAGATAAGCCGTCTGAAGACTGTGGTTGTGGTTGCAAGAAAGAATCTACAGATATTTCACCAGAAACAGTTACTTCGTCAGATGAAATAAGGATTTCTGCACAACTGCAAAGTCATCAAGGGCTGGTAAGAAAACTCAGAAAAAATTCAGTTCGTGCAGCAGCACTTTCACGCCGTAAAGCGTTGTCGACTAAAGGAAAATCTGCACTTAAGGGTGGAGCAGTTAGTGCAGCAAGTGCAGCACGTGCTTCTAACCCCGATATGTCTAGTCGAGAATTAGCAAAAATATTACGTACTGAACGTAGTGCAAAAGGGAAGACAAGCAATAAAGATGTTGCAATGAAGCCAACAGGCCCTCGTCGTCGTGCAGCATCACAGGAAGCACCTGTGAAAGTAGGAGAGAGTGACACTGCATCAGGTCAAACCATCACGGGCACGATGGTAGATAGAAAAAATGACGTAACGGGTAATGAGGCAAGTACTTGTCGTGGGATAACGGGCACAGAGTACATGGGTGCTGATGTTTTTAAAGATTATTGTCAAGCTGATGCTAAGCCTGCTTTTAATCGCGTGAGTGTAACATCCACCGGCGCAGGAAATAGTATCTCTGGTGTTAAGGTTGGCCGTAGCTCTCAAGTTACTGGAGATGAACCAGGTAGCTGTAAAACAGTTACGGGTAATGAATATTTATCTGCTGAGCAAGTACAGAAATTTTGCGGAGCAGACGTAACAGCAGCGCCTTCTAAATTCAGTATTGCTGAAACAGCAAAGGGAAAAAAAGTATCGGGCAATAATGTTGGACAAGAAGAAAAAGTGACTGGTAATGATAGTGGTGCAGATCGTAGTTTAACCGGTACACAATATATGCAGCGAGCCAAAGATTCAGCGCCTGCTAAAGTTGCTGTCAGTAAAACCTTACGTGGGGGTTCTGTGACTGGGCAGCATATTGGCCGTAGTGGAAATGTAACTGGAGATGAGTCAGGTAGTTGTCGTAATGTAACAGGCGATGATTATGTGGGTTTAGAACAGTATGATACTTTCTGCAAAAGTACACCAGCAGCAAATGATAAAAAAGTAGGTATGACAAATACATTAACGGGTAAATCGCTAACAGGTACGATGACTGGCCGTTCTGAAATTGTAACGGGAAATGAGTCGGGTACTTGTGAAGCTGTTACAGGGACGCCTTATGTGAGTCAGTCTGAAAGGTTTTGCTCAAGCAACCAAATGTCTATAGCTGCTGCACGGAACAAAAAAGGAATAGCCAGTGCTGGTGCAAGCATGACGGGAACTCAACCCGGTGTTGCTGGTGCCGTGACTGGAGCTGAAAAAGGAGCTTGCGAACCTTTAACTGGTACGCCTTATATCGGAGCTGATCAGCTTGCAGACGTTTGTCCAGCTATAGCAGCGCAACCAGGCAGCTCTGATTTTCCACAGGCATTAGGAGTAATGCCATGGAATCAGTTTAGTGTGGCTTCACCTGCTGCTGAGTCGCAAATTGATCATATGCAAGATGGTATTACAGGCTGTGCATCGGCAAATGGCAAGATTACAGGTCCATTTGGAATGGCATCTGGAAAGTTAACAGGCACTGAAGAAGCCCGTTTTGGTAAAGCAGAGCATCAGGTAGCTGTCACTGCGATGTCGACGCCTGCTACAGCTGAAATGATAGATGGACGTGTTAAGTCACGTATTTCAGGCGAAGGTATGTCATCCGGTATAAGAATTTCCGGAGATGACTGGGATCGTGGAGATCATGTAACGGGAACTGAAGGTTTGTCAGCTGTCAGAAGAAATCAAACAATACGCTCATCGGGCTCAATCGCAATGTCAGCGTCAGTACCATCGAAACGCAATGATGAAATTGTGGTTCCTGTAAGTAAGGTTACTGGCGGTAGTGGTAACACTGAGCAGGGTGCATTTGTAACTTACTCTGGAGGAGCTCGCGGTTAAGTCGCGCAAGTTGGAAGCATGTTAAGCACACGTCGAAATAAAAACCGTTCATTGTCCTGGTCCAGGAAACCAGCACGATCAACTCGTCTCGGTAAAAGATCTACCAGGACATCGAATATCGTTGCTAACGCTTCACACAGAGTATCAATGAATCAACACCCGTTAACAAATAGTGGCGAGAACCAGCGCTTATTTAGTTATGAGCAGCGTGTAAAAACTGCATTTGATGTGGTTGTTCCTACATTGAAAGATATTTCAAGCATGCAAAATGAATCTGATTTCGAGATTCGTGCACAAGAAATTGCACATAAACAATTAGGTTATAAGTTACCTGAGAGTTTTTTAGAAGATGCCTGGGTACAGCAACTTGATATGCGACGTTTGTTTGCCTGGTGTATGTTTGAAACATACAGGATCTTTTGTGATGATTTTTTTAATAATGACCCTTTAGGCACCGGGAATGAAAATAACTTTAAGCAAATGCTGCAAGAATGTGGTTTTCATACCCTGGATGTTTCGCCGTGTGCAGATGGTCGGTTGGCCCATGTGATTCGCTATGTAATGCGTTTGCCTTATCGTGAAGTTAGAAGGAAGTCATTTGCAGGTGCAATGTTCGATATTGAAGACAGTATTGATAAGTGGGTTGAGACGGAATTAATGCGTTTCCGTGAAGGTCAGCCTAATGCAGCTGATGAATCAACGCGCTATTTAAAGACAGTTGTTTATCATTACAGTTCGGTTGATCCGGAGCATGAAGGGTGTGCAGCACATGGTTCTGATACAGATCTTGCTGCTCAATCAGGAATTGATCGATTATATGGGTTTAAGCAAGCAATAGAGAACACATATTGCTGTGGAGCATCGATTGATCATCTGTTAATTGGTTTAGATACCGACACGGACACTCTTCGCATTCACATACCAGGAGAAGATGGTTCGATTAACCTGAAAAAGTATATTGATGCACGTGAAGTTTATGATGAAACTAAAACGATGAGTGCGCAATCAGCTAAAGAATGGATTGCTGATTTTGTTAAAGGCAACAATCCTTCAATGTCTTTTGGAATGACTAAGTTCATTACATATATATTAATAAATAATCTGTCTCAGATAGATTACGTGAGAAATTATCATGGGGATTATTACAAAGACGCAGGTCATGCTGAACGATTCATTGGCGCAGGTATAGGGTTTGAAGAAATACAATTACGTAATCTGACATATTTTGCCTATCTTAATACAGTTGAGGAAGCTGCTGCGGATCTTGATGTTGGTATAAAAATATTTACAGGGCTTAATGTTTCGCATGGAATGCCAGTTCCTGTAGTTATACGTTATGACTATCACGGTAATGTTCCGGGTGCACGTGAACGTGCAGAGCAGCATTGTTACCAGGTAGCAGGTGCACTTGAAAATCGCTACCCGGAACTGACCTCACAAGGGTTGTTACATACCTTGTTAGCAGTGCGTGATGTAAGTGCTGCAAGCTGTATTGAAGTATTGGATAGTTCTGTAACAGCGCAAACAGCGCAGGAGGCTCACTGATGTTAATTTGTCAGGTTGAAAAGCCACTGGTTTCGACGAATCGTATACCAGGCTTATTGCATAAGCATATGCAAGTGGTACGTGAAGGTAGTGCATTAAAGGTTGCAGTTGATGCTGTTGGTTGTATTCCCGGTGATTGGGTTATTTGCGTTGGAAGTTCTGCTGCCCGTGAAGCTGCTGGTAGTAAAGAGTACCCGAGTGACTTAACCATTGTTGGTATTATTGATCACTGGGTTCCGCAATCGGAAGAAACTTGATGGATATTTTACAAGTAGAAGATTCACTTGTATGTACCAGTCGCATTGATGGATTAAAGCACACTAATCTGCGCTTATTACGAAATGCAGATGGCAAGCGGCTGGTTGCAACTGATCCGGTTGGTGCGAGTAAAGGCAATTGGGTTTTTACTGTAAGTGGTTCAGCTGCAAGATATGCTGCAGGTGACTATGAGATTTTAACTGATCTGACGATTGGCGGCATTATAGATTTCTGGGAAGCTGATTAAAATCAGTTTCTATTGAAAAAAATGGTAACACAATAATTGTTATCACAAGTATTGCAGTAGTTCAGCAATGACAAACAAAGTAGGAGATATAAAAAATGGCTAATGATAATTATGGTATAGCACTTGGTATGATTGAAACACGCGGTTTAGTGCCTGCTATTGAAGCTGCAGATGCTATGACTAAAGCAGCAGAAGTTCGTATGATCGGACGTGAGTTCGTAGGTGGCGGGTATGTTACTGTTTTAGTTCGTGGTGAGACCGGTGCAGTAAACGCAGCAGTTCGTGCTGGTGCAGATGCTTGTGAACGTGTTGGCGACGGTTTAGTTGCAGCTCACATCATTGCGCGTCCACACAAAGAAGTTGAACCCGTATTACCGACAGGTGGCAATACTGCCTAAAGCAAAGGCTTTATAGATAATTGAATTAACAGGAGAAAAACCATGGCTAACAAAAACTATGGCATTGCATTGGGTATGATTGAAACACGTGGTTTAGTACCTGCTATTGAAGCAGCAGATGCTATGACTAAAGCAGCAGAAGTCCAGTTAATCGGGCGTGAGTTTGTAGGCGGCGGTTACGTTACTGTTTTAGTACGTGGTGAGACCGGTGCAGTAAATGCAGCAGTTCGTGCAGGTGCTGACGCTTGTGAACGTGTTGGCGATGGTTTAGTTGCAGCTCACATCATTGCGCGTCCTCATAGTGAAGTTGAACCCGTATTACCGAATGGTTCAACAACTGATTCTGCAAAAGCAAAATCTGTAAAGTAAATAGTTTTATAGACAAATAGAATTAAAAGGAGAAAAACCATGGCCAGCGATAACTATGGTATTGCATTGGGTATGATTGAAACGCGCGGATTAGTACCTGCTGTTGAAGCAGCAGATGCTATGACTAAAGCAGCAGAAGTGAAATTGGTTGGGCGCGAGTTCGTAGGCGGCGGTTATGTTACTGTCTTGGTGCGTGGCGAAACCGGTGCAGTAAATGCAGCAGTTCGTGCAGGTGCTGATGCTTGTGAGCGAGTTGGTGATGGACTTGTGGCCGCACATATCATCGCGCGTCCTCATAGTGAAGTTGAGCCGGTGCTTGCCAATGCAGGTAGCAACGGCCCTTCACGCAACTAATAACTGATTGATCTATTATCATGTTGCCTGTCAATGCTGATATACGAGTTCTCGGGTATCTTGGTCGAGCACTAAGCCTTGAACTTTCTGCTGTTCAACTTTACAGTACCCAGGCTCGACTTGTCGAAGTCTGGGGGCTGTCTGAAGTTGCGAAAAAGTTCAGCAACGAAGCAAATGAAGAAATGGAACATGCCAATCGCATCATAAGTCGAATGTTGGCATTAGGTGCCGCACCTAATGCATCACACTTACGGCCGGTGCAGCTGGGTAATAACTTGTATGAGTTATTAAAGCATGATTATGAATTCGAAAATGAGTTAATAAGTTTATATAAAGATGCAACTCAGCATTGCGCAAGCGTAGGCGATCATGATAATCGCTTGCTCTTCGAAACTCTTCTTAATGAAGAAAAAACACATGCAAATGAATTAACGATTTGGATAAGAGAATTGCAACAAACAGATTCGATAAATTCAAACACGTAATAATGGAGAATAACGATGAAAGATAATTGGCAAGAACGTAATAGGCCAGAACGGCTTGAGGGTCGTTATGAGTTTAAAAATTATAATTTATTACGTGATTTTCTGGACAGGGCGGCAGAGTTGTCGGAACGTGAAGGATTATATCCTGATATGGGGTTTGGTCGTGATTATGTAAATATCACTATTCATATGGGTGAAGATGCAATTTCATTGAATAATACTCAGCGACGATTTGCACACGAACTTGACACGTTAATATGTGTCGAGCAACATTAGGGAAGATCGAATTATGCCCATTATTGCCCTGGTCGGTAACAAGGGCGGAGCAGGCAAGACTACGTTATCTGTTAACCTTGCAGCCGGTATGGCAAAGCTGGGTAGCACAGTTATTGTTGATGCGGATCCTCAGGGTTCGTCATTACAATGGAGCGTTTTTGCAGAAAATCCAGTTACAGAAAACGTGATTGAGGGAAACGATAATCTTAGTGAGCAGGTAACAGATCTTTCGAATAAAAATGATTATGTCGTTGTTGACTGTCCTCCTTCTGTCCATGCAACACAAACAAACGTTATGTTGAAGGTATGTGACATCGCGTTAATCCCCGTGCAACCATCCCCCGTTGATTTGTGGGCAACTGTACATATAGAAGATGCTGTGAATATTGCACGTGAAACTAACAAAAACTTACGTGTGTTACTGGTTATTAACCAGCTTGAACCCCGTACTACATTATCGAGGATAGTGAGTGATGCGCTTGAGCAAATAGAGTTACCCGTAGCTAAAACGGCATTGCGTAGGCGAGCAATTTTCAGAAACTGTGCTCTCGAAGGTAAAAATGTTTTCCAAATGGGATATCGCGGTAAAGAGGCTGCGAAAGAAATCAATGAACTCATACAGGAGATTATTTTGATATGAGCAACAATGATAAAACACGAAAAAAACTAGTGGATTCCATGCGTAAGACCAAGGAATCTACACATAAAAAGACTGTGCAATCATCGGCCAATAGTGGAAGGACAAATGACAATAAAATTATGAAGAAAAAAATGACACGCAATAGAACTTTTTCCAGTTCAAATAAGCAGAAGATAGACCTTTATCAGGCATCGCCTCGTATATGGCCGGATTGATTGTCAGTATATCTAGTGTATATACACTGTAGATCATCGATCAGTTGGTTATGAAATTTTGAATGGAATTGAATTCACAGGCATTAGACACTTTTATTCGCAAATAAAGTCAATATATTGAAGGCCTTATATAGGTTCACTGTGCTAAAATCATATAGATATCTACCTATATGTATATAATAATATATTTACTATTATATATATTTATTTGGACTATACCTAAACAGTGATAATGATAGTTTTGACTATAATTGAGTTGTTTTTTCAGCTGTCTGGTAAAAGATTAATCAGTCTCTGAGCAGAAGAAATTACAAGACAAAATTGAACAGTACAGGATATTTGTAGAGAGTCTAAATGCACGCACCAGATACAAAAATATTCTGGAACGGTATTTTGAAGCAAAAGATAAAACAGGTGAGCTCTATGTCAATTAGCAATGATCAAAGTTATACACCGCCAGCAGCCATACCGGAACATCTTATCCGGCATACGACTCTTCGTCAGTTTCAGGTGTTTGAGGCTATATTCAGACTTGGTAGTTTTACGCGTGCTTCAGAAGAATTGTTTCTGACTCAGCCGACAGTTTCCATGCAAATAAAAAAACTGACGGAAGCAATAGGGTTGCCATTATTTGAACACGTTGGTCGTAATGTCGCACCAACAGATGCAGGTAATGAATTGTATAAAACCTGTCGCACTATGTTTGAAACACTGGCAAACCTTGAAATGAAAATCTCTGATATGAAAGGATTGAAACGCGGCC
>Ga0316206_1001246_pt1 | contig 24107 bp, 14 predicted proteins | sample 6monthpyrite_MG_FD_204942 | JGI IMG/M metagenome (GOLD analysis project Ga0316206, IMG submission 204942) | Microbial mat bacterial communities from mineral coupon in-situ incubated in ocean water Damariscotta River, Maine, United States -... | ecosystem: Environmental > Aquatic > Marine >... | reverse complement strand
CTTTTTATCTTGCGCCATTACGGATTCCTTCTTGTGGAATGTTGCATGTCATCTCTAGACAGGATACACGCTGTATATTTATTTGCTATGCCTGATATAAGGCTGATTAATTATTTTTCAATACATCCGGGCAATAAAAATACCGCAACAACCTTACGATTGATGCGGCATGATTATTACCCTGTTTTTTGACATAGTTATTATGGCCTAATCTGCTGCCACCTTTTTCTGGTCTTTATTAGCGTAGATCATATAGGGTTTTGCTTCGCCCTTGATCACAGCCTCATCAATTACCACCTTGCTGACATCCTCCAATGAAGGCAAGTCATACATGGTATCAAGCAAAACATTCTCTAGAATAGTACGCAGACCACGTGCACCTGTTTTACGTTCCATAGCCTTCTTCGCAATCGCGCGTAATGCGTCTTCACGAAATTCCAGCTCGCTGCCTTCCATTTCAAACATTTTGCCGTACTGTTTGACCAGCGAATTTTTCGGCTCAGTCAGAATACGCACCAGCGCTTCCTGATCCAGCTCTTCCAGAGTCGCAACCACTGGCAGACGACCGACAAATTCTGGTATCAGACCAAATTTGACCAGGTCTTCAGGCTCTACGTCATACAGGGTTTCACCCAGATTAACTTCTTCTTCCTTGCTTTTAACTTCTGCAGAGAAACCGATGCCACCTGTTTCAGAACGACTTCGAATAATTTTTTCCAGGCCTGCGAAGGCACCACCCACAATAAACAGGATATTGGCTGTATCAACCTGCAGAAATTCCTGCTGCGGATGCTTGCGCCCACCCTGAGGAGGAACAGATGCAACCGTGCCTTCAATCAACTTCAGCAGTGCCTGTTGCACACCTTCGCCAGATACATCTCGCGTAATCGACGGATTTTCTGATTTTCTTGAAATCTTGTCAATTTCATCAATGTAGACAATACCAGTCTGAGCCTTATCAACATCGTAATCACATTTCTGCAATAACTTCTGAATAATATTCTCGACATCTTCACCCACATAACCCGCTTCAGTCAGTGTGGTTGCATCAGCAATAGTAAACGGTACATTCAGTAGCCGTGCCAGTGTTTCTGCAAGCAAGGTCTTGCCGCTACCGGTAGGACCGATCAACAGAATATTACTTTTTGAAATCTCTACATCACTCTGAGACTGGGATACTTCCAGACGCTTATAATGATTGTAAACAGCAACCGATAAAACTTTTTTAGCACGTGCCTGGCCGATTACGTATTCATTCAATGTATCGTTAATTTCATAAGGCTTGGGTAGCTGACTTTCTTCAGTGGTTGTCTTTTCCTGCATTTCTTCGCGGATGATGTCATTACACAATTCAACACATTCATCGCAGACAAATACAGAAGGGCCGGCAATCAGCTTCCGCACTTCATGCTGGCTTTTGCCACAAAACGAACAATACAAAAGCTTGCCACTGTCATCGTCGTTATGTTTATCGTCACTCATATATAGAACCTCTAACTGCTACTAATTGCACATTGCATTATCTGACACTTTATTTCAAGTAAAGTGCAAGACCTGTGCCATAGTAACCTGGAATTGCCCGTTACAATTCCTTACAAAAAACAGCTTTATTCGTCACTGTCACCTGTCACACGACTTGTCAGTACCTCGTCAATCAAGCCGTACTCTACGGCCTCGGCACCACTCATAAAATTATCACGGTCAGTATCCTGGCCAATTTCATCAATCGACTTACCCGTATGATCCGCAAGAATCTTGTTCAAACGCTCACGAATCGATAAAATTTCCTTTGCATGAATCTCGAAATCTGCCGCCTGCCCCTGAAAACCGCCCAGAGGCTGGTGTATCATCACCCTTGAGTGTGGCAGTGCATAACGCTTGCCATGTTCTCCACCTGCAAGCAGTAACGCGCCCATACTTGCTGCCTGCCCGATACACATCGTACTCACATGCGGCTTGATAAACTGCATGGTATCATAAATAGACAAACCAGCTGTTACCGAACCACCTGGAGAATTGATATACATATGAATATCCTTATCCGGGTTCTCAGACTCCAGAAAGAGTAATTGCGCAACAATCAGGTTAGCCATGTAATCTTCTACCTGACCTACAACAAATATCACACGTTCTTTTAAAAGACGGGAATAAATGTCGTAAGAGCGTTCTCCTCTCGGTGTTTGCTCAACTACAATTGGCACCAGACCTACGGACTGGGGATTCATGCCACTGTTATCCAAAATATCGGTCATATTCGTTTTTCCTTTAGTGAACCAGTACGCTATTTGGCAGGCTTGTCGTCCATAACCTCATCAAAAGCGAGTGTTTTTTCTTCTATTGTCAGTTGCTTAAGTAATAATTCCACAACCTGGTCTTCCAATACAAGCCCTTCGAGACTTTGCATCAGATTCTGGTTTTCTGTGTAAGCCTTGATCACTTCCTGTGGACTTTCATAAGTACCTGCAATTTCCTCAAGTTTTCCACTGACCTGCGATTTATCGACCTTCAGGTCATTTGCTTGAATCACTTCTCCAACCAATAAACCTAAAGCAACACGCTTGGTCGCATTGTCCTGAAATAATTCCTTCGGTAGCTGCATCCCTTTCAGAGCGTCGGGACGATCACCCATTGCCTGCTTCATCAGATTCTTGATCTCTTCGTCAATCAGCGCCTGTGGTACCTCAATTTCATTGGCTTCACGCAGTACATCCATAACATTGTTTTTTAACTGCGCCTGCAAACGTGTGTTCATTTCGCGCTCCATGTTAGCACGAACTTCTTTCCTGAAAGCCTCGATGCCATCAGCCACACCAAAGGACTGCGCAAATTCATCATTCAACTCGGCCAGAATCGGCTTGTTGACCTGAATAACTTCAATATCAAATTCTGCCGTTTTACCTGCGACTTCCTTGCCCTGATAATCTTCAGGAAAAGTAACCTCGATGGTTTTTTTATCGCCCGCGCTGACACCAAAAAGCTGATCTTCGAACCCCGGAATCATGGATTTGGAACCCAGTACCAGCGGAAATTTTTCTGCCTTGCCGCCATCAAACATCTCACCATCAAGCTTGCCTTCGAAGTTGATAATAATCTGATCATCATTTTCGGAGACCCGGTCAACCTTTTCCCAGGTAACCTGTTGTTTTTGCAGCTTCTCAAACATCTTGTCGATGTCACTTTCTTCAACCGAGGAAACCGTTTTTTCAACTGTATTACCTTCCAGAGAGGCCAGTTCAATTTCAGGGTAAACCTCAAACGTGGCGCTGTACTGCATCGGCTGCCCTGGCTCCATGTTGACGTCTTCAACCTTGGGGCCTTCCGCGGGGCGCAGTTTTTCCTGATTGATGGCTTCGAACAGTGTTGACTGCAAGACATCACCCACAACGTCCTGACGTACCTGACCACTGAACTTTTGTTTGACTACTTTCAGCGGTACCTTACCTTGACGAAAACCGTCCAGTTTAACGGTACGGCTCAGGTCTTTCAGTTTCTTTTCTACTTCATCATCGATACGTTCCGGTGGTACCTGTACAGTGATTTTTCGCCCCAGAGTGCCGGTCGATTCAACTGAAACTTGCATACTGTCTTACCTCAAATCTTTAAAAAAACGGTGAATAAAAATGGTGCGAAAGGAGAGACTCGAACTCTCACGGGTTACCCCACAGGAACCTAAATCCAGCGCGTCTACCAATTCCGCCACTCTCGCATTTTGCTGCTCATTGCTAACCCTGAAACAAGGGCAAGCCCCTGATCTGAATAAATTTTCCTTCGGAAATTTTGAATACTGAAATGGTATTCCAGACTTGATAAAGTCAAATACCTGCATTCAGATCAGAACAGCGCGCCCATTATAGCGTAACTCGAGTTCAGATTGCACGATTAGTGTGACGATACCATATAAAATAAGCAGGAATTAGTATATCTGATAATCGAGAGTTAATTTAATCAGGCAATATTGGGGTGGTTTTGAGAATTCATACCACCATCAGTCAGGTCACTTATATGAATAACGCCGCTGGACTGTTGCCGTGCATGCTGTAACGCCTGATCAGCCTGCACCTGCAATAACTTCATAACCTTGTCACTATCATCACTCATATCCGCTGATAGTGTAGACAACCCGATATTCAACTCCATTGACTCCAGTTCTGCGGAGTATTTTTGTGCATCCTGAAATACGGCAAGAATACGACACGCAAACTGACGCGCACCTTCAATACCCACTTCTGGTAAACACATAATAAACTGCTCATGATGAAAATGGGCGAGGATATCACCTTCCCGAACCTGTATTTTCAGAATATCTGCAATCGTTTCCAACAGACGGTCACCTGTTTGCAGGCCTCTCTGAATGGCTATCTCACGGAAATTACTGATCTCTACAAGACAGCAACTTAATTCACGGTTATAACGCATGGAACGTGCAATCGCAGCCTGCGTTTCTACATCAAAAAAGCGCCGGTTTGGCAATCCGGTTTGTTCGTCTATCAGCGACAAATCCCTGAAATCACGTTGCAATTTTCTTGCTGTTGTTAATGCCGCCTCCAGTTGTGCGGTTCTGTCAGCAACCATACTTTCAAGGTCACGCATATAACGATTGTTCAACAGATTCTGTACAAAAAATCGTGAAAACAGCCGCAGAAACTGCTCGTGTTTCTGGGTAAAAAAATCAGCACGGGCATGATGAACACATAAAATCCCGTAGGTGTTCCCCTGTGAAACCAATGGTATGCACACCAGGGAACTCTTTGGCATACTCAGATCGATAACCTCATCTGATACCGAATCATCAGGAATTGATAAATCAAAAAAGGGTGGTAAGTCTGACTGGCCATTATTGATAATTTTATTTTTCTGTAAGGCTTCCCCGATATGACCCTCACCTGCCTTTACCTGAAAATCACCCAGATCATCAGTCTTCACGCGCGTAACTACATGCTTCGTTCCCCACTCCGCACGTGCCACCAGTTTTAAATAACCATTATCATGCAATAACAAAGCTGCGCGTTCTATGTCCTGGTTCTCTAGTAAAACGCGTAGCACTTCCGCGTACAAATTCTGCTCACTGTCAGCATGGCTGCCCAATTCTGCGAGAGCACTTAATCCGGACAATGAATCAATCAGGTTGACAGTGTCCTGATTAACCGAGCGAAAGAGACTTGCCAGCGCGTCTGTATTCATGCCCTTGCCAGTATCAGCGCCAGTTTTTCAACATCCTGACGGTCATTGGAAATTTTATGCAATAACTTGTTTATCTGCCCGCGAGTCAGACACAATCGTGACATGATTTTACTGACGTCATCTGTATCCATTAAGCCTTCGGTATCACCGGCTTCTATCAAAGCACCACATAACAAAATCAATTGCTGTAATTGCCAGTGTTCGCCATCATAATCAAGTTCGTCATAGTGCTCATACACAACTCGCAGATCTTCAGGTAAATGCCAGCGCTGAGATAAAATCGAGCTGGCTTCATGACTGTTAATCCCGACAATCTCGTTCTCCAGCTCTAACTTGTTCGCATCCGGGTGATGCTGTAACTGCGTATAAACATCCTGCATTTCTGAAGGATAAAGATGTACCAGAATCAACTCGCCAATATTGTGTAACATGCCGGCGAGATAGGCGTGATCCTGAAAATTGGCCTGGCCGATTTTGACATAACGACACAAACGCTGAGCCACGCAGGCAGTGAGCATCGAATGAAACCAGTACTGCTGCATATCAAAGCCTTTGCATGAACCAACTTTGAAGGGTTCATTCAAGACGATACCGAGTGAAATGCTTTTGACCATACTCAGACCCAGCACACGCACAATCGCGTGAGTCACTGTGTATATATGATCCGGGCTACCAAAATAAGCTGAATTGGCGACACCAATAATTCGGCCAAATACCGAGACATCCTGCTCTATGGTTTTGGCAAGGCGTGGGATATCAACGTTTTCATTTGTGACCAGGTGCAGTATTTCCTGCGCAAGCAAAGGGAATGCGGGTAGCTCCGGCAGCTCCCTTATTTTACCTCGTTTTTCATTGAGAATAAGCTGATACATATCCCGATATCTCCCAAATAATAGCTAAACATACTACATATCGGCTTTTCGGGATAAAACTTTAAAGAAATCAGTAAGATCTATTGATAATCGTTGTTAACATGACATACACGTGAATTGTATCGATATAGTACATAAAATCAGACAGATAACTCAGGCAACGATCGTACTTTCCTGAACTTCCTGCTCCAGGGTTTCATGCTCAAGATCAAGATCAATGGCTTCAACCAGCTTGCGTGCAAGCAGTGACTGTACCTGCATTGAAACCCCGGGCTTTAACTTCAACTCATGCACCTGCAAGCGATTCACGCGTGTATTCATGGAAGCTCGCGCAAAAACATAGATTTTTCGACATTTCAGCTGTTCACGCAGAAACTGATAATAACTTGCTGGACGATGACCTAACATCACGGTAGGTGTTTGCCAGATACGGTCTTCACGATCGTAAGGAGATGAGACAATCTCACCCACAGATGGGCCAATTCCCTCGATACTTTCACGCAACAGGCGCATAGGCTGTTCAGTGGTGCGACGGAATGTACCGTCATCCTGTTCCTGGAAAATAGAAATCTGATGTATCCCGTTCAGATCAAAATAGACTGGTATTTTAACCATATCTGATATCCCCACGTAATCGATGTGATGTACAGGCTGGTTAGTATAGGCCTGCCTCATCATTAATAATTAACCTGACTGATCCCGCAACCAGCATGATTACTTAATATTATAGCATGATTTTGCTAATTGTTAATTTTTTAACGACAAATGATGATTATTCTTTAACAAAATAAATCATTATATTTTTAATGGATAATTAAATACTATCGAAAAATAATATATAACCCACCTTATTAAACTAAAGTTAAATATGAAGGTATTGTCACATTCATCACTAAAACATTCATACCATCGATTACAGTCTCTCGTTTATTAAAGCATGAACGACTTAAATACTACTCGTGCGTAAATCAGGCTTACTGATAAAATATTATTTGAGCCGTTCTAATTCTTCTTGCTGTTGTCTGATCTGATCTGCAAGGATTCTGTTTTCTAATTGAATATCCCTGTAATCCAAAGCTTGTTTTACTGTTGCAATGAGCTCATATTCAATCCAGGGTTTACATATAAATCGATATATCTCTGCATGATTAACAGCACTTAATACAGAATCTAAATCTGCATGACCACTAAGCATTATTCTCATAGACTCAGGCTGCAGTTCTTTAGTCTCAACTAAAAACTGAATACCATCCATCTCAGGCATTCTGTAATCAGATATAAATAACTCAAAGTTTGCAATTTGAGCGCGTTTAAGTGCATCCGTAGCACTTATGAAAGTTTCAATTTCAATATTTTTACTACGGCCAAGTACTCTCTTCAAAGAACTCAGTATATTTTCTTCGTCATCAACAATCATTATTCTATACACTATTCACTCCTTGTTTTGGCCAAATAAATATTGTCAAATCATCTTTGACTGAATTTTTATAGCTAAAAATACATTGAATCAACGTATCTGTTAAAAACCCAACCCTTCTGTGAAGAGTAAAACTTCCTCGTTACTAACAGTTTCTTACACATACTATACCTACATTCAGTCCATTCAACGTAATATAATTAACACTTTTTCAGTCTTTTCAGAAGTAACAATTTCCATATTTTCCGCTTACTGAACCGACAGATCCAAGGCGCAGCTTCCTGATATAAAAATATTGTGTTTTACAGGGCACACTAATCTACGCAGGGATGAGAGAATATTTCGTTTATAATCAATCAGTAATGACGTTAATACAAGTTTGTTTGAAGTTTGCATATTATAAATCGTATTCACAACCTGACACGACAATTTATTTCTATCAGGTTATTTATAATATGCTAAATAATTACATCAGTATCTGTATGTTCAACAGGCAGAACTATTCTAAAAGTTGTCCCCTTACCTGTTTCACTAGTGACTTTCATAGAACCGCCATGTTTTTCTATTATTCCAAAAGAAAGCGATAGCCCTAATCCCGTACCGGTTCCAACAGGCTTGGTTGTAAAGAAAGGCTCAAATATTTTATTTAACTTATCTTCCGGGATACCACTACCAGTATCACTAATTTCCACCCATACTTCAGTATTATCAATTATACCTGTGCTTATCGTGATCGTGCCACGATCATCGATTGCATGTGCTGCATTGACCAACAGGTTCAGGAACACCTGATTTAATTGTGATGGGATACACTCAATTTCTGGAATAACCCCATACTCTTTGATAACCTCTGCCTTGTATTTGATTTCATTCCAGACAATATTAAGGGTGCTGTCGATTCCATGATGCAAATCAGCCCACTGCCATTCAGCTTCGTCAACGTGTGAGAAATCTTTAAGATCCTGAACAATCTGCTTAACACGTTGTATACCTTCCTCTGACTCCATGATTAAGGAAGAAATATCTTCTTTTAAGAATGACAGATCGGCTTTATGCTTTGCAGATGTAACTGTTTCAAGCACCAATGGATCACTAATAGAATTTTCAGCCATCTCATAAACCGTAATAATATCGAATAAATCTGTAATATAATGTTTCAAACTACCAATATTAGAATTAATATACCCTACAGGATTGTTGATCTCATGGGCAACACCTGCCGCCAATTGGCCAATTGATGCCATCTTCTCGGATTGTAATAATTGCTCCTGTGCATCCTGTAATTGAGCTATTTTTGCACCCACCCTTCCTTCTAATTCTATATTTAATTTTGCTAATTCCTCCTCAGTTTTCTTTATTTTAGTGATATCAGTTCTGATAGAAATATATTCTACTGGCTTCCCATTTTTACCAAGAACGGGAACGATAGTTGTATCGACCCAGTAAAATGACCCATCCTTTCTTCTGTTTTTAATTTCGCCTTGCCATACATCTCCTTTTTTTATCATACGCCACATATCACGGAAAAATTCACTAGCATGATAACCAGAATTAAGAATATTATGGTTTCGCCCTATAAGCTCATTTATCGGATATTGACTTACCTCGGAAAACTTGGAATTTGCATGAACTATGCTGCCACTTGCATCAGCAATACTTACGATTGCATGTGTATTAAGTGCTAACTGCTGTATTTCCAGATCAGATAACATATCTTTCAAGGCATTATTTTGCGCATTAGATAACGCTTTATGCCTCTTTGAAGAAATATATAAACCGTATAAGACACCAGCCATAACCAGCAACAAGATCGTGCCGATAATCTCTACCGCCCTCAGCTGTATGAATATCTTAGTGTGTATTGTTTTTGATAATTGTTCTGAAAGTGTTATGATCGCAGAAAAATCTTCTTTAACATTTATAAAGTCACCGCCAAAACTTTTCTTCGATTTTTTTTCCAGTTGTGATTGAATATTTTTCCCCCACAATTTTATTTTTTTAGCTAGTTCATTTAACTGATTGAGTGTTTTTTTATCTCGTGACTTTCTTAGTATTTTACTATTAACTACACCACCATCACGAGCCAAAACCACTAACTTATTTAAACTTTTCACCTGAATATAGGAATCTTTTTTTACTTTTTCTATATCAAATGTCTCATGGTTAATATAATTTAAATACACATTTACAGCCTTTGAATGTATTTCTTCATTGACACGTAACATTGTTAGTTCTTCATGATATGTAACTGAAACCATCCACATTAAAAACAAAATTGTCTCTACCCCAACAGCCAATACCAAAACGGTTGAAGATTGCGTAAGATGTAACAAATGAGACCTTGCCTTCCTTTTTTTACCCTCTTTTAATAAATATGCGGACAACCCAAGAAACAGCGATGAAAATATCATTGGAAATGCCAAATCAACATGCGATAGATTCATCCCCATTATTAATGGCGAGACATTGCTCGTCTGAACATCTTCAAATGAAAGGTGGCCAATATAGTGCATTAAAATAAAAGCCATACCCAGAATTATCGAGTTCATAATTCGTTCAGTTCTACGGTGAACATTCTTATGAATCAAACCACGATACGCAACGATTTGAATTGAAAGGCCAATGATTATCCCTAATATGCTACCTATCGCAACAAGAAAACCATCAAAATAAACATTAGAACTGCTATATAATGACTCATAAATCAGGTATTGAACTGACGAGAATCCTAACCCAATAACAGCCCCTGTTAGTAACCACCGAACAATATTTAACTCACGGTTAATAACGATATAAACTGAAAAGCCACATGTTGATATTGAGATGAATAATGACAATACCAGATATGGAATGCTTATCTGGTAAGATAGCCATGGATGAAATGCAAATATACTTAATATCTGAATAAACCAAATAGCAACACCAAATATTACTGCGGTAGTAATGCTCCATAAGAATTGTTTTTTTTCTGTTGCTTCAGATGATTTACGTAACAGAACTGCCAGCATATAGCCAATAATGACAGCTATACTCAATGCGGACACAAGCAAAACAAAATCTACCTCATCATGAGTCATAATACGTTCTATCATTAACAGGTTCCCTGTTCTAACCTCAATTTGCACATATAGTTACAACATACTATTTAAGTAATGTTTTAGATGTGGATTGTAATTCGAGTAAATCTGGAAGCCATTCAGTCAATTGCCCGGATGTGAGTCCTAATCTCTCAATACTGTCAATTTCAGCAGGAAGTGATATCTGTCCATCTTGCTGAGCGTTTTCCAGTTCATGTGCAATCAAATCTGCAATATGAACTACATCGATTATGGGTGTACTTAATGGCTCATTTACATCATGATGGCTAGCAATACTACTGACTACCACATCAGGAAAATTCCATTTCCTGGCGAGGTGACTCCCTATCGATGAATGATCAATACCCAGCACTTCCTTTTCTACCTTATACTGGGGGTATTTATCTTGATCACTATGCTTAAGCACTTCTTTGAATTCATTTGGAAAAGAAGAATCAAGGACAAACTTGCCGATATCATGTAATAACCCAGCTGTAAATGCTGCATCATGATCCAGTCGTTGGTTACGAGCAATAAATTTACTAATACCCGCCACACAAAAAGAGTGAAGCCATAAGGCTTCACGGTCAAACACGGCATGCACATCGACGGGAAAGCACTCCAGCGCTGCCGCAGAAAGTAAAATATTACGTAATGTGTAAATACCCAGAACGGTGCACGCCTCCTTCATCGAAGCTATTTGACCAGAAAGCCCGTAAAATGATGAATTAGCCAGCTTTAATACTCGCGAAGATATTCCTGGATCATGCTGCAATGTTTCAGCAATTTCATTAAAGTCCAGATCATCTTTATCCATCAAGTCAAGTGCTTTCGATACAACTTTAGACAATACCGGAAGGTCTCGAATAGCATTATTAACTTGTTCATCTGTTAGTAAATATTGACTCATGCTTCAGCTCTTCCGTTTTATATTTATCAATCCGGTGTTTAATAATAACTTGTCGAATATATACATAAATCCTGGTGTAGTTAGTTATATTTCCTTATCGAATTACTTGATTACCCGTAAACACAATGACCCATCCTCTTGATGATGCGTGCCCCATACGGCAACACCTGATATTCACATCAATACCGGTTCCTATACGTGCTTTTACTGGCGCTTCTAAAGTCCGGGGTTGATTACCTGCCGAGATTATTTTATTAATTTCTTCAGGGAGTAATTCTTTTGCGAGACGCCCTATTAACATTGACTCATCAAACATAACGTGAGCGAGGGAATTTGCTACAACTATATTTCCATGATCAGATACCCCGATTACTCCAGCAGGCATAGAGTCCACTATTTCCTGTGAAACCCGAAGACTTTTAAAATTAATCATTACCTCACGTGTTTTTATTTCTACTCGCCTTTCAAGATCATCATTGATGCTTTCTAATTCCTTGTTTAATATTTTCAATTCTGTATTAAGGCGTAGATTTTCACGTTTAAGTTCATAAGTCTCAAATGCATCTTTTACTTGATTACGTAATAAGTCATCATCCCATGGCTTTGTTAGGAATTTATAGATGGCGCCTTTGTTTATTGAATCAGTAACTGAATTGAGGTCTGTGTATCCACTCAAAACGATTCGTACTGTATCAGGATATTTTTCTTTTACTTCCCCAAGAAACTGTACCCCAGTCATTTGCGGCATACGTTGATCAGAGATCACTACGCCAACATTATTCTTATCTAATAACTCCAGTCCTTCCTTGCCTCCAGTTGCCCGCAGTATGTGGTATCCATCATGCCGAAGAAGACGTGTTAATGCGGCCAGAATATTTTCCTCATCATCAACTAATAGCAATGTCCTATCCATTGAAAACGTCCTGCAATATTTTTAACAACCATTTCACTGGCTCATTAACTCAACTATCTTACCCGGTTCAACCGGTTTACTATAAAAATACCCCTGAATGAACTGACAGTTTTTTTCCTTGAGAAAATCCAGCTGCTCCTGAATCTCAACACCTTCTGCAATCACTTCCAGCCCTAGCGCATTTGCCATTGATAGAATTGCCGAAACAATAGATACCCCGTCATTTTCATGAGGGACATCGGCAATAAATGACCGATCAATTTTCAATGTATCTATCGGGAAGCGTTTTAGATAACTTAATGAGGAATACCCTGTACCAAAATCATCCATCGCAATTCGCACCCCCAATGAACGTAAGGCTGTTAATATTTCAATCGTTTCTTCTGCGCTTTCCATTAATGCACTTTCAGTAATCTCAACCTCCAGATTATTACCATCAATATTGTGCTTACTCATTATACCTTTCAGCTTGTCAAACAACGTTTTTGAGCGGAACTGTCGAGGTGATAAATTTATTGATATTCGGTCAAGAAAATCACCTGATGCTTGCCATTTTTTGAATTGCTGACATGCTTCTTCAAAAACCCAGTCACCAACTTCCTCAATAAGCCCCGTTTCTTCCAGTATAGGGATAAAATCTAACGGGGATACAATTCCCTTGTCAGGATGTTCCCAACGAATAAGTGCTTCTACAGCGACAACATTTCCTGATTGGGTTTCAACCTGTGGTTGGTAATAAAGTATAAACTCATTTCTTTCTATGGCACCTCTAAGACTACATTCCAACTGTAGTCTTTCGAAGGCTTTCATGGTCATATCTGATGAGAAATATTGAAAATTATTCCTTCCGGAATCTTTTGCTTTATACATTGCAGCGTCAGCATTTTTTAGCAAACTAATAGCATTATCACCATCATCCGGATAACAACTGATTCCTATACTTGCTGTTATATACAGCTCATGACCATCTAAAGTATAAGGCCTGGATAAACTATCCAGTATTTTAGTTGCTACAATAGATGTGTCGTCAATATCTGCAATATCTGACAACAGAACAACGAACTCATCCCCGCCAAGTCGAGCCACGGTATCACCTGGTCGAATGCTATGTACGAGACGTTCAGAAATTTCCTTCAGGACCATGTCACCAGAATCATGCCCCAATGTGTCGTTAATAACCTTGAATCGATCTGCATCCAAAAATAACAGCCCCAGTTTTCTGTTATGCCAATGACCTCTACTGATCGCCTGCTCTAAACGTTCCATTAATAACATTCGATTAGGTAGCTCAGTCAATGCATCATGATTTGCCAGGTAATGAAAGTGTTCTTGCACCTGCATTCTTTCAGTTACATCCTTACCTGTTGACACAAATTGTATTATGTTCCCGGATTCATCTCTAAGTGGAGTTATTGTTTTTTCTTCATAATACAATGATCCATCTTTTTTGCAGTTAATAAAAACATCACTAAATACTTTGCCACTATTAATGGCCGACCAAAGTCGATTGTAAAAGTCAGCACCATGCCTTCCTGACTTCAATACAGAAGGTGACTGGCCTAACACTTCTTTTTTACTGTAACCAGTAATGCTTTCAAAAGCAGGATTCACATAGGTTATTTCCCCACCTGGATTCGTTATCAAAACTGAATCAGCAGTTTGTTCTACAACACTGTATAATGATCGCTTTTCTTCCTCGGAAAACTTACGATCAGTGATATCTCTCACAATACCTATAAAATACTGTTCATTCGAAATCACCATTTCACTTATAGCAATATCCATATAAAATATGCTTCCATCTTTACGTTTACCCTGCACTTCTCTAGGACCAGCACCCAGCATTTCTCCCCGCCTGGAGGTCAAATATTTTTTAATGTATCCATCATGACTGGAGCGGTATGGTTCGGGTATAAGAATGTTAATATTTCTACCTATAACCTCATCTTTTGAATAGCCAAATATATTTGCTGCAGATTTGTTATAGGTTCCAATAATTCCATCTTCATTAATTGTTACTATGCCATCTACAACATTGTCTAAAATCGATCTAAGTTGCCCTTCTGACTTTATTATTTCTTCTTGAAGTTTCTGCTCTTTAGTCAGATCATCAAACATCAATAAAATTGCTGGTTGATCATTTTGAATAGTTGTAGATAAAGACACCCTTAAATACTTGTCACCTATCCCATTCAGATTTTTAATTTTTACAAGTACACCATGCTTGTGCGAGCCTGTTAATCTGATGTAGTCAATGTGTTCCTTGATTGCTTCTGCAGGAAAATAATTAAACAAAGATGTTCCAATTGGCTCAATATCACCAAGGCCAAAAAATACTCGTGATGCTGTATTCGCTATAATGACATTCAATTCATTATCACACGCAATCAAACCACCAGGCATGCAAGCAATAATTTGATCTGATATTTTTTTAAGTTTAATAACAGTATTTTGTTCGGCATGAAAATACGTGTCTAATGCAAGGCCCAGATCAAAAAATATTACTTTCATCAGTGCGCGTATCACCTGTAACGCACGCTCTACATCTGGCGAATATAATTCTATAATCTGAGGCAAAATATTAGTAAGATATTTACAATAAGCACCAAGGTACCATTTTGGTTGCAATCCGACTTTCTCGTGAACCAGGCCTACCTTTAACCTGTTCTCAACATAGTCCCGGTCATAAGTACCATTAGTAAGCTGTTCAAAATAGGTAGCCTGCGCGCTTCGTAATCGATCAATAGTATCGTCATCAGGCAGCAAATCACGTGTCTGAGGAAATGAGAGTAAATGAGAATAGAATGAGACGATGGCCTCGGGGTTTAAGCAACTCAGCTTCTGGTGTAACTCACGAAGAAACTCAAGATCTTGATCTTTTAAATCCAGATAGGCTTTGCGAATAGATATTTCATCGCCATCAATACCCATTGCTTCAGCGATCTGGTTAATTTCATCGGAAATGGCTTCCATCTATACTCCAAGCCAAATAGTTAATATTGGAATACCTGCTACTTTAAAATAGCAGATGCTCAATTCGGATATGGCAATTATTGGCGGGGAGAAAGGCCATTGTTACGACATAAAATATAGGGCTAAATCGTATCCACGCATAGAAGTTAGAACAAAAATATGCTTCTATCCAATGAATCAGCCTGTACATATATCAATGTATTGCTAATATGTTAAAACCCACTAAATTTGTCAAGTTATTTATCTATCCATATTCTATAGTTACTTAGCATCGACTTGATTATTTTCAGCTTTTAGCGACTAAAAGGTAATGGAACTGATTAACTCTTTTTTTTGTGTGTAAATTACAACTATGCATCTTATGCAACTGTAACATATGTTAATTTCATTTTAACGATCAGGAAAGCCAAACATCTGATAGTTTCACGCAGAGTAAAGGTCACATTGAATTGAAAGCTATGCTTTGTCCAAACAGGATTCAATCAATCTACACAATTGCTCATCTTTAACATCCTCAGCCAACTCTCTGACATGTGATGCAAATCCCACGTAATCAGAATTAGCTTGTATTGCATCTGCCCATGCCACAATCTGCTTCATCATGCCTAAATTAACCAACTCCATAAGTTTCTTTAATTCATCAATTGGCGGAATAACTAACTTTGTCTCATCAGTATGCAACACAACAGGTTTATATTGCCATTCAAGGTTCAGGACATTACCAAGTATCTCAACGATATTTTCAAGATCAGTTGGTTTGGGTATAAATCCACAGAAGCCCGCTTTGCGGGCATGCTCTTCCTCATTTACACTGGCAGACATGGCTATAACAGGGGTTTCTGAATATTTATCGCTTTCTTGCAGGGTTGCAAAAGTCTGATAACCATCCATCTCCGGCATTAGTAAATCCATAAGTATCAAGTCCGGGTTTATATCACTCACTTGATCTAGTGCATCAACACCTGTTGAAACTAAAATTACAGTAAAACCAACTATTTCCAATACATTTTTAAGCAATAATCTGTTAGTAGATATGTCATCAACGACCATGATTTTTCTTATCTTTCCCAGGTAACCGACTGGTAGCTCTTTATGTAAATATGCAGGTTGTTCAAAATCTGTCTTGGTCAAAATGAGGTCAAACCAAAAACGGCAACCATTACCGCCTTCGCTTTTCGCATGTATTTCGCTGCCCATAAGCCGAACCAGATTCTGTGCAATATTAAGTCCAAGCCCCGATCCTTCAGAACTATGATTTTCTACTTTTAATTGAACAAAAGGTTCAAAGATTGTCTCAATGTTTTTACCCGGTATGCCTATACCAGTATCCTCAACAGTAAAGCGCATGCAATATTTATTTGACAAATCTGTCTTGCGTGGTTCTCGCAGTTCTATCTTAACATGTACCTCCCCCTGTTTAGTCGCTTTGATCGCATTGTCTATCAAATTGAACAATATTTGTTGCAGGCGCCTATCATCAACCATGACTGCTGAAGTTATATGTTCATCTATGGTGCATATTAGCTTAATTCCTTTATCTGCTACTCTCGTTGCAAAATAACTGTCGATATAATCGAAAATTTCCCCAAGGTATACAGGTCTTGGAAGCAGCTGTATTTGATTTGCTTCTATCTTGGTCAAGTCAAGAATTTCGGTAATTTGTGCCAATAAGTTTATTCCACCCTCGTGTATAACTTTAATTTTATCGTGCTGTTTTTTTTGCAGGGTAAGATCATTCAAAAGAATATTTGCATAACCTAAAATAGCATTGAGCGGGGTCCTGAGTTCATGTGACACATTTGCCAGAAATGTACTTTTTGCCTGGCTAGCAACTTCTGCTACTTCCTTAGCCTGTTTTAGTTCATCATCTGCTGCTTTGCGGTCGTTTATGTCTAACCAATAACCTACAATCTCGATCGGTTCGCCGACGTCATCATAGACCAGTCTCAGTCCATCATGTATCCAACGATAGCTACCATCGTCCATACGGAAGCGATATTCATGATTTTGTGTGCCATGTTCGAAGAGCTGCGATAAATCACTGAGGATGCGATCACGATCCTCGGGGTGTATATTCCTCACCCAAAATTCATTATCTTCAGTAAATTTCTCAGGTTCGAAACCAAACTGCTGTCTGGCATTTGGCGTAACATAGGTTGCTTTATAGGGAGGCTGTACAGAACAAGTATAGATAACAACCGGGCTACTTGAGAGTGTAAAATTCAGACGTGATTCACTTGCCGACAGCTCTTTTGTGCGCAGTTCTATCAATTCTGTCAAATGCTCCTTATGTTCAAGTAGTTCCTTCTCTGCCATTTTACGTTCAGTTATATCTCGTATTACACCTGTAAACATTTGTTGCTTATCTATCTGCATTTCAGCAATGCTCAGCTCAGCAGTAAAAATAGAACCATCACTACGTTTTGCACATACCTCCCGGGGTGTAGCAACTACTTTTGCTTCATCAGTTCTGATATAATTCATTATAAAATCATCTTGCGCACCAGCCATAGTGTCAGCCATCAATACATTAATAGTTTGACCAACCATTTCATCTTCAGAATAACCAAAGATGGCTTCTGCTGCCTTGTTAAAGGTATAAATTACACCGCCACCATTAATCGTTATTATGCCGTCTGTAACAGTGGCAACTATTGAGACGACCAGTGCGTCCCTATCTCGCAATTTTCTTTCAGCAAGCTCTCTTTCACTTATTTCAGAATATAATTTTTTATTTATAATTCGAAGTTTACGATTAATGCGCTCACCTGTAAAAAGCGTAAAAAGTACTGCACTGCAAGATAGCAACAGTGTTACACTCAGCACCCCAACAACACTCATGCGTATTAATTTGTAACTAGATAATGCCTCATCAACATTAATTTCAGTTGCCATACCCATCGAAATTTTACTATCCCAAAGCCACGCACCCAGTACAGGCACGCCACGGTAATTTCGATAACCAGTCATATCTATGCCCGATTCGCCACTTGTTGCACTTACTGCCATTCTGGTAAGGGGATATTTTGCAGTTGTAACAGCAGGCCTGTAACCCGTCAGTATATTCCCGCCAGGATCGCGTACTTCTATTGCCAGACTACTTTTCTGTTTCTTGCCAATTAAACCACTTGCACGTAATTCTTTAGTAAAACGGCTCTCGGATAATAGCCTTCCTTGTCTATTAAATGCATAGGTTTCACCTGTATGCCCAATCCTTCCAAAAGTAAATAATTTTGAAAAATCTAACGATGGTTCGATAAGTTGCGCTAAAACTGCAATCACTTTACCTTCACGGTTCCGAATTGGCGCGGCAAAAAACATGGTGGAAATATTTCCGGTCTTATCAGGTTTACTGTTTGTAACCCTGCCCGACTGAATAGACGGCATAAATATAACTTCACCTTGGAAGACCCTGTCTATCAAACCTGGTTGAGAAACCGCAATATAATCAGGCGTACCCAGATTAGCATCCTGCATAGAACCGATACTTATACGCTCTGAGTTGATAATTAAAAACCTTTTTTCTCCAAATGAATTGCGCTTATCAGTTAAAAAACTACGTATTTCACGTAATTCGGAAGATGTTCGGAGCACTTCCGGTTTTGCCTTAACATTTAATAATTTTTCTGTAAGAGAAATCAGCTCTGGATGGCGAGTAAGATGTTCGAGATATATTTTATGCTGTTCTATCCAGATATTAATACGCTTATTCGTTGTATCCAGCACCGATACAAGTTCTAACTGACGCCCTTTTACTATCTCGTGCTTATTATATTCAAGCACCCATAAAGTTATCATCAATATAATGGTAAATAATACAAACAACACTCCCATAAGCCCAAAACGAAAGATTTTCCTGCCAAAATAAGTTTCAATATTTTTCATACTGCTTATTTTGAACATAAGGACAGTCAATACTGAAAACATCAGAAAACCAATAAAAATTAACTCGCCTGAAAGTTCAGGTGATTTAGATATTACCTCTTTATTTTTTTCCACAGATACACCGGACCACTTCAAAAGGATTTTGGCCAGCTCCTGATTGCCAATCGAATTCAGAGCCTTACTCATAATGGAAGCTAATAATGGTTCATCTGGTCGCACAGCAGTTACATTATTTGTAAGCAGATTCCGTAATGCATAGATGGGCTCAATTGTAGTAATATTGTTTCTCGCTAATAGATAATTATCAAAGTTAAACCCTATCATTACATCAGCTTTATCCTGAAGAACCATTTTAATAGCATCAAGCCGACTATCAGCTTCAAAAGCTGTTATACGATCTTGTCGATCACGGAAATATTTTTTTAAAAAAATTACCTCTTTAAAGTATGCTACTCGCAATCCTTCCAGGTCTGCATCTTTTTTTAACTTTATGTGCCGACTTTTTTTTGCAAATGCTGTGACTAATACATTGAATGGCGCCGCTATGGTTAAGAACCCCCTCTCTTTTGCAGTTGTTTTATTCATTACTGCAACGATATCGACTTCTTTATTGATTGCGCGCCTGATAATCTCCGGCCAGCTATCATCCACGATGTTAAAATGAACGCCAAGTCGATCTCCAAGCAACTTATACATATCCGGTGTTATACCTTTGGGTAATCCATCAATTCCTTTGATTAACAGCGGCTCAAAGTCGCTCGAGTTACCTACTCTAATAACTGGATGTTCCTCAAGCCATGCACGTTCCAATTTTGTTAATTTAATTTTACTCATACCTGCAGAATCTAAAAATTTAGGCTGGTAGAAAAATCCTGCATCGAGCTGAGTATATTTTACGTAACTTGCTTTAGAATAAATTTGCGCCACTTTTTGATAACGAGCCGGGTCAGAATATCCAGTTCGTAGCAGGCTTGGATGAATTAATTTCCCTATTTCCCTGGCTTCGAACTCTATAAGATCTCGACTACGGTTTTGCGAATTGTATTTCCTTATGATCAAATCAATGATCTCTTCCCTGTTATCTAATGCATATATCCATCCCTTTATAGTAGCGCGGCGAATTTTTTCAACCCGACCAGGATGGTCTCGCACTTCCTGCTCGGTAGTAAACAGGTTGTCACCATAATAATCGATACCATAGTCACGGGGATTTATAATGTTGACCGGGATACCATTCTTACGAAACCAATAGGGTTCGTTCGTGAGATATGCTGAATATGCGTCAGTTTTGCCTGCAATCAAGTCTTTCTTATTGAATCTTTGTGACTGCATCTTGACGTGCTCAAGACTACCAAGTGTATTAATCAGCATGGCAATTAGTGATATATCACCATGCCCCTTTTGGTCATACATTACACGCTTGCCAGCCAGATCCCTGGCCACTTGTATGTCTGATTTCCCCAAAGTCAGGAAAACCAGAGGCGAATGCTGGAAAATTTGCGCCAGTAGAACAACCGGGCTTCCTTGAAGGCGTTGTAATACCAAACTTGCATCGGCAACACCATATTGAGCACGTCCATGCAATACGTCCATGATGCTACTGGTTGCAGGGTTGCGTTCACGCAACTCGACGTCCAGCCCTTCCTCAGCGTAGAATCCCTTTTCTTTAGCTGCGTAATAGCCGGCAAACTGGAATTGGTGAAACCACTTTAACTGGATTGTGACTTTGACTGCATTGGTCTGCTTGCTAGATTTATTGGCTGCAGCAGCTGCAGATGTCGTTGCTGGTATCAGGCAAGTCAGTAGCATACAAAAAAAGAATTTAATTCTAACTACATGCATGAAGACTCATTTTATGTAACACTTGTTAGTGCAGATTAGCCAATAGTTCGTTAGCAATATCCGATACCTTACGCCGTTGCGATCGAGCCCGTGATCGAATAATTTCAAATGCTTCTTCACGTTTGATATTGTTGCGTTCCATTAATACCCCAATGGCTACATTAACCACGTTACCTGTATCCAATGCTCCTTCAAGCCGTGCATTTTTATCTACCAGTTCTTTTTGCAAGTTACTAAGTTTTAAGTGCACACTCACACGGGCTAATAACTCAGATTCCTGAAACGGTTTGGTGATATAATCCAGACCACCTCCAGCGAAGGCTTTAAGCTTATCATCAAGATCAGTCAAACCCGTCATGAATATAACAGGGATAGTTCTGGTAGACTCATCAGACTTTAACTGATGACATGTTTCGAACCCATCCATCCCCGGCATGCGGATATCCAGTAAAATTAAATCAGGATGACCATTTTTTGCCCTGCTGATTGCATCAGGTCCATTTTTAGCCATCATTACTTCGATACGTTGCGCTTCAAGAAACTCGGAAACGATCTTAATATTTGTTGATTCATCATCAACAATTAAAACAGTGTTACTATGAGAGGCGTTCTGCATATTTCGTATTTAAGTCAAATAGTTATAGTAATTTTCAGTGAAATTCATTTAGACAAAGATATAAGCAGAAAAATTTAAGTAATTAAAAAACATAAGAATCAATAAGTTAATTTATTAAATGTAAACAGGTGAAGGGTTCTACCTCACTATAATTTAGTGACTAATGTTTTCTATGTATAAATCCAAGGTTATGTGTAATTTCACTGATAATCAAGCTAAATAAAAAACACAGTAAGTGATACCAGACTGCGGTGTCTATATTTAATGACTTCAACGCCCTAAAAACTTGCCGACATCCCGACCAGGGAACGGCTTATTTACTGGGTTGTGAATAGCAGTTGCAGATGTAATACAAATCCCACATGCTTACTATGTGTGTGAGTAATAACCACAAAAAATATTTCTGGAAATATTTACATACAGGGGATACTTATATTACTGAAAACAGTGTTATCAATCGATTTGAGATGATTTAATGATTATTTCGGGGAAATATATTCACTTGATATCAAGAGCGTCTCAAAATACTTCTCAATATTCTTATCGACGAAGGGTAGCGCGTGTTTAACACCGAATGGACAATGTAGTAAGCCTCCCGCCAGTCTAAAACAAGACTGGCTAGAAGAATTACTTCAGCTGACTGTAAGTCACTGAAATCATGGTGGGCCGTGAGCGACTCGAACGCTCGACCAAGAGATTAAGAGTCTCCTGCTCTACCAACTGAGCTAACGGCCCTTATAGAAGTACTTCCCTTTAAAGGGAGGTAAATATGGGGTGGACGATGGGGCTTGAACCCACGACCGCCGGAATCACAATCCGGAGCTCTACCAACTGAGCTACGCCCACCATAAACTGGTAAAAAATGGTACGCCCGGCAGGACTCGAACCTGCTACCCTCGGCTTAGAAGGCCGATGCTCTATCCAGATGAGCTACGGGCGCAAAGCTTGTATATCAGGTCTCACTGAAGTCCTGCGGGATAATATGACTCAAAAAATATTGAGCTAACCCATTGTAATATTAAGTAAGCCTTTTCTGGCCAACCTTTAAACCTGGTCGGGGTAGAGAGATTATCGGGCTATGCCCGACCCCTTCGGGGCCATCGCCGCTTTGCGTCGATGTTACTCGCACTCTGTGCTCGTTTCGAACTGCCTGTTTTATACGTCGGGAGTTCGAACCTCTCACCTTTTGCCTTTTCTGGCCAACCTTTAAATCTGGTCGGGGTAGAGAGATTCGAACTCCCGACATCCTGCTCCCAAAGCAGGCGCGCTACCAGACTGCGCTATACCCCGAATTGTCCTTTTGACAAGGACAGGGATAATACGACTTGACCACGTTCAGGTCAATTGTTGTTGTCCAAATTATTCTGTTTTTTAATGATTTATTGTAAAAAAGCTAAAAAACCTTCGTTATCACCCATTTCGGTGAACCATGCTTCTTGTTCTTGGTATCACAAGCATGCGAAAATAGCCGCCTTATTCACAGGGGTAAATCAGCCAATGACCGCACAGATCATCGATGGTAAGGCAGTCGCCGCTTCATTACGCAGCGAAATCGCCGCTAAAATTTCTGCTCTTAAGGAAAAACATCAGTTCAGCCCGGGCTTGGCCGTTGTTATGGTCGGCAGCGACCCTGCGTCACAGGTGTATGTGCGTAACAAGCGCAATGCCTGCGAACAGACAGGCATCATTTCAACTGCATACGACCTGCCTGAGACCACCAGTGAACAGGAATTACTCGAATTAATTGATAATCTGAACAATGACAATGCGATTGATGGCATTCTGGTCCAGTTTCCACTGCCTGAACAAATCAGCACAGGAACAGTGATTGAGGCGATTCGCCCTGATAAGGATGTAGATGGCTTTCACCCCTACAACATTGGTCGCCTGGCTGTACGCAAGCCGACGCTGCGTTCATGCACACCTTACGGAGTCATGAAGCTGCTCGAAAGCATTGGTGAGACCTTTCATGGCCGTGAAGCCCTGATTGTCGGTGCATCCAATCATGTGGGGCGACCAATGGCGCTGGAGCTATTATTGGCCGGCTGTACTGTCACCACATGCCATCGTTTCACACGTGATTTACAAGCATGGGTCGAACGCTCTGAAATTGTTGTAGTCGCCACTGGTAAACCTGGGCTGGTTAAAGGTGAATGGATCAAACCGGGGGCGACCGTTATTGATATCGGCATCAACCGTACCGAAGATGGCAAACTCGTTGGCGATGTGGATTTCGATGCTGCCTTTGTACGTGCTGGCTGGATAACACCTGTACCCGGTGGTGTGGGACCCATGACCGTAGCCTCGTTAATGCAAAATACGCTGGAAGCAGCACTGGCTCGGCGTGGGGTTGTCCTGTAGGAGCGGCTCGCGGCCGCGAAAAACAACGCCTGCATCATTAAAATTTTCGATGATGTGATA
>Ga0316206_1001245_pt1 | contig 24110 bp, 20 predicted proteins | sample 6monthpyrite_MG_FD_204942 | JGI IMG/M metagenome (GOLD analysis project Ga0316206, IMG submission 204942) | Microbial mat bacterial communities from mineral coupon in-situ incubated in ocean water Damariscotta River, Maine, United States -... | ecosystem: Environmental > Aquatic > Marine >... | reverse complement strand
GTATTGACTTTAGCAACATCGTCCGCATCGAGCATCGTCTGGAGCTGCCCCATCCCCATCCCGACCGTGGGCATCCCTTCGACCACCCCGACGAGTGCCGGCGTCGAGCCCTCGCCTTCGATGATCGCACCGAGTTCGCTCGCCAACGATGCCGCCGACGAGTGGGGCACGCCATGAATCAACAGCGTCGTCTCCAACGCCACCGCCCGTGATGAAACATGTTTGTCGATCTGCAAAGGTTGGCTCCGATGAATGGGTGAATGGATCGGGGTTTTATGGTATCGTGGGCACACACCCAACGCGCGTACACCGGGCAATTGAAAACGAGGAACTTTGAAATGGATACCGTGCTGATCGTCGTGGGCAGCTTCGTGCTCTACATCATCGCCTACAAAACCTACGGCCGCTTCCTCGCCTCGAAAGTCTTCAAAATTGACCCGAACCGCCAAACCCCCGCCTGCACGCTCAACGATGGCGTTGATTTCGTCCCCTCCAAAAAAGCCCTTGTCTTCGGGCACCACTTTACCTCCATCGCCGGCACCGGCCCCATCGTCGGCCCCGCCATCGCCGTCGTCTGGGGGTGGGTCCCCGCCCTCCTCTGGGTTTTTCTCGGCTCTATCTTCATGGGCGCCGTCCACGACTTCGGATCACTCATTATCTCCATGCGACACCAAGGCCGCACCATCGCAGATCTCTCGGGCACCGTCGTCAACGCCCGCGTCCGCATCCTCTTCATGATCGTCGTCGTCATCGGGCTCTGGATAGTCCTCGCCATCTTCGGGCTCGTCATCGCCACTATCTTCAAGCTCTACCCGTCCAGCGTCGTCCCCGTCTTCCTCCAGATCCCCATCGCGATCGCACTCGGCGTCTGGCTTAAAAAGGGAAAGTCCCTCGCCCTCGGCTCGCTCCTCTCCGTCGCCCTGATGTACGCATCCATCATCTGGAGCAGCTCCGTCGATTGGTCCACCATCCAGTTCTTTCCAGCGGCCCTCACCAACCACCTCTCCCTCGTCGCCATCTGGACCATCATCCTGATGATCTATGTCTTCATTGCCTCGGTCCTGCCCGTCGATGTCCTCCTCCAGCCCCGCGATTTCATCAACTCATGGCAACTTCTGATAGCGATGGGGCTCCTCGTAATCGGTGTGCTCGTCGCCCACCCCCCAATCGTCGCCGACGCGGTCCGCCTCGTCCCCAACCCTTCCGCATCGGGCACCCCCGCGCCGCCGATGTTCCCCTTTCTCTTCATCACCATCGCCTGCGGGGCAGTCTCGGGCTTCCACTGCCTCGTATCAAGCGGGTGCTCCTCTCGCCAACTCAAAACCGAAGCCGACGCCCAGTATGTCGGCTACGGCGCCATGCTCACCGAAGGCTTCCTCGCCACGCTCGTCATCATCGCCTGCGTCGCAGGCATCGGCATGGCCACCAACTCGACCGGAGCACTCACCGGGCACGAAATATGGTTGTCCTACTACCAGCAGTGGGGCGGCGACGGGGGGCTCGGCGACAAACTCACCCCCTTCATCCAAGGCTCCGCCAACATGATCGCCGCGATCGGCATCTCCCAAACCCTCGCCATCACCATCATGGGTGTCTTTGTCGCCTCCTTCGCCGCCACCACGCTCGATAGCGCCACAAGGCTCCAGCGCTATGTTATTGCTGAGCTCGCTGGAGCAAGTGAACTCGCCGGGACCGCTGTCGAAGAGCAGCAACCCCTCGCTCCCAATGTCGGCCCAATCCGACGACTCATCGTCAACCGTTTTGGCGCGACTACCCTTGCTGTGCTTACCGGGCTCGCCCTCGCCCTCTCCGATGCCCCATCGGTCGGATTCGCAAATGCCGGGCTCGGCGGGCTCGCCCTCTGGCCAATCTTCGGAGCAACCAACCAACTCCTCGCCGCCCTCGCCTTGTTGGTCATCACCGTCTGGCTCGTCAAATCCAAACGCCCCGCCTGGATCACCGCCCTCCCCATGCTCTTCATGCTCACCATCACCGCCTACGCCATTGCCCTGCTCATCAGAGGCTTCGCTGCCGAATCCAACCCCCTCCTCCTGACCATCTCGATACTCATGCTCATGCTCCAACTCTGGATCATCACCGAAGCAGCACTGATACTCAAAAACGAGCACCGATGACCAAATATGGGACAAACGGGCACCAAATCGAACATCGACTCTTTCGTTTATCGGAACCATCACCCGTCATAACCGGTAAACTCAAGGTGGATTCTCACCGACTCGACTTGCATGAGGAGCATTGAAATGGATCTCTATAGATACAGACAAACCCGCACTCATCGATCCTTCCCCGAGGCCATGCTTATGTATCTCAAACGCTCTACCGCAGTCGGTCTACTCGGTGCTCTCCTGCTCAGCGGTGCCTGCACCGCCGCACAGGAGCCCAGGCCGGCACAGAACGCCGATCCGAAGGAAGACTCGACAGAAATGGTCGAAGTCAGAATCAGCCTGCCCGATGGTCGGGTGATCGTCCGAAAAGAACGCAAAGAGCCATCGCGGATCAATGACGATTCAAAGGCACTCAAGCGGAGAAAGTTTGCGGGTGCTGGCAAGGGCACAAAGGTCTTCCGAAAAACGGCGGCTGCCGGTGAAGTCAATATCCTCGCCGGGGGAGTCTCCGGGGGATCAAACGGGGCCGCTGGCTCGGCGTCCTCAGCGGGCGGCGGTGGTGGTGGTGGGGGATCCTCATCGAGCAGCTCAGGCGGCGGCGGTGGCGGCACATTCGGGACGGATCGTTCGAGTGGTGGTGGCTCAGACACCGGGAATACTGGGGACACCGGATCGACATCAATCCCGATCGTTCAACCAGACAACGATCTCACCGTGCGCATGTACGCGTGGGAAAACTCGGGCGAGCAGTTCCAGCATGTCACCAAGACCTACCTCGCCGACCCTAGAAGCAGAACCCCAAGCCAGCTCGCCCAACGCATCGCCGACAGGATCGAAGAGGACCGCCCCGAGAAGGTTGTCCTTCGGCTCTGGAAAGAGTTCGACCCCGCTTCTCGCGACCCGTTCGATATCTCGAACCCGGCCGAACTCATCGCGTCCGGCGGCTATACACAAGGGCTTACTGATTACTGGAATCAGTTCGCGATCGAGCTCGCATCCCTCGGCATCGTGCCCGACTACATCGTGGCCGATATGGAGCGAGGGATCGGATTCTGGAGCATCCCGCTCGCCCAGCGCCGAGACTTCTTTACGCAGATCATGAGTCCGACAAGCCAACTCTCGGAGACCCTCCCGGAATCGATGAGGAATGTCACCGTTGACCAGCTCATGAACTATCGAGATCCACAAGGCTCGATCGCACTCAACGATTACAACACATTCGCCTCGCGGTTCCGGGCAAACCTGATCCACAATGTCTTCGAGAATGCTTTCGAAACAGCCTACGGGCGGTATATCCCGATCTCAAACTATAAAGATCTCTACCAATCGTTCAGCCTTCGTCACTATACAAACCGCCCTCTCCCGCTCGCATCCTCAGGCGGCATCTCCGCCCCCGTTGCATACCTCGATCTCAGAACCGAGAACTCGCCGAGATATGCAAACACCCAAAAAGATCAGCGCTGGAATCGCCTCATCGACGCGCTCAATAAATCAAGATCCGCCGCCACAATCGGCTGGGTCACACCCTGGATCTCATCGCCGGGATACGGGCGATTCGGAGCCGACACATGGGCACGCACCAACCAACTCGACGCGGAAAACCAGATCTGGTCGATGATGATGGACCACATGCTCGCCATGGGGATCGACACATTCATCCTCTGGAACCCAGGGCCACGATTCAATCCCAACGCACGGACCAGTGATGACTTCATCGACCAATGGCTCGCAGAGCACCCCCGTGCCTCGAGCGTCCAACTCAGAAATCTCCCCGAGATTCAACTCGACGCGGAGTTCATCGAGACCAACGGCGTAGTCACCTACTATCAAGACTTCCTCGACGCCATGAACGATATCTAAATCAATCCATCGCAATCCCATGCAAAAATAAACACGCCCCGGCCAAAGGCCGGGGCGTGTTTCTATAGAAAAACGCTGAGTGGGTTATAGATCAGACGCGATCCTTCAAGCCCTTGAGCGGACGGACCTTGACAATATTACGGGCTGGCTTGGCCTTGAAGATTGTCGGCTCCTTGGTGAATGGGTTGATCCCTGGACGGGCCTTGGTCGCGGGTTTCCGCTGGACCATCACCTTCATCATCCCAGGAACATTGAACGCGCCGCATGCACTCTTCTTGAGGTCAGCCTGGATCATGTCACCCATGACATCGAAGACCGCAGCCGCCTCCTTCTTCGAGATCCCGACATGATCGGAGATGATCGTCAACACTTCCGACTTGGTGCGTGGCTTGTCCTTGGCCGAGACGATCCTCGTTGGTTTATTGCCGGCGGTGACCTTCGGTGCCGCTTTCTTTGCAGCAGCTTTCTTCTTGGCTGGCGCCTTGCGAGCAGCAGTCTTCTTTGCAGGACGACGGGTTGTCTTTTTGGTGTTTCTCTTCGCCATAGCTTTTTACTCCATTTGTGCATTTCCGGAATGCGTCCGTGTGTTTTCCATACACACTTGTTTTACCGCGTATTTCTCGGCATAGCAACTCCATTTCGTCCTGTTTTTATCGGTAATTTTGCAAAAATCTTCCCAGCACACACGCAATATCAACACCAACACAGATCAACTTAAGCCTACAGGGGTGTCAAATTATGAGGCTCAAGCGACCTATCGTCACACATGGAGAACCGCAATCCAATCGTAGGCTACACCCGCTCAGTGCCGGGAAACCCTGAAATACAAGGGGTTTGCACCAAAATCCTCGGCGAAAAAAAAACAACCCGCGATGAACTCCTCGCCTTCGTACCAGGACTCTCCGCCCTCGTCACCATGTACACCGATCCCGTCGATAACGACCTCCTTGATGCCGCCGGGGATCAACTCAAAATTATTTGCAACTTTGCCGTGGGCTACGACAATATCAACATCTCGGCCTGCAAAAACAGGGGTGTCCTCGTCTGCAACACCCCAGACGCCGTCACCGAAGGCACCGCAAACCTCGCATGGCTCCTTATCCAAGCAACCGCCAGACGGCTCATCGAAGCAGATGCCTACGCCCGCTCATCCACCTATCCACAAAAAGGTCACCTCGGCATGGCCGAGTTCCTGGGCATGGATCTCTGCAATAAAGTGCTCCTCATCGTTGGTGCAGGGCGGATCGGCTACGCCACCGCCCTCCGCGCCAAAGCCTTCGGCATGTCCATCCTCTACACCGCCCGCTCGCGCCATATCGACTTTGAGATGACCCCGCTCGGCGCGACCCGTGTCACCCTCGAAGACGGGCTCGCCCAAGCCGATGTAGTCTCGATTCACACTCCACTGACAGAGCAGACCCGCCACTTGATCAACGCCGACAACCTAAAACTCCTCAAACCCACCGCCATCCTCGTCAATACTTCGAGAGGCCCAGTCATCGACGAATCCGCCCTTGTCGACGCCCTAGAGGCCAACAAGCTCTGGGGCGCCGGGCTCGATGTCTATGAGAACGAACCCACGGTCCATCCCGGGCTCGTCGGACTCAAGAATGTTGTCTTAACGCCCCACATCGGCAGCGCCGAGATCGCTTGGAGAGAGGCCATGACCACAATGGTCACCACCAATATCAGAGCAGCCCTCGCCGGGCAAGAACCACCCAATCGGATCGTCTAAACAACGATCGTCCATCGACGAGCCATCACCGATTCTGCCCGCCATAGTGCAACTCGAGGAACCGAGCCACATAATCGATGATGGAATCCGCCTCCGGAATATCCGGGTTGTTTGTAAGCCCGTTGGGCTCAAACCGCATCCCCTTGAACCGCTTGACCGCTTCTTCCACCGGCAGCCCATACTGCAACGCGATCGAAAACGCCCTACAGAACGCCTGGCACATCCCCGAAATCGCTGATCCCTCCTTGGCGATCTTGATAAAAATCTCCCCCGGCATCCCGTCAGGATAATGCCCGATCGTCAGATAGCCCTCGTGGCGATCGATCTGAAACTTATGGGTCAGCGATTCGCGGGTCTGGGTCAATGACTGTCGGGTAGCAAGCATCTGGGCGTCCTTGTCCATCAAGCATTTCAGGGGGGGCTCATTTCGAGCACCGGAGAGTGAAATCGACCACAATGATATCGGACCAATAGGGGCACGGGGCTTTACAATCGACTCTTTCGTGCAGACAATACCGCAGAGTTCGCACTCCATTTGACGCCAAGCATCTCGCTGGCCGATAGTTGGAAGAGAAACACGACCCAGAAATAATGATCCAGCAAACCCGACAATCCGAACCAAGACGCACAACAGGCTCCATGTCCGGGCTTGTCGTGGCCGCGATCGGGTTCCAACTTCTCCTCTCCGTCTCCTCAGCCGCCTCGGCGTGCTCGGGGACCCTCGACCGCTCCGCCCGGAGAATCCCGAGTTCGGTCGTCCATGCCTTCCGAGAAATCGTCGAGCGTGCCACGCCCGCAGAGCCAGCCCAGATCCAAGATCCCGGATTCCGGCTCAGCGACTCTAAATCGATAATCCCAAGCACCGCCCCCCGCGCGGTGATTCTCCCACTGAATCGAGCGATCAATATCCGCCGACTCAATCTCCCGCCCCCCATGATGGGTTGATCCAAAGATCCCCGTTCTCCGGGCACAAAGCCCAAACCCACAAAGTCCAGATCACCGCGCGAACTGTGCCGAACTCTCTCTGGAGATCCGCACCGTCATCCGATCCCGATCCCGAAAAGACCGGTCGGAACACCACGAAAGAAATCCTCTCCCATGGCAAGCTCAGAAATTCCAGTCGTTGGCTCACTCCTCGCCAAAGTCTTCGGCTCACGAAACGAACGAATCGTCAAACGCTACACCAACCGCGTCGACGCCATCGGTGCCCTCGAGCCCAAAATGCGAAAACTCACCGACGCCCAGCTCCGCGCCATGCTCGAAGAGTTCCGTACACGCTTCGACGACGGCGAAAAACCGGACGAACTCCTCTTCGAAGTCTTCGCCGCCGCCCGAGAGGGCATGGACCGGGCAGTGGGGATCCGCAACATCTTCAACCCCGAGCACGATTTCGACCCCTCAATCCTCGAGAGTTCCGCCCAAGCCCTCTACGCCAAACTCAAAGCCGAGATTGATGCCCTCGAACCCGCCAAACCCGAAGGCATCTACCTCGGACACCCATCCGACATTCCCCCGCATCTCCAAATCGAGATCCCCGTCGAACTCTATGATGCCGTCCGTCAGGCCTATCCTGAATCCCGCCCACCATTCAGAGCCCGCCCCTTCGATGTCCAACTCATCGGCGGCATGGTTCTGGGGCAGGGCAAAATCGCCGAAATGAAGACCGGTGAAGGCAAAACCATCGTTGCCCCCCTCGCCACCTACATGGCCTGTGTCCAACGCCAGCAGGTCCATGTCGTCACCGTCAACGACTACCTCGTCCAGCGCGACCGCGACTGGACCTTCCCCTTCTTCTGCTGGATGGGGCTCACCGCCGGCGCTATCCACCCCATGCACATGCAGCCAGAAGAAGTCAAAAGAGACATGTACCGCTGCGATGTCGTCTACGGCACAACCTCCGAGTTCGGATTCGACTACCTCCGCGACAACATGAAACGCAATGTCGAGCAGCAGGTCCAACGCAAGCGCCAGTTTGCCGTCGTCGACGAGGTCGACTCAACCCTCATCGACGAGGCCCGAACCCCGCTCATCATCTCTGGCCAGGCCCACGACGACCAGCCTCGTTACCAACTCGCCAACGAACTCGCCCAGAAACTCGTCGCGGAACAAAGCCCCTGGCAGGACATCGAAGACCAGGTCACCCTCTGCAAAGAAACCATCAAGGGGCTCGAAGGCGACATCCGCCAGACCCGCGATAAATCAGAGATCCCCGCCCTCCAGAAGAAACTCAAGGACGCCGAAGCCGCCCTCCCAGACCTCGAACGCCAACGCGACCAGAACATCCAGTACTACGAACTCGAGATGGACCGCAAATCCGCCCACCTCACCCACGACGGCATCGCCGAAGCCCAAAAAATGGCCAGCGTCGGCTCCTTCTATGTCGACGAGAACATGGACATCCCCCATCTCCTCGAACAATCCCTCCGCGCCTACGCCGTCTACACACGCGATAAGGACTACATCGTCATGCCCGTCCCCGACCGCATGACCGGCAAGACCGAAGACACCATCGTCATCGTCGACACCAACACGGGCCGACCCATGATCGGTCGCCAATGGTCCGACGGGCTCCACCAAGCGGTTGAGTGCAAAGAGGGTGTCACCATCAAGCCCGAGACCCAGACCGTCGCCTCCGTCACGGTCCAGAACTTCTTCAAGATGTACAAGTCACTCTCGGGCATGACCGGCACCGCCGACACCGAAGCCCAAGAGTTCCACGACATCTACGGGCTCGAAGTCGTCTCCATCCCAACCAACAAACCCATCGCCAGAGACGACCACGACGATCTCATGTTCCTCCGCGAAAAAGACAAGTGGGAAGCCATCGTCGACGAGATCAAAGAGTTCCACGACGCCGGCAAACCCATCCTCGTCGGCACCACCTCGGTCGAAAAATCCGAGATGGTCGCCAAAATGCTCAAAGGCAAGTACCAAATCCAGCACTCCGTCCTCAACGCCAAGCAGCACGAAAAAGAAGCCGGCGTGGTCGAAGACGCCGGGCAACTCGGCGCCGTCATGATCGCCACCAACATGGCCGGTCGAGGCACCGACATCAAGCTCGGCAAGTTCACAAGAGAACAGTTCATCGAGCACCTCCTCAAACGCTCGCTCGCCTCTAAATCCCTCAAGCCCGAGATGAGCGATCAAGAACTCCGCGAAAATGTCTACCGCAAGGTCGCCCCGACCATCCTCAAGTCTCAAGGCATCAACAAACGCCAAGCCGAGGAAATGCCCTTCGAAGAACTCGAACTCGCCCTCCTCCGCTTCTGGGCCAACGAATACTCATGGCTCTCGGGCAAAGGCGTCGAGCACGCCTCCGCCGATGAACTCAGATCCGAACTCGACAAGAACGGACGATGCAAGCTCCACCGCCTCCGCTGGTTCGACAATGTCGAAGACCTCGGCGGGCTCCATGTCATCGGCACCGAACGACACGAATCTCGCCGAATCGACAACCAGCTCCGCGGGCGATCCGGGCGACAGGGCGACAAGGGCTCCTCCCGGTTCTTCGTCTCGCTCGAAGACGACCTCATGAAGATGTTCGCCGGCGAGACCACCATGAAGCTCCTCTCTCGCCTCGGCATGAAAGAGGGCGACGCCATCGAGCACCCCTGGCTTTCCAAAAATGTCGAACGCGCCCAAAAGAAAGTTGAAGAGCGAAACTTCCAGATGCGCAAGAACATCCTTGAATACGACGAGGTCATGGAGCACCAACGACAACGCTTCTACGGGCTCCGCCAGGGCATCCTCGAAGGACGCAAGGTCAAATCGCTTATCTTCGAGTACATCGAAGATGTCGTCGATGACGCCATCGAAGAATACCTCGACGCCGACTTCCCCGCGATCTGCGCCGCAGAGTACGCACGCGAAAAACTCGACTGCTCCATCCTCCCCGAACGCCTCAAGGGCAAAGACGCCGACGAGATGGACATCGCCATCCGCCGCCTCGCCAAGGAGGACGCCGCCGCATCCATCACCGTTACCCTCGGCGAATACATCCCCCACGAAGCCTCCGAGTTCCTCATGGAGTTCGACTCCGCCGGGCTCCACAGCTGGGCCAAGAACCGCTACGGCGTAGAAATTGATACCGCCGAGATCCGCGAGGCCGGGGCAAAGAACCGCCGCCGAGTCCAGGAAATGCTCGAACTAGCCGCATTCAAAAAAATCGACGAAGCCAAGCTCGACGAGATCGTTCTCTTCGCTGACAAAGACTACGGCCCAACCCGCCTGAGCAAATGGATCAAAACCAAGTTCACCTTCGAGGTCCAAGCTAAAGAGATCATCAAGGCCCGAGACGACGACGAACTCCGCGTCCGCGATCTCATCATCGACAAAGCCCAAGATCTCTACCGCAAGCGTGAAGCCGAGTTCCCAGTCGACTACATCATGCAGACCACCATGGTCATCGCCCGCCAAGACCAAGCCGTCGCCTTCGACGGACTCGTCAAGTGGGCCCACGAGCGCGTGGGCATGGAACTGAGCGTCGATCAGATCAAAACCACCCCGCCCGCCAAGATGCGCCAGCAGCTCATCGACGCGATGCTCCAAGCCGTTGAAAACGACGATCTCGAAGAGAAAATCAACGGCGCCCTCGCCACCACCTCCGACGACGAACTCGACGAATACCTCACCAAACTCTTCAACCAAGGCATCACCAAACGCATGCGATACCTCGAAGAGGAAGAACGCGAAGACGCCATCCGCGCCCGCGTCGAGACCCTCGCCCGCCCAGAGCTTGTCCAGTTTGAGCAGATGGTCCTCATCGAGACCCTCGATCAGGCCTGGAAGGACCACCTCTACGAGATGGACCAACTCCGAGACTCCATCGGCTTCCGCGCCATCGCCCAGACCGATCCCAAGATTGAATACAAGCGAGAGGGCCAACGCATGTTCCTCACGATGATGCGTGAGATCCGAGAACGCGTCACCGATGTCATCTTCAAGGCCCGACTCGCTGCCCCCCAGCAGCAGCAGCAGCGCCCCGCGCCTCGCCCACAACCCGCCGCCCAACAAGCACCTAGGAAACAGACACCCACAGGCAATATCATGGGCTCTTCGATTATGGGCCCGGGCTTCTCCGTCACCCCCACAAAGCCCAAGCCCAAGCCCTCACCAGCGCCAGAGGCGGATCAACAAAGCAAAGAGGACGCCGATTCTGAGGCATGATCGCACCCCATCAGACGCATCCGCACCGCTTCTAGATCCGTATAGACCCACACGGGACATGATCGGCCAAAATCCGCTACGCTGAAATCAGCAAAGCCACAGACGCAAATAGGAGACGCCAGGCATGAACCGCCCAGCAACAATCAACACGCCATCAAAACACCTAGCGAGAAGTGCATTCACACTCATCGAGTTGATGGTCGTCATCGCCATCATCGCCATCCTCGTCGGGCTCACCGCCGGCATCGGCTCCGCAGTCATCAACTCGGGCAAAAAACAAGCAACCAAGGGCGTCATCCAGACCCTCGACGAAGCACTCGCCGCCTACATCAACGCCAAGGGCGACAACCCGCCCGCCCTCGTCGAGGTCCCCTACGCAAAGCTCCCCCCAGCCATCCAGCAAGCAATGCCCGGCACGACGAGCAGCGCCTTCTACCCCGCCGTTGACGGACGAGGACGCGAGGACACCTCCTCAGACCTCAACACCGTCAACTCCGTCGCGTTCTTCATCGAATCAGCATCCGTCGTCCCCGAGGTCCAAGACACCCTCAACTCGATCAACCAAAAGTTCATCCAGAACTTCTCCGCCGATGAGAATGTCCAACCATTCCTCCTCACCGTATTTGACGCCTGGGGAAACCCCATCCGCTATGTCCACCCCAAGTTCGACGGCATCATCGAACGCGAAAGACGATCACGCGCCGACGCCGGCGAACCAATCAACATCGTCAACCCAAACAAACCCTTCTTCGTCCGCGGCGCCCTCCCACAAGACCTCAACAGGGTCCGCATGAACTTCATCCGCCGAAATCGCCTCATCAAAGCCGACTTCACTGGCTCAGGTGCCTCCCAAGGCGGTGCCAACCAGCAGCAACTCTCAGATTTCGATCTCCTCCCAGACTCCGACGGCGGGCTCACCGTCGGCAACCGCCCATACTTCTACTCCGCCGGCCCCGACGGCGACCCCTCAACAACCGACGACAACATCTACTCCATCACCCCCCAGTTCGCCGACCCAGGCGTCAACTAAGCACCCCCTATTGCGAACCGCGCCCCATTCAACACCGCCCGCTCGACTTCAACCCCACTCCATGAATACCATCTCCATGCCGATCCCTTCGGCACCACCGGGGTGTAGCGCAGCTTGGTAGCGCGTCTCGTTCGGGACGAGAAGGTCGGAGGTTCAAATCCTCTCACCCCGACTTTTCTTCAAATCGAGCCCTTTGGCAAGAATGTCAAAGGGTTTTCTCTTTGCCAGTGCGAGACTTACGGGGCTCAGAGTACGGTTCGAACTTACGCAGTCGAGAATCTCTCGCCGAAGGGCAAAGTTCGAACCGCGCCAGATATCGACCAAGTTCTGGCTGAAATCGAAGACGGCCATCGCGGCTTGGGCTTGGGCGGGGTCGAAGTTATCGGCTTCGTCGAGCGAGCGTTCGACCTCCTCAGCCTGACGCTTCAGGTCGGCGGACTTAGAGTTGTAGATAGATTCGTCGATTGTGCCTGCCAAGTAACCATTCAGGAGGCGGTCCTGCATGTTGGTCAGTTCCGAGCGTCGCTTGACCAGTGACTTCCTCTGGCGTGCCTGGGCGACGGAGACATCGTCGAACGAGGCGGAGAGGGCATCGCGGAACCACGCGGCGATCCGTGGGTTGGGCATTCTGAAGGTCTCGAACTCGCGGATGATGGCGGCTTCGACATCTGATTCTTTCCACCGGACCTTGGGGTGGTCCTTGGGCTGGTTGTTGTTGCCGCACTTGTAGTAGATGTGGGTGTTGTGGCCGCCTCCCCTGAGTTTTCGGCGGATGCGTTCGCCGGTGATGGCGTGCCCGCAACACTGGCAGCGAAGCACGCAACTCGAGAGCATGATCTCGGGATTGCCGGTTCGGCGGTTCTTCCCGTGGAGAATATTTTGGCAAGTCTCGAATGTTCTGCGGTCGATGAGCAATCTGTATTTGCCTTCGTACACCTGCCCGTTGCGGTGGAGCTCTCCGATGTAGAACCGGTTGTTGAGGATGTAGGACATGGCAGTCCGGTTGAATCGTGGTTGGCTTGCCCGGAAGACATGGCCTTCTCGCAACATCTTGTCCGCTAATGACTTGAATGTGAAAGTTCCGCTCGAGTACAGCTCGTAGATGCGGATTACGGTCTTCGATTTGTCGGGGTCCGGGATCACCGGCTCGTCGCGATCGCTCACATTGATGTAGCCATACGGAGCCAGACCCGTCGGCCAGCCTTGCTTGACCTTTTCGTCCAAGCCTTTGAGTACTTCGGTGCGGAGGTTGTCGCTGTAGTACTGGGCAACAGCCGCCATCATGTTGAACGACAAGACCCCGGCAGCACCGGGTCCGAACTGGTTCTCGACGAAGACCAGTTTGACACCTCGTTCATCTTCGAGCGATTGCATGCGAACAGCATCGCGCATGTTCCGGCAGACCCGATCGAGCTTATGGCTGAGGATCGCATTGATCTTCTCTCGTTTGGCATTGGCCTTGACCCACCGAACCATCTCGTTGAAGGCGACTCGCTCGGCCCCGCGCTTCGCCGATTCGGCGACGACGAACTCCCGTATGATGGTCCACCCGGACTTGGCCGCTCGATCCCGCATCGCGCGGAGTTGAGCGTCGATCGAGTAGCCCTCGCGTTGTTCTCTGGACGACACTCTCGCCCATGCGATGACATTCATGTGTGGTCGATCTCCTTTCGTGCCTTCATGAGTACTTCGCCGAGTCGTTTTACATTCATCAGAATCTCCATCGCTTCTGCGTCATCGATTTCGTGTCCGTAGGCCTCGGACCAGACATCGCGTGTTTCCGCGAGAAGCTCGTCCGAGACCCACGCCGTCGAGAGGGCACGCTCCGGCGGCGTGTTGGGGGCGCACTGAGGTTGGCTCTCAGGCGCGGGAAGTCCAGTCGGATCGGCAGTGTTTCTGCCGATCTTCGTACTTTCTGCCGATGTTTTCGGGCTTGTCTTCACTTGCCAAGCCACCCGTCGAGTTCGAGTTCGCTGAACTGCTCGCGGAGGTGGCGTATTACCCGGTCGATGGTGTGCCATCCGCAGCCCATCTGCTTGCGGATGGATTCGACGGAGTCGCCGTTGGCGAGGCAACGACAGATTTTGCGTTCGAACGGCTTGAGAGGATGGGTTGCATCTCGTACATCGAGCTTGCATGCTGATTTTGATGGTGATGACTCTGCGTTGCGGGGCATCAGATGCTTGTAGCGTTCGATCTTGGCATACTCCCTGGCGCATCCTCTCCGTTTGTTTCGGAGCTGGTTCATGATGAGTGCTTGAACCGCCGTGCTCTCTTTTGCACCGTTCGATTTGGCATCGTCGAACTTGAAGTGAATGAGTTCGAGCACGATCTCTTGCTTGAGGTCGTCGATCTCGTGGGCCAGGAATCCCATGCGGCGTGCGCATTTTTCGATGAGTTCAATTTTCCATTGTTCGATGAGCTCGTCGTATCTTGGTTCGTTCATAGTGCGTTCAACCTTTCGTCCGTGAGGAGTTGGGTGAGGCGAGACTTTCTCGACCTCATGAACGCAGTCTTGAACTTACATCGGGGTCATTGCTATAGGCGTTTGCATGTGTGCGCAAGGTCATATGCGTGGGCAGATGTGCTGAACATGTGACATACATGTGAACCCGAATCACGCATATGTGTTTGCAGGTTCACGCGGCGAGAAATGACGGCGAGCGGCAAATAAACAGGTGGACAAGCACGACGCATCGAGCGTGAAAACAGCGTGCTTTCGTTCACGGAGTTTGAAATGCCGAACGAAGAAACAAACGAAACACAGATCGACCTGACATGCCTGAGAGCCGAGCCCGAGCAGGTGTACCACGCACGCCGTGGCGAGTATCTGTCAAGCCATTTGCTCGCCGACTTTCGCAAGTCGCCGCTGCTCTACCACAAGCGCGTTGATGGCCAGATTGAGGACAAGGACTCGAGTGCGTATCTCCTGGGACGCGCTGCTCATGTCCGTATTCTCGAGGGGGACGAGAAGTATGGGAGCGACTTTGCATTTGGCGGGCCGGTGAATCCGAGAACGGGCAGGCCGTTCGGCTCGAACACCAAGGCCTTCACGGAATGGGCGGACGAGCAAGGCAAGCCCGTGCTCACCGAATCTCAGTCAGATCTTGTAAGTCGCCTGGCCGAGGGCTTTTCCATGAATCCCTCCGCCACCCAACTGCTTCTCGATGGTCAGGCTGAAGGGGTGGTGCGGTCGGATTATTGCGGACATCCATGCCAAATCCGGATTGATTGGCTGAACCGGTACCACGGCATCGTGGACCTCAAGACCTGCGACGACCTGACATGGTTCGAGGCCGACGCCCGGCGATATGGGTATGTCCACCAGATGGCCTTCTACCAATCGGTGCTTTCAACCGTGCTCAACGGCACGATGGCTCCCGTCCACATCATCGCGATTGAAAAGAAAGAACCGTACCGATGCGGCGTGTGGCGGATTTCGGAGGCGTCGCTCAGGCAAGCCCAACTTGAGAATGCCGCCGCGATCTGCCGGTTGCACAACTGCCAGCAACAAGGCGTCTGGCCCACGGGATACGAGGAGGTGCGTGTTCTCGAAATGGCCTAAACACGCCCCCTCATGATTGTCGGGTGCGGAGGGAGTGCGATGGCGTACCGAATGGCCCTGAAGCCTTCTCCACGAGAGCGGTCGGACTCCCTGAGCCCACTCCCCGCCCCGCCGATCAACCAAATGAAAACAGAGACTCCAGCAATAAGGAAAACCAATGACCGGACTGATGCAACATATTCAACGAGGAACGCGTCACACACCACCCCGGCTCCTGATCTACGGCACGGAGGGGATCGGCAAGTCAACGATTGCTTCGCAGGCACCCAAGCCCATCTTCATCCAAACGGAGGACGGCCTTGACCAGATTGACTGCGCGTCGTTCCCGATGGCGACGAAGCTCAGCGATGTGATCGGTGCGTTGGCAGCGCTCTATTCCGAAGAGCACGACTATGAGACGGTGGTGATCGATTCGGTCGATTGGCTTGAGCGGCTTGTCTGGGACGAGGTCTGCCGCGAGTACGGGGTCAAATCCATCGAGAAGGCCGACGGCGGGTATGCCAAGGGGTATACGCACGCGTTGACCCAGTGGCGTGAAGTGCTTAACGGGCTCGACGCGCTGCGGAAGGATCGCGGCATGGCCGTGGTGCTGCTGGCGCACGCCAAGGTCGAGAAGTTCGACGATCCCGAGTCGGTCGCCTACGACCGCTACTCGCCGCGACTGCACAAACACGCCTCGGCATTGATCACTGAATGGTGCGACGCGGTGATGTTCGCCACGCGGAAGTTCCGGACCGAGAGCCAGGACGCGGGCTTCAACCGAACACGATCGATCGCGGTTGCCTTGGGCAAAGAAGGAGGCGAGCGCGTCCTGCGCTGCGTCGGCTGCCCATCGTGTACGGCCAAGAACCGATTCGGGCTCCCCGCCGAGCTGCCGCTGACATGGGCATCGCTCATGGCGGCCATGACTGACCCATCCACACAACCCAGTTCCACCAACAAAGGAGAACACACCAATGGCTGACCTACATGGATTTGATGCGCGCAATGTTGACCCCGCGACTACCTTTGAAGCGATCCCCGCGGGCAAGTACATCGCCGCGATTACCGATTCGGAAACCAAGCCAACCAAGAGCGGCAACGGCAGTTATCTGCAGCTGGCGTTCACGATCCTCGAGGGCGAGTACAAGAACCGCATTCTCTGGGCTCGGCTCAATCTTCAGAACCCAAACCAGACAGCGGTGAACATCGCCCGCTCCGAACTCTCGGCGATCTGCCGGGCGGTCGGTGTGATGGCCCCCAGCGACAGCGTCGAGATGCACAACCTGCCGCTGCAGATCACGGTGAAAGTCAAGAAACGCGAGGACACCGGCGACATGACCAACGAGATCAAGGGCTACGCCAAGAAGGAATCGGCGCAAGGACAGCCGCAACAAGATCGGAGTAGCACACCGCCATGGAAACGATAATCGATCTTGATCTGCCTTATCCGACCTGCGCGGATCACTATGTGGACCCATTTACCGGGGTACCTACTCACGAAAATCGAGCCTATCACGAGCAGGCGGAAGCGGAATGCTTCATCCCCAAGGGGAAGAGATATCCCGAAGGGGAACGGAGCGTCATCGTCACGATCCATCATCCATCTGACCGGCGTGCATGCGACGACGAGAGGGTGCAACTTGTGCTCCTTGATGTGCTGGATCGTCTACGGCTGCTTCCGTTCTGGATGATGGACAGCTTGCTCGTGTTTCATGGTGCGCCAAGGGAGGGCGGACTCCTTGCCGTAGAGATCAAGGATGGGGGACGCAGATGATTGTTCTTGAACTGCCCTATCCGCCGTCGGTCAATCACTACTGGCGGCGGGTAGGCCATCGCACGCTGATCAGCAAGGAAGGGCGGTTGTTCCGCAAGCGTGTGCTGGCGATGCTCTCGGTTCATCGCAGAGAGCCATTGGCTGGTCGGCTGCATGTACGGGTGTTGGCATGTCCGCCGGACAGACGCCGACGCGATCTCGACAACATCACCAAGGCGTTGCTTGATGCGCTCGAGCACGGTGGTGTGTACGAGAACGACAGTCAGATCGACCATCTCGTGATTAATCGAGGCGAAGTTGTCAAAGGCGGAAAGACCGTCGTTGAAATCACTGAGGTGCAGCCATTATGAAGATGGAACTCCGTCCATATCAACGCGATTCGATCGATGCGGTCTATCAGCATCTCCGTGATCACGATGACAACCCGTGCGTGGTCATTCCGACTGGTGGAGGCAAAACCCCGGTGATGGCCACGATTTGTAACGATGCGGTGGGTCAGTGGAGCGGTCGCGTGCTCATCTTGGCCCATGTCAAAGAGCTACTGGAGCAGGCCGTGGACAAGCTCCAGATGATCGCCCCCGATCTCGATGTCGGAGTCTATTCGGCGGGGCTCAAGCGACGGGATGGCAATCGCCCGGTGACCGTCGCTGGCATCCAGTCGGTGTACCGGCGTGCCTGCGAGTTCGACCCGTTCGATCTCATCATTGTGGACGAAGCCCATCTCATCCCGCCCGAGGGCGATGGGATGTACCGGAAGTTCCTGGCTGATGCCAGCGTCGTCAACCCGCATGTCCGTGTCATTGGGCTGACAGCCACGCCATTTCGGATGACGAGCGGCATGATCTGCGGCCCGGGCAATATCCTCAACAGGGTCTGCTATGAGGTGGGCGTCAAGGAACTCATCGTTCAGGGATACCTTTCGCCGCTTCGAACCAAGGCGGGGCAGAGCCGGGCGGACACCTCGGGGCTGCATGTTCGTGGCGGCGAGTTCATCACCGGCGAAGTCGAGGAGTTGATGGATGAGGAAGGGCTCGTCGAGTCGGCGTGCGGCGAGATTGTCGAGCAGACGCGTGAACGAAACGCGGTGCTGATCTTCGCATCCGGGGTTAGCCACGGCCAACACATCGTCCGCGTGCTCGAGGAGCGACACGGGAGCAAATGCGGGTTCGTATGCGGGCAGACGCCTGCTAAGGAACGCGACAAACTGTTGGCCCGGTTCAAGCAGGGGCGTCTGAAGTACCTCTGCAATATCAATGTGCTGACGACGGGGTTCGATGCGCCCAATGTCGATTGTGTAGCCCTGCTGCGCCCGACGCTCTCGCCGGGGTTGTACTACCAGATGGTCGGCAGAGGATTCCGGCTGCATCAGGGCAAGGACGATTGTCTTGTGCTCGACTTCGGGGGCAATGTGATTCGGCACGGTCCAGTCGATGATCTCCAGATCAAGGAGCCCGGCGAGGGTGACGGCGATGCGCCCGCCAAGGAATGCCCCGAATGTCACGCGGTCGTCCACGCGGCCTACGCCAAGTGCCCTGAGTGCGGATACGAGTTCCCGCCGTCGCAGCGAGAGCAGCACGAGACGAGCGCCAGCACGGCTGGGGTGCTTTCCGGGCAGGTCGAGGACACCGAGTACCGCGTCAGCGATGTCTATTTCAGCGTCCACACCAAGCGCGGAGCAGAGCCGGGGCATCCGCGATCGATGCGCGTCGAGTACCGCACCGGGCTGAGCAGCTATGCCTCCGAATGGGTTTGTTTCGAGCACACGGGTTTCGCACGATCGAAGGCTGAGCAATGGTGGCGTAAGCGGAGCAACGAGCCGGTGCCGAGCAACACCGACGATGCGGTGGACTTGTGCGAACGGGGTGGCCTCTGCGAGACGCATGCGATCACGGTTCGCCGCGTCGCGGGCGAGCAGTACGACCGCATTCTCAGCCATGAACTCGGCTCGATCCCGCCCCGCCTCGATGGCAGCGACGAACGGGACGACGGCAACTTGCCAGAGTATGTCTATGCCGATGACGACATCCCGTTCTAAGGAGGGCACGGATTGAAAGACCAATGCGAACAACAACTCGACATGCTGGATCGGATCAGCGATCTACTCGAAGCGGTGCTGTCGATCGATCTGGATGACCTCGATCAGATCGTCCAAGAGGCGCACAAATGTACGCCCAGCCAGATGGACGAGCCGGAGGAGCGATACGGCGTGTCCCGTCAGGCGTTGCGGATGTTCTGGCTCTTCCGAAGGCATCTGGAGAAAGTAGACGATCCGATCCGCAACGATGAGAGGGGGCGGCATGTCTGAAGATGTCAACCCGCTGCTCTCGGCCGCGTTGGCGTATGCATCGATGGGGGTGCCGGTGTTTCCCTGCGCGCCGTGCCGGAAGACACCGATCCCCGATCGCGGCTTTCTGGATGCGACGACGGACGAGGAGCAGATCCGTTCGTGGTGGCGTGCCAACCCGCGTGCCAATGTGGCTGTTCCAACGGGGCAAACCAGCGGACTTGTCGTGATCGATATCGATCCACGCAACGGCGGCGAGGTTGGGCTCGATGTGCTCCAAACCGAGCACGGGAAGCTGGTTGAAACCGCCGAGAGCCAGACGGGCGGTGGGGGCCGTCACTTGTTCTACCGGCATCCCGGCGGGGTGATCCCGTGTACGCAGAGCGAACTGGGCGCGGGCATCGATGTCAAGGCCGACGGCGGGTATGTCGTGCTCCCGCCGAGCGGCCATCCCGATGGCGGGTCGTACATATGGGAGTTGTCGAGTGATATCACTGATGTACTGCCATCGGAGTGCCCGGCCTGGCTCTTGGCCTTGCTGCGCAGGGAGAACGATGTCTCGACAGGCGGATTCGCATCGGACCTCGCCGATGGCAACACGATCCCCGAGGGGTTGCGCAACAAGGCGCTGGCCTCGCTCGCGGGCGGGATGCGTCGAATGGGGATGGGGCGGGATGAAATCCTCGCTGCACTTCTGGCCACGAACCAATCGCGGTGCAAGCCCCCGATCCCGGATCAGGAAGTCGAGCGGATCGCAGACAGCATCGCCCGCTACGAGCCCGACGCGATCTCGGTGGCGTTGGTCGAGAACCACTATGAGCAGATGTACGGAGCCAATCCACAGATCACGGCCGATTCTCCGGGCGATGACCCCGGCCCAATCCCCGATTATCTGCTGCGCGTGCCCGGGTTCGTCAGCGAGCTGATGGACCACTGCGTGGCGACCGCTCCTTACCCGAACCAAGTCATGGCGTTCTCTGGGGCACTCACGCTTCAGGCATTTCTGGCCGGGCGGAAGGTACGCGACCCCGGCGACAACCGCACCAACCTGTACTTGCTCGGGCTGGCGCACTCGTCGGCGGGTAAGGATTGGCCCCGCAAGCTCAACACCGCCCTGCTTTGGAAGGCGGGGCTCGGCCATTGCATCGGGGACAAGTTTGCTTCGGGCGAGGGAATACAAGACGCGCTGTTTATCAACCCGTCGATGCTCTTCCAGACTGACGAGATCGACGGGATGCTCCAATCGATCTCCAAGAGCCGCGACGCGCGGTACGAGAATATCATGGGGACGCTGCTCACGCTCTACACGAGCAGCGCGACAGTCTTCCCGATGCGGCGGAAGGCTGGAAAGGAAGCCCCCGGCGTCATCGACCAGCCCTGCCTGACCATCTTCGGGACGGCCATCCCCACGCACTACTACGAGGCGTTGTCGCAGCGCATGCTTACAAACGGCTTCTTCGCCCGCATGATCGTGCTCGAGGCCGGGAAGCGCGGCACGGGGCAGGAGCCGACCATCCGCGAGATTCCCGACCGCATCGTGGCCGTGGCCAAGTGGTGGGCGCAGTACAACCCGGGAGGGGAGCGGGCCAACCTTGAGCAATGGCATCCGGTCCCGAAGATCGTCGAGCACACGCCGTCGGCCAAAGGGCTGCTCGTTGATGTGCGGCAAGAGTCCGAGGCCGAGTATTCCAGGGCAGAAGACCGGGGCGACGAAGTCTCCACGACGGTGTGGGGGCGGGTCAGCGAGAATGTCCGCAAGCTGGCGTTGCTCTACGCCGTCAGCGAGAACCATCTCAAGCCCGTCATCGGCGACGCGGCCGTGGAGTGGGCGTCGCGGTTCATGATGCACCAGACCCGGCGGATGCTCTTTATGGCCCGGGAGCATGTCAGCACCAACGAGCACGACGGGCGGTGCAAAGAGCTGCTCCGTGTGGTTCGCAAGTGGCGAGACAAGCACGGCGACGAGTGGATGCCATTCTGGAAGATCAACCGGGCGCTGCCGTGGAGCGACCGGGACCACGAAGAGGTGCGTACCACGCTGCTCAACCAAGTCATGATCGAATACACGGAAAGGAAAACCGGTGGAACACCCCAACGCCTCTATCGCATTCTCTGACAGGACCAAGCCCCGAGCCGCGCAACGGGTGGCGACCTATCGCCGCCCGTTGACCTGTTGCGCGGTCGGATCGGGCTCAAATGGCCAACCCGCTGCGCCGGTTGCCGACCCGTTGCGCTGCGGCTGCGCAATAGGATTGGGTCAAAAAACACTACAAAACAAGTATAAAGAGAGAGAATATATACCTATTAACATATTGCCCCCTGTATCTCTCTCCACCCCTATACGCACGCACACGCGAGGGGGGGTGCAATGGGTCAATAGGTACTCCGGGGCGGATCGCGATCAGGTGACGCCAGCGGGAACAGCAGCCAATATCGACAGACTTTCTTTCGCTTGTCCGGTCCGGCTTGGCGGATCGCCCGTGTGGCCCATCAGCCCCGGCTGGCACCACCACTCGGAATCCCTACCCGCTCGCCACAGGGGCCAACGAGGCACGCCGTCGGGTCACCAAACGAACCACTCCGGGGCCACGGTTGGCCTCGATTCACACCACATGCACGGAGGCATACGCCATGAAAGTCGTCCAGAAGAACATCGCCGAGATCACGCCCTACGAAAACAACCCACGCCAGAACGACGGGGCGGTCGAGGCAGTCGCCGAATCGCTTCGCCAGTTCGGGTTCCGCCAGCCGATCGTGGTTGATGAGCAAGGAGTCATCGTTTGCGGGCACACGCGCTACAAAGCTGCCCAGATGCTCGAGCTCAAGCGGGTGCCGGTGCATGTGGCGACGGATCTATCGCCCGAGCAGATCCGGGCATACCGAATCACCGACAACAAGACCGGCGAGCTGGCCACCTGGGACATGGATCTGCTGCCAATCGAGATCGCCGAGTTGCAGGAGGCGGGGATCGACTGGTCGCTGCTGGGTTTCGATGCCGACGATCTGGCTCGGATTATGGCGGGCGAGGAGGGCGTGGCTGAGGGCTTGACTGATCCTGATGATGTGCCCGAGCCGCCGGACGATCCGATTACGCAGCCGGGTGATCTGTGGGTGCTGGGGAACCATCGGCTGCTCTGCGGCGACTCGTCGAGTACGGCCGACCTCGATCGGCTGCTCGATGGAAGCACGATCGATATGGTCAACACCGATCCGCCATACAATGTGAATGTCGAGCCGAGATCGAATAACGCGATCGTCGCCGGGATCTCCAGCTTCCCGGCGTCGGCCACGCAAGCGACCACGCATATGCAAAAGCGTGATCTCGCTCGTCACCCTGAGAAATCGAAGGCGACGCACAAGAAGATGCGTGCCAAGGACCGACCGCTCGCCAACGACTTCATGAGCGACGAGGCGTTCGAGGAGATGCTGCTCGCTTGGTTCGGCAATATCAGCCGCGTGCTCAAGCCGGGCGGGTCGTTCTACATCTGGGGCGGCTACGCGAATCTCGGCAACTACCCTTCGCCGCTCAAAGCCTGCGAGCTGTACTTCAGCCAGGGGATCGTGTGGGACAAGCAGCACCCTGTGCTTGGCCGAAAGGACTTCATGTCCGCGTTTGAGATTTGCTTCTATGGCTGGCGTAAAGACGCAGGGCATAAGTTCTTCGGCCCCAACAACGCGACCGATCTCTGGCATGTCAAGAAGGTCAACCCGCAATCGATGATGCATCTGACCGAGAAGCCAGTTGAGCTGGCGGTGAAAGCGATCCAGTACTCATCCCGCCACGACGAGCGTGTCCTCGACATCTTCGGCGGAAGCGGCTCCACCCTCATCGCCTGTGAGCAGACGGATCGGCACGCCTACCTCATGGAGATCGACCCGGCGTACTGCGATGTGATTGTCCAACGGTGGGAGGAGTTTACTGGCAAGAAAGCGGAGCGGATTGCATCGAACGCTGACACTGGAGAAACAGCCCCGGCGAATGCCGAGGCTGAAGAAGGGGGCGGAGGATGACCCGTCTACTTGTTTGCGGCAAAGAGTCCGCGATCGGTCTTCTTGAATCGGGCGTCCTTCCCCTTCTTGGCGATCTCTCGGATCATGGCAGCGTAGAGCGTCGCGTGCGGGGTCTTGCCGGTGGTTTTCCAACCCGCGGCGATCGCGCGTTCGGCGATGGTCTTGGCTTGCAGCGGCTCCTTCGTCTCGGCGAGCACCATGGCGGCCAGGTTGAGCCCGGATACGCGTTTGGGTTTGGCCGCCTGTTTGGGCCGTGTCGCCTTCTCGGCGGGCTTGGCCTTGGTGCTCGCTTTGGGCTTGGCTTTGGCGACAGTCGCGCCCGTGTTGGCCCGTGCGGGCTTCTTGGCCGGGGTCTTCTTCGGCGTCGCCTTGCTGGCCTTTATGGATGTGGTTTTCTTGGTGGTTGTCTTCGTCGTCATGTCATTTCCTTTCGTGGTAAATGTGCGAACCGGTTACGCGCGGTTCTCGATGATCGCCCACTTGGAGCGGATTGGTTCGTATTTAGTCGGGAAGACCTCGTGGCCCCGGCGTTCGATCGCTTCGATCAAGCGGCTGTTGAGCTCGCCGGTGTTGACGC
>Ga0316206_1001244_pt1 | contig 24147 bp, 18 predicted proteins | sample 6monthpyrite_MG_FD_204942 | JGI IMG/M metagenome (GOLD analysis project Ga0316206, IMG submission 204942) | Microbial mat bacterial communities from mineral coupon in-situ incubated in ocean water Damariscotta River, Maine, United States -... | ecosystem: Environmental > Aquatic > Marine >... | reverse complement strand
TGGCAAGTTGCCCGGTTAAGGAACATGACCATCAGGGACAGTCCGCTGCTTTTTAGCGCCCTGTCCCATGTGGTAATTCCGATCAGATGGTCAGTGCGAAGAACGACCCCGCTCAACTCTTGGTGGCCTCAATAAGGGGACAGAGCGCCAAAAAACGGCGGTCTTTCCCCGAGGGAGATGTTCCCTGGCAGTGCAACTTGCCAACGAGTAAAGCAATCTAACGAACGTCCGCTTCAGGGTGTTTTGAGACCCTTATCCACAGTCTGTATTGTCAATTTAAGACAATTATTATTTAAATAGAGCTACTTTCCATGAAAAAGACTATAACGGTGAATGTTTGAAATGCATCTATTGGCAGGTGATATTGGTGGTACGAATACACGTTTAATCTATTCGCAAGTGACAGATGAAGATAATCATGTTCTAGCTGAAAAATCTTATCTTAGTGCGGGGTATAAAGATTTTAATGCTGTTCTGGAAAAGTTTATATCTGAAATGGCAATATCACTACCGATAGATGCCGCATGCTTTGCAATAGCTGGTCCTGTTAAGGGCGGCGCAGTTCAAGTTACAAATTTACCCTGGGTTATTTCAGAGCGCACATTACAAGATCAATTACAAACCAAAAAAGTAAGACTGATAAATGATTTTATTGCTGTGGCATACGGAATTTCAGAGCTGTCAGAAAAAGATTTTATAGTGCTTCAAAAAGGCAAGCATTTATCGACGAGTCTTGATGAAGGTGACGCTGTGGTTATTGGCGCCGGTACTGGCCTGGGTGCGAGTCATCTTGTGAATAAAAACGGTTTGGCTCAGCCGTTAGCAAGTGAGGCAGGTCACGTAAGTTTCTCGCCACAAAATGCCCAGCAATGCGAGTTATTGAACTGGTTATGGCAAAATCAAGCGTACGTCAGTTTAGAAAGTCTATTATCTGGTCAGGGTTTGTACACAATCTATCAATTCTTAAATGAAGTGGATGATATCCCTGAGTCTGAATTTGTAACGAATGAATTTAAAGACTCTGATCCGGCAGAAGTGATCACTAAATATGCGATGGCTGAAAGTGATGAAATATGTATGAAAACATTGCAAATGTTTATCCAGATATATGGTGCAACGGCTAGCAATATTGTTTTACATTATTTTCCTGTTAATCGACTTTATATAGCTGGAGGGATTGCGCCAAAAATACAGAACCAAATGATGAATGCTGAATTTTTAAACGCATTTCTAAATAAAGGATTGATGACAGCGAATTTAGAGCAGATGACAATAAAGTTGGTCACTCAAGAAAAAGTGGGATTACTGGGTGCCTTGTCGCAGGCACGTATGCAGGTGCTTTGAAATAACTGGCGAATTGAGAAGGGTGAAAATAATACGGAGTCACATATACTGGTTTACGATGGCTTCGGGGTCGGGTGGGTTAAGGGTTAGTGTGCTTCGGAGTCATGCTTCGGAGTCAGGCCTTACATTTGACACGGTCAGTGAAAATTAAAATTTAAATTCAATCTCGTCAACTATAAAAAGTAAACGGTCATCAGAACTTTGATGACCGTTCGCAAGATTTAGTCATTTTCCATCGACGGCTGATATTCACCCCGCATCGCCAGATGATTCAATCGTGCCCGTTTAAGCAATGCCTGTTGCGCCGCCAATGTATTTTCGGCCTTGCCTTGCCATGCCAGTAGTGCTGTTTCCTGTAGGGCGCGACCATAGGAAATAGTTAATTGCCAGGGCGCGTCCTGTGCCTGTTGATTGATCGCATTTAAATTGGCAGTGGCTTCTGCGGGCCCCTGTCCGCCCGATAAAAAGTTGATGCTGGGAACGGCTACGGGCACTGTGCGGCGCAATACTTTAAGCGTGGCCGCGGCAACTTCATCTGGCTCAGCACGACGGCAATCTTTACCGGGTAATACCATATTGGGTTTAAGTATCATTAATTCCAGCACAACATGGTGTCGTTGCAGGGCATCAAACACCGCATGTTGTACGGCCTCGGTGACTTCGCCATGACGGTCAATATCATGTGTCCCATCCATCATTACTTCCGGCTCTACAATGGGCACCAGTCCTTCTGCCTGGCATACCGCCGCATAACGAGCCAGCATTTCTGCATTGGCTTCAATGCCATGCTTGCTGGGGATGTGTTTATCAACGGCATAAACTTCACGCCATTTGGCAAAGCGAGCGCCTTGTGCTTTATAGGTTTGCAGGCGTTCAGCGAGTCCATCTAGCCCCTGAGTGATGAGGTCGCCGGGGGACAGTGCGAGTGGGATTTTACCTTTGTCGACCTTAATGCCGGGTACGATTTTCTGTGCCCAGGCGGCATTAGGGATGGTATTGTCCTGTTCGGTTTTTTGCTCCAGGGTTTCCTCAAAGAGAATAATGCCACTGATGTATTCACCGAGCCCTTGCGTTGTGACGAGCAGGCTACGCCAGGCACGTCGACTTTCTTCGGTGGACTCCGCGTTGATTGCCTTAAATCGCCTGGCAATCGTTGGTGAGCTTTCATCGGCAGCTAGAACGCCGCGACCTTTTTGTACCATGTCGTGAATGGTGGCTTCCAGTTCTGTTAAATATTGCATTTCAGATCTCCTGATTATTCATTTTAAAGCTCGTCTAAACGGCGTGCAGATTCATGACAATTTTTTATGGGATACCGCTTTCGAACAGACAAGTGCCACCAGATCAACGCCTTTCTCGACCGGTATATCGACTTGTCGTGACGCCAGAGCCATTGCTGTTGGCGTGCCACGGGACCACCACCAATGAAGAGAAACGCGATTTGTTGTGGTTCCATTTTTAATCCCCTTAGTCTGTCGTGCATCTGTAGTTTCAGATAAGCTGCTTTACTATTTTTCAGGTTCAAGGTTCATTTAATTATCAAGCCAGTAAATCCAGAATGCTGTCATCCTGGTTACAGTCCGCATCAAAAATCAGTATTAATATAATTAAAAATATCTATCGAGCGTCTGTTATTTAAAACCCTGTTCAATATTAATTAATAATCCCATATCTTTCTTTGTTTTCACAATTGAAGGGTTATTAGCTAGTGAAATTACCGAAGATGAATTAGTTGTCTGGATTGAAGTTGACTCTTAATTTTTTGAAACCAGGTTTTAGGGTATCCCCCAGCTTTCGGTTGAATCATTGTGTAACCGGTTGTTGTGGGGGTGTGAGGGTATTCTTAATATGGTGTCGAGAAGAGGGCTTGAACCTGACTGGATATCATAATAAAAACTAAATAATCAATAAGTTAGAGTGTCTTATGCCATCAATTGTTAAATAAGTGCGCTTAAATTACTGCTTGATTATTACTGGCTAATCACCCATTCTTTATTCGTGATTCGCGAATAGAGAATAGGTGGTGTATGTTAAAGCCTCAGGATATTGTCATTATATTGAAGATTCTGGCTAAAGGAGATCAGCACTGGGCTCAGGGCTCACTCGCAGTTGAATTGGGAATGAGTGCTTCTGAGGTCAATGCTGGAATAAAGCGAGCCTTAGCTTCAGGCTTGCTGCGTAAAAAAAACCAGAAGGTTATTCCTGTAAAGCAAGCGATTGAGGAGTTTCTGGTTCATGGGCTGAAATATGTGTTTCCTGTTGTGAGGGGAGAGCCTACTCGCGGTATAGCGGCTGCATATGCTGCAGACATATTCAAGGATAAAATATTAATAAGTGATGAGTTGCCGCCGGTTTGGCCTGATCCTGAAGGAGAGGTCAGTGGTTTTAGTCTGAAACCACTATATAAGAGTGTACCCTATGCAGTGAAGCAGGATCCTGCTCTATACGAGTATTTGTCCATTGTGGATGTGCTGAGAAGTGGGCGGGCAAGAGAAATAAAGATCGCAAGAAAAATGATCCATGAGGCGTTGCTGGCAGCATGAGAAATAAAGAATTATTACTTGCTGAATGTTCTGAAATAAAACCGATACTTGATAAGTTGGTTCTGGTCGGTGGATGTGCAACAGAATTGTTGATTACGGATACGGCTGCTCCTGCAACTCATCCGACTGTTGATGTTGATATGGTAGTAAAAGTAGCGAGCCTGGTTGAGTACTATAATTTAGAAGAACAATTGCGTGTTCTGGGTTTTACTCAAACACAGGATGATCAGGGGGTTATTTGTCGTTGGAAGAAAAATGATTTGTTACTGGATCTGATGCCAACCGATGAAAAGATTTTAGGTTTTACTAACCGTTGGTATTCATTAGCGGTTGAATATGCGGAAAATAAAAATATTAATGATCTGAAATTGAGTTATATACCTGCTTCGATATTTATTGCGACCAAGATTGAGGCCTTTGACTCAAGAGGTGAAAATGATTATATGTTGAGTCATGATCTCGAAGATGCAATTACCGTGATTGATGGAAGGAAAAATATCTTGCTGAAATAGAAAATGCACCAGGTGAAATAAGAAACTTTTTGTGTAAACGATTTGAACTATTGATGAGAGATGCCAGGTTTGATGAAGCACTTCCTGGTTATTTGCCTCCAGATATAGCCGGGCAAAATAGACTTGATTCATTGATCAGTAAACTTAAAGCAATATCGAAATTATAAAATTGGAGTAGAAGGTTGAAAACGAAGGCTAAGGTATCAAGAGAGAGGCATAGAACCTCCACGTAAGTCAGAGAATATTGTCTTAAATCAGATGCTAATTGTTAGATTAAATTATTGAGTGTTATAAAAGTGATATTTTCAATAAGGAGTTAAGCTTATTTTAGCTAAGTTAACATCAAATAATCAGTTGAGTTTTTTCGTGATGTTGTACTGAGGGGCTTTGTAACAATATGTTTTTAAAGGATTAAAGATAATTTGAATGCCTGCCGACATAATCTATTCGCGAGTTTCCACACTCGCTTAAAAGATAATTCGTATCCCTTCGGGATAATCTATTTCCGTGTTTCCACAAACGTAAGTATGGTGCCGAGAAGAGGACTTGAACCTCCACGAGCCGAAGCTCACTAGCACCTGAAGCTAGCGCGTCTACCAATTCCGCCACCTCGGCATGTGGGTGCGTTGGATCGATTGATCCGAGACGGCGCGAACTTTAACGTCTGAACCTGTTTTTGTCAATGAAAAAGCATTTAGTCACGATCAAAATGGCGCATTCTTAGGCTGATTTGTGTACAATGTGGCTTCGAAAAAATCAGATACCTAAATAATGGCAAAATCCAACAACCAAGATAGCAATAATAATAATAAAAATCGCGATAATAAGAAAAATAAAAAGCGTCATAAAAAGTCACATTCAAAGTCAAAACCCTTTAATAAAAAACCGGGTGAAGCACTTGTCGATCCACAGAGTGATCGCGAAGCCAGTAATTATGAAAACCCAATCGCCAGTCGAGAGCTGATTTTACAGGTAGTAGAAGAAGAGGGGGCGATGTCCCATGAACATCTTCTAGACCGTCTGGAAATGCGCTCTCCTGAACAAAAAGAGGCGCTACGCCGCCGCTTAAACGCCATGTTGCGTGATGGACAGTTAATTAAAAATCGACGGGATTCATATGTTCCGGTAAATGAAGAAGATTTAATCAGTGGTCGAGTTATTGCTCACCCGGATGGATTTGGCTTCCTCGTGCCCGACGAAGGCGGTGATGACCTGTTTTTACACGGTCGCCAAATGCGCACTTTATTGCACGGTGACCGATGTGTTGTGCAGGTTTCCGGCATTGACCGTCGTGGTCGCCGTGAGGGCGCGGTCATTAATGTTATTGAGCGCGCCAATGATCGTATTGTGGGTCGTTTGTATTTAGAATCCGGTATTTGTTTTGTCGTGGCCGATAATAAACGCATCACGCAAGACATTATGGTGCCCCAGGATATGTTGGGTGAAGCGACACACGGGCAGATAGTGATTGTTGAAATAACTCAGCAGCCGACTTTCCGTAATAAAGCCATTGGTAAAATCACCGATATTATTGGTGATCACATGGCGCCGGGTATGGAAATTGACATTGCTATTCACGCGCATAATCTGCCGTTTTTATGGCCTGATGAAGTTAAAGCTCAAATTAAAGACATTGAACCTCATGTTACTGAAGCCGATAAAAAAGGCCGGGTTGATTTAACCGGCTTACCATTGGTAACCATTGATGGTGAAGATGCCCGCGATTTTGATGATGCAGTGTATTGTGAAAAAACCGCATCTGGCTGGAAGTTGTTGGTGGCTATTGCCGACGTTTCGCATTATGTGCAGCGCACTTCTGCACTGGATGAAGAAGCCTATAATCGTGCTACATCTGTGTATTTCCCGGAACGTGTTATTCCGATGTTACCGGAAGTTTTATCCAATGGTTTATGCTCATTAAACCCTAAAGTGAACCGCTTGTGCATGGTATGTGAAATGCACTTTAATAAGTCGGGCAAAATGGTGAGCAGCGATTTCTCTGAAGCGGTGATGTTTTCCCATGCTCGCTTAACATACACGCAGGTTTCTGCAATGCTGGAAGATGACGACCAGACGTTGCGTAATGAATATAAAGACGTTCTACCGCATTTAGAAACGCTTTACACATTATATAAAGAGTTAATTAAAGCGCGTAAAAAACGCGGTTCAATTGATTTTGAAACCAGTGAAACGCGCATTGTATTTGATGAAAATCAACGGATTGAAAAAATTGTGCCAACCTCCAGAAACGAGGCGCATAAAATTATTGAAGAATGCATGATTTCGGCCAATATTGCCGCAGCGCAGTATATCGGGAAGCATGAAATCCCTGGGTTATTTAGATCGCATAAAGGCCCTAAAGTCGAAAAAATTGATGATGTAAAAGATTTTATTTCCGGATTAGGTTTGAAGGTTAAACTTAAAGGTGATAAGCAAACACTGGACTATGCTCACATTATTAATCAGGCAAAAGGCCGCGCAGATTTTCACCTAATCCAAACTGTTTTATTGCGCTCAATGCAGCAGGCGGTTTACTCGCCTGAAAATGAAGGTCACTTTGGCCTGTCATTAGAAAATTATGCACACTTTACTTCACCTATTCGTCGTTATCCAGATTTGCTGGTGCATCGAGCGATTCGTCATATTGTGCAAGGTAAAAAAGTCGCGCAGTATTTTTATCGCGTCAGCGATATGATTCATTTAGGCGAGCATTGTTCGGCTAACGAGCGCCGTGCAGATGAAGCTACACGTGATGCGGTGTCATCTTTGAAATGTGATTTCATGCAGGCGCGCATTGGTGAAACGTTTAAGGGGACGATTACATCTGTTACCTCATTTGGTTTGTTTATTGAGTTGAAGGATATTTATGTAGAAGGCTTAGTGCATATTACCAACCTGCCAAAAGATTATTATAAATTTGAGCCGGTGACGCATCGTTTATTTGGAGAACGCACGGGGCAAATTTTTCAGTTAGGTGATGCGGTTACGATTAATGTAGCTGGTGTCAATATGGACGATCGAAAAATTGACTTCGAATTATTGAGTCACGATGAAGATCGAGAGCTAGCGCCGGCTGTTTCAATTGATGCTGCTCGCAATAAAGACGAGAAAAAGAAAGATAAGAAGAAAGATAAGAAGAAAGACAGGAAACGATCAAGGAAGCCTGAAGAGAAGAAAAAATTAGCCGCTAATAAGAAGAAAAAAACTACTGATAATCCTGCTGCCAAGAAAGAAACCAAAAAGAAAGAAACCAAAAAGAAAGAAACCAAAAAGAAAGTGACTAATAAAAACTCGGCTAAAACTAAAGCGACAAAAACAGAAGCATCATCTAAAAAAACAGCAGCTAAGAAAAAACCTGCGGTGAAGAAAGCAACACCTAAAAAGCCAGCGGTTAAGAAAGCAGCGCCTAAGAAAAAGCCAGCAGTTAAGAAAGTCGCACCTAAGAAGAAGGTGGTAAAGAAAGTTGCGCCTAAGAAAAAGGTCGTGAAGAAATCTTTACCTAAGAAGAAAGCAGTACCTAAGAAGAAGGTAGTAAAAAAAGTCGCACCTAAGAAAAAGGTCGTGAAGAAAGCTTTACCTAAGAAGAAAGCAGCACCTAAGAAGAAAGTGGTAAAGAAAGTTGCACCTAAGAAAAAGGTCGTGAAGAAAGCTTTACCTAAGAAGAAAGCAGTACCTAAGAAGAAGGTAGTAAAAAAAGTCGCACCTAAGAAAAAGGTCGTGAAGAAAGCCTTACCTAAGAAGAAAGCAGTACCTAAGAAGAAGGTGGTAAAAAAAGTCGTACCTAAGAAAAAGGTCGTGAAGAAAGCTTTACCTAAGAAGAAAGCAGTGCCTAAGAAGAAGGTGGTAAAGAAAGTCGCGCCTAAGAAGAAGGTGGTAAAGAAAGTAGCGCCTAAGAAGAAGGTGGTAAAGAAAGTCGCACCTAAGAAGAAGGCAGTAAAGAAAGTAGCGCCTAAGAAAAAGGCTGTGAAGAAAACAGCTAAAAAAGCAAAAAAGAAATAGCGACTAACACGCTGAATAAAGCTGAAACGCTATTTGATGTGTCATACGTCATTCCCGAGTACTTGTGTCGGGAATGCAGTCGCTGAATCTGTGTTGAAGCTGAATCCACGGTTTTAAAGTTAGAGAACAAAGTTTAGATGCAGTTAATTAATGTGTAATAATTATATGCCGAATTTAGAAATACGATTCCGATCATTGTTGTTTATGGGTTTGCTGTTCTTTGTGAATACCCTACAAGCAGAAATAAAAGTTGAAACTGTTGAAGACCTAAGGGTATTAAAGCAGCAGGCTGAAACAGATGATTTGCCGGTTCTATTGTTGTTTACATCGGAAGACTGTGAATATTGCGATGCGCTTCGAATTAACTATTTGTTGCCAATGGTTAAGTCCAGTGAATATAAGTCTTCAATACTGATCAGGCAGATATATATCGAAGACTACAGTTATTTACGTGATCTTAAAGGCGAGCTGATTTCGGGTGATGTGCTGGCCTTAAAATATGATGTGGACGTGACACCAACAATATTATTTATTAGTGGTTCCGGCAATGAGCTTGCGCAGCGTATTGTGGGAATAAGTAATATTTACTATTTTGGTGAAATACTCGATAAACAAATTGCCGTGGCCAAACTGGCTTTAGCAAAAATGCTCAATAACTCCTAAATATGCAATCTAAGCAGTCAGAAATAATTTTTGGTTTTCATGCTGTCGAATCGGTTATTCGCAATGATCCGGTTAATATTCTACAGATGATCGTTGAAAAAAACCGTCACGATAAACGTATTACACAGTTAGTTAATCATGCTGAATCTCAGGGAATATCGGTTGAATATTTAAAAAAAACAGACTTACAAAAACTCGCTGATAGTCATAAAACTCAGGGAATCGTTATCCGCTATAAAGCCTCTGCTAAAATTGAAGGCAAATCTCTTGAAGAAATTCTACAAAAAGATAATGTTTTTTTACTGGTGCTTGATGGTGTGACTGATCCGCATAATTTAGGTGCCTGTTTGCGCACTGCTGATGCAGCGGGAGTGGATGCGGTTATCGCTCCAAAAGATCGGGCTGCCAGCTTAACACCAACGGCTCGTAAAGTGGCTTGCGGTGCCGCAGAGAGTATGCCCTTTTTTCAGGTGACCAATTTAGCACGTACATTAAAGCAGCTTAATGAAAATGAAATCCGGGTAGTGGGTACGGCGGGTGAGGCGGAATATAATTTATATGATGTCGAACTAACCGGAAAGCTGGCATTGATTATGGGTGCAGAGGAAAAAGGGTTGCGACGCTTAACCAGAGAAAGCTGTGATCAACTAGTCAAGATGCCAATGATGGGACAGGTTGAAAGTTTAAACGTGTCTGTTGCAACCGGTGTTTGTTTGTTTGAAGCACTCCGTCAACGTTCAGGTCTGCTCTCGTAAACCGAATGAAACAGTTAGATGTAGTTGTACCAGGATTGTTGGGTCCGTTTGCTAACGCCGTACCGGCTTATATCAGTCAACAATTAGAACAAGCTGAATTCAATCAGCTTAATCAGTTTTTAACGCGCGCAAAAAAAAATAACACGCATGGGGAAACCTACTTTGAAACGCTGGTAGATTTAATTTGTCCCCAATGTGATTTGTCGTTGTGTCAGTTGTCGGCGGAGTTTGATGGTGTTGATATAGCGGATGGTTTTTTTTATCGTGCTGACCCGGTTCACTTTAAAGCGGAATCAGATCATGCGGTTTTAATCGGTACCGATTTGATTTCGCCCACTGATTTTGAAGCCCGTCAATTGGTTGAGTGTTTTAATCAGCATTTCTTAGATGACAAAATAACGTTACATTTATCACATAAAGATCGCTGGTATTTGAAGTCTCACAGGCCACTGGAATTGAGATTCACTGCTCTCGATTATGCATTGGGGCGAGATATAAAACATTTTATGCCGCAGGACCTTGCTAGTGATGGAAATGGTAATGGTAAAGGTGATGGACTGTGGTGGCGTAAAATATTGAATGAAGCCCAGATGCTGTTTTTTCAACATGCGGTAAATCAAACGCGTGAGGAGCAAGGCGAACTCACAATAAATGGTTTGTGGTTGTGGGATATGCCCGCGTTTTCAGCAAGTGATAAAAAAAGCCAAATCTGCCAGTTGTTTGCTGATGATGCTATTGCAGTAGCCCTGGGGAATCAGTCGGGTATTTCTGCATTGGCTGTAAATGATATGGACATAAGTGATATTGAATGCAATGAAGCCTCGACTGTGATTGTACTTAATTCGTTGTATGAGTCAGTTTGCTATGGTGATGTTGATGCCTGGCTGGATGAGTTAAGGCGATTTTGTAAAAATGAATTTCGACAATTGATGAATTTATTATCGACTAAGCAAGTTGATGAAATAAAACTTTATCCGTGTAACGGTCAGGTGTTTAAAATTAGTCGCACTGACTTAATGAGGTTCTGGAATAAGCAGCAGACAATTGATCGGTTTATGTTTACAGATAAAATGCTATAAGTTTAGGTTTATATGGCAGGTTTATAGTCTCAGTTATGTTTTTATTTTAGGAGCCTTAACGGCAGCATGCAAACAAAAAAAATAAAACGAATTTCCGGTGAAATTTCAGATTCTTTAAAGCAATCTGATTTGCACCCTGTATTGCAAAAAGTTTTAAGCCATCGAAATATCAACTCACCCACTGAGATTGAATATTCCCTTGCGAATTTAACTGGCTTCGACCAGTTAAAGGGGATTGAGCCGGCGGTTGAACTAATTGTAAATGCAGTGCTGCGTAAAAGTAAAATTTTAATTGTAGGTGATTTCGATGCGGACGGTGCAACCAGTACAGCTGTTTGTGTAAGAGCATTGAAAATGCTTGGGCATACAGAGGTTTCGTATTTGGTGCCAAATCGGTTTGATTTTGGTTATGGTTTAAGCCCTGAAATAGTTGCAGTCGCATGCCAGAATAAACCGGATTTACTGATTACGGTTGATAATGGAATTTCCAGTATTCAAGGTGTACAGGCAGCACGTGAGGCGGGCGTTGATGTGCTGGTAACTGATCATCATCTAGCGGGTACCGAGCTTCCCAATGCGAATGCAATTGTTAACCCTAACCAGCCCGGGTGTGATTTCCCGAGTAAAAACCTTGCGGGTGTTGGAGTTATTTTTTATGTGATGCTGGCAGTTCGAGCCGCGCTTCGCAAAGCGAATTTTTTTAGTGATAATGTGCGTGAACCGAATATGGGGCAACTGCTGGATCTGGTCGCATTGGGAACGGTAGCTGATGTGGTACCACTGGATGAAAATAATCGTATTTTAGTTTCACAGGGTTTAAAGCGAATGCTTTCGGGAAAGGCATGTGTTGGTATTCAGTCTATTTTAAAAATTGCCGGTCGTGATATAAATCGTATTGTTTCCAGTGATCTGGGTTTTGCGATTGGTCCGCGCTTAAATGCGGCGGGGCGTTTGGAAGATATGTCATTAGGTATCGAGTGTTTAATTACTGATGATGCTAACCAGGCGATGGGTATAGCTGAACAATTAGATCAGCTAAATGTAAATCGTCGCGAAATTGAACAACAGATGCAGCAACAGGCGATGCAAAGTTTACAGCATCTTGAAGATACGATAAATCAGACAGAGCTACCCTATGGGATTTGTTTGTATGATGCGGATTGGCATCAGGGTGTAATTGGTATTTTAGCTTCGCGGATTAAAGAAAAATTTAATCGGCCTGTCATTGTTTTTGCAAATGATAATGAAACAGTAATAAAGGGTTCGGCCCGCTCTATTAAGGGGTTACATATTCGTGATGTGTTGGAGTCTATTTCAAGCCAAAATCCGGGCATATTAATTAAGTTCGGTGGCCATGCTATGGCTGCGGGTATGAGTATCAATAAAACCGATTATGAAAAATTTGAAAAAGCCTTTGATGCTGAAGTTAAAAACCAATTAGATGATGATGCACTACAAGGTGTTATAGAGTCTGATGGTGAACTGAAGGGTGATGATTTTGGTTTGCAGTTGGCTGAGTCAATTCGAAATGCGGGGCCCTGGGGGCAATGTTTTTTAGAGCCAACTTTTGATGGGGATTTCGAAGTAATTGACTGGAGAGTCGTGGGCGAGAAACATTTAAAGATGGAGCTGCAATCTCCTGATGCGGAGCAACCCATATCAGCTATTGCGTTTAATGCCCCCGCTGAACGGTTGCAAGCAGGCGATGGGTATATTCACGCCGCTTACCGGTTAGACGTGAATGAGTTTAGAAATAAAAAATCAGCGCAGTTAATTGTGGAGTATTTTGAGGCGCTATAGTTATTTATATGTTTTTAATGGTTTTATAAGTAATCTCCCGTTAATTTTTTGAATGAATATTTTATAGTTTATTTTAGCGGGTAACTGTAAAGTCTAAGATATCATAGACATGAAAATTAAAATCAGAACTTCGTTGTTCCTGTCTTCGCTGGAATGACGTAATAGTGTATTAATATTAAATGATAATTATTTTTTGAGGGTTAGAAATTATGGCATTAATGCCGTACGGTTTAGTTAGAAAAGTTTTGTTTATGTTTGATCCGGAGACGGCACATGAGTTGTCATTGAAAGGTTTAAACTATGCGTACAAATTTAATTTGATCGGTTTTTTATTTGGTAAAAACAAGTTAAAACCGGTCAGCGTTATGGGAATAAATTTTCCTAATCGTGTAGGGCTGGCTGCCGGACTTGATAAAGATGGTGAATACTTTCAGGCTTTGTCGCAATGTGGTTTTGGCTTTGTTGAAATAGGAACAGTCACCCCGTTAGCTCAAAGCGGTAATGAAAAGCCAAGAATGTTTAGGTTGGTCAGTGCACAGGCAATTATTAATCGCATGGGGTTTAATAATAAGGGCGTTGATAATTTATTGGGTAATGTTAAACGCTCAGAATTTAAAGGTGTGCTGGGAATTAATATCGGGAAAAATAAAAATACGCCTGAAAAAAATGCGGTAGATGATTATTTAATTTGTTTAGAAAAGGTTTATTCCCATGCCGATTATATTACGATTAATATTTCATCGCCAAATACACCGGGGTTGCGTGACCTGCAATTCGGTGATTCTTTAAATAACTTGCTGCGGGATTTAAAATTTAAACAACGTGAGTTAACCCAGCAACAGGACAGGTATGTGCCGCTAGTGGTGAAGGTGGCTCCGGATATGGATGACAAGGCTATTGAATCTTTAGCTGCGACATTTATTGAATTTGCTATAGATGGCGTTATAGTGAGCAACACGACATTGTCGCGTGATGGGGTTGAGAATTTACCCGATGCAGATCAACAAGGTGGCTTAAGTGGTAAACCGTTAAAAGAAAGAGCTGATCATGCGCTACAGGTAATGGCAGCACATCTGGATAAAAAAATTCCAATAATTGCGGTGGGTGGTATTAGTTGTGCGGACGATGCGCAAAAGAAAATTCAGCTGGGTGCCAGTTTAGTGCAGATTTATAGTGGTTTTGTTTATCAGGGGCCTGCATTAGTGCATGCCTGTGTTGAGCGTGTTTAGCGTCAGAATTCTTTTTATAACAACGGTTGGGTTGAATTTTAATCAATATTAATGGTTAAAGAGATACCCTAAAGTAATTCGCTTAATATTTGCTTTTGTTGGTGAGCGTTGAGTAGTGCTTTAAGGGTGGGGTGTAAATCAGTTTTGAATTCATTCAGGCAGTTGATAGTAAACGTTGGCAGTGATCTGCGCTTGGCATTACCATGTTGATCATGCTGAATTTCTTTTTTACTTTGGCATTGAAAAACCAGTAATGGGCCCTCATCAATCACCTCTATTAGCATACATAGTTTATTGTTCTGGGTGATTTTCTGACCAATTAAATTGTGTAGTTGTGAATTCATGATTTTTCTATAGTATCAGTTATTAACTCTCTGGACAGTTATTAATCCTTCGGGCGGTTCTTAAGTCCATGGGCAGGTATTAATCCAATTAAACTTGCAGACGGCGACTATTAATTTAACGGGCATAAATACATGAAGTGGAAGTTACTCAAATCTGAACCAAAATATAGCGGTTTTTTTAAAATCGATTTATGCCATATACAGCATGAAACTTATGAAGGGGATGTAATTGAGGTGCAGCGTGAGCTCTTTCATCGCGGTGATGCGGTAGCGGTTTTAATGTATGACCCATCTAAAGATAGAGTTGTATTACTTGAGCAGTTTCGAGTAGGGGCTATTGCCGATGAAAAGGGCCCCTGGTTATTAGAGGTAGTTGCGGGGATGGTTGAGCCGGGAGAATCGATTACCGATGTTGCGCGGCGAGAGTGCCTGGAGGAGTCTGGCATTGTGGTACACAGTTTTGAAGCTGTGCACAGTTTCTTTTCAAGCCCGGGGGGCTGTTCAGAAAAAATTCATATAGTTTGTGCGTTGGTGGACAGTGACCAGGCTGAGGGTATTCATGGCGTTGCGCATGAGGGTGAAGATATTAAGGTCCTTGTTGTGGATTTTGCGGACCTGCATGACTTGATGTCTTCAGGGAAAATTTGTGCTGCGATTCCACTTATTGCGCTGCAGTGGTTGCAGCTAAATCGTGAGCGATTACGTATGGAAAGTTTCGTTATGTAGTGACCTGTTGTAGATTAAAATGGTGAGATATAAAACCTATTTTACGGCTGAGCTGCTAAAATTATAATCTATGCAAGTATAAAATTTTCAGTATAGCTAATCACTCAGATATTGAGGTATGGGATTTCTGCAATTGTGTAACTTGTTGAATTTGTTAGCTAAAATAATTGAATATGAATATGTTAAATGACGTGATCGTTAACTTCTGGTCCAGGAAACGATATGACAGATAGAACCTACAGAACACTAATAGGCTTAGCCCTGTTAGTTGCCTTATATTTTGAAGTTGAATATGCCTTATATGGCATAATTGTGCTGCTATTCGTTGAGGCCATTACGAATTTTAGGGTTCCAGTGATTGTGGGGCTGGTGCGTAGTCGCATTCTTAAGCAGGACTATGAGTATGTTGATCTTGGGCTGGTTGATAGTTCAAAATTTGAGATTGAATCAGAACGGGTGTGGCGGGTCGTCGTCGGAACATTCCTTTTTATTGGTTTTTGTTTAGTAGAAGCGCTGTGGTTTTTTCCGTGGTTTATGGGGTTTGCCATATTTGGCGCGGGTTTAAGTGGAGTGTGTCCTGTCTTACTTGCCATTCGCTGGCTTGGGTTTAAATGACACAGAAACAAACTAAAAATTATAAAAAACAACTAGTTAGTATGTCCCTATCTGCCAAAGTTACGGGCATTGTTTTTTGGGGAATGATGCTAGTTGGTTTGTTGGCCGCAACCTATATCCTAAAGCAGCGTGAATTTCAGCTCACCAGTGAATATAATAATAATATTCTGCACGTTGAATATGAGTTAGAAAATCTCTACTTATACCTTCGAGAAAATATATTCGATCATGAATATATGACGATTAAAGTCGATGAAGTTTTTCAGAAACTGGTCAGTCGTTACCCCATAGAAGCGCTTCAATATGAGTTTGCCGGGCATCAATACCTGTTCGGCGAATTACGCCCTGAGCAAGTATTGATTAAAGGCCAGTTGCTTATGCGGCTGAGTGTCAGCGCACAGGTGCAAGAGTTGAACTTAAACGTCTATATGAGCAGCTTTGAGGAAACGATTAAAGAGACTCGTAAGCAGATGTTGCTGGTTATTGGCGGCATGTTGCTTCTATTTGGCATGATCTTGCAGCAAATATTACAGATTGTTTTGTCCAAACCATTATTAAGCATGGTTGCATCGGCTCAAAAATTTACTCAAGAAGATCAGTCTGCTCGCTTTAATGAAAATAGAAGTGATGAATTCGGTTATCTGGCAAAATTTATTAATCAGGCGCTCGACCTGGTGATATCACATCAGCGTGAGCTGGAAGTTTCGCAAAAAGCCCTGTTTGAAGAGAAAATGCATGCTGAAGTAACCCTGTTCTCAATCATGGATGGGGTGATTACAACCGATCAATATAATCAAATTCAGTACCTGAACCCAGTGGCTGAGCGTTTGATGGGGCTTAATTTGGCGCAAGCTAGAAATATTAGCTTGAACGACGCATTGCACCTTATTAACGAAGACTCCGGCGAGCCTGTTCTCAGCCCGACCGAAGCTTGCTTATCTAATCGTCAGGTTGAAGTGCTGAGTGATCACTCAGCAATGCTTCGAAATGATGGTCATTCGATACCGATTGAAGCCACCGCCGCTCCCATGCGTAATGACAAGGGCGAGCTTATTGGTGCGGTAATGGTATTCCAGGATGTGAGTCAGGAACGCAAGCTCAGTCGTCAGCTTTCCTATCAGGCCAGCCATGACATGCTGACGGGGTTATATAACCGACGCATGTTTGAAGAGCAGCTGGACACGATTTTGGTGAGTGTAGGGGTAGAAAATCGTCATCATGCCCTGTGTTACCTCGATCTCGATCAGTTTAAAATTGTAAATGATACCTGCGGACACGTTGCTGGTGATGAGTTATTGCGGCAGTTGGGGGATCTTTTAAAAGACTGTATTAGAGAAGGTGATGTGCTTGCTCGACTGGGGGGGGATGAGTTTGGCTTATTGCTAGAAAACTGTAGCTTGGAAAAGGCGGTGCAAGTCGCTGAAAATATACGTTTATCGGTAAAAGCGTTTCGTTTTGCCTGGCAAGATAGAAGTTTTGAAATTGGTGCCAGTATAGGTGTAGTGGAAATAAATGCAGAAAATATGGATCTGGTTACTCTGTTAGCATCTGCAGATATGGCCTGTTACGCCGCTAAAGATAGGGGGCGTAATCGAGTGCATGTTTATGAGCCATCCGATGCCATGCTGGCTGAGCGCCATGGCCAAATGCACTGGGCCAGTCGAATCACTAAAGCGCTTGAAGAGCAGCGTCTGGTGCTGTTTGAGCAGCCTGTGGTTTCGATCAAAGGCGATAAACTACATACCGGGCATTCTGAAATACTGTTAAGAATGCGCGATGAAGAAGGTGTAATGGTGCGCCCAGATGCTTTTATTCCTGCAGCTGAGCGATATAATTTAATGCCAACAGTTGATCGCTGGGTGGTGCGCCAGGTGTTTGAGCATATTGCTGTCATTAGCCGTGACACCCCTGAAAAAATCGTCGCCATAAACCTCTCCGGCACCTCATTGGCGGATGAGGGCATGTTGCAATACATTTTGGAGATGGCCAATCGTTATCAGACTAATCTGGGCAAAATTTGCTTTGAAGTGACCGAAACCGCAGCGATTAGTAATCTGGCAAAAGCCACGCAATTTATCAAGGCACTCAAGGCCCGCGGTTGCCGGTTTTCGTTAGATGACTTTGGTAGTGGCTTAAGCTCTTTCACCTACCTTAAAACACTGCCGGTGGATTACATAAAAATCGATGGTTCATTTGTCGTGGATATGATTAATGAGCCAATCGACCGGGCAATGGTCGATGCTATTGTGCATGTGGGGCATGTTATGCAGGTTGAGGTGATTGCAGAGTGGGTTGAAAATGAGGAAACCCTCGTCATGCTCAAAAACATGGGAGTGGATTTTTCGCAGGGTTATCACCTTGGTGTACCTAAAGAAGTGCTGTTGAGTTGAGCGGTTATCCACTTTTGCATATTTTAGTCATAAGTGCGCCACATCAATATTATCAAATAGAAATACCGCGAAATAAAAGTACGTAAATTAACTCCTAAGCGTAACAGGCATTCGTTAAAATTTTATTAAATTTAGTTGATACAGTGCTTATTTTCGCATAAAAAAAATTATCTAGTCTGTTAGTGTGGTTAATGCCTTAAAGTCTTTGCATCAAGCTCCCAGATTGCCTATTATGGGGCGGAATTTGTATGGATATGTATTAGCGATTACTAATGAATAAAATTATAAAAGATAAATTACAGAATATTTTTCCAATTTTTCAGGGTTTAGATAAGCAGGGTTTAGCAAAGCAGGTTTTAGCAAAGCAGGGTTTAGTTAAGCCGAGCCGAGCGCTAGGCTTCACGGCATTATTAATGTCGGTATTACTTAGCTATGCTGCATCTGCTCAATCTAATTCTTTACCGGTTTATAAAATTGGTCCGGGTGATATTTTGAGTATTTCTGTCTGGAAGGAAGAGGGCATGCAGCAGGAAGTGCTTATACGACCCGATGGTGGCATGAGTTTCCCCTTGGCGGGCGATATTCATGCGGGCGGTAAAAGTGTTGCTGAGTTACAAAAAGCGTTAACCGAAAAGATTAAACAGTATATTCCTGATCCAGTCGTCACCGTTTCTATTCGTCAAATTCAAAATAATAAAATTTTTGTCGTCGGTAAAGTTAATCGTCCGGGTGAATATGTAGGCACGGCTTATATCGACGTGCTACAGGCATTAGCCATGGCCGGTGGTTTAAACGCGTATGCCAGTTCAAATAATATTAAAATATTGCGCCGCGTAGAAAGCGGCATAAAAAGCATGCCATTTGAATATGATGAAGTGGCTGGTGGCTATAAATTAAAACAGAACATCATACTGCAAAGCGGTGATGTTGTTGTTGTACCTTAAAGCTTAACTAGTTGTAGTGGTTATGCGTTTTAAGTCGAAAATTTTTAATGCCTGTCTAATGAGTGTTTGTTGCTTTTCTGCGACTGTTTTAAATGCAGCAGAATGGAAATCTGAGCCAAGCATTTTTTTAAAAGGGCAATATAATGATAATGTCAGAATGCGCGTTGATGAGCTTAAAGAAAGTTCAAGCGGGTTCACATTAGAGCCTAGAATAAAGTTTGCCGGGGAAGAGTTGCACCTCTGGGATATGAGTGTTGATACCCGTGCTAAAATCACCCGCTTTCAGGATATTGAAGATGGAGATAGTGAAAATCTGTTTTTTAATTTTGACGGTGGTCGCCAAACAGAATTAACGGATTGGCGTTTAAATGCAAATTACAGTCGCAATACTAACTTCGATACCGATTTTGAGTCCGCAAATCCTGATTCGGGTATCGGTGACCGCACCGAACGTACCACCGCGTCGATTGCGCCATCGGTTCGTTGGAATACCAGTGAAACATCACAGATACGGTTTAATCTAAATGCCACGCAAGTCACATATGATGAAGTCACGAGCTTAAATTATCGAGATTATGATAATAATAGTTTAGGCTTCGTTGCATTCTGGGCGCTCACAGAAAAACATCAGTTAGGTTTTACCTCGTCTTACACAGAGTATGATAGCCCAGATGCAAATTTTTCATATAATCAAACCGTGTTGCAGTTAGATTACACCTATACAATAAGTCAGTTATCAAATATTAGTTTATCTCTTGGTGGACGCAGTTTAGATTCATTACGAGAAGATGTAACAACATCATGTACGCTTGATGATTCTATTGGCGGCGGCTCTATACTTCCTGTTAATGGGCAATGCCCTGACAGTCCATTAGTGACACCTGTTATTGAAGATATTACTAATCAGGATACAGGCGTGGTTACAAATATAACCTACACCCATAAATCAGAGCTAACCTCGCAGCGCTTTACAGGGGGCAGAACCGTTTCCCCATCAAGCTTTGGTGGTGCAAGTGAAGTTCGAAGTGCGACTTATCAATTTACTATTAATAATACTGAACGCTTTACGACAACATTATTATTAGATGCGTCAGACTCATCAACAGTGAGTGGCACGGTTTCATCAAGGTTAAATGATAGAACTCAATACAGAATTGAGCCATCTATTTCGTACCGATTAACTAAAAACTGGAATTTGCAATTTCTATATCGCTATTTAAATCAGGACTATACCAATAGAATAACGGATGGTGAGAGTGCGTCAAATGCGGTGTACGTTAATTTATTTTTACACTGGCCGAAGCTGGTCACAACTTATTAAATAAGAATTAAAAATATGGAAGAGCAGGAAAAAAGTATTCAAGATTATCTGGCGATTGTCAGCCGCAGAAAAGCAGCGATTATAACAACCGCATTAATTGTGTTTTTAATAGGGTTGGTAACGGCTTTAGTCTGGCCGCCTACTTTTCGTTCAGCGGCAACCATTTTAATTAAAGAGCAGGAAATTCCAACGGAGCTAGTGCGTTCTACGGTGACATCGTATGCCGCTCAGCGTATACAGACAATTAGTCAGCGTGTAATGACGCGTCCCAACTTATTAGAAATTATTGAAAAGTACAATCTTTATGTAAAAGAAAGAAAACGCGATACCACTGAAGAAGTTCTAGGAGTAATGCGAAAAGATATCGGCTTAAATATGATCAGTGCCGATGTGGTTGATCCGAGAACAGGGCGCCCCGGTGTGGCCACTATTGCGTTTACGCTTTCTTATGAAGGTAGTAGTCCGGGCTCAACACAAAAAGTAGCAGGTGAGCTGACGAGTTTATTTTTGGCCGAAAACTTAAAAACGCGAAAAGATAAAGCCGCTGAGACCTATTCATTTTTAACAGATGAAACAGATAAGTTGTTAGAGAAAATTGCTGAGTCTGGTAAAAAACTGGCCGAGTTTAAAGAGAAACATCCTCATAGTTTGCCTGAAATGTCGACAATGAATTTATCAATGTTAAATAGAGCAGAGTCTGATCTGGATTCAGTAGCCTCTGAGCTTAGAGCTTTAAAGGAAAGGCAGTTTTATTTACAGAGCCAGCTGGATCAAATTAACCCGTTAACGAATATGCGCTCTGCTACCGGTGAAGCTATTCTTGATCCATCTTCAAGGCTTAAAGCCTTAGAGTCTGAATATGCCAGTTTATCGGCTAAGTATTCAGCGCTGCACCCCGATATCGTTAAAATAAAAAGAGAAATTTCGGGGCTACGCCAGCAAACGGGTCAGGGCTTTGATAGTCAGGAACAGGCCAAGGCGCTTTCAAATAAACGTAGCGAGTATGCATCCGTTAAGGAAAAATATTCGTCAAATCACCCGGATGCGATCAGGCTTAAATCTGAAGTTGCCGCGCTGGAAAAATCAATTGCCGATAAGCCCGTTTCAACTGAAAAGCGCGTCATGAAGTTGCAACCAGAAAACCCAGCCTATATTTCAGTACAAAGTCAGCTTAAAAATATCGAAACTGAAATTAAGTCGAACTCCTTAAGAAAGACCCGCCTTGAGGATAAAGTCACAGATCTGGAGGAAAGAATTTCAAAAAGCCCGCAGGTCGAAAAAGATTATTTACGACTAGCTCGAGTACAGGAGAACGCATTAATGCGTTATCAGGATATTAAGTCTCGGCAGATGGAAGCAGAAATTGGTCAGGAGTTAGAAAAAGAAAGTAAAGGCGAATCTTTTGTATTAATTGATCCCGCGCAATATCCTGAAAAACCGGTCAAACCCAATCGTATCGCTATTGTGTTTTTGTCATTAATTTTTTCAATTGCAGCCGGTTTGGGTGTGGCGATATTAAAAGAAGCAATGGACAGCTCGGTACGTGGTGTGAGCGGAGTCAGTAAAATGTTAACGGCTGCGCCTTTAGCGGTTATACCCTTAATATATAATACATATGACCTGAAGAGAAAACAACGGATAAACCGCATAGTCGTGAGCTCAGTGCTGGGAAGTATTGTTTGTGTTTTGTTAATAATACATTTTTTCTGGACACCACTGGATGTACTCTGGTTTAGAGGTCTTCGAAAAGCAGAAAATGTGATGGATATATAAGAGGCGTTAATTATGGAACGTATTAAGCAGGCATTAGAATTAGCTCGTCAGGAACGCATTAAAAATGGCGGCAAGGTAACCGGCTCCATTGCTAAACCGGATAATAATTCACAAAGTGTTGAAGAGCAGGACATTCAATATACTAAAACTCGCACAGTTCCTATGCCGGTGGCTGAGCTAAGAGAAAAACGGATTATAACTGAGCAGCAAAATAGCATTTCAGATGCATATAGAATTTTACGTACGCAAGTTTTGCAACGTTTAAATGAAAAAAACTGGAATACATTAGCGATTACCAGTCCGGGTAGTGGTGCGGGGAAGTCACTTACCGCGATTAATCTAGCGATGAGCCTGGCACGAGAAGTTGACAATACCGTGTTGCTAATTGATGCTAATTTGCGCTCACCAAAACTGGATAAGTATTTTGATTTTCACTCTGAATATGGTTTAAGTGATTATTTACTTGATGATAAACCATTAGGTGAGATGTTAGTTAATCCACAGGGTGTATCACGTTTTGTGGTGTTGCCTGCCGGTCGTGCTATTGCTAACTCATCTGAAATGTTAAGCTCACCAAAAATGCAACGATTGGTTGAAGAAGTAAAATATAGATACCCTTCGCGTATTGTTATTTTTGACTTGCCTCCGCTCCTGGAGAGTTCCGATACCTTAGCCTTTATACCCAATGCCGATGCAACATTAGTGGTGATTGAAGAGGGTGAAACTAAAGAAAACGAATTAAAACAGGCATTTGAATTGCTGCAAGGTAATGAAGTTATCGGCACCGTTTTAAATAAAGCGTATACCACAGATAGAGACTATGCGGGGCTGAATTTAAAACCTGGCTGGATTTCACAAATAATATCTAAGATAGGTCGGCGTTCAGCAGCTGTGTAATTAGGCGAATTTAATTAAGCGAGTTTAATTAAAATGCAAATACAAAAGATATTTTTTTATTGTATCTGTATTACAATTGTTTCGTTAATGAGAATAGGAGCGCTAAGCGCAGAAATAAACAACCAGTCATTAGCTTTATTGGTTAATAAAAATGATCCAGAAAGTCTTGAAATAGCTGAATACTATAAAAAATCTCGGCTGATTCCTGACAAAAATATTATTTATTTAAGCTTTAATCCAAATCAAAATTCACTGACGGTAACTGAGTTTAAAAAAATTGAATTACAGCTGAATAAAAAAGTATCTGAAGATATACAGGCTTATGCATTAGCCTGGAGAAAACCCTGGAGAGTCGATTGCATGTCTATTACTTCAGCATTTACTTTGGGTTATAGCACCGATTATTGTGCTGATGGTTGCAAGGCGACGAAGTCAGTGAAGTATTTTAATAGTCCGACGCATAAGCCCTACACGGATTTTAAAATTCGGCCTTCTATGTTGCTTTCATCAAATAGTGTTGAAGGCGTGAAAAAGTTGATAGATCGAGGTGTATTAGCAGACTATTCGCGACCGGTAGGTGCAGCGTATTTGATGAGTACAAGCGATAAGCAGAGAAATGTGCGAGCCATTTTGTTCCCGCAGGTTAAGGCAGCATTTAGAATGTTATTAAATGTAAATATTTTACACGCTGATGCCATTAGAAATATGAATGATATCCTGTTTTATTTCACGGGCCTAAAAGAGGTAAGATGGGTTAAAGGAAATGAATATATGCCCGGTGCAATTGCCGATCATCTAACCTCTGCTGGGGGGGATTTATTTGGAGGTGTTCAAATGAGCATTTTAAGCTGGATTGATGCAGGGGTAACGGGATCGTATGGAGCCGTTGTCGAACCGTGTAATTTTTTACAGAAATTTCCAGATCCGAGAATTGTGATTGAAAAGTATTTATCAAATAACAGTTTGATTGAGGCTTACTGGAAAAGTGTAAAAATGCCTGGCCAGGGTTTGTTTGTGGGTGAACCACTTGCCTCGCCATATAAAGGCTGTGATTTAACTATGGATAGATATGGAGCGTTTAGATATTTAGGTGTTTTTTCAAATAATTTTGTAGAACAAAAATCTCGAAATTGTAATTAGAGTTATCTCAAAATATACTATGAGAGAAGGGTAATTTGATGAATGTTGTAATGATAGGTTCAGGCTATGTTGG
>Ga0316206_1001243_pt1 | contig 24170 bp, 20 predicted proteins | sample 6monthpyrite_MG_FD_204942 | JGI IMG/M metagenome (GOLD analysis project Ga0316206, IMG submission 204942) | Microbial mat bacterial communities from mineral coupon in-situ incubated in ocean water Damariscotta River, Maine, United States -... | ecosystem: Environmental > Aquatic > Marine >... | reverse complement strand
TGCGGGAATAGCTCAGCTGGTAGAGCACGACCTTGCCAAGGTCGGGGTCGCGAGTTCGAATCTCGTTTCCCGCTCCAAATTCTGAAAACCCCGGTCGGTAAAACAACCGGGGTTTTTTTTAGATTTACATATATTGGCGGAATAGCAAAGTGGCTATGCAGTGGATTGCAAATCCATCTACCTCGGTTCGACTCCGGGTTCCGCCTCCATTTTTCAGTCCAAATGGCACTCGCCAGGGCTAAAAAAGTAAGACCACTGCCCAGGTGGCGAAATTGGTAGACGCAAGGGACTTAAAATCCCTCGGTGGAAACACCGTGCCGGTTCGATTCCGGCCCTGGGCACCATTCTTTCGTATGAAGATGACACGTAAATCATTACTGGGTATTAACCAATTAAGAACGAAGCAAAGCTCTAAATTCACTTACTCTCACGAAAATCATTCAAGTTTGACCCTATTGATTTTTTTTTATCAGACCCAAACATCATTTTTATCCTTCCATAAGTCATTTATGTATTAAATCTGATATCAATCATTAAAAGTCATTTCAGAGTATGCTTTAAATCTTTTTTTTCGAATTTTACTTTCATATTCTTTGGTTGAGGAAGTGGTTTTTAACATATAAATTATGAAAGAAATCATAATTAAAGAATATACGATAATTAAATATAATGGATTATTTAACATAAATACTAGACCTATACCTCCAACAAAGGACGTGATTAAAAATGCTGCAGCATAGTAATACGTGAGCTTACCCAGTGCAGTACCCTTCAGTAATTCACGTCTATTATTTCTCAGTGAGGGCAACCAAGGTTGAGCATCTTCCATAGACATACCTTCTATAAATGAGGCATCTAATAGCTTTTGATAGATGTTCAAATCCATGATCCACATTACAAATAGTGCTCCAGCCGTACAGATACCCACTAAAATAATTAATAAACCTTTATAGTCACCTACATTATTAGACAATAAAAAACCAAATGCAGCTAAACTTGCCAGTACCCATGTTGATGCAAGACTTCTACAACGGAATTGCATTTCACCGAAGTGTTTTTCCATTTCTCCTAGTTCTTTATAAACATTCCAAATGTGTTCACGAGTAGTATGTATTTCCATTCTCTACCTCAATATTATAATCACCCTAACATACGAGTTACTTTCTGGAATCATTTGCCTTGCATGTTCTGCAATACGCGCAGATTTGTGGAATGTAAACCACGCCATTGCTGCTGAGCTTGTATCCCAGCGATCAACAGATTCAGACTCGATTGATCCATCTGATCCCAATTATCTTTCAAATGTAAGGCCTGACCTTATATGTTTCAGATTATCTCAATCTGTTTCTTTAATCAGACGAATTCCATCAGCTTCAATACTAATAACACGCTGCTTATACAATCCACCAATTGATCTTTTAAATGCTTTCTTACTCATACCAAACAAATCAGAGATTAATTTAGGATCTGACTTATCATGAACTGCCGCATAACCATTATTCTTTTTTAAATACTTAAGAATAGTATTTGAATATTTATCACGGGTTTGTTTGCCACCTTGTAAGCTTAAATCGATTCTTCTATCGGGGCGTACATTTTTAATATAGCCTTTAATACTCTGTCCGAAACTTAAGCGCTGAAATACTTCATTTTTATAAAGCACACCCCAGTGACTATTATTCACTATTGCCTTATAGCCCAGGTCAGTACTATTAGCGATAATCAAATCAACTTCCTGATTCTGTTTAAAATCATGTGGTTCATCATCATCTAAAAACTTATCGATTTTAGAGGAAGCAACGATTCTTTTATCCTGATCATCGATATACAAGTACACCAGATATGAGCGACCTTTTTCCATTGGCCTATGTTGTTCGGCAAAGGGAACTAAAACATCCTTTTCCAGACCCCAGTCTAAAAAAGCACCAACATTTGTAGTATCTACTGCTTCTAAATACGCAAATTCACCCACTTGTACTTTTGGAGCATCAGTAGTCGCTACCGGTCGATCTTCCGTATCAAGATACAGGAAAACCTTAATTGAATCGCCAACGGACAGGTCATCATCCACGTATCGACTGGGTAATAAAACCTCACCTAAATTTCCAGCATCCAGATAAATACCAAAATCTACTTCTTTGATAACTTTTAATTCGTAAGTATGGCCAATTTCGATCATTTTAATTTCTCAATAACAACATTTTTGCAATACAGCTATTATACAACGAACTGATGCTTTATGAGTCAGCAGCTATACTCAAGTACTGGAGGGATAATGGATTAAAGATTCAGTAGGGTTTAATATTGATCAACCCGTCTTTCTTTTGATAGGTCGTCCCAGTAACATAGAAATTTGGGTAGAAAATGCCGGGTTGTGTACTATTGCAATAGACTGTTGTTATTTATCTAACGGCAGCTTAAACCAGAATGTAGAGCCTTTGTTTAATTCAGACGTAAACCCTATCTCACCATTCATCAATTCTACCATCTCTTTAGTTAAATGCAGGCCAATTCCAGCCCCTTCTACATGATCTGTATTATTAAAACGGGCAAACTTTTCAAACACCAAATCATAATTAGAATCACTTATTCCAGGTCCGGTATCAATAATTTTTACAGATAACATGTTGCGTTCAACTATATCGATAACAATTGTGATGGAACCCTTTAAGTGATTATATTTAATTGCATTAGAAACAAGGTTATACATGATTTGAGTTAACCTTTGCTCATCTGCATTGACGAAACTTCCTTTTTCTACCCTGCTATCCAGTGACACTGTGATTTCACGATTAGCCGCCAGACCAACAATTGAATGATAAAATTTATTAAAAAATGACACCACATCTATTGATACTATAGTGACAGAAAGCTCACCATTTTCGATATTACTTATATCCAGTATTTCATTGACTAGATTTAACAGGTGATTACCTGACCTGTTAATTTCATTAACACCGTCAATCTGATTTGATGTCATTGTTCCTGGCTTTAATATCAAAACCTGAGAAAAACCCAGAATAGAGTTAAGTGGAGTTCTCAGTTCATGACTAATGCGAGATAGAAACTGTGATTTTTCGTTGCTCGCCAATTCGGCATGTTCTTTTGCCGACTGTAGTTCAGCTGTTCTCTGTACAACCTGCCGCTCTAAAAATACCGTAGAATCTTTGAGTTGATCATCCTGCTTTTTAAGTGTCACTGAAGCCCAGTTAACAGACTGAATCAAATTATCGATCTCCACCGTGTCTGAGGAGATTTCTATAACATCACCCAGATTTTTAGTTATATTTCTTGTAAATTCATGCAGTTTAGTTAGCGGAGACAATATAATATTTAATCTTGAAATAAGAATAAAAACCGTAAACAAATAGATAATTAAACCAGAGATTAAAACCGTTAACCAGATAGAGTTCTTTAAGTCTTTGAGATGTAGATAATTCATTTCCATAACAACCCATCCTTTATCTACTCCCGCTTCCTGAACTTTAAATTTGAAAACGGAATCAAATTCTCCATCCTCACGCATACCGGAATATAAAGCCCCATAGTTGAATGTGTTTTCAGATTCTCCAGCACTATTTTTGACCAGCTCAGCCTGAATTACATTTTTCATGTTAATTACAGATATTTTGACAACACCTTTCAGACGCATGAACTCACTGATGCTATGTTCAATTTCAGAAATATTGAGCTCTGCAAAATAGGGTTTAACGGATAGTGCGATTGATTTTGTATAAACTTCAGACTGATGATGGTTATTCTTTAACATCTCATTAATCTGATAGTTAGAAAGATACCAGCCATAAATTATTATAGATAAGAGATAAACAACAGAAATTGTTACGAGAAGTTTAGAAGTTAATGTTTTTTTCATTGATTACTAATCGTTTTACTTATCAAACAATAAATTTTTGTATAGATTTTTTATAAGCACTTCAAGTGACTTATAGTCTGTCCTGTAATCTGGTACAACTGGCTTTGTTAGTTTCAAATTATTTAACATATTTTTACCAAAAACACTTTTATCTAACGCCAAAGTGTTTTCAATTACTTTTTGTTTAACCACTTCAGAAACAGAGGGGTGAATCATTAGAGGATGCGAAGATATTTCAGGCGTTTTGTAAATAATTTTTTTTTCTCAGCGCCTCAGGCTCTCTATTTAATGTTTTAATTACGCCTCCACCTGCGACATAATTTCCATTAAGAATATTTTTATAAACATTATCATGACCAAAAACATAGCCTTGCTATACAGTTACATCAGAATCTGTCAATAAAAAATGACGAATTAATAGTGATGCAGCAAAGGCTGATTTTCCCGGGAAAACAAGTTTTTTGCCTTGTAGATCTGATACCTTACTCAGAGAGCTATCTTTAGCGGTAACGATTATTCCCTGCAGTTTTTTCTTATTGCTTCTAATGACTGGTATATAACCATGATTAAGATGACCCACAATACCATAACCAGGATTGCCAAAATAGAAATCAACTGCTCCTGACTTTATATCCTGCTCAAATTTGTTTCGTTCATTATATAACTTTAATTTGAACGAATAATCTGTTGTTTTATTTAAATATTGGACATATGGCGTCCAGGCTTTTTCAGTTTTGGCATAAGATGACTGAGGAGCTCTGGCTATCGTATAGATTTGTTTTGAAAATACCGGAAAAGAAAACAATATCAGTAAAGCAATTGTTACAAATTTGTTAACGAGAACCTGCATTTAATAAAATACCCAAAGAATCTATTAAAATATTTATAGTTGTATTTTTATCATTTAACCAGATGAAATTTCGGGATTTTCATACCATTCTAAACTGCCGCTACCAAACGCTACTTCATTCCAGTGGCTAGCTGTAAAGCTAATACAAGCCATACCTGCTGCGTTAAATGTGGCGATTTGCCCGGTTAAGCTGAATGCCAGATCAGACCAGACAGGCTCATGACCTACCAGCATAATCGTTTGATCGTCATCACTCATCTGTTTGAGTAACTCAAGCGTTGTTTCGGCCGTTGTTTCATAAAGAGCATCGGTTACACTGCTGTCACACACCCATTTACCAGCTGTCATCGCCAGATCCAGTGTCTCTTTGGCCCTTAATGCGGATGAACAAAGCACAAAGTCCGGGCTCTGTGCCTTTTCTTCTAATAATTCACCCATGAACATCGCTTGTTGCTGACCATATTCAGTTAAGACTCTTTCGTGATCACTGGGCGCATCGAAGTCTGATTTTGCATGGCGAAAAATAAGTAGTGTTAGCGACATTGTTTTTCCTTATTTATCTCTGGATATGAACTCGGCGTTTTCTGTGTTTATTTTTATTAACTCACCTTCGGCCAGGTACTCTGGTATTTGAACAACTAATCCTGTTGTTAGTGTCGCAGGTTTTGTTCTGGCTGATGAAGATGCTGCTTTCATTGCTGGTGAGGTTTCAACTATTTCTAATGCTACACTTGAGGGTAATTCGATTGACAGTAACCGCCCTTCACTGATGACAGCTACAATGCCTTCGAGGCCATCAGTAAGATAGGAGAGTTCTTCTTCAAGTAACTCATCAGATAGCGTGTACTGCTCATAACTCTCAACATCCATGAAGGTGCAGCCATCGGCATCACGAAATAACATTTGAACTGCACGGCGGTCAATCTCAATCGATTCAAGATTATCATCACCTTTGTAACTCTGTTCAAATTTCTGCCCTGTTACAATGTCCTTGCCCTTCATTTTGTATAAGGTATTACCACTTCTTGAAGACGCCGTCTGTACGTGAAGTTGTTTTATAACCACAGGGTTGCCATTGTGATTAATAATACTGCCTCGTTTTATTTCATTGGCTTTCATTCGTTTCTCTTTTTGTTACGTGCTGAGATGGTTAAAGAACCTGACAGGCTTCATCAAAATCTAATCGTGGTGATCGATCAAAAATCTTTGTTTCATCACCATAACCGATTGCACAAATAAAATTACATTTTACTTTACCATCAGGAAAGAACTCCTGATTCATTTTGTCGTAATTCAGTCCTGACATTGGACCACAATCCAGCCCAAGACTGCGGGCAGCCATTATGAAATAAGCCGCTTGTAGTGAACTGTTGCGGTAAGCATTGTCATAAATTTTTTCATCATTTCCAGCAAACCATGATTTTGCATCTGTATGTGGAAACAACTTTGGTAGCTTCTCGTAAAATTCCAGATCCATTCCGATGATAACCACGGCTGGTGCTGTCATCGATTTTTCAACATTGCCTTCGTTCAAACAAGCTTTTAAACGCTGTTTGGCTTCATCACTTTGCACAAACACAAGTCGAGCCGGACATGAGTTGGCCGCAGTCGGGCCCATTTTCATTAAGTCGTAAATTTCGTTGATAATGTTTTCTGGTAATGCCGTAGGCAGCCAGCCATTATGACTTCTTGCATCGTTGAATAATGTGTTTAGTGCTTCCTGACTCAGTCTTGATGAACTCATTGTATTGTCTCTGTTAGGTTTTGTTTAACTGTGAAAACTATCATAGATTAGCTGGGCTAAATTCTTACTGATTCCGGGTGCTTTTGCCAGATCTTCTACCCCTGCCTTGCTTACGGCCTGTATACCACCGAAATGTTTTAATATGGATTGCCTGCGTTTAGCACCCAGCCCCGGAATTTGTTCTAGTCGTGAACTGGTTCTGGCCTTCTGCCGTTTTGCACGATGACCTGTTATCGCAAAGCGATGCGCTTCGTCTCGTACATGCAGCACCAGATTTAGCGCCATTGATTGCTCACCAGGATAGACCTCTGTGCCGTCTGTCATCACCAGTTTCTCCAGGCCGGCTTTACGCCCTTCTCCTTTGGCTACTCCAATCAGTAGAATGTCATCAATTTCCAGAAGAGCCATTACCTCTATTGCTTGCGATAACTGCCCTTTGCCACCATCGATAAATAATATATCCGGTTTCTTGCCTTCATTCTTTTTGATTTTTGCATAACGACGTTTAAGTGCTTGCTTCATTGCTGCGTAATCATCACCCGGCTCAATGCCTTCAATATTGAAACGTCGATAATCCGTTTTAAGCGGCCCTTCTGGTGTGAATACAACGCAGGAAGCAACGGTCGCTTCACCCATAGTATGACTGATATCGAAACACTCAAGACGTGCAGGCATGTGATCCAGGTTAAGTAATTCCTGTAAGGCATCAAATCGTTTCACCATTGCAGCGGCTGAATTTACTCGCGTCATCAAAGCCTTCTCTGAATTACGATGTGCGTTTTCTAGCCAGTGTCGTCTATCACTTCTTACTGAACTTGATATCGTGACTTTGCGACCACGTTTTTCAGTGAGCACATCCGCGATTAATTTTTCATCTGCCAGACTTTTGCTTAAAACAATTTCAGCCGGGATCGTATTATCAAGGTAATACTGCGGGATAAAGGCATTGAGTATATCTTCTTCTTTCATGCTCTCAGGCAGTTTAGGGAAAAAGCTTTTGGTGCCTAAACTTTGGCCACTTCGAATAAAGAAAATTTCTACACAGGCCAGCCCTGCATGCGTTGAACAGGCAATAACATCAATATCTCCACCTTCGCCCGTTATGTACTGACGCTCAATCACGGTTTGTAACTGGCTGATCTGATCTCTGTATTCCGCTGCCTTTTCATATTCCATTGCCTCAGCAGCCTGCTCCATTAGTTTAACCAGATCAGTAATAACCGTCTGGCTTTTACCTTCGAGAAACTGCGTGATGTGCAAAATATCTTGAGCGTAGTCTTCTTTGCTGATTGCCTCAACGCAAGGTGCCGAACAACGTTTGATTTGATATTGCAGACACGGACGTGAACGATTACTAAAATAACTTTGATCGCACTGCCTGATTTTAAAAACCTTCTGAATCAGGTTAAGTGTTTCTCTCACAGCACCGGCATTTGGATACGGCCCGAAATAACGCCCCTTTTTTCTTTTTGTACCACGATGAAGCCCAAGCATTGGATAATTGTCTTCAGTTGATAAATAGAGAAACGGGTAACTTTTATCATCTCTTAAGAGGATGTTATAACGCGGCCTGAATTCTTTGATTAGATTGCTTTCCAGTATCAGCGCCTCACCTTCGGTGTGCGTGATGGTGGTTTCAATCGTACAAATTTGTGATACCAGTGATTGTGTTTTAACGCTTAACCCTGTTTTTCTGAAATAACTGGAGAGCCGTTTCTTTAAATCCTTTGCTTTACCGACATAAATGATTTCTTTTTGCTCATTGTACATTCGGTACACACCCGGAAGTGTGCTGCAATCTTTGAGAAAAGATTTGGAATCAAAATGCTGTATTTCTTCAGTCATGTTTTAACAACACTTTCGCTCTGGCAAACACATCATGAAACATTTTTTCTGTTAACCTTTTGGTTTGAGTATTGTAACGACTGCAATGATAAGAACTGATGAGTGTGCGTTGCCCTGTTATTGTGTTTAAAGCAAACTCTGCCTGGTGTGCAAACTTATAATCTTTTTTAGGAAGTTGTAGTGCTTTAAGCGTGGCATTATGTGCAATGCTGCCAAGCGTAATAATAACAGCTCGTTCAGGTAAATTAGATAATTCAACTGCCAGGTATTTGTTGCAGATATTAATTTCAGCACCCACCGGCTTATTTTGTGGTGGTAAGCATTTTACAGCATTGGTAATCCGGCAGTTATGCAATTTCATTCCATCATCAGCATCGACTGAAACAGCAGCTGAAGAGAAACCGTATTGAAATAATGTTTGGTATAACAATGCGCCAGAGTAATCTCCAGTAAATGGACGCCCTGTTGCATTTGCACCGTGCATACCCGGCGCTAAACCAACGATTAGTAGCTCAGCTTCCAGATCTCCAAATGCTGGTACCGGTTTACAATAATAATCAGGATGGACTTTTTTTACTTCTTTGAGAAAGGAAGATAGTCGCTTACAGAGTTTGCAGCTGGGCTTAAAGTCTTTTTTTGAGGCCATGAATCACTAAGGATATATTGCTTTAACTATGAGTGTTAACCCATTGTTTTTATTGGCTTTCCATATCATCATCTAAGATGCCATGCTGAATAGCCAGACGCATCATTTCAACATCGTTGGTTACACCGAGTTTTTCGTGTAAACGCTTTCTATAGGTACTGACTGTTTTCGGACTTAAGTTAAGTTTGTCAGATATAGTTGATGTACGCTGACCCTGACTGATCATCATCAATACCTGTAGCTCTCGTTGAGACAAACTATCAATCGGTGAATCATTGCCTGGCAACATAGATAAGGCGAGTTGCTGTGCAATACTGGGAGCTATATATTTGAGGCCTTTATGAACCTTATGAATGGCGTCAACCATCTCCTGCACATCACAGCCTTTAGTCAGGTAACCAACAGCACCCGCTTCAAGTAGTCGTTTAGGCAATGGTCCATCACTGTGAACAGTGATGATGATGATTTTTGTTTCAGGACAAATTTGTTGTAAGCGCTGGGTTGCTTCAAAACCGCCTATTCCAGGCATATTGACGTCCATTAAGACAACGTCAGGAGCAGACTGCCGACACTTTTCCAAGCATTCTTCACCACTACTTGCGTCATCAATAACTTCGATTCCAACCTGATTTTGCAGTAAGCTTTTTATGCCGAACCTTACCAGATCGTGGTCATCGACAAGCATGACATTTATAGCCATTAGTACCCCAGCAATTGATTAATTATTATTATTCTGTCCATGTAACTATCTAAATAATAAACCATAACTCTAAAAAAAGACATTTACCGATTAACTTCACCCCAATTCTTATAGGGATTCTCAATCAGATTGACGTTGTAATAACGGGCATCATCACTTACTTCGTCTCCTGCCCACTCAGGTTTAACAAATTTTTCGTTTTCATCTGTGAGCTCAATTTCTGCAACAACTAACCCTTCATTGTCATCATAAAACTCATCAATTTCCCAGACATGCTGCCCTACCAGTACGATATGACGTGTTTTGTGTATTTGTGGCTTTCTGCATAGTGTATCCAGCATGTCATTAGCATCACTGACAGGTATTGCATATTCATACTCAAGCCGTGTTATACCGATGGTGGCACTTTTTATATTGATGTTAGCTTTATCACCATCTAAACGCACCCGAACTGATGAAGTATCAAGCGGAGCCAGATAACCCTGTCTGATGACACTTGAACTACTTATTGATTTTCTCCAGTCTTCATTTCTCAGTAAGAATTTTCGTTCGATTTCTAGCGCCATGTAATCATCCTGTAATTTTTTTGTATTCTTTGGTTGCAGCAGGCTCATCATTGTGGCAAATATAATCATTACAATCCACAAAAGACAGCTGATCATCTTATGACGAATAAAAATTATGAAAAGGAATTTAATCTTAATCAAGAGCTGATTCATGTAAACCATGCTGCCGTCGCTCCCTGGCCGATTCGCACACAAAAAGCAGTCTCTGATTTTGCCACTGAAAACGGTCATCAGGGTTCGCTTAATTATCTACAGTGGATAGAACAGGAATCGAAACTTAGAGAGCAATTACGTAATTTGATTAATGCTGACTCTACCGACGAAATTGCCTTATTAAAAAGCACCTCAGAAGCATTGTCTGTCGTTGCTTATGGAATAGACTGGCAAGCAGGAGATTCAGTTGTCACTTCAGCTGAAGAATTTCCTTCAAACAGATTGCTTTGGGAATCATTAAGCAAGCTTAATGTAGAGGTTCGTGTTGTTACATATGCAGCTGAGGACGATGCTGAGAAAGCTATTATTGATGCCACTGATAATACAACCCGATTAATCTCTGTCAGTGCGGTTCAATTCGCATCTGGCCGTAAAATGGATCTTAAGAGAATCGGTCAACATTGTGAAAATAATAAGATCCTTTTCTGCGTAGATGCTATTCAACAGATAGGCGCACTGTCATTTGATGTTAAAGCGATTAAAGCTGATTTTGTAGCTGCTGATGGACACAAGTGGATGCTGGGTGCTGAAGGATTAGCGCTGTTTTATTGTAAACGTAAGCATCTTCAATTGCTGAAGCTAAATCAGTATGGCTGGCATATGATAGAAAATCCTCACGACTTTAGTACCACCGAGTGGTCCCCCGCTAGCACCGCTAAACGTTTTGAATGCGGCAGTCCTAATATGCTTGGCATTATGGCTTTGCAGGCCAGCTTGAGTCTGATCTTTGAAGTAGGCATCGATATTATCGAACAACAAGTTTTAGATAACACCAACTACCTTATAGAGCAGCTGAGTAAGCACACTGATATTCAAATACTCAGTCCGCTTCAAGAATCTCAACGATCAGGTATTGTTGTATTTAAACATTCAAAAATACCTGTCGATGAATTATTTGAAAAGCTAAGCAGTAACAATGTATTCTGCGCAATGAGAGGTGGCGGCATACGCATATCACCGCATTTTTATACTGAACGGGAAAAATTACAGCAGATACTGAAACTAGTTGTATAAATTATCTATTAAGAGAATTTGAGCGCAATAAATGATTACGCTCAATTAAAATGCGGTACCGGCTTTAAAGTAGTAAAACTCATCACCCGTTTCATCAAGGCCTTTTGCATAACCAAAACGGAATTGTATATTGATGTAATACACTAGATTAGTATCCATCACCCATTCAAAACCAGCACTTGAAATGACATTTTTATTCTCAGTGTCATTCCAGCTCGAACCGGCTTCAGTAAACAGCCGACCCGAATGCTTCATGATACCTACAGGCGGTATCATGATTCCTTTTTCGACATGCATTATCGGAAAACGCCACTCTACAGACATCATTTCAATGTTATTACCAGTTTGCGTATTATCATTATAGCCACGTAAGGCGAAATATCGTTTATTGAAAATATCGCGAGAGTAGGCAGGATTAAATATCGTGACATCATCCCATTCTGTTTTTAAGCCACCGAGTTTAAAGGGCCTCATTGTTATATCAGCTGAACCTCTTACATAGCGCAGAGCCAGAGTGTTGTGTGACCCGAGCTTTATAAACTCTCTCCATTCAAGCGTCGTTGATATGCCTTCAAAATCACTTTTAAAAACATCACTGGATTCTGATACCAACAAAACATTGCGCCCGGTTTCAGTACTATTTCCCTTTAAATAACGCCGAGAACTGTTATAAAAAACACTCAAGCCGAGTAAATCATCATATGCATCAGTAAATCCACTAATACCTGTCGCTCTGTATATATCCTTATCGTTATAGCCTATGTAACCCAAACCGATTCTCCATTGATGATTTAAGGATGTGAATGGTTTTGAAAATATAAGCTGCATCTGATTATTGGCGCGAATTAAATTAGTATCAGCAGTCAGCGTGTCACTAAAAATCATGTTTTCTTTTGAAAGCACAAAGCCGAGCCAGTTAGCGTATTGATAATAGAAAGAGCCGAGCAATTCCTCCTGATCCACACCAACTGAAAGATTGAGTTCATAAAAATGATTATTTAATGAATCATTGGATGAAGTAGCAAAGCCTATTTCACTTCCCTGATCCTGAATAATAAAAATTGGCAACCAGTAATGAGGCTTTAAATCCGGCCATGGCGTGTATTCAGTTATTTTATAGTCGGGCAAACTATCCAGCATACTTTCCTGATAACGTATTTCAAATTTTTCTGGCTGATTTATTTGAGCTACTTTTTTACTTTTTAAAGACTGCTGATATATTTGATATCCATCAGCAGAATAATTTAAATAGTAGAACTCATTAGTGGATTTCTGAGCAGGCGAAAAAGCCCCAGACTGGACATTAGTAACCGCTTCTGACTGGTCATTATCGAATGAATAGCGATATATATTAAAAACACCACTTTCATCATTTGTATAGATGAAGCCATCTTCCGATAACGTGTACTTAGCATGCATGCTCAGTGAATCTTTAGCTACTAAAGTCGACCAGACTGCATTTCCTAAATCGAGCTCGAAAATACTCCAGGCTTTATTTAACTCCTTTTTAGTAACCAGTAATTTATTCCTCTTTTCAGACCAGTCCAGCTGATTGATAACATCGCCGTATTGACCAGTCCACAATGTTTTAATTTTCTGACCGGTTTTATCAAGGATATCTATACGCGGTATGGAAGCGATTGTGGCTACTGCTGCGATATTATTAGTGTTTTTATCGACAGCTATTTTTTTATAACGTTGACACTCAGTGAGTCGTGTCAGCTCTTCAGTCTCCACATCCAAGCGATAAAGATCGTAATAAAGATAATACTCATCACAGACATCAACCTGAGTAATATATATCTGATTGTCAGCACCTGATGAAAAACCACTGCCACTATTGAGTTCTGTGAGTACTGTTTTTATAGAATCTTTAGACTTAATAAGTTGAGCTTTTGACTCAAAATTATCTTCAATATATATCAGAGAACCATCGGTCATAACGTCTAGTTCTGTAGCAAGCATTGGAAAATCATAGACACGCTGACCAGGCTCAGCATCTGATTGCTTTAAAACTTGCAATTGTTTATCAAAACGATTTTTTAGAAAAACAACATATTCATCCCACAATGCACTGATATCTTTACCTAGTACTTGTTTGCTGTTTGAATTAATAGCAAATGGCAATATGTTGTCACTGTAGTTTTCAATCAGCGCCGAGATAACCCTCTCGCCATATTTTTCATGCAAAAACTGATAAAAATAAACACCATAAAGATAATGTCTGTTTAGTGGCTGCCCATCTGGTGGCAGATTAACCCGATTAACCGTCTGAAGCCCTCTTCTTACTTCTTCCCTCATCAACATTTCAAAGCTGCTGCTTTGGCCACGACCTATACCCTGATGTGTTTCAACATAAGTCGCTAGCCCTTCTATCATCCATGTGGGTTGTAAGATGTTAGGGAAGAATAAAAGAAAGCGACCAAATGTTTTTCTCAATCGTCTTATTTTTCCACGCGCCTTATCGATATGAAATATGTGTGTTAACTCATGCTCGATCAGTACCGTTAGCCAGTCATCATAGTCGTCCAGACTGACTGCTGAGTCGGGTGGTGACAAACGTAAATAGATCAGATTGAATGGATATGGCGTGGCACTACCATTAGCCTGATCATGCTCATCAGCGATAACCATTTTTATTTTATTTTCTGGCTGCCAGAGGAATCTGGGTTTCAACTGTTTATAGATTCTTTCAGCAATCAATGCAGAACGTTTTGCCTGATCGGTGTATTCTGGCAGATGATGAATCAGAAAATGATCAGAATGAAGTGTTTTCCAGTCTGATGATGGTGCAACTGCAAATAACAAACCCGGAAATGAAGTAACCACGATTAGTGCGAATCTAAAAACCCATGAGTACATAGTAATATACAATTTCCTGTATTTTCAGCCAGATGGTTTATGAAAAGGTTCAAAGTCTTAAATTTAACTTGATCGAGTACAAATAACCATCAAAATTTCCAACAATTTCATTAATTTAGGACTAGACTTGATACTATAGTTAGTAATAATTCTGAGTGAATTTTGTACAATTACTACAGTCTAACTAGTTAAAGTAATCGGTGTCATATCAGGGAGAATGATGCATTGATGAAGTTCATAAATCTGATCAAGTCCTACACATGGGACAAACTCATAGATAACCTCACTCGTGAACACGGTGAAGCTAATATTGGCTTGTCGAATTTTGATCGCTTACGTTATGAAATACGCCCTGGTGATGTTTTACTGGTGGAAGGTCGTTCTAAAGCAAGCACCATCATAAAAACCATTACACAAAGTTGCTGGACTCATTCTGCGTTTTACGTCGGTCGCCTTCATGATATCGAAGACCCTGCTACCCGTGCTCATATCAAACGCTTTTACAATGGTGACCCTGACGAACAATTAATCATTGAAGCCATGATTGGTGAGGGAACGTTGGTTGATAACTTAAGAAAATACAGCGGAGAGCATTTACGAATATGCAGACCTAAAGGTATCACTCATCAGGATGCCCAAAAAGTAATCAGTTATGCTGTGAAACGTCTTGGCACTGATTACGATGTCAGACAGTTACTCGATTTACTCAGGTTCCTTTTTCCATATTCATTATTACCCAGACGCTGGCGTTCCAGTTTATTTGAACACAATGCAGGAAAAGTCACTAAAACGGTATGCTCAACAATGATGGCAGAAGCCTTCGCCTCTATTCACTTTCCTATTCTTCCTGTACTTCAATATGACGAAGACAATAATTTAAAAATGTTCAGAAGAAATTCAAAACTTGTTACCCCCAGTGATTTCGATTATTCGCCTTATTTTGATGTTATTAAATATCCTATTTTTGATTTTGATGAACTTGCTGTATACAAACAACTACCCTGGAATAAAGAAGGTATGATTTATAAAAACCCTGATGAAAATATTATTCCAGATCATTTTGAATCCGACACTATTTTAAAATCTGTCAAGGCTGCTGCAAAAGGAAATCGACAATGATCAGCTGGTTATTAATTTTTATACTTGTGATTGGTGCCTCAGCTTATTTCCGGTTATCCCTGGTTATCTGGAGCGCAATCTTAGGTGCCACATTATTTATTTTTAGTTTTAGTCATCTGGCATCGATAGGCAGTCTGTTTGTGCTTTGGGCACTGTTCCTGGCTGTTACTGTTCCTTTAAATTTAAATACTTTCAGAAAAAACAATATCAGCCAGCCAATAAAAGATCTCATGGCGAAAGCCATGCCAACTATTTCACAAACAGAACAGGAAGCACTAGATGCCGGCAGTGTCTGGTGGGAAGGTGAATTATTCAGTGGTAAACCGGATTATTCAACACTGAAAGATTTACCTAAACCCCAATTAACTACCGAAGAACAAGCCTTCTTAGACGGTCCGGTTAACAAACTCTGTGAAATGATTGACGACTGGGAAATAACACAAAACCAGTCTGACCTGCCTGAAGAAGTCTGGCAGTTTATTAAAGACCATAAATTCATGGCCATGATTATTCCTAAAAAATATGGTGGCTTAGAATTTTCTGCTTATGCACATTCTGAAGTTGTAATGAAAGTATCGAGTCGAAGTATTACTGCGGCCGTTACTGTTATGGTTCCCAATTCATTAGGGCCTGGAAAACTATTGCTTCATTACGGTACTGATGCTCAGAAAGAACAATATCTTTACGGTCTTGCTGATGGTAGTGAAATCCCCTGCTTTGGTTTAACCGGACCAGATGCCGGTAGTGATGCAGGTGCCATGCCCGATACAGGAGTCGTTTGCTACGACAGCTTTGATGGCAAAGACAATGTTTTAGGTATCCGTTTAAACTGGGAAAAAAGATACATCACCTTAGGACCCGTCGCCACACTGATTGGTCTGGCGTTTAAACTTTATGATCCCGATAAGATACTCGGCGATAAACACAGTATTGGCATAACACTGGCACTTATCAGACCTGATGTTGAAGGTGTTGAAATTGGTAACAGACACTTCCCGCTAAACCAGACCTTTATGAATGGTCCAAATCGTGGCCGCGACGTTTTTATTCCAATGGACTGGGTAATTGGTGGTGAAGAATATATTGGTCAGGGTTGGCGCATGTTAATGGAATGTCTCGCTGATGGACGTGCTATTTCATTACCTGCATTAGCGACCGGCGCTGGCAAACTTTGTAGTCGATACACCGGAGCATATTCACGAATCAGAAAACAGTTCAGAACTCCTATTGGATATTTTGAAGGTGTTGAAGAATCTCTAGCTGCCATTGCAGGTCAAACTTACGCAATGGATGCCGCACGTGAACTGACACTGGTGGCACTTGATATGGGTGAAGTACCGTCGGTTGTTTCTGCGATCGTTAAATATCAGCTAACAGAGAGAATGCGTGGCGTTATTAATAATGCAATGGATATCCATGGTGGACATGGTATCTGTATGGGTCCGTCTAACTTTCTTGGCCGGGTCTATCAAGCAATACCCATTAGTATTACGGTAGAAGGCGCTAACATTTTAACCCGCAGTATGATTGTCTTTGGCCAGGGAGCCTTACGAAGCCACCCTTATCTGTTAACTGAAGTTAATGCGATACATGATAGTGATGAAGAAAAGTCACTACATGATTTTGATCAGGCATTATTTGGTCACATTGGATTCGTCACCAGTAATTTTGTTCGTGCTTTCTGGTTAGGCCTGACACAGGCACGCTTTATGTTTACACCCGGCACCTCGAACACAGCATATTATTATCGCCAGCTTAATCGACTGAGTGCTTGCTTTGCAGTGATGACTGATATGTCACTAGCCGTGCTTGGTGGCGGATTAAAACGCCGTGAAAAAATATCTGGCCGACTCGCTGATGCATTATCAAACCTTTATATTTTATCCGCGCTTATAAAGCGTTTTGAAAACGATGATGAGCCTGCTGAAGATAAACCTCTTTTTGAGTGGGCAGCTCAAGACTGTTTGTACAATACACAGCGAGCATTAGATGGTGTACTCGCAAACTTCCCTATTTCAATAGTCGGTAAACTCTTACGATTAGTTATTTTCCCCAGAGGAAAAGTTTATAAAGGAGCCAGTGACCGGTTAAGCCATAAAACGGCTCGTATACTGATGTCTAATAATGAAGCGCGATCACGTTTAACCAGAGGCGTATTTAATTTAAGCAATGCAGATGATCGTACCGGCCGTATCGAAGAAGCTTTTGATAAAGTACTGAAAGCTGCCGATGCTGAACGTAAGTTAAAAGACGCCATGCATGTTGGCGTGCTCAACAAACAACCTGTTGAACCTTTACTTAAACAGGCGATCTCATTAAATATACTGACAGATCAGGAAGCAGACCTGGTTCTGGATGCACACAACGCAACCAGAAATGCGATTATGGTTGATGAGTTCTCTTTTGATAGTAAGCAACACACATGGAAGTGGGAGAAATTTAATGACTAAAAGAAAAACAGTTTATATCGTTGATGGCAGCAGAACACCTTACCTTAAAGCTCGAGGTAAACCCGGGCCTTTCCTGGCTGGTGATCTGGCCGTCGCCGCAGGAAAACCATTATTAATGCGACACAATTTCCCGCTCGAAGCCTTAAGCGAAGTCATCCTCGGTTGTGTTATGCCGGGCCCAGATGAAGCTAATATTGGACGTGTTGCAGCACTAAAGCTAGGCATCCCTCAATCCGTTCCTGCATGGACGGTTCAGCGTAATTGCGCATCGGGGATGCAGGCTGTCGATAACGCCTATAAAAATATTGCTTTCGGTATGTCTGACATGGTTTTAGCTGGTGGTGTCGAAGCCATGAGTCATGCCCCTATACTCTATAACGACATCATGGTTAACTGGTTAAGCAGTTTTATGACCAGTAAAACGGTTTCACAAAAACTTAAATCCATTAGTCAGTTACGCCCAATTCATTTCAAACCAGTCATCGCATTACTTAAAGGCCTCAGTGACCCAATTGTCGGTCTATCAATGGGCCAGACGGCTGAAAACATTGCTCAACGTTTTGATATAACAAGACAACAAATGGATGAGTTTGCTGTGCAAAGCCATCACCGGTTGGCCGCGGCTCATGACAATGGTTATCTTGGTGAAATCGAGACAATTTATGATAACCATGGACATTATTATGATCAGGATGACGGCGTACGCAGAGACTCCAATGTAAAAGCCTTATCAAATCTTCGACCTGTTTTTGATCGAAAATATGGCAACGTCACTGCGGGTAATAGTGCACAGATTACTGATGGCGCATGCTGGCTTTTACTGGCCAGTTCGCAAGCAGTCAAGAAATACAAGCTACCAGTTTTAGCAACCATTACTGACAGTGAATGGGCTGGTCTTGATCCTGCTGTGATGGGTATGGGGCCAGCACATGCCATGGCGCCAATTATGAAACGCAATGAATTAACAGTTAATGATATCGACTACTGGGAAATAAACGAAGCCTTCGCGGCTCAGGTGCTTGGCTGTCGTGCAGCGTGGATGGAAGATAAATATTGCAAAGAAGAATTGGGTCTTGATTCTGCCATGGGTGAAATACCATTCGATAAATTAAACATTGATGGCGGTGGTGTTAGTTTAGGTCACCCGGTAGGATCAAGCGGAGCAAGAATTATATTACATATGGCAAAAACACTGGAACGAACCAATTCAACTAAAGGTATGGCAAGTCTTTGTATCGGTGGTGGTCAGGGTGGCGCAATGTTAATTGAAAGAGAGGCAAACTAATGGACTACAATCACTGGACGATTGAGCAGGATGAAAACAACATTGCCTGGCTTTTATTTGATTACAAAGACGGTACAACTAATGTTTTGTCTTCTCCAGTATTGCATGAGCTGGAAAATATTCTCGATAACATTGACACCTCCTCTACAAAAGCCATTGTCTTTAAATCATTAAAGAAAAGTGGATTTATTGCGGGTGCTGATATAAATGAATTTGTTGGTAAAGATTACGAAGGCGCACTAAAACTGATCACTCTTGGCCACACAGTCATGAATAAAATTGCGTCCATGAAGTGTAATACCATCAGCCTTATACACGGTTTTAGCATGGGTGGTGGCACAGAACTATCTCTGGCTTGCAATTATATTATCTGTTCAGATGACATATCAACAAAGCTTGCCCTACCTGAAGTTAAACTAGGTATTCATCCAGGTTTTGGCGGCAGCTACCGATGTATTAAACGTGTAGGTCCATTAGCTGCATTTGATATGATGCTGACCGGAAGAAACATTAATGCTAAGCGCGCAAAAAGAATGAAACTGGTTGACGAAGTTGTTGCGCACCGGCAACTTGACCGTGCAGCGAAAAGTTTTGCTGAAAAAAAATATAGACCACAAAAACAGTCTATTAAAAACACTATCTTAAACAATACATTTGTTCGCGGTTTATTAGCACAAAAAATTGCAGCTAAAGTTTCTGCAAAAGCGCCTAAGGAGCACTATCCGGCTCCTTATAAATTAATAGCTCTTTGGAGAAAATATTACGACAACCCTCGTAAAATGCTGGAAAAAGAAGCTATCTCTGTTGCAGAGCTGGTATCTGATTCCACAGCACAGAATCTTGTCAGGGTTTATTTTTTACAGGAAAAGCTAAAAGCATTAGGTGATAAAAAACTATTCAAACCATTACATGTTCATGTTATTGGCGGCGGTATTATGGGCGGTGACATTGCAGCCTGGTGTGCATTTAAAGGATTTCAAACCAGTGTACAAGATCAGGACCCCGCAATTCTTGCAAAAACCATTCAACGTGCTTATAAGCTTTTCAAAAAGAGACTTCGTGACAAGCGCCTTATCAGCAACACGATGGACAGATTAACAGCTGATCATAATGGCTATGGCGTAGAACATGCTGATATTATTATTGAAGCCATTTTTGAAGATGCAGAGGTTAAAAAATCACTTTACCAAAGCATCGAGCCCCGCATGAAAAATGATGCAATACTGGCCACTAATACATCGAGCATCCCTTTAGAAACACTGGCATCCTGCCTCAAAAAACCAGGTCGTTTAGTTGGACTACACTTCTTTAATCCGGTTGCTTTAATGCCTTTAGTAGAAATAGTCCATGGCAGTGATAGCGATAAAAAGACAATAGATAAAACCGCCGCTTTTGCCAGACATATTGATAAGTTGCCATTAGCTGTTAAAAGTAGTCCCGGCTTTTTAGTAAACCGCATACTAATGCCCTATTTATTAGAGGCCGTTGTCATGTATGCCGAAGGTATTCCTGCAGAATCAATCGATAAAGCGGCGTTTGAATTTGGTATGCCTATGGGCCCTATTGAGCTTGCAGATACCGTCGGGCTTGATGTTTGTTTGTCTGTAGCAAAAATACTTTCTGCGACTACTGATACTGCCGTACCCGAACAATTAGAACACATGGTTAAAACAGGTCACTTAGGTAAGAAAAATAATAAAGGGTTTTATATCTATAAAAATGGAAAGGCTCAGAAGGACACAACTACTTCATATAAAAATATGAATGAATTACAACAACGGTTAATTTTAATTTTTATAAATGAAGCCACTGCCTGTTTGCGAGATCACGTGGTAGAATCAGAAGACTTGCTGGATGCAGGCGTTATATTCGGTACCGGCTTCGCTCCTTTTCGCGGTGGCCCGATCAAATATATTCATGATACTGGCAAACATGAACTGCAAATCAGCATGGAAAAACTCAAAGCAGAACTGGGCGATCGATTCACCCAGGATAATGGATGGAATTTAATTTAATGTCTGATGGTCGCCCGAATTACCATAATCATATTTACTCCGCTGTTGTACTGTGTGGCATTATTATATGCATAACAGCTGTTTACATGAGCGAATCTAAAATAGAGTTCTTTGAACACAATACCAACCGTATTCATCGTTTAATAACAGCATCTGAAATTGAATTAGACACGCTTGACAGAGAAGCAAATAGTATTGAAACAACATTATCAGACTTAAAAGAAAAACTCAGTCAGCAAAAAAAGATAGATAAGCCTTTAACCAAGACTTTCTTATCACTTAAAGAAAACATTGAATATTTAAACGCTGATATTGCTGAAAAGCAAAAATTATTAATCTCTCTAAATCTGTTAAAAACCAGCACCCTAAGCCAGATCAAAACTCTTTTCTGGATAAATAGCGGGTTGCTGGTTATCGGATCACTGATGATTATTCTCGGTGTTGCTGCACTCGGATTCAGGCTGGAAATATTCGAAGAAAGAAGAAAAAAGAAAAGAGCTGCTTCAGAGCAGGCTTAGCTATGCCTATACATTTGCTATAGATATATACTCATCAGAACACAAGTTTATAAAAGTCGTTATATTTTGAGGCTTCCTGCCTCTAATTTCGTTATAATCTGCGCCAATTTGTAATTTGTAGCGGAATCAGCATGAATTTTATCGAAACACGCGGTAATGACGGTCAAAAACCAGTCAAAGTAAGCTTTTCAGAAGCTATCTTGAGCCCTATTTCTTCATTTGGTGGCATCTACTCTCCTGAGTCTATACCTCAACTTGGGGCTGATTTCCTCACAAAGCACCTTAATTCAAATTATAAGACTTTAGCTAAAGACGTATTAGCCGCATTTGAGCTCGATATCGACACAGCTGTTATTGATGAAGCCCTGGCTTTATATGATGCTTTTGATGATGCTAATAACCCGGTACCCGTCGTTAAAGTTAATGATGATCTGTATGTCAGTGAACTCTATCATGGCCCTACCCGCGCATTTAAAGACATGGCACTTCAGCCATTTGGTATCGTGCTTTCATCCTTAGCACAGAAACGTAATGAAAATTACCTGATACTTGCTGCAACTTCTGGTGACACTGGCCCTGCTGCATTAGAGACTTTCAAAAACCGTGCAAATGTACAGGTAGCCTGCATGTACCCTGACGGTGGTACTTCTGATGTTCAGCGCTTACAAATGGTTACAGAAGATGCTTCTAATCTTAAAGTCATTGGCGTTAAAGGCGACTTTGATGATACTCAGAGTGCGCTTAAAAGATTGTTAGGTTCTGAAAGCTTTAAGCAACAACTTCAGGATAAGAAAATATATTTATCTGCAGCTAATTCCGTTAACTTTGGCCGAATTATTTTCCAGATTATTTACCACATTCATTCATACCTCGAATTAGTCAGACAAAATGCCATCACAATGGGTGAGAAAATTTATCTTAATGTGCCAAGTGGTAATTTCGGAAATGCTTTAGGTGGCTACTACGCAATGCAAATGTGCCTGCCTGTTGAAAAAATTCTGATTGCATCTAACAACAACAATATTCTGACCAATGTTATTAAAACCGGTGCTTATGATTTACGTGGTATGGCAGTAACGCCTACCACCTCACCAGCCATGGATATACTTAAGTCTTCAAATATTGAGCGGATTTTGTTTGACTTGTTTGGTGCAGAGCGAACTAAAGAATTAATGAAACAACTCGATGACGAAAATCATTACCAGCTAACTGCTGAAGAACTATCTAAGATTCAGTCAATTTTTGCTGCTGATTTCTGTAATGATGATGAAGGCAAAGCTTATATTAAACAGGCATTCAGTAATGGCTATTTGATGGATCCTCATACCGCCACTTGTTTTAAAGCTTATGATACTTGTCGAGAGAAACCATTAAAAACTATTGTTTATTCAACTGCAGAATGGACTAAGTTCTCTCCAGTCATAGCAAATGCCTTAACGGGTGAAAAAGATACTCCTGATCTTGATGCATTAAAATCTATTGCCAAAGAAGCAGGTATTGAAATCCCGGCTATGATTAATGAATTGTTTGATAAAGAAATCACACAAAACACAATCATTGAAAAGGATTTGATTGAAGCAGAAATACTTGATTTTATTTAATTAAAAAAATTCACCAAAAAAAATCCCGCAACTGCGGGATTTTTTTTGGTGAATAAAAATTTAGCTTAACCTAAATGTTCCATTCTAATACGAGTAACCGAATCAGAAATATTAGATGATTCAACTTTATTCAGTGCTGCATTCATTTTCTTTTCCTGAACTTTCTGTGTCAGTAAAATCAATGAGACTTTTTCACCTTCACTTTCTGGTTCTTTTTGAATAACAGCCTCTATACTAATGCCTTGCTCAGCAAAAATATTAGCCACATCAGCTAATACACCTGAACGATCTTCAACACTTAAACGAAGGTAATAAGCCGTTTCAAAATCCTCTGCCGATAAAACAGTATCATTCGATTCTTTACCTGGCTGATAACCCAAAGAAGTTACTTTGTTGTCAACAGCTGACTCGAATGTACGTGCCACATCAATAATATCTGCTACAACCGCCGAGGCTGTAGGCTCTGCACCAGCACCTGCACCGTAATAAAGAGTTGGACCAACAGCATCACCCTGCACTAGTACAGCATTCATTACACCGTCAACATTTGCAATTAAACGTTTTTCAGGAATCAATGTCGGGTGCACACGCATTTCAATTCCTTTATCAGTACGACGTGCCACACCTAAGTGTTTAATGCGGTAACCAAGCTCTTCTGCATAAGTAACATCTTCAGTTGTTACTTTACTGATACCTTCGGTAAATGTTTTATCAAACTGTAAAGGAATACCAAAAGCGATAGAAGCAAGAATTGTTAATTTATGCGCCGCATCTATACCTTCAACATCAAATGTTGGATCAGCTTCTGCATATCCTAGTGCCTGGGCTTCTTTTAAAACATCATCGAAGTCACGACCTTTGTCGCGCA
>Ga0316206_1001242_pt1 | contig 24202 bp, 19 predicted proteins | sample 6monthpyrite_MG_FD_204942 | JGI IMG/M metagenome (GOLD analysis project Ga0316206, IMG submission 204942) | Microbial mat bacterial communities from mineral coupon in-situ incubated in ocean water Damariscotta River, Maine, United States -... | ecosystem: Environmental > Aquatic > Marine >... | reverse complement strand
GTGATCGCGACGCCCGCCACCGCCGGCTCGAAGATTTGCTCGCAGGCGAATTCGCCGGGCGTGAGCGTGCCCGGGGCATTGAGCGTGTGGAAGTCGCGCATCGCCACCAGCGGGCGGATCTCGAGGGTGATATCGGTAGCGTTGGGCTTGCCCGATGCGTCGTCGGGCCCGATGGCCGATTCGATCTCGTACTCAACTCTGATTCCACCGACCCCATCGGCGATGGTCAAGGACTTGCAGACCTGCACCGGGCCGCGCTGGGTAGGGATCGAATAGATCCATCGGCAGGTGTCTGATTCTTTGATGAACGAGCGGAGATACGGGTGTTCGATCGGTGGGTCCTGATCGGCGAACTGAAAACCCGTGAGGTGGACATCGAGATCGCACCCGCAGGTTCCCCCGGCGGGGATATGGATGCACTCGTCGAGGCTGCTGAGCACCATCGCCCTCCGGACCGGAGGCGAGAGGGCGGCGCACAAAAGCCCGTGGTACCGACGCATCGGCAGCAAAGAGATCGTGCCCATCGCAAAGCCCCCGAGCCCGTCGGCGAGGACCCATTCGCTCGCGAATCCAAACCCGGATGGGTCGGCTTGGGGATCGAAACGCGCGGACCAGATCGGGAGTGAATCGTTGGATTTGGGTGAAATTTGGGCAGGCATCGTACAAAGAGGATAGCCAGATCAACCCCGCGGGTAGACACGGAGCGCCCAGCATGGGATACTCTCCCATGGAGACCACCACCAATCCACCGCCGACCCCAAGCATCCCCGCCAGAGCCCGGGCGGAGAGCGGAGTTCTCCCTATGCCCAACACACCCGAGTTGCCCAATCAAAAGATCGTGATGGACGGGATCACCTTCGATGATGTGCTGTTGATCCCCCAAGCATCCGATGTCATGCCCGCCAAAGCGAGCACCGCCACGCGCTTGACCAAGGACATCACCCTCAACATCCCGCTGGTGTCGGCCCCGATGGACACCGTCACCGAGTCAGATCTGGCGATCTGCCTCGCTCAAGAGGGCGGGATCGGGATTGTCCACAAGAACCTCTCGATCGAGGCCCAGGCCCGTGAGGTCGCCAAGGTCAAACGCTCGGCCAACGGCGTCATCACCGATCCGATCACCCTCGGGCCCAATGACACCGTCAATCGCGCCATCGAACTCATGCACGAGCATAATGTCTCGGGGTTCCCCATCACCGAGAACGGATCGGAAGATCTGCGTTCCAAGGGCAAGCTGCTCGGGATTCTCACGAGACGCGATCTCAAGTTCGCGCGAGATATGAACACGCCGATCAACCAGATCATGACCGGCGAACACCTTGTCACCGCCCCGGCGGGCACAACACTGTCCCAGGCCGAGGGGATCCTCAACGAGCTCAAGGTCGAGAAGCTGCTCCTCGTCGACAATGACGGATGCCTCTCTGGGCTCATCACCATGCGTGATATCGAGCGTCAGAGCCAGTTCCCCAACGCCTGCGTCGATCGGCGGGGTCGCTTGCGCGTCGGTGCAGCCGTTGGACCGAACCAGATGGATCGCGTCGAGGCGCTCATCGACGCCGAGGTCGATGTGCTGGTGGTCGATACCGCCCACGGGCACTCGGGCCCGGTGATCGACACGGTCAAGGCGATCAAGTCGAAATACGACATCGGGATTATCGCGGGCAACATCGCCACCGCCCAGGCCGCCATCGCGCTGGCCCAAGCCGGGGCCGACGCGATCAAGGTCGGGATCGGTCCGGGTTCGATCTGCACGACGCGAGTCGTCACCGGCGTCGGGATGCCTCAGGTGACAGCCGTCATGAACGCGGTCGAGGGCTTGGCGAGCATTGGCTCGGACATCACCATCATCGCCGACGGCGGGATTCGACTCTCCGGCGATATCGCCAAGGCCATCGCGGCCGGGGCGCATTGTGTGATGATGGGATCCTTGTTCGCGGGGCTTGATGAATCGCCCGGAGAACTCGTGATCTCGGGCGGGCGGCGATACAAGAGCTATCGCGGGATGGGCTCGGAGGGCGCGATGAACAACGGCTCAGCCGATCGGTATCGCCAATCCGAGAAGCTCGGCTCGGCGTCCAAGCACCCCCAGAAGTTCGTCCCCGAGGGGGTCGAGGGGCTGGTGGCGTATCGCGGGACGCTCGCCGAGTTTGTCTATCAACTCGTCGGCGGGCTCCGCTCGGCGATGGGGTACTGCGGGTGCCCCACGATCGAGAATTTCCGATCCGACGCCCAGTTTGTGCGGGTCTCTGGGGCGACGGTGGTCGAGAACCACCCCCACGACATCAAGATCACCAAAGAATCACCCAACTACACGATCGACCAGATCTGAGTTGCCAAATTGGCAGGCGATAAAATCAAAACGCCGATGAACCCAAGAAGCGTTGAGCCGGTAGTATCCTGCTGGAACGCACCTCTCTGGAGACACACACCATGAGCATTTTACAGTCACGAAACCCCGCGATGCAGGTCTTGGCGACCGAAAAGGCATTCGGGCTCGAACAATCCAAGACCATGACCATCGGCGGCACCGTCACGGCGACGAGCATCCTGCTCTCGATCGTGGCGGTGGTCGGGATCTTGGTCTGGCAGAGTCTCAACACCACATACGCAACGACCGGCTCAATGCCCGGGTGGGTCATGCCCGCGATGATCGCCGCACTCATCGGCGGGATCGCGGTCTCGTTTGTGATCTATGGCAAGCCCAAGCTCGCCCCGTACATCGCCCCGCTCCACGCCGCCCTTGAGGGCGCCTTCGTTGGGGTGGCGACCTTTGTCATCCCGATGCAATTCATGCCCATCGAACCGGGCGCAACAAGCAACCCCACCGCGATGCTCGCGATCCAGGCCGCGGTCGCGACCTTTGGCGTGACGGCGGCGATGCTCTTTGGGTACGGCACCGGGATCATCCGGGTCGGACCCAAGTTCCAGAAGATCATGATGACCGCGCTGATGGGGCTGGTCTTCTATGTCGTCGCGTTGTTTCTCTTGGGTATGTTCGGCGTGCAAGTCTGGAACGGCTTTGCCGACGCGGGGCCGATGGGCATCGGGTTCAGCGTGCTCATCATCGGGCTCGCGAGCATGTTCCTGATCCTTGACTTCCAATACATCGAGGGAGGTGTCAAGGCTGGGGCACCCAAGTACATGGAATGGGTCGGGGCGTGGGGATTGATGATCACCCTCGTCTGGCTCTACATCGAGATCCTGCGATTGCTCGCCAAGCTGCGCTCGAATGATTGAGTCTCTGAACGATCAAAAACAAAGCCCGAGGCATGATTGCTTCGGGCCTTTTTCTTGATTCTTGGTGGCCTGGCTCGCCGAGCCGGGTCTTCAGGATGTTCCAGAAATCGAAGAGAACCCGGCTCGGCGAGCCGGGCCACCAAAGAGTTGCTTAGACATTGAAGAGGAAGTTGCACACATCGGCGTCGTGCATGGTGTAGCCCTTGCCTTCGACGCGGAGCTTGCCGGCTTCCTTGATCGCCTTCTCGCTCTTGAACTCAACCAGATCATCCACCGAGTAGCACTCGACGCGGATGAAGCCCTTCTCAAAGTCCGTGTGGATCACCCCGGCGGCCTGCGGGGCTTTGCAGCCCTGCGGGATCGTCCACGCCCGAACCTCAATGTCGCCGGCGGTGTAGTACGACTGATACCCGAGGAGCTTGTAGGCGGCCCTAGCAAGCTTGCCCAGCGCCGGCTCGTCCATGCCCATGTCGGCTAAGAGCTCGGCTTTGTCCTCGTCGTCGAGCTCGGCAAGCTCGGACTCGATGCGGGCGCAGACCGGGACCATCTCCGAGCCGGTGGATTGGGCGTGTGCCCGGACCTTCTGGGCGAGTTCGCCCTCGCCGTTGGGATCGTCGTCGGCGACATTGGCGATGTAGAGGATCGGCTTGGTGGTGATGAGCCCGAGCGATTCGACGGCTTTGACCAGATCGGGATCAGAGAGCTCGAGTGCGCGGGCGGGTTGCTGGGCTTCGAGGATCGGGGTGAGGGCTTCGATGACCTTGACGCGGGCGATGGCGTCACGATCGCCGCTGCGCGCATTGCGCCGGGCTTTGTCGATGGCGTTTTCGATGGTCTGGATGTCGGAGAGGATCAGTTCGAGTTCGATTGTCTCGATATCACGGAGCGGATCGACGGTGCCGTCCACATGGGTGATGTCCTCGCCGCCGGGGGCTTTCTCGAAGCAGCGGACGACCTGGATGATCGCGTCGACATCGCGGATATGACCGAGAAAAGCATTGCCCTTGCCCTCGCCGGTCGATGCGCCGCGGACGAGCCCGGCGATATCGACGAGTTCGAGGATCGCCGGGACGATCTTCTTGGTCTCGACAAACTTGTGGATGATCTCAAGGCGGGGATCGGGTATCGGGACGACACCGATATTGGGATCGATGGTGGCGAAGGGGTAGTTGGCCGCCAGCGCGCCCGCGTTGGTCAGCGCGTTGAAGAGGGTCGATTTACCGACATTAGGGAGCCCTACTATTCCTGCTTTCATCGTGAATCTCCGTTGATTACTGCCCGATCTGCCCGTGGGCGAGATTGGCGTGGATCATAGGCCACCGCTCGCAACGGCTGGGATTTGGTCCTACGCTTGATGCAGATATAGCATCCGTAGCTCAGCTGGATAGAGCAATGGTTTCCTAAACCATAGGTCGGAGGTTCGAGCCCTCTCGGGTGCGTTTGACACCCAAGAACCGCCCAAACCCATCGACCAAGCCGCCCGCAATCCCGCCGGATCGCGGGCACCTGCTCACTGAGCAGCGCAACACACGATCGGCTCGGCTCGACGGATGCTCGACGATCGAGTGCTTAGAAATCATCAACGACGAAGACCAGACCATCGCAAGCGCGGTGCGGGCACAGATCAAGCCCATCGCGGCCCTGACCGATCTCGTGATCGGGGCGATCGGTGCTGGCGGGCGATTGGTGTATCTTGGGGCGGGGACCAGCGGGCGATTGGGCGTGCTTGATGCATCAGAATGCCCGCCGACCTTCCAGAGCGAGCCAGAGACCGTCGTCGGGATAATCGCCGGCGGGGATCGCTCGCTGCGCCAATCGTCCGAGTCCAAAGAAGACATCCGCGATGGAGCCCATGATGAACTCGATGGGCTCGGGATCGGCGAGCGCGATGTGGTCCTCGGGATCGCGGCGGGCGGGACGACGCCCTATGTCCTCGGCGGGGTCGAATATGCCCGATCGAGGGGGGCATCGACCGGGCTCCTCACCTGCACACCCATTGAACAACCCAAATGGTGCGATGTGCTCATCGCGATTGAGACCGGCCCGGAGATCCTCACCGGATCAACACGGATGAAGGCGGGCAGCGCGACCAAGATGGTGCTCAACATGATCTCGACATCGGCGATGGTTGGGCTTGGCAAGTGCTATTCCAACCTCATGGTCGATCTTCGCGCCACCAACGACAAGCTCAGGGATCGGGCGGTCAGGATCTTGATGGAGGTGTGCAGCATCGAACGGGGCGAGGCGCTGAGGTTGCTCGAGAGAGCCAACGGGCAGCTCAAACCCGCGATCGTGATGTATCGGCTGGGGACGGACTACAACGATGCATGCGAGCGTATTGAAGAAGCAGACGGTCGGCTCGATCCCGTGATCGGCGAGACGCACGGGGGCGAGGCATGAGCATCGAAGAACTCGTCGGGTCGATGCTCGTCTTCGGATTCAATGGTTCTTCGTTCGACGAACCCAAGACACGCGCTCAGATCAGCGAACTCAAGGCGATCCACGCGCGCGGGGTGATCCTCTTCGACCATGATATCGCGGGCAACCACCCCCGCAATATCCGCTCACCCAAGCAGCTCACCAAACTCATCGAAGATCTCCACAACGAGCTGGGATCAGATCTGATTGTCTCGATCGATCAAGAGGGCGGGGCGGTGGCGAGGCTCGACGAAACCAACAGATTCTTGCCCACGATGAGCGCGATCGAGTTCGCCCGCATTGAGGAGATCGACCAGATCCAGTACGCCAACAGACAGGCCCGCCAGCTCGCCAAGCTCGGGATCAATCTCAACTTTGCCCCGTGCGTCGATCTGGCGATCGAGCCCGACTCGCCGATCATCGCGGGCAAGGGGCGGGCGTACGAGAATACGCTCGAAGAGGTCGCCCGGTGTGCGCAGATCGTCATCGATGCGCACCGCGACGCGGGGGTCCGGTGCTGCATCAAGCACTTCCCGGGGCACGGCTCGGCGCTGCTCGATTCGCACCTCGGCATCTGTGACATATCCACGACCCATACGCCAGAAGAACTTGACATCTTCCGCGAGCTGATCTTGGTCAACAGTGATGCGTTCGCGGTGATGGGCGGGCACCTTGTTGATCGTCGGATCGATGAGAACCTCCCCGCGTCGCTCTCGAAGTTGCACACACTCGGCGTGCTCCGCGAGCAGCTCGGGTTCGGAGGGGTGGTCGTGACCGATTCGATGGACATGCGCGCCATCCGCGATGGGTTCGGCGAAGTCGATGCGTACATCCATGCGATCAACGCGGGCAACGACCTCCTCCTCGACGGGCTCAATGCGCACGGGTATCGCCAGGGCGGTGCGCCCGCGCGGATCACTGAGGCGCTTGTCGAGGCGGTCAAGGACGGACGGGTTGTGGGCGGGATGGACCGGCTCGAAGCGTCGCGAGAGCGCGTGGATCGGTTTATGGGACGCTCCAAGAGCACCCGAGCCCCCCGATAAAGCGATGGAATACTGGCTGGCGCGGTGCCATCGTGGCAATTGGCTTGATGCGAGACGCTTTGGGTGGCACGCGACCCGGAATCGTGGTCAATTTCAGGTACTATGTTCAACACAACCAAAAATATGATCCAAATCGTCGCCGGCGGTCTCTTGCTTGCCGGGTTCACCGGGTGTGCGCAGAGCCAGAAAACATCAGCAGGAGCCTGGCAATGGTCTCCACCGGCACGCCTCGCTGCAGGCAACAGCGGCTCAAGCGGTACGGTGATCGCGTCGCCCGTGCAGAACGATGCCCAGTACTTTGCCTACGCCCCCGGACAATCGCCCGAGTTTGATCGGCGAGACGGACAGATGAGCATCCGCTCGACAGATCCTACTTCCGGGTGGATGGGCTGGCCTGAGGAGCAGCGTCCGACACTGGATTACTACCGATCATTCCGTACGGGTCGAAACGCGGATCAGTATGTGTATCCCAACAGCGGCCCCAACCCGCGGCCGGTCTACCGTCGGTCCCGTTCTTCGTATCGCCGCCCGAATGCACGACCGTATCGGCGCTCAAACAATGTGAACCGATATCACTAGATCACGATGGGCGCTCAATCCGATCTTCCATGAGAACCCGACTCTGCGAGCCGGGTTCTTTCGTGGTCATCACACACCTGTATATCGATGACTCAGCGAACCCGGCCGGTGCAGCAACCCCCTCTGTGTGGATCGAGTAGACGATGTTGAATCAAAAGGAGGAGGCCGACCCGTCGAACGGGTCGGCCTCGCACCAACACCAACATGCATCATAACAGATCAGATCAGTCGTAAATCGCCGCGGTTGGGGGGAGTTCAACCGTTCTGAGCTGGAGTGTTGTTTCGAGCCTGAAGTTTGACTGTGTCCGATGCCGCTCTGCGAAGAAGAAGCTGAGTTTGTACCGCTGCCCGTCTACGAGCCAATTAAGGCGATCGACATCGATCGTCTGCGAGACTGCGCCGTGAACGCCGCCGATGTCGACCACAAGGCGATCGTCGATATAGACCCAGACATCATCGTCGCCGGTGAATGTGAAGTTTGTGCCCTGCCCGGCGAGATAGGTGAACTCGGTCTGGAGCTCGAAGGTGAAGTGGAAGTTTTTATTATCGCCAGCGGAGTTGCCGAAGAGGTCGTTATTGATCGGGAAGAACCCGCCGGTGTTCGCGTAGTTGGCATCCTGCTTGTCATCGAAAGTGTAGACATTGGAACCCGGTTGACGCACAAGGGTGAGATCCAACGGCTTGGAGACATTGACACCCGGGACATCGCGGAACCATTGATCGAATGCGTGGGCGGTGGTACTTGCGCCGGTTTTGCTCGAGTTGATTGAGCCCGCGATATCGCCCTCGATCGCGGGGTAGTATGAGCGTGGGCGCATGATCTTGCGGTTCTGGGCGTCTTTCCACTGCCCTGAGATCTTCACGCCCGTCGAGGCCATCACGGGCTTGCCGTCGTCACTGAGGTAATCGTCTACCATCCCGAGGTATTGCCCAAACCCGCTCGATGGGCGGCGCTGGAAGTCAGGGTGCCCGCCCTCGACGCTGCGTTCGCGGAAGTCGCGGACCGTGCCCGTGAGTGTGATCTCTTCGGGCATATTCGAATAGTCAGGATCCGACGAGAGCGAGGCGTACGCATCGTTGCTGGCGATGGACATAAACCCAACGCCGCCGGCGAGCAGGATAATGGCTGCTGCGCTTGTGAGTCGGGTGGTTGTGATTGAGTGTTTTTGTTTCGATTGCATGTGGTTCTCCCTAAACTAGAAACAGTTGTGTTCGGTGGGTGGTGTGGACTGAGCTGGGGCTACTTCTTAGTCGTAGAGCGCCGAGATCGGAGGCAACTCAACGGCCCGGAGCTGGAGGGTTGTTTCGATCCGGAAGTTTGATCCGGAGTAATGTCGTTCGGCGTGGAAGATATCGAGCGAGTAGGTCTGCCCGTCGGTGAGCCAGTCGAGCCGATCGAGATCGAGGAACTGCTCGCGTTTGGGGTGGAGCCCGCCGAGGTCGACGGCGAGCCGCCCGCCGATGTAGACCCAGACATCGTCATCGCCGGTGAACTTGAAGACCTGCCCGGTGTTGCGGTGGTACGCAAACTCGGTGTTGATCTCGGTGGTGAAGTGGTAGTTGCGGTCGATCTGGTAGTCGCCAAAGAGGCTGCCGTTGATCGGGAAGAACCCGCCGGTGCCGTGCTCGGTATCAAAGTCGGAATCGAAGACATACCGATCGGTGTCCGGCACGCGGTTGAGCGTGAGCTGGATCGTGGTCGAGAGGTTGACACCGGGTGTGTCGCGGTACCACTGATCGAATCGCTCGGCGGAAGTGAACCCGTTGGAACTCGGCCCAGTAGCGAGCGTGCCCTGTGAATCGCCCAGGCTCGCATCGAACATCGAGGGGTTGATGTTGCGTCCCTGGCTGTCGCGGTATTCAGACTGGATCTTGTACCCGCGGAGATCGCCAGAAGAGACCGGCTTGCCCTGGTCGTTGAGGTACTCGGCGACGAGCCCGACGGTGGTTGTGCCACCAAAGGACTCAAAGTCAGGGTGCCCGCCTTCGGCATTGTACGGCTTGAAGTCACGGATCACACAGTCGAGCTTGAGCGTATCGGGGAGGGTGGTCCCCGGATCATCTGGGCTTGTCGCTTCGGCGTTGGCCATGGTCAAGAAACCGACCCCTCCGGTGACAAAAACGAGTGCACCGATCCCGGTGAGACGCTTGAGCTGTGGTGTGGGTAGTGTGTGACGCTTCATGACCGGCTCCTGCAGCTCTCTTGCTGCACTCCCCCAAAGAAAAAGTGACTATTGATCCGTTGCTACGCTGGTGGTTGATTGATCCGAGGCTGAGGCGAACGCGGTTCCGATCGAGAAGAGCATGGAGATCCCCGAGGCGGCGATCGCCGCGATTAGGAGGATCTGCATGAACCGATTGGACTGTTCCGATTCGCTGGTTTCAAGGATGTGTGTGTCGGCTGTGGTCATGGTGCCACTCCCAGTTGCATGTTGGGTGCCCTCGATCACCCAACGGGGGCGATCTGGCATCTACACAAGGAGCATCCATTTCACCCGCCCGCGTGCCAGAAGAACCAGGTGAGAATTGCGCGATCATCTGCCGGTTATGACGATCAGAAAAAGAAATCCGTCTGGTGGGGGGAACGGTGACAAGGGCTTGGCGTTGACCGATTTGCGAGCTCAATGGGGCGCTTGGCCGATACCTTCTCGAGAGACCGCCCAGAAATTGGATCGAATTCGATCGACGGGGTGGTACACTCACACCAGAACAGTTATTTTTCAGGAGGCGATCGGCATGGATGTCTTTCTTATCGAGGGCGGACGCAAACTCTCGGGCTCGTTGCGGGTCAACGGCTCGAAGAACGCGGCCCTGCCCCTGCTGGCGGCGACGCTGCTCACCGAAGAGCCTGTGACGCTCTGTGATGTGCCCGATCTCTCCGATATCCGCAATATGCAGCGATTGCTCGGCGAGCTCGGTGTTGAAATCCAATCTTCGAGTGTTGGCGGGCTCCCGGCGCTGAATCTGCGTGTCACGGACGAATCAGAGGTCCACGCCCGCTATGACATCGTGCGGACCATGCGGGCGAGCATCTGCGTGCTCGGACCCATGCTCGCCAAGCGGGGCAAGGCGCGGGTCTCGATGCCCGGCGGGTGCGCCATCGGGCAACGACCGGTCGATCTGCACCTGCGTGGGCTCGAAGCACTGGGTGCGACGATTTCGCTCGAAGGCGGCGATATCGTCGCCCAGGTGCCCAAATCGGGTCGGTTCATCGGTGATACGGTGTTCCTCGGAGGTCCATTTGGATCCACGGTGCTCGGTACGGCCAATGTGATGTCGGCGGCGACGCTCGCGCAAGGGACCACCGTCATCGAATGCGCCGCATGCGAGCCCGAGATCGTAGATCTGGCCAATATGCTCAACGGGATGGGTGCCAAGATCACCGGGGCGGGCTCGCCAAGAGTCACCATCGAGGGCGTCGAATCGCTCGGGGGCGTCGATCACACCGTCATCCCGGATCGGATCGAAGCGGGGACCTTTATGTGTGCCGCCGGGATCACCGGCTCGACACTCACGCTCGAAAACTGCCCGCTCGATGCGATGATGTCGGCGACAGATCGGCTTGAAGCGATCGGAGTCCACATCGACCCGCTCGATCGAGCCCCATCCGATCTTCTGCGTCAGACCTGTTCCGTCGGCGCATCGGGTCCGCTCAAGCCCATACAGATCACCACCCAGCCCCATCCGGGTTTCCCGACGGATCTCCAGGCGCAGTTCATGGCGCTGCTGTGCCTGGCTGAGGGCAACTCGGTGGTGACGGAGAAGATCTTCCCAGAGCGATTCCTGCATGTCGCCGAGCTGACCCGGATGGGGGCATCGATCCATCGCCACGGGACGACGGCTGTGATCTCGGGTGTCGGATCGCTCACCGGAGCTCCGGTGATGGCGAGCGATCTGCGGGCCTCGGCGAGCCTTGTGATCGCGGCGATGGCGAGCGAGGGCACGACGGTCATCAACCGGGTCTACCACATCGATCGCGGGTACGAAAAACTCGAAGATCGATTGGGCTCGGTCGGGGCATCGATCCAGCGGGCGAGCGAGGAAGAGGTCGCCGAGATGGGGCTGATGGCGGAGTAGATACTTTGAAGTCAGTCTTCTTCGTCAAATCCGCGTTTGACGAGCGACGCAAGGTGTTCGAGGGCGTCTTTGGCGTCTTCGCCGACGCAGATCACCTCGATCTCGGTGCCCTGGATGGCGGCGAGCATCATCAGTTCCATCACAGACTTGCCGTCGGCGTCCTCGTCATCGCACCGGACACGGACATCAGAAACAAACCCGGCGGCGGCTTTGGAGAAGTCCATCGCCGGGCGCGCGTGGAGCCCTTGGCGGTTGATGATCTTCACTTTGGATGAACAGGATTTGCTCACGCGCCCGCCTTGAACACTTTGGGTTGATTGAACGATTCGAGATTCGCGTCGAGAAGAAATGGACGGGTTGGTCGTTTTACCCGCCGAGCAGATGGTTGTCGGCGTCGTCGAGGAGCTGATAAATCTGCTCAGGGGTCCCCGCCTGACGCAGCGCTCTGCGGAATGAGTCCTTTGAGAGGTTCTTGAAGATGACCTCCATCGCCTGGAGATGCTCTTCGGGCTTGGACTGCGGGCTCAGCAGCAGGAAGATCGTGTAGACCGGCTGCTTGTCGAGGGAGTTGAAATCGATCCCCTCGGCGCTGATCCCGATGGCCGCGGCCATCTGCTCGATGTCGGGGTGCTTGACATGCGGCACCGCGACCCCGCGCCCGAACCCGGTCGAATGTTTTCGCTCTCGCTCAAGGACTTTTTCGATCAGATCGTCCTTGATCGACGCGGGGGCGGCTCCGGAGTTGATGAGCACCTCGATAAGTTCGAGGATCGCCCCGTCACGATCGTTTGTGCTCAACTCGGCGATGATAGAGGTCGGCTGGATGATCTCCGTGAGTTTCATGCCCATATCCTATGCGCCCCGAACCCCGGGCCCAACCTATACGAAAAGGATGGGCTCAATGGTGCTTGCTGGGCTCTGGCTAGAATATGCCCGAATTAATCCCAAAAACCGTTCGTTCGACGGTTTATCTATGTTCGAGCTTAAGTTTTTCTCGGTGATCGTTGAGTTGACGGGAAATCTTGGCGACCGCGTCGTCGATGACCAGATACAGATCGTGCCCGTCAGCCTTGGCGAGGAAATCCGGGTGGTTGATGACATCGACATTCATTTCCACGGTGAAGAGCTCTTTGGCGGAGTTTTCTTTCCAGAACTTGATATCGATCTGTTGGATAAGATCGTGGAACTTATCGAGTTTTTTTGCTTTCGATTCCGCGTGTGTCCGGATCGGATCAGTGACTTCCATGTGCAGGCCGACAACATTGGTACGCATCTTTGGACCTCCTATCGGGATGTGTGACGCCGGGTGGGTTGGATGACCTCCCGGCGTGTTTGTATTCAACCTATTCTATCTGAAATAGGCACGAATTGCACGCGTTGATACGATCTGAAGCTCGGTTGTGTTCGCGTTGGGAGAAGAATCGCCCTAAATCTGAGCAATCAAGCATCTCGGCCCATACACTGGCAGTCGATGTCTGCACGCATGGTTCGCAATCTGATCCAGTACGGGCTGATGGGCACGATCCTCTTCGTGCTCAGCGCCTTCCTTCTCTATCCCATCGCGCTGACGGTGCGGGGCGGCTTTGCGGTTGATATCGCGACCGGGCAGGGATGGACGCTCGATCATCTGGTGCTGATCTTCAAGAACCCGACCCGAGTGGCGGGGCTTGTCAACGCCTTCAAGATTGCAACCGCCACGACGATCGGGTGCATCGTGATCTCGCTCCCGCTGGCGGTGCTCAGCGCCCGCTACAGCTTCCCGGGCAAGAAGATACTCAACGCGATGATCTTGGTGCCTCTGATCTTACCGCCGTTTGTTGGGGCGTTGGGGATCCGGGCGTTGCTCGGGCGTGAGGGCTCGCTCAACGCACTGCTGGGGACCGAATGGGACATCCTCGGCGTCGCCAAGTTCTGGGGCGTGGTGGCGGTGCTGATCTTGCACCTTTATCCGATCATCTACCTCAACGCGACCGCCTCGCTTGCGAATCTCGACCCGGCGCTCGACGAGAGCGCAGAGAATCTCGGCGCAGGGGGTTGGAAGCGATTCTTCTCTATTACCTTGCCGCTGATCCGCCCGGGGTTGTTCGCGGGGGCGACGATTGTGTTCATCTGGAGCTTTACCGAGTTGGGCACGCCGTTGATGTTTGACTATTACGATGTGACCTCGGTGCAGATCTTCTACGGGCTCAAGGATGTGCAGAACAATGCCGAGCCCTACGCATTGACGATGGTGCTTTTGGTCGCAGCGATCGGGTTCTATCTGCTCGGCAAGTTTATCTTTGGCAAGAAGGGTTACGCGATGTACTCCAAAGCATCTCGCGCGGGTGGAGAGGTTTCACTCGGCGGGATCTGGGGATGGTTGGCGGCGATCGGATTCGGCGGGGTGATCCTGCTGGCGGTGATGCCGCACATCGGGGTGGTGCTCACGAGCATCGCCGAGCCCGGCTCGTGGTATGCGTCCGTGCTGCCCGAGTCGATCACCGGCTCGCACTTCAGTGAGGCGTTGACCTCGCCCGAATCGTTCAACTCGATCAAGAACTCGCTAATCCTTTCGCTCACCGCGATGGTGCTCAACATGAGCTTCGGCGTCGTGATCGGGTATCTAATCGTTCGCACAACAATCAGAGGTCGCGGCTTGCTTGATGCGTTGTGCATGCTCCCTCTGGCGGTGCCTGGATTGGTGATGGCGTTTGGGTATGTGGCGATGACGCTGCGATGGCCGTTTAGCGATGGGAGCATCTTCGAGCACACGCTCGAGGTGTTCGGGACCGACCCGAACCCGTTCCCGCTGCTGATCGTGGCCTATGCAATCCGTCGGCTGCCCTATATCGTGCGTTCGACGGTTTCTGGGCTCGAGCAAACCTCTGGCGAGCTTGAAGAGGCAGCGGTGAATCTTGGCGCGACGCGGGTGGCCGCGGTGCGCAAGGTGATTATCCCGCTGATTATGGCGAATCTGATCGCCGGTGGATTGCTGGTCTTTAGCTTCTCGATGCTTGAGGTGTCGGATTCACTGATCCTCGCCCAGCGGAGCGATCACTTCCCGATCACGAAGATGATCTTCGAGTTTACGAACCGCTTGGGCGACGGGATCTATATCGCCAGCGCGATGGGCGTGTGGGGGATGACGCTCCTGACGATCACGCTCTTTGGTGCATCATTGATGCTCGGCAAGAAGCTCGGTTCGATCTTCCGCGTATAGACTCGGGGAGGCATCTATGCAGATCCGAATGATGACCAAGGACGACGCCGGCGATATTGCGGCGGTGCTCAACGCCGCGATCGGTTCGTCGACGGCGCACTTTGGGACGGTGCCCACCGATGGCGACGAGGTGCTCGAAGACTGGCACTCCAGCGCCGAGACCTACCCGTGGCTCGTGGCCACAGATGACAAGGACGCGTTCATCGGGTTCGCCAAAGGATCAGCGTGGAAAACCCGTCATGCCTATCGTTGGACGGTCGAGACCGGTATCTATCTGGTCGATGGCGCGAAGGGGATCGGCACGGGCAAGAAGCTCTATTCCAAGCTCTTCGAGGTGCTCGCCGGGCAGGGGTATCGCATCGCACTCGCCGGGGTCTCGGTCCCCAACCCGCCCAGCGAGGGGCTCCACGAGGCGATGGGGATGACGATCGTCGGCGAAATCGACCCGGCCGGGTTCAAACTCGGGGAATGGATCCCGGTCAGGCTCTACCAGAAGCACCTCGGCGAGCTGGCCCCGGATACCATCCCGGGGAGTATCCGGGCGGCGACGAGTGTATGGGAAGAGATCCATGACGCATGAAACAAGCCAACACGAGATCGAACGGGCCGGCGCGCTCTTGCGCGGGCACACTGCCGGGACGCTGATCGTCGACGCGATGCCATTCGATATTAAATACATCATCGACCCGCGGCTCGGCTCGCTGGTGCTGGCGGTCACAATCGATATGCTCGCCAGCGATGATGTCGTGCTCGTGGTCCCCGAGGACCGGTTCGATGCACCGATGCGGGCGGGGCTCGAGCTCTCGATCGAGATCAAAGAAGAGGCGTGCGATCGCTTTATGGCGTATCATCTCGATCGCCCCTATCCGGTCTGGGCACACGGGCGGATCAACTTCGTCAAGCTCGATTCGGGCGCGGTGATCGACCAGAGCGAGATCGAACGCCCCAACCCGCTTGTTGATGCGCTGCCGGGGCTGTGCAAACGGCTCAACGCTGATCGGCGGGCGCTTGGTGATGTGTGCACGCTGTTGACCCATGCGAGTATTGACGACCCCGTCGCGGTGGGTGTTGATCCCTTCGGCTTCGATGTCCGATGCAGGTTCGGCGTGCTCCGCGTGGAGTTTCCGTCGCCGGTCCACGACGCGAGACAAGCGGAAGAAGTCATCGCGGCGCTCTATGGCGGCGTGTCGTGAGCGATCACAAACCACCCCGACTCCGCGAAGCCCATGCGCACCTGTTCCAGCTCGGGCGATCGCTCCGAATGGTGGATCTGAGTTCGTGCGATTCGCGCGAGGCGATGATCGAAGCACTGAGCCATCGGGCAGCAACCAGCAAGCCCGACGAATGGGTCCTCGCCCACGGTGCCCGCCCCGACGGGTGGGACGATCCGACATGGCCAACGCGTCGAGAGATCGACCACGCATGCGATGGACGGGCCGTTGTGGCGTGGTGCTTCGACTATCACAAACTTGTCGCCTCGTCGTCGGCCCTGACGATCGCGGGGATTGATGGGGATTCTCGGTTTGATTCTGGGCGTGTCGAGCTCGACAACGATAGGCAACCCTCGGGTGTGCTCGTCGAGCACGCAGCCTTGGCAATGTGGGACGCGGTGCCGGAGCCGATGGTGGTACAGCGGATCGAGCTGGTGCGCGATGCGTGCCTCCATCTCGAAGCGATGGGGTTCGTCGAGATGCACGAACTCAAAACCCAGCCCTGGCTCGGGGGTGTGCTGAGCGATCTGCACCGTGCTGGGGAGATCTCGATCAATACGGTCATGTTCCCGCTGATGAAGGATCTGCGGGAAACGCTGGCGTTGTCGGAGTCCTGGGACCCACACGCCGCGATCATGGGCGGCGGGAAGATCTTTGTTGATGGCACCTTCAACTCACGCACCGCGTGGATGCTCGAGCCCTTCGCCGATGGGCACCCGGACTACCCATGCGGCACCGCGATGATGAAGACCCGCCAGATCGATTCGATGCTCGGGATCTGCAAGGAGCACAACCTGCCCATCGCCGCCCACGCCATCGGCGACGGCGCGGTCCGCGCGGTGCTCGATGCGATCGAACGCACTCGCTGCGGGCACACTGGGTGCCGGATCGAGCACGCCGAGCTCATCGACGAATCAGATATCCATCGGTTCAAGGACCTCGGCGTGATCGCCTCGCTCCAGCCCTGTCATCTGTTGCCCGACATCGAGGCGCTCAATAGGGCGGTCCCCGATCGGCTCGATCGGGTCTTCCCGATCCGTGAGTTGATCGAGTCTGGCTTAGAACCCGGCGTTGATCTGATCTTCGGGTCCGATGTCCCGATCGTCCGTGCGAACCCGGCAGATTCAATCCAAGCGGCGGTCCACCGCCGGCGGGTTGGGATGGACGAATCTGAGGCGATCAACTTCGAGCAGCGCATCAGCGAAGCTCAAGCATGGGCGTGCTTTCGCCCGGGTGCGGGTAGCAGCCTGAAATAAAAGGGGAGCCCGAGGGCTCCCCATAAGTTCAAACTGTTTGTGTCCCTATTCAGCGGATTCGTATCGCCTTCCACCTGCTCCAGTCGGAGGCGCCGGTGCTATTGACCGCCCGGACACTGTATCGCCAGATACCAACCCCGGGGGTGTCCGTATATGAGGTGACATCTGCGCCAACAATCGCGACGGTGGTGGTATTGCCCCACACACGATTGGCGCCGCGTTCCTCACGGCGGATCTCGAAGCTGGTTTCGTTATCCGAGTTGTCCGCCCATGTGATGCCGACCGAGCCGCCGCCGAGATTCGACAACGCAGGCCTTCCGGGCTCGGCGGGTGGTGATGTAGGGGGCACGCTGGACTCGATGGTGATGGTCACCGTGTCGTTGCCCGAGAGTCCGCCGGAATCACTCACGCTCGCCGTGACCGTGTGCGTACCAAGACTCAAAGCGGAGGTCGAGAACGATGCGCCGGTGCCGATCTGGCCATCGAGACTCGATGTCCAGACGAGTGAGGCACTGAGATCGCCATCCTCGGCATCACTCGCGCTACCCGAGAAGCTCACGCTGTTGCCCTCGGTGATCGTCGAACCGGTGGTAGGCGAACCGATGTTCGCTGTTGGAGGAGTGTTGCCAGGCGGAGCCGGATCGACGGTGATGCTGATTGCATCATTGCCGGACAAGCCGCCCGAATCATTCACGCTTGCGGTGATGGTATGAGTCCCGGCGCTCAACGAAGAGGTCGAGAACGATGCACCGGTACCGATCTGACCATCTAGGTTCGAGGTCCACATCAGCGATGCACTCAGATCGCCATCCTCGTTGTCGCTGGCGCTGCCAGTGAAGTTCACGCTATTGCCTTCGACAAAGCTTGACCCCGATGCGGGAGACCCGATCGTTGCTGTTGGAGCGGTATTCGTGGCTGAGACACTGATCGCTTTCCATCTGCTCCAGGTTGATCCGCCAGCACTATTGACAGCCCGAACGCTGTATCGCCAAGTGCCGCTGCCTGGGTTATCAACATATGTGGTCATATCCGCACCGACGGACGCAATAGTGGTCGTGAGTGCCCAAGATGAACCCACCCGCTTCTCGCGGCGGATCTCGAAGCTTGTCTCATTATTCGAGTTGTCGGCCCATGTGATACTGACCGAGCCGCCTCCGAGGTTTGTGAGCCTTGGTCTTCCGGGCTCGGCAGGCGGTGTTGCTGGTGGCTGGTTGGAATCAACGGTGATCGTGATCGAATCGTTGCCCGAAAGACCGCCCGAATCACTCACGCTCGCGGTGATCACATGGGTCCCGACGCTGAGTGTCGTCGTCGAGAATGATGCACCGGTTCCGATCTGGCCATCGAGATCCGATGTCCACACGAGTGAGGCGCTCAGATCGCCATCCTCGGTATCGCTTGCGCTGCCGACAAAGCTCACGCTATCGCCCTCGGTCACAGTAGAACCGTTGGCTGGCGAACTAATAGTCGCTGTCGGCGCGGTGTTGGCCGGTGGAGCCGGATCGACGGTGATGCTGATCGCATCGCTGCCGGACAAGCCGCCAGAATCACTTACACTGGCGGTGATCGTGTGTGTTCCAACACTCAGTGTCGTCGTCGAGAACGATGCCCCTGTCCCGATCTGTCCATCAATATCCGAAGTCCACACCAGTGAGGCACTCAGATCACCATCTTCTGCATCGCTGGCGCTGCCGACAAAGCTCACACTGTCGCCATCGGTGACTGTTGTGCCGTTGGTCGGTGAGTTGATCGTTGCGGTCGGCGGGGTATTGGCAGGGCCGCCAGCGAGGGCGGCTGCGAGGTTGAGCACGCCGCCGGTGGCGGTGGTGGTGCTCATCGCGCTGGTCGCGCGGGTGGTTGAGAGCAGACGAGTCCTGAGCTGCGCATTGCTCCAGCCCGGGTTCTGGGCGAGCAAAATCGCAGCGGCACCGGCGACATGCGGTGAGGCCATCGAGGTGCCCGAGTTCCATACATATCCATCACCGATGTAGGTGCTGGCGATATCGACGCCGGGCGCTCCGAGATCGACCGAGACCGACCCGAAGTTCGAGAAACTCGCGATCTGATCGCGATTATCAATCGCGGCGACGGAGATGATCGTGTCCTCGGTATACGAAGCTGGATAGAACGGGATATTGTCATTGTTGACGCCGTCGTTGCCCGCGGCAGCTACGAAGAGATGGTTCTGGGCACCGGCGTTGGCGATCGCGTCGCGCATCGCCGACGAGAAGCCGCCGCCGCCCCAACTGTTATTGGAGATGCGTGCACCATTGGCGACCGCGTAGTTCAACGCCGCGATCGCGTCGGAGGTCGATCCCCCGTTGGGCCCAAGGAATCGCAGGGGCATAATCTGCGCATCCCACGCCACACCCGCGACCCCGATGCTGTTATTCCCCTCAGCGCCGACCGTGCCGGCGGTGTGCGTGCCGTGCCCTTCCTCATCGGTGGGGTTGTTATCGTTGGAGAAGAAGTCCCATCCGCGGATGTCGTCGACAAAGCCGTTGTTGTCATCGTCGATCCCGTTGCCCGGGATCTCGCCGGGGTTCGACCAGATATTGGCGTCGAGATCGGGATGATCCCACTGGGTGCCTGTATCAATGACCGCGACAATGATGCCCGCGGCGCTTGTGCGGATATCCCATGCTTCGAACCCGTCGATATCTGCATCCGCAATGCCGGTGACCCCACGGATACTCTGCCCGGTATTGTTCACGCCCCACTGGAGCCCAATGAAGTTGTCATTGGGCTGAGCGATCGCGTGGACCACATAGTTGGGCTCGGCATACTCAACGAAAGGGAGCGCATTGAGCATCTCAATCGCGCGATCAACCGGAATACCAATCTCGAGGTGCTCGAGCCGATCTACCCCTTGGAATGTGCGGAGGAGCTGCCCCGCGACCAATGATCGGGCGGCGCTCTTGATCCGTTCATCGTTCGATGTGAATCGCACGAGCACCTGCCCCGGGATAAAGTCAAGTGTGGGGTCCTGCTCGAGGGCGAGCTTGCCATTGGTCAGCGCTTCAGCAGCCGAATGCGATGGAATTGAATCCTCGGTTGCCGAGTGAACGATTCCAGTTCCGAGCATGAGCGCGATTGCGCCGATGAGCATTCCAGTTTTCTTCATCTTCATTCTCCGAATCGACACGATCACCACGACACCGACGATTCTTGTGATAGAAACGCGAGCAACTCGCGCGTTGAGATTTTTGGCCGCGATCGACCAAACCTTTGTCTTGTTATGCTAACCAAGATCCGACGCCCACGCAAGTAAAATCCAAACGGGGATGCAGCTGTCACTGAAGGCCCTAAATCAGTGCTCAAATAGCCTTTTTATTCAATAGAGTACAATCAGTGCTGTACCGCTTGTATATCGAGCGGGATGCTCAGCAGGAACTCGGCCCCGTGCCCTCGGCGTTTGGTGAGGACAAGGTCACCTTCCATCTCTCTGGCGAGTCCGCGCGAGAGGGCGAGACCGAGCCCCAAACCAGAGCGGGCGTTGGAGAGCCCCCGCCATCCGCGTTGGAACTCGCCAAAGATCCGGGCACCCTCGCCGGAGCGGATGCCCGGTCCGTGATCGGCGACGAGCAGTTCGAGCGTATCTGCCCGAACCGTCACATCGAGGTGGATGCGGGTGTCGAGCTCTTCGATCGAGACATCGTCGTCCTCGGCGGGGGCGGCGTATTTGCACGCGTTCTCGATCAGGTTCATCATGATCCGCTCGACGGCGTGGGGATCAACCGTGAGTGTTCGATCTTGGTGCTCTTCGAGGTCCATCGACACGACGAGATCAAGATTGCTCTGCCCGGCCCGTCGCGCCAGCGCCGGACGGAACCGGGCGATGAGTGCGCCCGGCGAGAGGGTCTGGACGCCGGCGGGCTTGGACTTGGATGAGCGCTGACGCGTGAGTCGGGCGTATTCGAGAACATTCTCGACGATGCCGGTCAGGCGTTCGGATTCGCGTTTGAGAATCGAGAGATAGTCCGTGCGGACCTGCTCGTCGGTGACCATCCCGTCTGCGAGCATCTGAGCGTAGAGCCGAAAGGTGGTCAAAGGCGTGCGGAGTTCGTGGGTGACGGCGCTGACGAATCGCCCGCGCCGTTCGGAGAGGACGATCGCGGCGCGGAGCACTACCCCGACGGCGATGATGGTGGCGATGATCGCGATCCAGGTAACGAGGAGCCCGACGGTGGCCGGCGACCATCGCCAGGGGATGCTGATCGGGTTGCTCGGCGGGATGAACGCGACCGGGATGGTGGCGAGCTGGTAGACCCCGATCATCGACGAGCCTGAATCGCGGACGGGAACCAACGACGAGCCCGGGAGCACATCGCTCACCGATCCGAGCAGATCCGCCCGGAGGCTTGGCCAATCGAGCCAGACACCCTGCACCACAGGCTTTGATTCAACGACCGCCGAACGCACCAGCACGAGTTGCATCGTCCCGTTGTCGTCGGCGACCCACCTCGGTCGGAGTGTCGAAAGATCTTGGCTGATGGTTTGTCCAGAATCCTCGCGTGAACCGATCGCCATCTCCAGATCCGAACTTGGTTCTTGTCCCCCTAAGAAGGGCGATTGCCCTCCGCCGCCACCGCCTTCGAGGGCCTTCGATGAGCGGCTTTGTGAGGGCGTATCTTGTAGGGTGCTGTCATAGTACCGCCCATCACTCTGCGTTGATTTCGAGGCGAGCTCGGCGACACGCCTGCGGGCGTCGAAATCGGAATCCTCTTGTTTCTGAATCTGGCTCGTCTCGGATTGGGCGGGGCCAAAGCCGATTGATAACTGCTCATCGGCTGATTCCACAGGTTCTTGAGCAGCCTTGGCCCTTCGATCGGTTGTGAGCTTCGACTGAATCATCCCGACGAACTTTTTACGCTCCGGCTTGGGGCTTTGCGCGTCGGGTTCCGTGGGTTGGTCAAACTCAAAGTAGCTATTGGCGTACGAAAAACCGGCGGGGGCATTCGTCGGCGTCGGTGCTCCGCTCGCGCGGGTCAGCCATTGCGCACCGGCGTCGTCGAGCGCCTTGTAATCGGAATAGGGGCGAGAGGCCTCGATCGCCAGAATCGGTGCCATGCGAGAGTCCATACGCCAGAGCGCCCGGCGGATCGATTCTTGGCGCTGGGCCTCGATGTGCGAGCTTGCCTCACGCTTCTCAAGGGCGATCACCTCGACCGTCACCCACGCGAGCGCACCGAGGGCCAATGCCACGCTCGACCAGAAGATCACCCAAGTCATGGCGCGCCGGGTGCTCACTTGATGCGCTCCATCGCGTCCTCTTCGTCAGGCAGGGCCAGCATGTAGCCCTTGCCCCGGACCGTTTTGATCACGCTCGGGCTCGAAGGATCGTCGTCCAAGGTCTCGCGGAGGCGAGCAATGGTCATGTCCACCGTCCGGGTGTGGGTGCCTCTCGGATCCAAGCCCCACACAGTTTGTAGCAGCTCGTCGCGCGAGACCGCCCGCCCGGCGTTGGACGCGAGGAACCCGAGGACCTCGTTCTCGCGTTCGGTGAGCGATCGGCGGATTCCGCCGGCGAGCACCACCTCTCGGCGTTCAAAGTCGATCTCTCGCCCCGCGATCGTCACCGTTGATCGGCTCGTCGGCCTGCCCGGCGATCTGCGGAGCACCGCTTCGACCCGTGCGAGCAACTCGTCAATGCTGAAGGGCTTGACGATGTAGTCATCGGCCCCGAGCTTGAGCCCTTGGATCCGATCATACTCCTCGCCCCTTGCCGTCAGGAAGATCACCGGCTGAGATGGCTTCACTTTCCGCAGCTCGGCAAGCACTTGCATGCCGTCCATCTTGGGCATCATGATGTCGAGGAGCACCAGATCAGCATCGGTGGACAGAATCAGCTCCAAGCCCACCACCCCGTCGGGCGCGTCATGGGTGGTATACCCGGAATACGACAGCGCGTCGGCCAATCCCCGCCGAATCGCGTCGTCGTCCTCAACTACCAGAATCACACCTAATGACATGCAGCGTCCTTCTTCTGAGCGGTCGTTCTACTTACCAATCGTACCGCACGGTGTAGGTGACCACCACCTCGCCGTCTTTCTCGACCGTGACTGGGATGTGCATCGTCCGTGCGTCGAGCATCTCGTGGGCGTGCGAGATACTCATGATCTTGGCATTGGTCCACCGGTAGAGATGCTCCTGGATATTCACATCCACCGCCTTGTCCTTGTGATTGCGGATCTTGATCTCGAACGACTCAACGATCCAATCCTTGCCCCGGCTAAACGAGGTCTGTCGCCGTTCGCCCACGACATCGAAGGCGTTGCCGAGCTTGATGGTGACGATCTCGTCCTTGGGGGTGTGGTCGATGGTGTCCTCGCCGATGAACTCGAACGAGCCGTCGGCCTCATCAAGCTTGCTTACGCGGATCCGCCCCGATGGCAACGGCATCCCCAGCCCGTTCTCTTTCTTGTTCTCGAACGACAGAAACACCTCGACCTTAGCATTAGAGGTGATGCCAAAGTTTTTATCGTTCTGGATGCCGCCGTAGTTGGCGTACATCTTTGAGCCGTCATAGAGCATTTTCTTCTCGACAGGCACGCCCTTGGCGGCGTCGAAGAGCTCGATCTGCTTGGTCGAACGATCGGGGATGGTGGTCTTGCGTCCTAAGGTATACAGATGGTATTCGAAGAATGATTTTTCCTCGAATCCGGGGGCGGACTTGGCCATCGCGTAATCCATCGATTCGCGCCCGCCTCTAAACGGTGACTGCCCCCCGCCGCCGGCCCGGTTCACATCGCCGGCGACGAGTTTCAGGCTCGCGTCTTCGTAGGTGCCCCCGGATTGATTGAGGATCGACACCCACGCGCTCAGATCAAGGAACCCGTGGTTGGCGTCTTTGCCTTCTGCAAAGACAAGGTTGTAATCTGCCCACCAGGTGATGCCGGTGGTCTGGTACGAGATGCGGGTCTCCTGCTCGCCGCCATAGTTGGACTCGATCATCCAGTTGAGCGTGGGCTTCAATATCAGCCCCTTGGCCATCGACGGGAACTTGACGCCGTTGTAGCCTTGGACGAACTGGATCGACCCCGAATCGCCCTGGATCAGCATCCCCCCGGCCGACACGGACAAGAGCTTCACGGGCTCGCCGCTCCAGATGATCTCCTTGTCGATGTATCGCTCGAGCATCTTGTCCATGCTCAAGAGATCGAATCGGTAGTCCTGCTCGAG
>Ga0316206_1001241_pt1 | contig 24204 bp, 22 predicted proteins | sample 6monthpyrite_MG_FD_204942 | JGI IMG/M metagenome (GOLD analysis project Ga0316206, IMG submission 204942) | Microbial mat bacterial communities from mineral coupon in-situ incubated in ocean water Damariscotta River, Maine, United States -... | ecosystem: Environmental > Aquatic > Marine >... | reverse complement strand
TTTTAGGTCTTATATTGCCAATAAGTAAGTTACTACATATCCCCGGTGTATTTTATTCACCAACGCGTAATCAAGTTGATAACCCACGTGAAAAGCGTCATATCGCAGATTGGGCTAAGCCTTTAGACGAAACTCGTGGTAATTACCCTGAGTTACAACCTAAAGAAGCTGCAGAAGAAACAAAAGCGTAAGCTAAACGAATAATAACGAGCATAATTGCGAAGTATAACGAGGAATCCATAGTGGCTGATTACGAAGTTCCTGAAGTCAAAGAGTATGCGGTAGTCCCTATGCCGAAAGACGGTGTAATGGATCACCTGAAACCTTTTGTAGCTAAACCAGAGTTTCAGGAAGCGCTTAACTACGTTGGTAAAAAGATACATGATGACCCGGCAGAAATGCCTGAGTACGTACTGGTTGATGGCTGGAAAGAAAAGGCCATTGATAAAATGGGCGACTTACTTGGTCGTTACCGTAGCTTGCAGGTTTTCATGGACTCGTGCGTAAAATGTGGTGCCTGTACTGATAAGTGCCATTACTTCCTTGGTACGGGCGACGCGAAAAATATGCCGGTTGCTCGTCAGGATTTATTACGCAGTGTTTACCGCCGTTACTTTACCTTTGCGGGTAAATACTTCCCAAAACTTGTTGGCGCAAAAGACTTAACTGAAGAAGTGGTTGATGACTGGTATAGCTACTTCCACCAGTGTTCAGAGTGTCGTCGTTGTGCAGTATTCTGCCCATACGGTATTGATACCGCTGAAGTGACCATGGCTGCCCGTGAAATCATGGCGCACATTGGTAAGGGTATGAAGTACTCTAACGAGATCATTGGTAAAGTATTTACCATTGGTAATAACCTTGGTTTACCAGAAAAGGCATTAGCCAATGTTCTGGAAGGTCTGGAAGAAGACGTTGAAGACGATATTGGTGTCGCGGTTAAGTTTCCTCTGGATGTAAAAGGTGCAGATATTCTTTTGGTAACACCGTCTGCTGACTTCTTCGCTGAGCCTCATATTGATGGGTTGATTGGTTACGCTAAAGTATTCCACGCAACTAATACTAGCTGGACACTAAGCTCTGTTGCTTCGGAAGCGGGTAACTTCGGCCTGTTTATCGGTTCTTATGAAAATATGCAGCGTATTTCTATGCGTATTCGTGCTGCGGCTCTTCAATTAGGCGTTAAGCGTATTGTTTATGGTGAGTGTGGTCACGCATGGCGCGTTGGTTATAGCTTCCTAAACACATTAGCTGGTCCATTTGATTTCTTAGACCAGAACTACCCTGTTCCTCAGCACATCTGTGAGTTTACCTTAGATAAGCTTGAAAAAGGTGAGCTGAATATCGACAAGTCACGTAATGATGACATGACACTAACATTCCATGACTCGTGTAATGTTGCGCGTGGCTCCGGCATGGGCACTGAGCCTGGTGGTCAATTTACAATTCCGCGCGCAGTCATTAAAGCGGTTTGTAATAACTATGTTGATATGGAAAAAGATACTATCCACGACGCAACCTTCTGCTGTGGTGGTGGTGGTGGTCTGTTAACAGACGACCTGATGGAACTGCGCGTTAAAGGTGTTTTACCTCGTGCAACTGCATTGGTTAATGCAAAAGAAGAACATGGGGTAACCCATATGGCAGCGATCTGTGCAATTTGTAAAAGCCAGTTCACCAAGGTATTGCCTTATTACGGCTTCACCATGGACCAAATTGTCAGCGTTCACCAATTAGTTAGTAATGCAATCATCCTGGAAGGACAGGTTGAAGACGAAGACTAGTTGTTGAGCAACAATTCACTAATTTAAATGATTTAGTGACTGCTTTACACCCTTTTAGTGATGAGCAGTTACAAAATTTTAACTATACGGTTTAGCATATAGGAGAACAGCATGGCCACTTCCAAAGAAGACATGCAGAAGAACGACTTGACATACCGCCGCTATAAAGAAGGCGACACCAAATGGTCAAGCATGAATGATTTGATATTTAATGAGGATACCTCTCATAAATGTCCAACCTATGTACACCGCACACCCCCTTGTCAGGGTAGCTGTCCATCAGGTGAAGATATTCGTGGCTGGTTAGATATCATTCGTGGTATTGAGCATCCACCAGAAGGCATGACTAAAGAAGAGTACGCATTCCAGCGCTCTACTACAGCTAACCCTTTCCCAGCAATGATGGGTCGTGTTTGCCCAGCTCCTTGTGAAACGGGCTGTAATCGTAATGACCTTGATGACTTCGTTGGCATTAACTCTGTAGAGCAATACATTGGAGACAGTGCATTTTCTGAGAAGTATAAGTTTGGTGAATTACCTGATTTAAACGGCAAAAAAGTCGCTATCATCGGTGGTGGCGTTGCAGGTATGTCTGCTGCTTATCACTTACGTAAGTTCGGTATTGCTAGCACAATCTTTGATGATCACGCTGATCTTGGCGGCATGATGCGCTACGGTATCCCTGGCTACCGGACTCCACGTGACATAATGGATCACGAATGTATGCGTATCCTTAACATGGGTGGCATCGAAGCAAAGATGAATACTCGTGTTGGTAAAGACGTTCCTGTTGCAGAGCTTGAAAAAGAATACGATGCAGTGCTTTGGGCACTAGGTTGTAAGAAAGGACGCGGTCTATTTATAGAAGACTGGAAAGATGTACCTAACGCTGTCACCGCTGTTGACTTCCTTGAGCAATTCAACAAAGGCGAAATGAAATACACAGGCAAAAATATTGTATGTGTAGGTGGTGGTGATACCTCTATCGATGTTGTTTCTGTTTCTCGCCGTATCGGTACCCTGAAAGACATGGGTGATGAGAAGCCAGAAGATTCAGTTGAAGGTCGTGTTAAGCACGGTGATATCGCTGATGCTGACAAAGCGCCTTGCACTAACGTTACTCTTACTGCTTTATTCAAGCAGGATGAAATGACCGCTGCTGAACACGAAGTAAACGATGCGCTTATTGAAGGCGTAACTATCATGAACGAAGTAATGCCGGTTGAAATCATTAAAGATGCAAACGGCCGTGCTACTGCACTGAAGTTAGTTGACTCTGAATTCGTTAACAACGCACCAGTTGCTAAAGAAGGCGGTAAAGAGTACATCATTGAGTGTGACCTGATTGTTTCTGCTATCGGTCAGTTCGGTGATCTTGAAGGTGTTGAAGAAATGGACAATGGTCGTTCTTTAATCGATGCTGACAAATTCTACCAGGTACCTGGCAAGCCAGGTCACTTCGTAGCAGGCGACATCGTTCGTCCTCATTTGTTAACAACTGCAATTGGCCAGGGTTCTGTTGTTGCGGAAACGATTAAGCAGTTTTTTGAGCAAAAAGAAGTTAAGAAGCGCCCTAAAGTTGACGTTCATCACTTCAACATGCTGAGCAAACTTAGTGAAGCACATCTTAGTCCGGATACGTTTGCAGACAAGCATCTGAGTACTGATGAACAACGTGGTACAGACAGTAGAGATTTCGCTGTGCATAACTACGAAGACCGTTCAATGCAGGAAATCATCTCTACAGATAAGATGTGGTTAGGTCACTTTGAAGCAGAAGCACGTAACCTACGTACAGAAGATGTACCTTCTTCTGACGATGTTTTAGGTCACTTTGCTGAACGCATGAACGGCCTTGCTGAAGAAGGCGCAGTTGCTGAAGCTAACCGCTGCATGAGCTGTGGCATGTGCTTTGAATGTGATAACTGTGTTATTTACTGCCCACAAGATGCTGTATTCCGTGTTAAGAAAGATCATTCTACACTGGGTCGTTACGTTGACACTGATTACACTAAATGTATCGGTTGTCATATCTGTGCTGATGTATGCCCAACAGGTTACATCGACATGGGTATGGGTGAGTAATAATCTCAGTTCTCCCCTGCTAGCTTATTGCTTGCAGGGGTAACCTGAATAGTTACAACATCTTTAACTATTGGAGTTAGAAATGCTGCAGATTAAAAATCTCATGCATAAAACCATCATTTCATTTGCGGGAATTGCAACAATTGCATTTTCCGCTTTTGTCGTTGCTGGTGAAAAGCCATCTTTTGCGCCTAACGTTCCGCATCCAACGAATGGATCTACGGAATGCGTACAGCCTGAAGATGAGATGAAAAAGAATCATATGAATTACATACTTCATCAACGTGATGAAACAATGCACAAAGGTATTCGCACCAAGAAATACAGCCTTAAAGAATGCATCAACTGTCACGTTCCTGAAAATACTGAGGTTCGTTTTGGTGATGACAAACATTTTTGCAGCAGCTGCCATAATTATGCTGGTGTAAGTATTGATTGTTTCCAATGCCATATGGACCGCCCTATGGGCAAAAATCCGCACAAAAAGAGTGCTCAGGTAAATACGCCTGTTCAATCTAAGCTTGCAGATGCATCCACTACGGGAGCAAGCAATGAATAAAACAGAGACTGTCAATATTTCACGTCGTAGCTTTGTAGAAAAGTCTGCAACGGCAGCGGCGGCACTAACCATTGCACCGGGTGTTTTTTTAAACCAGGTACATGCCAAGCCTGCGGCGCAAGCGGTAACTGATGCTAAACGCTGGGGTTTACTAATTGATACCGCTAAATGCGCGTCTGGTTGTACGTCTTGTGTAAGTGCATGCTTTGAAGAAAATGGCATTGCATCACATGGACGTCCTTTAACGGATCAACAATGGATTCGCAAAGTTAAGTTAAAAGACAAACTGACTGACCACATAGTTTCACTACCGGTGCTGTGTCAGCACTGTGAAAACCCACCTTGTGTGGATGTATGCCCTACAGGTGCATCATTTAAACGCGATGATGGCATTGTTCTAGTCGATCGTCATATCTGCATAGGTTGTCGATACTGCATGATGGCTTGCCCATATAAAGCACGTTCATTTGCACATGAAGTGGTAGATGCGACCGTTGATTACCAGCCGCGTGGCAAAGGCACTGTTGAGTCTTGTACTATGTGTGTTCATCGTGTTGATGTAGACCGAATACCAGCTTGTGTTGAGGCCTGTGCAGATGCAGAACACGGCGCAATGATTTTTGGTGACCTTAAAGATCCTCAAAGCGAAATATCTAAGCAGCTAGTAAAGCATGGCGGTACACAACTGCGTGCAGATCTTGGCTTGAATACAGGTGTTCGTTACAGAGGTATCTAATAATAGTTGGATAAACGACTCGTTTATTCAGCTATTTTTGGGTTAATAATTAACAATAATTATTCATTTGAATTGAAGTCATTATGAAAAAAATACACTTACAACCAATTGATGGCAACAGCACCGGTTACTTAGCTCTTATTGCTATTTTAGGTGCGTTTGTTCTAGGTGCATTGGGTTCAACCTTGTACATGGAACACAATGGTCACTGGGTAACCGGTATGGATAACCAAATCGTTTGGGGTATGCCCCACGTATTTGCTGTTTTCCTGATTGTTGCTGCATCTGGTGCATTAAACGTTGCATCAATATCATCTGTTTTTCAGAAGAAACTGTATAAGCCATTGGCACCATTGTCGACACTCGTCGCCTTAGCGTTGCTGACTGGCGGACTAATGATTCTGGTTCTTGATCTTGGTCGCCCTGATCGTTTGATCGTTGCAATGACCTACTACAACTTCAAGTCAATCTTTGCCTGGAACATGATCCTGTATAACGGATTCTTCGTTATTGTCGGTGTTTACGCCTGGTTTATGCTTGATCGTACAATGAAAAAATACAGTCGTTACGCGGGTATTGCTGCATTTGTATGGCGCATAGCGCTAACCACAGGTACTGGTTCAATTTTTGGCTTCCTGGTTGCGCGCACAGCCTACGATATGGCCATGTTTGCCCCAATGTTCATCATCATGTCATTCTCGTTTGGTTTAGCTATCTTCATTCTAGTGTTAATGGCATCGTACAACTGGACGGGGCGCGAACTGGGTGATGTTGTTGTTAATCGCTTACGCAAGCTGTTAGGCGTATTTGTTATGGCCGTGCTCTACTTTGTATTCGTTTATCATATCTCTAACCTGTATGCGACTGAGCATCATGGCTTCGAAGCATTTTTATTATTAGGTGACAATGGCGGCGAAAGCTACTCTAATATTTTCTGGATTGGCCAAATCCTCATAGGCAGCCTGATTCCACTCGCAATGATTTACGCGCCAGGCGTTGCTAACTGCCGCAAGACACTCGCGCTGGCTTGTTTGCTAATCGTATTTGGTGGCCTTGCTCAAATGTACACCATCATTATTGGTGGTCAGGCATATCCTCTAGACATATTCCCAGGTATGGAAGTTTTAGAAAGCACCTTTAGCGATGGTATGGTTAGCCATTACTCAGCTAGCCTGCCTGAAGTACTGTTAGGTCTTGGTGGCTTTGCAATGTCTCTAATCGTTATTGCCTTTGGTGTGAAAGTACTTGGCTTCTTACCAGAATCACTTGCCGACTCTGTTGCTGACCCACATGCGAAGGCAGAGTAAGTAAAAGCTTACCCAACTGTCGTATCACCCAAACGGCTCGAGGCTTACTTCGAGCCGTTTGTGTTTTAAAATCCACAATTACCTACAAACATATTTTAAATTCTATGGCACATTTCCTAATTTCAGCAGCACATAAGTCCTCGGGCAAAACAACCTTGAGCATTGGCCTGTGCGCGGCATTAGCAGAAACTGGACTTGCGGTACAACCCTTCAAAAAAGGCCCCGACTATATTGACCCCATGTGGTTAACGCGTGCCAGTGGTCGTGCGTGTCATAATTTAGATTTTTACACCATGCAGAAAGATGAAATCAGTAATACGATTTCTTACTATTCAAAAACCGTAGATATTTCGGTTATTGAAGGCAATAAAGGTTTATACGATGGTTTAGATCTTGATGGCAGTAACTCAAATGCTGCATTGGCATCACTAACAAATTCCCCGGTTGTATTAGTACTTGATGCACGTGGCATGACCCGCGGTATTGCACCACTTATTTTAGGCTATCAGGCCTTTGACCCAAGTATAAATATAGCGGGTGTTATTCTTAACCAATTAGGTGGTAGCCGCCACGAACAAAAACTTCACTCGGTTATTGAACACTACACAGATGTCAAAGTAATCGGCTCCGTTTACAAGAACCCGGCGCTATCTATTGAGGAACGCCACTTAGGCCTAATTCCAAGTAACGAGGATGACTCTGCTGATAGAAAAATCCAACAAATCAGAGACATTGTTAAACAACAGGTCGATATCCACCTGTTACAAGATGTTGCAAATACAGCCCCGAAGTTTCCTGCGCTTACAAAGCCTATGGATGAAGTTATTCATATTGACTCACCATTAAAGATTGGCGTGGTACAAAATGCTGCCTTTGGTTTTTATTACCCTGGCGATTTAGATGCCATTGAAAGTACAGGGGCTGAAATCGTTATTGTTGATACCATCCGTGATGAGAAACTGCCAGACGTTGACGCTTTATTTATTGGTGGAGGCTTCCCAGAAACGCGCATAGACGAATTAGAAGCCAACCAATCACTTCGTACAGAAATAAAAATTGCGCTTCAACAAGGGCTTCCCTGCTACGCTGAATGCGGTGGATTAATGTATTTAAGCCGTAATTTAAGCTGGCAGGGCAATAAAGGCGAGATGGTCGGTTTTATACCTGCAGATTGTGTGATGCACAAAACACCACAAGGCCGTGGCTATATAAAACTCGAAGAAACAGCAGAACATCCCTGGGGAGCTTTTTCACCTACACCAGAACCGGTTATCGCTGGTCATGAATTTCATTACTCAGCCCTTGAAAATCTTCATCCTGACCTTATATTTGCCTATCGTGTAAAACGCGGTGCCGGCATTACAGGTGAATTTGATGGCATTGTTATTAATAACACCCTGGCTTGTTATGCCCATCTACGAGACACCGCAAGCAACCACTGGGCACAACGTTTCGTTCAGTTTGTACAGCATTGTAAAAAAGTAAATCGGAGTAAACCATGATTACATTAACCCCCGCTGCTGCTAAGCAGGTAAAACACTCAGCTAAAGAATCTAACCTGGACGGACTACCACTACGCCTCGCCTGTACCCGTATGGAAGATGGAAGTTTCCACTATGGCATGGGTTTTGATGATGTTAAAGAAGGTGATATAACACATACTTCAGAAGGTATTGATGTCATTGTGTCTATAACAGCTAATGAGTTCATGAATGGCACAACAATCGATTTCGTCACCTTAGAAGAAGACAAAGAAGAGTTTATATTCATGAATCCTAATGACCCTAGCTACGTACCACCCGCAAAGAAATGATAGCCACTAATAGTTATTATGTCATTTACTGAGCGCATTCATCAGGAATTTAAGCAAATGTCAGCCCGACATTTGCTTAACTGTATTTCTACGCTCTTTATATTACTCAGTTTGTTAATTGCCAGTAGCATCTGGTTAGCTAACACTGAAACGTCAAATACAATTGCATTACCTGTGCATATTGCCTTGATTGTTTTGTCATTTTTTAGCATTGTATTCATTGCAACAAAAAACCAGAAAAAACAAAATTTTAATAGCCAGCAGCATCACAAAGCTCAGGAAATTCTTTACAACATTACCAGCACTGTAAATAATGCGCATGAGCTAAAAGAACTACTAACCCTGTTTTGCAAAAAAACCAATCAGGAATTAGAAGCAAAAAATGTATCCGTTTGGTTAATCACCGAAAATAACTGGTTAGAATTTATAGCAGGCTCAGGTATTGATCCGATTATTGTTTCTCAGTCTAAGCGCATTAAAATAACCAATGAACTAGCTGACACGCTGATTAATAATACTATTATCCATGATAATCAACATGTCACGCGCCTTGCAGAAATTTTACAATGTGACATATCTGATGATGATCGTTCATACTACCTGCCATTGCATAACCAGTCTCATACGCTAGGTGTTATTCGTATAAAACTTAACCAACGCCCTTTAGGCAATGAAACCGATTTGTACGAATTATTTTCTACCCTCGCGATTCAATTATGCAACGCTATTGAAAAAGCCAAACAAGATCAGGAATCACGGCGTATGATTATCATGCAAGAGCGTAGTCTTATAGCCAATGAACTACATGATTCACTTGCACAAACATTAGCCAGCCTGCGTTTTCAGGTGCGTGTACTGGATGAAACCCTGCAACCTACCTCAGAGTTTCAATCCATTCGTGGTATTGAACAGGTAGAAAATAGTTTAGATGAAGCCTATTCTGACCTGCGTGAACTTATCGCACACTGCCGCACTCCAATTGATAAACAAGGTTTAATGCTTGCGGTAGAAAAATTAATTTCTCGCATGCGTAAAGATTCCGGTATGCATATACTGCTACAACGCGAATGGGATAATTCAGATTTACCACCCAATTTAGAAATGCATATTTTCCGTATTGTTCAAGAAGCCATGAACAATATACGTAAGCATAGTAATGCCAATAATGTACGCCTGATATTCCGCTGTGATGAGAATGGCAACCACCATATTCTTATTGAAAATGATGGTCAGGGCTTTGAAACACCTGGTATTAGCGATCACCCAGGCAAACATGTAGGCTTAAGTATTATGCAAGAACGTGCAAATTATCTGGGCGGAGACTTACGCATTGAAAGTGATCCAGATGAAGGCACTCGAATAGAATTGTATTTTACTTATAGCAGCGAAACCAATCACGACCCGTTGCAACGATTATCGGAGATTAGCTCTTGAGTATGCGTGTATTAATTATCGACGACCATGCGCTGTTTCGAGTAGGCCTGCAAGGTCTGCTTGAGCAACGTGGCATTGAAGTAGTTGATGCGGTCGCTGAAGGTGCAAAAGGCTTACAGCTCATCGATGAACTTAAGCCTGATATCATACTGCTCGATTTACGCATGCCTGATATGAATGGGCTTGATGTATTAAGGCAGGCTAAAAAGCAAAATGTTGTAGCACCCATTGTTATGCTGACCACAAGTAATGAAGAACAAGATCTAGTAGAAGCCTTACGTAATGGTGCGCAAGGCTATCTACTGAAAGATATGGAGCCTGATGAGTTAGTTAGCGCATTACGTGACATTGAAAAAGGCAAAAGCGTTGTTGCCCACGGCCTTACAGATGTGCTGGCGAAAATGGTACAGGGTGAGCCTATCGAAGTTGAGCAAAAAGAAAAACCTTTTTCTGAACTTACGCCTCGCGAACTAGAAATTTTATGTTTACTGGCCGATGGACAAAGTAATAAAGTTATTGCACGTAACCTTGGTATTTCAGACGGTACCGTAAAACTACATGTAAAGGCTATTTTAAGAAAGCTCGAGGTACATTCTCGCGTAGAAGCAGCTGTAATCGCAGTTGAACAAGGACTTAAGCAAAAACCTCATGACTATCATGCTGGCCCTAAAACATGAAAACATTTAAATCGCTTATTTCAGATGTGCTACCGAATATCAAAGAAATTTTTCCCTGGGACCTGGAAGAAAAGCTTACTGCCGCTGAAGATATTTTACTCATAGATATTACCGAAGCAAAAGAATTCGACACACTGCATATTCAAAACTCAATTAATGTACCGCGTGGTGTTTTAGAATCTGGTTGTGACTGGGGATATGAAGATACCATTCCAGAATTGGCGGCGGCACGCGATCGACAAGTAATCGTTATTTGCAGATCGGGGAATCGTAGTGCCCTGGCGGCACATACTATGCAGTTGATGGGCTATAACAATGTCAGCTCTCTAAAAACAGGCCTACGTGGCTGGTTTGATTATGAGCAACCCCTGTTTGATATCCATGAAAACGAAGTTGATGAAGACGCCACCGAAGCTTATTTCAGCAAAGGCCCGCGTGCAGATCAAATGGAACCCGATACCTAAGCTCGGTACAAGCTCAAACAATAAAAACACCTGATTAATCAGGTTTTTTATTGTCGAATTAACTCAAGTTAATAAAATCTACGATCTTTACGGTGTTTACCCGCTTGCTGAATAACCACGCCCTTAATACGATCATGTCCCGCAAACTCTTCTGTGTCGTATAAATCGTTCAGTGGCACAAGGTAATGTTTTTCGTTATGTATACGGTACTGGCGAAATGTGTACTCATCGTTTTTATCCAGAGCAACAATATAGCACTCATCGCGAATAATCCCTTCAGGATCGACTATAACCACCACGCCATCCATAAATTCAGGCTGCATTGAATCACCCAGCACTTGCAATGCAAAGGGCTCGGCTTTACTACATGATGATGCTTCCATTAGGCTACCTTTAAACTAAAACTAGAATTAATTATACACCAATACTATGTGCGCATTAAACGCACTAATTATGGTGATGTTAGCTGTATGCTACCGTTATTAATTTTTTTCTATTATTAAACAATAACTTATATTATGACTACAAATAAATCAGCTCAATACATCCAAACAAACAAGGCCGTACAAAACACTCACACTACTTCAGATGGTGAAGGTAACGTCGAAGAGCACGTCATTTTACCGCTTAGCTACCGCATGGTGCTAGCAATATGGGCTTAATCGAGCAGGTAGAATGTGCGCTCTAAGACTGCGCAACGAGCGATAGCATAAAAGTAGATGTACCACCCACTAAAAAAATGCAAAACTCACTATAAAAGTTCTCGAAGTACACGATGCAACGACTATTTAAATTAACGAAGGTATTCGAACTTCATCGTTTCATCCACTAAAGTTCTCTTAGTCTCATCTGTCATGTCATGTCATGTCATGCTAATTTACTGGAAAATGACATGACAGCATGCCATCCATACCTTATAGATTATCTAAGTTATTGTAATAATTGAAAATAAAATTTTGGCCTAATACTTGTTATGTAGTTATTAACTTTGATTAATAAGCATAATGAGGACTTTCAAAATGGCACATATAGCAATTATTGGCGCTGGTGTTGGCGGACTTCCCTGCGCATATGAAATGCGTGAAGAGCTAAGTCAGGACCATGAAATAACCATCATCAATAACCGAGATCACTTTCAGTTCACCCCTTCAAATCCCTGGGTTGCTGTTGGCTGGCGCACAGCAACTGAAATTGCGGTACCTCTAAAACCTATATTGGATAAAAAGAAAATCAACCTTATTGTTGATACGGTGACCGAGGTTGATGCAGCCAACAACACGTTAAAATTTGCCAGCAACCCACCAATACAATACGATTATCTGGTTATCGCAACGGGACCAAAACTGGCCTTTGAAGAGGTACCTGGCTCAGGCCCAGATGGCTATACATCATCTATCTGCACGTCTGAACATGCACTTAGCACCTATGAAGATTTCCAGAAACTTTTAGATAACCCAGGTCCTATAGTTATCGGCGCGATGCCATTTGCAAGTTGCTTTGGCCCAGCTTATGAGTTCGCGTTTATTGTCGATACTGAATTACGCAAACGTAAAATTCGCAATAAATACCCAATGACTTTTGTTACATCAGAACCCTATATTGGCCATCTTGGACTCGGTGGCGTAGGCGACTCCAAAGGCATGCTGGAATCAGATTTAAGAGCTCATGATATAAAATTTATTAGTAATGCCAAAACAACCAAGGTTGAAGATGGAAAAATGTTTGTAGATGAACTCGATTCTGCAGGCGAATTGCACAAAGCACATGAAATTGATTTTAATTTTTCAATGATGCTGCCGGCATTTAAAGGCATCGATGCCATTGCAAATGTAGAAGGTCTCTGTAACCCTCGTGGTTTTGTATTGATTGATGATAAGCAAAGAAATCCAACTTATAAAAACATCTACTCATCGGGTGTTTGCGTAGCTATTCCACCGGTTGAGGTAACGCCCGTGCCGACTGGCGCTCCTAAAACAGGTTACATGATTGAAACCATGACAACTGCTATTGTGCATAATATTGCCCATGAATTACGTGGTGAAGAACCTCAGGCATGCGGTACATGGAATGCTATCTGTCTTGCTGACATGGGTGATACTGGTGCGGCTTTTGTTGCTTTACCACAAATCCCACCACGCAATGTAGCCTGGTTTAAGAAAGGTAAATGGGTTCACCATGCAAAGATTGGTTTTGAAAAATACTTCCTACGAAAAATGCGCAAAGGCAATACAGATTCAGTATTTGAAAAATACGTGTTGAAAGCACTGGGTATTTTAAAATTAGAAGATAAATAAACTAATATTTGAATTAAATCACTAATCAACAGGGACGTTGGTTAATTTAAATCTACGGCAAATTGTCGCATAATTTCCATTGGTACTATTTCCAGTGATTTTTTATGCGTACGCATTAAGTGAACTCTGGGTGCCATATTATCCTTCTGCGCCTCCAGCCAACGCGCAGCACACAAACACCAGCTATCCCCCGGTTTTAAACCCGCAAAACCATACTCTGGCATCGGTGTAGACAAATCATTCCCTTTAAACCTTGAGTACTCCAAAAAACTTTGCGAGACCTCTATGCATACCGTATGTGAACCAATATCTTCTTTACAGGTATTACAATAGCCATCTCTATAAAAACCCGTAACAGGATTAGCCCCGCACTCCTCGAGTGGCTCACCTAAAACATTTACTGCTTCATCTTTATCTAAATCACTCATATGTTTTACATGCCTAATGGATTATTAATATCCACATTGTCCATAAAGGTTTTTTTTCGATCAGAGTGAGTTAACTGATAAACCAAACCTATCCAGTTACTCACAACCTCACCAGCGGTGTCATGCCAGGTGTTATCTAAGTGCTGAACAATTAAATTTTCAGGAAATTCAGGTATATCCGCATTTTTTTCGATTGCTTTTAATAAGTAACTCTTATACTCACGTAAAATAGCAGCCGTTTGCACACCAAAATAATTTTCTGGATAAGGGGGATAATCTGCTCTCTCACCTTCAACATACAGCAACACTTCACGTTTAAATTCTTTTAGCAGTGAAATGGTATCGTACTCGGGATGACCCTGAAAAAAAATCGTTCGAAAGCCATCTTCTGATGTGGCCAGGTGCACGCAATCATCATCACCTACCGCGAGCACATTTAAATTCACTTCTTCGAACTGATTTTTACTCACATCGTTCCAACGAGAATGTGGCACATCAAAACGAGTGTTAATATCCGTCGCCATTGGGTGAAACTTATTGGTTACTTTATGTGAAAATACACCCCATTTTTTGATGCTTTGTGGCACACGCTTTTGTGCATAACGAAATTCCAGCACTGCATGTGTCGCCAAACAGGAACACAGAGTTGATGTTACATTTTCATGCGCCCAATCACATACGCCTATTAATGGCTGCCAAAATGCCTGATTAGATAATTCTGCACCAACGACATTTGCACCGGTAATAATCAGTGCATCCAAACCCTGTTGTTTAATTTGCTCAAATGTTTCGTAGTAGTCATCAATATGTGCTTGTGTCTTTTCGCTACGCGGCAGTTCACTTAATGTAAAAGGGTGCACATAAAATTGCGCAATTGGATTGCTTTCACCTATCAATCTAAAAAACTGTCGCTCAGTCGCTGCCAATGCGGCATCTGGCATCATATTAAGCAAGCCTATATGCAGCTCCCGAATATCCTGATGTTTTGCAGCATCCGGCGCGAGCACTTTAATACCCTCGCCGCGTAGGCGATTAAATGAAGGCAACTGATTATGAGCAACTAATGGCATTAGATTAACAATTCCTAACTAAAATTTACGACTGTCTTTCAATTGCTTTCTCTAGCAGCTGAAGAAAATCATTTTCATTTTTAACGTTTGATACTTCCTCAGAAGTAACGGTATAACCTTGCTTGGCAATTTCTTCGTATCGCGGAATACGCGAATGAAATAAGCGCGGAAAGACCCAACGAGTAAATTCATCCGGATCTATCTCAGCTGCATATTGATAGTTATTATCTTTTAAATAATCAGCAAGCTGTTCCTGTAAGAACTCAGCACGATAATATAAAGGCTTCGGAGCACTTTGTGCGCGAGCTAACAACGTCGCTTCTTCCTCTTTATTTGTCACCTGTATATAGAGCATTAAGGTATGTTGCGTAAGGGTTTCAATAACACCTGGCTCATCCAGCTCACATAAGCTGCCACCAACATCATTTACAAAATGATCATAACCATAAATGCTCTGCGCCTTATTAATAAACCCCGGAACATCGTACATGGTAGCAATTTCAGCCTCTCGATACATGGCCTGACGCTTTACAAAATCATCCAGCTCAACGCCACCCAATTCAGGATTGCCCAGCTTTCCAACAAAGCTTAATACCGGGCCCAGATCATGCACCTTTATATTATTACGAATATAAATCCAGTCATTACGCAGCAACTGGTTTAAAAAGGGAACCTGCATCGCCTGTTGCTTAATCATATCCAGAATAGGTTCATCCAGATAACGCGTACCTATGCGGTAATCACCCGAAAAATGGAACCAGTGACTATCTCTCAACATGGTTGAAAGATAGGTTTTACCCACCCCTGACATGCCTAATAAGGTAACCTTTTTATTTTTCCAGGCTCGAAATTCGTCTAACGTGAACTTCACAAATATCTCCCGATATTATTTCAATCTAGTTTAGTGCATCAGAGGCCACATTCGCTCGTAAATGCTTATAGATTATTTTAGTCAATTAATTGCGTGCCATTATAGCGACATATACAGCGTTTGTGCATGAAAGTGTAAGCAGGCCGTTTTGGCCAGACTGTGTTAAATGAAAACATAAATTGTCCGCAGTTTCTAATTCTGTTTATAAAATGCTTAGCTGACCTTAGTTCACGGATCATTGGAGGTCTCAAAACAAGCATTAGCGGGGAGTCACATACGCTTGATTTACTCGGGGATGGACCGCCGTTTTTTGCGTTCCGTCCCCTGTTGTGAAACCGATCTGACTGGGCAGAGTAGTGAACGACTGCGTATTACTTTTGCTGGCATCAATCAGCGGACAGAGCACCCAACAGCGGTGGTCTTTCCCCCAAGGGAGATGCGCTATGGCAGGGCAAATTTTCTAATCCTAAATATAATCACGTAGGCCGGATCAAGCGAAACGGATCCGGCTTTTTTGATTCGCAGCGGTGGATCCGCTTTGCTTGATCCACCCTACTTGAACATCAATCAGCGGACAGAGCGCACAAAGCGGCGGTCTTTCCCCGAGGGAGAACGTGCCATGGCACGGGTACATTACATATCGTTTAAATCGAACGGCTAAAGCCTGCTTTGTGGTGACAGCCAACCTTATAATCAAGCTGAGTCAATGGCTACTTATGCCTGTTATATCTGACTAATATGGAAATAAAGAGGGTGATTTATCTGGGACATTTAAATCAGCTGATTAATATCGAATATAAGCATCAATATAGAGACATTGTACAGCTACAATGCTCTATATCGTTTAGTGCTTACTTACCGGCATTACCTGTAACAGCACTTGGATCTACCTCATATAAGGCAGGTAGTGAATGAGCGATGCCTTTATGGCAATTGATACAGGTTTTACCTTCTTCTAAACCTTTACTGTGACTGGTCATAGCACGACGCTGTTGTTCAATAAAATCCATAGACTCATAGTCGTGACAATTACGACATTCTCGCGAATCGGTTTTTTCCATTGAACGCCATACATTTTGCGCAAGCTTCAAACGTTTTTCTTCAAATTTTTCCGCTGTATCAATTGTACCCAGCGCCTTATGCAATAACTCATTACTCGCCTGAATCTTACGCACCATTTTATGTATCCAGGGTTTTGGAACATGGCAATCCGGACATGTAGCCCTCACACCTGTCCGATTTGAATAATGCACCGTATCTTTATACTCCTGATACACATTATCTTTCATTTCATGACAACCGATACAAAACGCCTCTGTATTAGTCGCCTCCATTGCAGTATTAAAGCCACCCCAAAAGATAATACCCGATACAAAACCAGCCACCAATAAGCTGCCAAGTGTTGCTGTACTCGGACTGCGCATTTTTTTAATTAAGGATTTTATATTCATAACTTATATCCTTTTATATTTATTTAATCGTAGGTACAGACTTAAACGAATTTTCTACCAACGGCATGGCATCTACCTGAGGCACATGGCACTGCGTACAAAAATAACGTCTTGGCGATACATTTGAAAGCGCCTCACCATCACGTCCGGTAAAATGAGTTTGTGATACTTTCGTAGCACCAGATTTCGTATAATTCGCCCAACTATGACAGGTTAAACACTTATTGAATTTCAAATTTATTCTGTAACCTTTAATCTTATGCGGAATTAACGGAGGCTGCTGAACATAATCACGTAAAATAACCCCGTTATCATTAATGTTCTTTTTGATTTCAACTGCATTTGAAGGCGCGTCAATATCAGATGAGCCACGTAAAGATTTAACTTCTTCCGCCACTGTAATTGTCGAAGTAAAAAGGCATGACCCCGATAAAACCAAGCCTGCTAGAATTGAATATTTCATAATAGAACCTCACCTTTGAAGTTTAAATGTAATGTTTTAATTATTAAGCTAATCATTATTATTTTTAACATCTATAAATTTTGCAGAACGCATTCCAAGAGAGAACACATCTTCAGAACAAATGTCTATGCAACGCCCACAATTTGTACAGTTTCCAGCCAATATAACCGGATTTAAATCATCACCTTTTTTCAATACAGGTTTAATAACCTGAGGTTCTGGGCAAACCACATAACAATCCATACAATCGTTGCAGGCACTTTTATTGAGAGCATTTACACGAATTAAGCTGACCCTTCCGAGCAATCCATAAAAGGCGCCCATCGGGCAAAATCGGCCGCACCATGCACGACGACTAATGAAAGCATCAACAATAAAAATTGCTAAAATTACCAACCAGGAAAATCCCATTGTAAATACCAGCTCTCTTTGCAGCATAGTCACCGGATTTACTAATTCCCAGACCATTGACCCGCTTACAACAGTAACTACAAAAATAGCCAGTAATAATGCATAACGATTATTTTTAGACAGACTCACAGGGGATTTACTATTTAGTTTTCTATAAAACCAGTCAGCAATATCAGTAATAATATTTATTGGGCAAACCCATGAGCAATAAACTCTTCCACCAACTAATGCATAGAATCCGAAAACGATTAAGGCACCAACAAGAGCTGTCGCCTCCGCTACATTTCCAGTTAACAATGACTGAATAAATACAAATGGATCAGTCAATGAAAGCGTATCCAGGATTAAGCTAGAAGACATATTTCCCTTAACAAGCCAGATACCAAACACCGGCCCCATAAGAAATAATGACAATATAAAAATCTGATTTAAGCGCCTCAGTAACAACCATTTATGCGCCTTTATCCAGCCTTTATTTTTAACAGCCATTAGTCCAGCTTTTTTTGATGATGTGACAGAAGAAGCCATTTATTTAAGCCCCTCATTCAAGCGATCAATTGCACTTTTATTAAAAGGACTATCATTATTACCTGGCGCAGGAATTAATCCTTCACCTTCATAATCATAATCGGCACCTTCAGGCAGGTTATATTTATGTGGCAAATCAGGTGTCACTAAACTCTCACCTGCTTTCTTCTTTTCCTTCCAGCCCAACCGATAATGATGACCTAACTCACCTTTAGCTAATCGAGCAGGTAAAACCTTTATTGCTGCTTCTTCTAATATGCAGGCATGCTCACATTTTCCACAACCTGTACATGCATCTGAATGAATCACCGGAACAATTAAGGCGTGCTTGCCCGTACGTTGATTGTGCGTACGGTTTAGGCTAATCGCTTTATTGGCTAAGGGACAAACATTAAAACAAACTTCGCAGCGTAAACCTTGAAATGCTATACAGGATTCCTGATCAATTAAAACCGCGAGCCCCATGCGTGCATCATCAATATTTTGCATTGCAGGATCAAGCGCTCCGGTTGGACAAGCTTTAACACAGGGAATATCTTCACACATTTCACAGGGAATTTTTCGCGCATCAAAGTAAGGCGTACCTAATGCCACAGCGTCACCTAACCTGGATAATTTAAGTGTGTCGTAAGGACAATCTCGCACACACAAACCACAGCGAACACAGGCAGATAAGAAGTCGCTTTCATTAACAACACCGGGTGGGCGAAGTGATTGCGAAGGCAGGGAAGTTGCCTGTTGTGAATACAGGCCTAAACCTATTCCATATAAAGTCGCACCACCGGCGACTCTGGAAATATTTTCCAGAAATCGACGGCGACTCTGTAATGTTTTATCGGTTGGTGTATTCACAGCAGCTCATCAAGCCTTTAAGACACTTTTTCTATTTTGATTGCACACTTTTTATAATCCGTTTCTTTAGATAACGGATCGGTGGCATCAAGTGTCACTTTGTTGATTAAGCGCCCGGCATCAAACCAGGGAACGAACACCAGACCAACAGGTGGACGATTACGTCCGCGGGTTTCAACCATGCACTCAACTTCACCACGGCGAGAAATAATTTTTGCTGCCATGCCACGACGCAGGCCACGCTTCTTCGCATCATCCGGGTGCATAAATACAACCGCATCAGGGAAGGCACGATACAACTCAGGAACACGTCGTGTCATGGTACCTGAATGCCAATGCTCTAACACACGGCCGGTAGATAACCATAAATCGTATTCTTTATCTGGGCTTTCCGCGGCTGCCTCATAAGGTGCGGTAATAATATTCGCTCTACCATCTTTATTGCCGTAGAAACGAATGCCTTCACCTTTTTTAACATAGGGATCATAGCCTTCTGCATAACGCCACAAGGTTTCTTTACCATCGACTACAGGCCATCTTAAACCGCGTACTTTATGGTAAGTATCGAATGGTGCTTGCTCATGCCCTTTTTTAGGCCCTTCTTGCTGGAAGCGACGGTACTCTTCAAATAAACCCTTTTGTGGATAGAAACCAAAGGCCTCCATTTCATCATTGGCATATTCATTGCCGCGACTGTCGGTAACCGTTTTCTTTTTAAACTGATTAACGAAACCATTTTCAAACAATACATTAAACAATGTTTTACCTTTGTACTGCGGAGACTTTGCAATTAAATCTGCTGGCCAAACATCTTCCACTTTAAAGCGTTTTGAAAATTCCATTAACTGCCATAGGTCAGACTTGGAATCTCCCGGTGCATTGACTTGCTGACGCCAAAACTGTGTACGACGCTCGGCATTTCCATAAGCACCTTCTTTTTCTGTCCACATTGATGTTGGCAAAATGAGATCCGAAGCCATTGCCGTTACGGTGGGATAAGGATCCGATGTCACAATAAAGTTATCTGGATTACGATAACCCGGCATAGTTTCTTCATTTAAGTTAGCCGCAGCCTGAACATTATTATTGCACATTACCCAGTACACATTTAACTTACTGTCTTTTAACATACGGTTTTGCAGTACCGCATGATAGCCAGGCTTCCCAGGAATGGTACCTTCAGGTAATTCCCATATTTTTTCCGCAAGATCACGATGTGATTTTTTCTTCACTACATAATCAGCAGGTAAACGGTGTGAGAAGGTACCAACTTCGCGCGCCGTACCGCAAGCCGATGGTTGGCCCGTTAATGAGAACGGGCCATTACCTGGTTGGGAAATTTTGCCGGTTAATAAATGCACGTTATATATTAAGCCATTCGCCCACACGCCACGTGTATGCTGGTTAAAGCCCATAGTCCATAACGATGTTATCTTCTTGGTAGGATCCGCATATAACTTAGCTAAACGTAATAAATTTTCTTTAGGAACACCACTAATTTCATGCGCATAATCAAGCGTATATTCTTCTATACTCTTCGCATATTCTTCAAACGTGATACTGCTTAACTTACCACCCGTACCTGTTTTCTTTTTCTCCAACTCATGCTCTGGGCGCAAACCATAGCCAATATCAGTGGGTGTTTTCTTGAAATTTGTATGCTTGTTAATAAAGTTTTCATCGTAGGCTTTGTTTTGCACAATGTAATTTGCAATATAATTTAAAATGGCCAAATCAGTTTGGGGTGTAAACACCATATTGTTATCGCCAAGGTCAAAACAACGATGTTCGAATGTAGACAACACATGAACTTCACAACCCGGTTTAGTTAAACGTGTATCTGTAATACGCGTCCACAAGATAGGATGCATCTCTGCCATATTAGAACCCCAAAGCACAAAGGCATCGGCATGTTCCAAATCATCATAGCAACCCATTGGCTCATCCGAACCAAAGGCACGCATAAATCCACCTACAGCGGATGCCATGCAATGACGTGCATTGGGATCAATATGGTTTGAACGGAAACCCGCCTTCATTAATTTTGAAGCCGCATAGCCTTCAAAAATAGTCCACTGGCCTGAACCAAACATACCCACGGTTGATGTTAGTTGATCCGCTGGTTTACCTACATTAGCAGCCATATCATTCTTCATGGCCTCTTTCCACTTAACCGCCATGATGTCAAAGGCTTCATCCCAGCTCACTTCAGCAAACTCACCTTCCTTATCGTACTTGCCATTAGTTTTACGTAATAAAGGCTTAGTTAGGCGATCTTTTCCGTACATTATCTTGGATAAAAAATACCCTTTAATACAGTTAAGGCCTTTATTTACCGGTGCATCTGGATCACCTTGCGTTGCGACTATCTTACCTTTTTGTGTACCAACTAAAACGGAACAGCCCGTCCCACAAAATCGACACGGCGCTTTATCCCAGCGAATATTATCGTTAGATACTTCGGATGATGCTGCCAGGGTTTCTTTAATACCGGGGATGGTTATTCCTGCTGCGGTTGCAGTGGCCGCTATTGCATTTGTTTTTACAAAGTCACGACGTGACATCTTTGATTGCTGGCTCATGCTGACATCCTCTCTTTACTAGTTTCTAATTCACTAGAATTTATATTTTTGGTTTCTAATTCTTCTACATCTAAATCATTATCACTGTATTGGTAAATCATCGCCGCTGAAAGCACACCCGGTACTTCATAAAACCCCATGATGCGATCACCTACTGTTTTACGTTTATTATTTTCTACCGTTACAATTAATCGGCCATTCTCTGTCACCGCATGTACCTCAACGCCTTCCTGCAGCTCCAGTAATTTTTTAACCTGATCAACTTTATTGTTATGAGCGTGAACTAACACACCACACACATTATATTCATCTGTACTATATTCACTCATGGTTTTTCCCCATTGCTGAATCTTTTGAAATCTTAATTGCATCTGCAGGACACACATGCACACATTCACCGCAGCCACTACAGGCTGCTGTATCTAAAATAACTTGAGTACGCCCAGCGATTCCGGGTTTAAACTGGATTGCTCTTGATTCACATATTTCACCGCATGAGCGACAAACAATGCCACGCGCTGAAAAACATTCATCACTGATAACCGCTGTATGCTGCCACGCAGTATGTTGATTTAGTTTATCGATATAAAGGATATCTTCAGGGCAGGCTCGTACACACGCTTCGCAAAAATCACAGCCTTGACGATTAAATGTAATTTCTGGGAAGCCACCACCGCCTTTTACGATTAAGTTGGAGTGACAGGCATTGGCGCACTCATAGCAACGTGTACAGTTCTCTGTAAACATTAACTCATTAACTGCCCATGGCGGCCTGATAACAGATTGCCCATCGAATTGCCCACGCAACAACTGACGACGATTGATAGTTTGTGTTTTCAATTCTTCCTCGCCTTTGAGGATTTATAATTATGTGTTTTAAGTACCTATTTAAAGTAAGTAGAACATATAATAAACATCACAAATTGATATACATCAACTTGTTAAAACGAAGCTGTTTATTAGCCGTTATTAATTGATTTAGATCTATTTTAGAATGTTCAGAGATTGTGCTAGAGGACATGCTGATTTTTAAATTTAGACAGCCATATTAAAAAAACGCAGCAAGTAGACTACCTACTGCGCATTTTATAGTATTAATGCAGCTTAATTTCGGGGTCTACAGTTGAGCGTAAGGTATGTGCAATACTCAACATCATTGTGCGGTAAAAACCAAACAATGCCAGCTGATGTAATTTATACAATGACAGGTAAACCATACGTGCAAAAAAGCCTTCCACATTTACATTGCCGGTTAAATTGCCCATTAAGTTTCCAACCGTACTGTATTTACCCAATGAAACCAGGGAACCGTAATCCTTATACTTAAATTCAGATATTGCTTTGCCTTTAATTCTTGCGCACATCGACTTAATCAACAACGATGCCTGCTGATGAGCGGATTGAGCTCGAGGTGGCACATAACTGTTCATTTCTATCCAGTCACATTGCGCACAGTCGCCCATCGCAAAAATATTTTCATCCTCGGTCGTTTGTAAGGTTTGTTTAACCACTAATTGATTAATACGATTGACTTCAAGGCCATCCAGATCCTTGAGGAAATCCGGCGCCTTAATGCCAGCTGCCCATACCTTAATCGCAGCCGGTATTACTCTTCCGGTATGCGTAATTAACTCATCCTTATCAACCTTCACAACGCGCTCATTGGTTATTACATTAATATTTAATTTATTTAGCTCGACTTGTGTAGCTGCTGATAAAGCCGGTGGTAACCCAGACAATATTCTATCGGCGGCTTCAACAATATGAATTTTTATTTGCGCGGGATTTATTTGATCAAGACCATACGAGGTAAACAGGCGCGATACTTTGTGTAACTGTGCAGACAACTCAATGCCTGTTGCACCGGCGCCCGCAATAACCACATCCAGCTGACCTGGGCTAAGAGGTTTATTCTGAGTATTTGCCTTTATATATGTTTCCATCAGACTGTTTTGAAATGACTGCGCCTCACGTTTAGTATCCAGAAACATGCAATGCTCACGCACACCTTCAATACCAAAATCATTACTTACCGAACCTACAGACATCACCAGGCTATCATAATGAAAATGCCGTTCGGGAATAATTTCTTCGCCTTTATCATTATAGGTTGGTGCAACGTACACAATTTGAGCCTTGCGATCCAGCTTATACATACGACCTAAACGGTATTCAAAATGGCTGCTTCTCGCCTGTGCCATATACTCCACCTGATTCTCATATGAATCAAAGGTACCTGCTGCCACCTCATGTAATAACGGCTTCCAGATATGTGTGCGATTTAAATCCAGTAAGGTAATACGCGCTTTTTTATGCTTACCTAGCTTTTTGCCCAGGCCCGTTGCCAACTCAAGGCCACCAGCGCCACCGCCAACAATGACAATATGATGCAGTT
>Ga0316206_1001240_pt1 | contig 24218 bp, 24 predicted proteins | sample 6monthpyrite_MG_FD_204942 | JGI IMG/M metagenome (GOLD analysis project Ga0316206, IMG submission 204942) | Microbial mat bacterial communities from mineral coupon in-situ incubated in ocean water Damariscotta River, Maine, United States -... | ecosystem: Environmental > Aquatic > Marine >... | reverse complement strand
ATGATGATACTTGCCATCTGACTGCAACTGCCAGCTCTGGATATTATCTTTCAGATAATATCCCAGCTGTTTAATAATCATATTACTGATACGCTTGGTCTGTATCGGAAAACAGACTTCAACACGCTGAAAAAGATTACGCTCCATCCAGTCGGCACTCGCACAATACAACTCAGGGCTGCCATCATTCTCAAAATAAAACACCCGCGTATGCTCAAGAAAGCGCCCGACGATAGAACGCACCTGAATATTTTCAGAGACACCTTCTACACCCGGTTTCAGGCAACACACACCGCGAATGATCAAATTTATTTTTACGCCTGCTATCGAAGCACGATACAAGGCCTGTATGATCTGCACTTCCGTCAGTGCATTCATTTTTGCGATAATGACTGCAGTTTTTCCAGCTTGTGCATTTTTAATTTCACGCTCAATTTTTTTCAACAACGCAGCATGTAATGTAAACGGCGACTGCAATAACTTATGCAGTTTAGACACCTTGCCAAGACTGGTCATCTGCATAAAAACCTTATGCACATCTTCACCAATTTGCGCATCACTGGTAAACAGACCATAGTCGGTATAGATCGTCGCGGTACGTGGATGATAATTACCCGTACCCATATGGACATAATTGCGCAGCTGCTTGCCTTCCCTGCGCACCACGAGAATCATTTTCGCATGTGTTTTATACCCCACTACACCATATACAACATGCGCACCTGCCTCTTGCAGCCTGTTAGCCAGCGTGATGTTGTCGGCCTCGTCATAACGTGCACGCAACTCAATAACCACCGTTACTTCCTTACCCGCACGTGCTGCATCAACCAACGCATCCACAATGACAGATTTCGGGCCGGTACGATACAAGGTCTGCTTGATGACGAGCACATCCGGGTCAGCTGCAGCCTTGCTTAAAAAATCAATCACAGGAACAAACGATTCAAATGGATGATACAGCAGGATATCCTGCCGGCGCAGCACTGCAAAAAAATCAGCACTACCACTGAATTTGGATGGTTTGCTGGGCACATAAGGTATAAAACGCAAATCACTCCGGTCTTCCAGATCACAGATTTGCAGCAGTCGATTCAGGTTAACCGGACCATCAACACGATAGGTATCACACTCCTGCAAATTAAAACTCTTGAGCAAAAAGTCAATAACCTCATCCGGACATTCGCGTGCAATTTCCAGGCGCACCACTTGCCCATACCGACGTGAAAGTAACTCACCTTCCATCGCGCGCAACAGATTATCCACTTCCTCTTCATCCACGTACAAATCACTGTTGCGTGTAACACGAAACTGAAATGAGCCCTTTACTTTCATGCCATAAAAGAGTTCGTCAACATACGCATGAATAATAGACGACAGAAAAACAAAATCCTGCTTACCCGTACCTGCAATGTCTTCAGGGATCTGTATCAGGCGCGGCAAGGAACGAGGTGCCTGAACAACTGCCATATCGCAACTGCGACCAAAAGCATCCTTGCCTTCCAGCGATATAACAAAGGACAGACTCTTGTTTAAAATTCGTGGAAACGGGTGTGCCGGGTCTAATCCCATCGGCGTTAATACAGGCAATAACGATTCCTGAAAATAGGTATGCAGCCATTCATTTTGCTCATCTGTCCATTCGCTGCGACGTATAAAACGAATATCATGTTGTTCCAGCTCAGGCAGTAGCACATCATTCAATATACGATACTGCTCTCCGACCAATTCAAGCGCCTGAACGTTAATATCAGACAATACTTCATGCGGAATGCGCCCATCTGCACCAACACCTTCCAGACCAATTTCTGCTTTGTGCTTGAGGCCAGAAACCCGTATTTCAAAAAACTCATCCAGATTGGTGCTGGATATGCATAAAAAACGCAATCGCTCCAGCAGCGGGTTACTTTCATCCAGCGCCTGCTCAAGTACACGCCGGTTAAATTCAAGCAAGCTAATCTCCCGGTTTATATACAAATCGGGGGACTTCAGGTCAACTTCAGTTTGTGTGCTCATGGGACTCCAGCATCGATATAAACCAGTGATAGACAGCATGGGTAGCAACATCACCCTGCGCAGTCTTTAATTTAACATGAACCGACAATATTGTCCGGCCTCTTGAGGATAATTGTGCGCGCATTTTTTCCTCGCCCCCGGGTTCAAGATAAGGCCATGCCTGCAAATCAGCCTCGACAGGTATACTGTATTTTATCTCGGCCCGCCGCACGACTGCGAGCACCTTACCCTCAAGATCCGGAAAGGCTTCCCGCATAAACGCACCACTACTGATTTCGGCCAGACCAAACTGTGCGCTCGCATGCATATGGCCAATATGATTCAATACCGAATTATTAAAAGGCAGCTCCATGCAATCGCCATCAGAAGCCCTTTTTATGCCCAGTAAATCCAAAAATTTTTGATCTTTGCTCATCATTTCCTGATACTGTGTAATTATTACCAATCATTTTATAACTAAAACACCATTATGGCCAAAATCGTTTTTGCATGGGAACTGGGTAGCGGATATGGACACATCGCCAAATTTTTACAGGTCGCACATGAATTAAGCAAACGCGGTCACCAGATTTTCTGTATAGCAAAAGAATTACAACATTTGGCACCCAGAATACAGTCATCCAGGATTACCCTGCTACAGGCACCTGTCTGGCAACAGGAGAAAGTTGGAGTCACTTCATATTGTTATGCTGAGCTACTGTTAAATATAGGTTACTACGACAATCTGCAGATTCAGGGAAAACTGATGGCATGGCAATCACTTTATGATCTGATAAAACCCGACTTACTGATAGCTGAACATGCACCCACTGCCTTACTGGCTGCCCATGGGCGGGGCTTTCCTGCTACAACACTGGGCACCGGTTTTTTTACACCTCCGGCATGCTTCCCTGCACCCGCATTTTATTCTGATGCAAATCTTGGCGATGATCAACTTATCCTGTTTGAACAAAAAATCCTGTTACAAATTAATCACGCACTTGGCAACCTGGGGTTGCCACTATTAAAAAATCTGACAGACATATTCAAGTGCGACGATATTTTTCTTTGTACCCATAAAGAACTCGATCATTATCCAGGCCGTAAACACGCAGAATACCTGGGTGCACATTACGAACTCCCTTGTAACGACAAGGCAGAATGGCCTGATCACATTGGTCCTAAAATATTTGCTTATCTGAAACCCGGGTTTAGCGAGATTGAAAAAATGCTACAGGCTCTGAAATTAACTGAAGCCAGCATCATCGTTCATGCACCCGCTTTTTCTGAAAACCTGTTAAAAAAGTACTCGTCTCCACATATACAATTTTACAATAATGCAATCAATATCGACCTTATCGGGACACAAGTGACTTTAGCTATTTGCCATGCTGGCCATGGCACTATTACAAATATGTTACTAAAAGGGGTTCCGTTATTATTAATCCCCATGCAAATGGAGCAACTGGTGCTCGCTACCCGCGTCAAGGATCTTGGTGCAGCTGAAATAATTTCGCCTATGGATCCGATCAGAAATTACCGAAAAACAATTAAACGACTCCTGAATAATCAGGAATACAAAAAGCAGGCGATTGCTTTTTCACGGCTATATGCTGATATAAATCCAGAGCAACAACGCAATAAAATTGCTGATCGTTGCGAAGCATTATTAAACTCCTGATTGTTGAACTCCGAACCAGTAATGAGATCTCACTTACAAAATATCATTGCCGCTGCATTAATTATATTTTTACTTTATATACTCATGCGACAACCATTCACCCGCGACACCCCTTTAATGGATGCATTACTTAACGCTGGACACATACCCTTATTTGGATTGCTCGCACTATGCATGCTGATCTTATTCCGCAAACTGATTCCCGTCGATACTGACAAGGCTTATATTCATTACCTGCTATCATTTGTGTTTATAGTAATAATTGGCGCGGGCAGTGAGTTTCTACAAGCACTGGACCCGGATCGACAGACTGATATAAATGATTTTATTTTTGATCTTGTCGGTGGCAGTTCATTTCTACTACTGGCCAGCCTGCTTGACCCACACCTGAAACAGAGAGCGCTTCAGAAATACACCCTGTTGCGCCCTTTACTGATAGTACTTGCTATTTCCAGCTGGCTACCAGGAATACTGCCTGTTTACTTTACGTTAAAGATTCAGCAGCTAAGAGCCTATTATTATCCGGCGCTTATCATGCCAGGGAAATTTCCAACTGATTTTTTCATCAAATATGGTAATGTTACCCTGTCAGAATTACCCATACCCCACCCACAGAAACAAGCACTGAAATGGACACCAGGAATACAAACAAGCTGGCCATTTATACGAATTGACTACCCACAAAAAAACTGGTCAGCGTACAAGATGCTAGAACTTGATCTATATTCACCTTCCAGCATACCTATACGCGTAACAGTTCGTGTTGACGATCAGTACTTTGACCATGACAAGCGACATACCCTGTCAAAAACATTTACTGTAAAAAACGGGTTTAATCACATTTCGCTTAATTTGAACCAGCCCATGGGGCACCAACATATTGACCTGAAAAAAATCCAGTACGCCTGGCTTGCTTTACCAGAGCCTGCCCACCCTCATACACTGTATATTACATACATGGGATTAAAATAATGCAATCAACGTTTTCTGAGGATAAGAAATAACCCGAACAAAACAAAAGGTACGCTCAACCACTGCCCCACACTGATCTCCATTGCCTGCGCATAGTCCGCCTGCCGCGTCTTGAAGACCTCAAGAAATATACGCGCACCAAACAACATCACCAGGAACAGGCCAAATAACTGCCCTTCCCTGAGTGCATTACGAAAACGCCGATACACCAGTAACATCACGATAAAAATTATTAAATAGGCAGCTGATTCATACAACATAACAGGGTGCCTGGGCACTTTATCAAAGCGATCAAATATAATCCCACCGTTTACGGGTAAACCAATAATTTCTGAATTAAAAAAGTTGCCTGTGCGAATAAACGCACCACCTAATGCGGCTGTCATGCAAAAACGATCCAGTACCCACAATCCGGATGGGTGTCCGGAATGACGGGCATAAATGAAAACAGCGATAATAATACCCAGCGTTCCGCCATGACTGGCTAGCCCACCTTTCCAGATCATCAATACTTCCAGTGGATGCTGCAAATAATATTGAGGAGCGTAGAACAGCACATGCCCCAGCCTTGCGCCGATAATGGTGCCTGCGAGTATATATAGAAAAAGTTTATCAAGCTCGTTCTGGTCACGCCCTTCCTGCGTGTATATCCAGCGCATTATTTGCAAACCGACTATAAAGCCAGCTGCAAACAACAAGCCATACCAATGAACAGATACCGGACCCAGACTAAACAGGATGGGGTCAGCATTCCAGTGAAACAGTGCTTCCATATAATTAATTCCTGATTTTACCTTGCCAGAATGATAACACGGCCGTTACACTAAATACTCCTGACAATCATGCATGACGCCTGACCTTTCACTACTTTTTTCTATTCCAGCCATGATATGAATAAAAATACATTTCATCACACATGTAACTTTGAATGGCGTCAGCATAATCAATTCCGCTTATTGATTGATGGCCAGCAATTTTACCCGGATATACTGCAACGCATCCGCGAGGCCAGACAATTCATTTATATGGAAATGTATTTGATGGAATCCGGTCATATCAGCTCCAGGTTTATTAACGCACTCCGCGAAGCCAGTCAAAACAATGTTCTGGTTTATCTGCTGCTGGATGCCTATGGGTCTCAACAGTTAAGCCAGGCTGATCAGCAGCATCTGCTTGATCAAGGAATAAAACTCTGTCTGTACAACCCTCTCCAGTATCACAAACTGAAACATAACCTGTTTCGAGACCATCGCAAACTTATCCTGATAGATGGCGACACTGCCTATACAGGGGGCGCTGGTATAACCGATGCATTTGATAATATTCAACATCCGATCCGATACTGGCATGATGCAATGGTCCGGATTGAAGGTGAATGCGTTACTGACTGGCAACACTTGTTCGAGAATAACTGGCAACGCTGGTCGGATATTCAACTGCCTGCATTTGCTCGCAATCCTGTTTCGAATGCATTGACTCAATCAGGGCGTGTTGTTGAAAGCCGTTCCATCAGAAACTCTGAAGCTATCCGGTCATTTATTCAGCATATCCGCCACTCAAAGCAAAAAACCTGGCTTGCTACGGCGTATTTCATCCCTTCACGAAAAATACGCCGCGCACTCTGCAAATCAGCTAACCGGGGCACAGATGTCAGGCTTTTATTGCCCGGCCCTTATAGTGACCACCCCTGGACGCGCCATATGGGACAGCATTATTATTCTCATCTACTCAAAAACGGGGTACGTATTTTTGAATTTCAGCCTCGCTTCCAGCACATTAAAATACTGCTGTGTGATCACTGGGTCAGCATCGGTTCCAGCAACTTCGACCGCTGGAATTTTCGCTGGAACCTGGAAGCCAACCAGGAAATCAATGACGCTGACTTTGCTTCGGATGTTTGCCGACAATTTGAATCTGACTTTTCAGAATCCACTGAAATACTAAAATACCAATGGCAACAGCGTCCACTCGGAACCAAGCTGAAAATCTGGTTCTGGAGCCGTATTGCGAGCCTGCTATCGCATTTTAGCTATAATCGACGTGAGAATTCTGACTAACAAATGAAATTTTTACACCCTAAAATACGAATTAGCACTCAAAACTTCAAATTTCCCATGACTTATTAACAGGATTCAGGCTAGAATCCATACAGATACAAGTAAATAAATAAACGGGATTCATTACCCTCATAAACCACACTAAAGGACATAACTCATGCGAAAAATAATTAACACGCTCCAAATTTTAAGTCTGGCAATGATTCTCAGCTTTGTTTACGGATGCAGCTCATCTACGCCAGGCGAAGTAGCTGATAAATTTCTGACCACGGTTGCTAAAAAAGATTTTGCGGGTGCCAAAAAATATACCACGAAGGAAACAGGTGCACTGTTAGATATGATGGCTGGCCTGAGCGCACAAATGGGCGCCAAAATGAAGGCGAAAAAAGATTTTAAATTCATCTTCGAAGGCGAAGAAATAAACGGTGATGATGCTGTCGTTTCCTACCGCGAGAAAGACGGCGGGAAAATCAAGAAAATTAAACTCAAGAAAGTTGATGGCGACTGGAAAATCCACGAAAAGAAACGCTAATCATTAGCCCCTCCCTGTTATCAGGGAGGGTAATTTTTAATTTACTGTGAAACCCGAAAATTTCTTTACCTTAATCTTACTGTTCTGCACACCCACACTTTTGTTTGCCGGAAATCTACGCCAACCTGATTTAAACCAGCTTCAAAATGGCGACCTTATTTTCCGCACCGGGTCCGGATTTGTATCCGACTTTGCACGTAATTTTTCCAAACATGATAAACGTTTTTCACACGTTGGTATTATCGCTATAACAACTACTACTATAAACGTTATTCATTCCGTCCATGATGATGAAAAACAATATAATGGCGTTGTTACTGAACCTGTAGCAGCATTTTTACAAGCATCCAGTAACTGGGCTGTTTACCGATTGCCACTAACCCCGTTACAACAAAACCGTTTAACACAATCCGCTCAGCGTTTTGCAAAACAAAAAATTCCTTTTGATTCAAAATTTGATCTGATGACTACACAAAATTTTTATTGTACCGAGTTGATCTGGCATGCAGCTCACAAGGCAAGCCCCGATCGCAACCTGATTAAAAACCGAACTCTGCGTGCTGGCACGGCTTTTATCAGTATTGAAGACCTTTATCGTGACGGCAATGCCAGACTGGTTGAGTCTTTATACTAAGACATCCACCACACATAATTTTCGCGGCCGGGAGCCGCTCCTGCATCACTATACCAGGCTCACTGACGTAGTCGGGTGAGGTATTCTGATTACAAAAACTCTCATACTACCATCTAACTGCTCTACTTCTGAGCTAGAACGACTGCACGCTTAGGCGCCGGGTAACCCTCTATTGTTCGACTATGATCATCGGGATCAAGAAAATCTGACAATGACTGAAATTGCATCCACTCAGTACTACGCTGTTCATCGATGCTTGTTTCCATAACATCTACAACTCGTATATTTTTCAACCCTGCTCTACGCAGCCATTTTTCAAGCATCAGAGACGAAGGAATAAACCAGACATTATTCATTTGTGCATAGCGCTTTTCAGGTAATAACACCGTGTCTTCATCACCATCAATCACCAACGTTTCCAGCACCAGCTCACCACCTGGGCGCAGGCACTCACACAAATGCAGGATATGATCTATCGGCGACTTACGGTGATACAACACACCCATTGAAAATACGGTATCAAATGCATTAAGTTGGCGTGGTACATCATCAATACCAAGTGGAACTGTGTAAACACCTGTGTCGCCGATATAATGCCGCACAATCTGATATTGCATCATAAACAAGCGTGAAGGGTCTACGTTGATAACCAGCTTCGCGCCTTCACCGCGCATACGCCAGCTGTGATAACCATTGCCACCACCGATATCGAGAACAGTACGTCCGGACAATGACTGGATATGATCTTTCAGGCGGTCCCATTTCCAGTCTGAGCGCCATTCGGTATCAACATGAACACCAAAAAAAGCATAGGGACCCTTGCGCCACGGCATCAACTGTTTCAGCTGTTGTATTAATTCAGCACGATCCTGATCGTTGATGTCATTGCTTTCACCAATACGAATCCTTGCCTGAGATAAATCATATGAAGCAGGTTTTACATTCGGCAAAGATTCTATCGCACATTGCCAGCGAGCCAGATCACCGTGTTTTTTTTCAAACAGAGCCTGCCTGATCTGCTCCGGCAAGTCCTTCAACCATGGCTGAAGCTCAAGCGTATCCATAGCCTGATACAAGGCCTCAAACTGCACCGGAAAATCCATTTATCAATTAGTCTGCAAGTTGTGAATCAATATCATCATATCGCGGCCAGGCATCAGCATTCACCGTTTCACGATAACCGTACCATGTGGCATGACCAATCAGGGGTAACAATACAATCAGCCCGATATAGGCTGTCAGAAAACCAATCAGCATACTCAATACAATAATACTAACCCACACCAGCATTGCAGCTTTGTTATGCAATACGGCATTAATACTGGTAACAACAGCAGTAATAACATCTACTTTACGATCCATAATCATCGGCAGGGAAAATGCACTGACGGTAAAAATAATCATACTGAAAAAAGCCCCTACAGTGGTGCCGACAGATAAAAAGATAATCAATTCATTCAATGCCGGATGAGCTTGCTCGGGGAAAAAAATGTGCACCATAGAGGCCGCGCGCGCCCAGATCAGAAAGACAATCAATAATATAAATGCAAAGACCAGTCCATTGCCAATATGTCGGCGCCCTTCACGCAGACAGTAACCCAGATGGGGTTGCTTTCCTTCCTGCAACTGACAACTGATTGAGTACAAACCAATAGCCAGTACCGGACCAACAAAAAAGAAACCGGACAACAACGCAAATAACATCATGTAGCTACCCATTGACCAGGCCGCAAACGTGACAATATAACTGATCAACATCATCACCATGCCATACAAGAGACTCTGTTTTTTTGCGCGCTTGAGATCCTGCCAGCCCAGTCGTATCCAACGAAACGCTGCCCAGGTATCCAGTTTGTTACACGGCGCAACAAACGGCATCGTGGCCGAATCAAATGACTCCTGCTCCAGATGGTTTTGTGAACCCGCCATAACATCCTCCTTACAACTTGTTGAAAGTCTGCATTACAGCTTTCTGATTATTTTTTATTTTTATAGTCACACAAGTTTACTTAATCACTATCATGGATGCAATTCAGCCAATAATTAATAACAACCCTGTTCCAGACATGAAAAAAAGTCGTATAATCATTCACATGCCACACAACAGCATCAAATACCTGTGTCTGCTGCTTGGCTTCAGCCTGACGGTACACGCACAGGGCATCAAACCCTTCAGTACTGATGGCTGCAGCCTGTTTCCTAATGGTGTACCCAATGACCGTACACGCTGGCTCGCCTGCTGTACACAACATGACATACAGTACTGGCAAGGTGGCTCGGAACAACAACGCATTGAATCGGACAAGCAATTATTACGTTGTGTTGAAAAAACCGGCCAGACAAAAATTGCACTGCTGATGCATCAGGGAGTACGCGTCGGCGGCGCCCCATACTGGCCTGTTCCCTACCGCTGGGGCTATGGATGGACTTACCTTCGAGGTTACAAGCCACTGACAAAACAGGAAAAACAATCCGTAAAACGTGCGCTGGAGCACTACCACGCAAAACAGGCTACATCATCCTCACAACATAGGCCGTAAGCGCTATACTGGGAAAGACCCTTCAAAGAAAATATATTCAGGAGATCAACATGCAAACCAAACAGTATTTACTAGCCATATTATTTGCAATACTGTTTGGCTGCTCCAGCGACAAAGACGTACCCGCTACTCCGAAAAAGAAAGCCGGAACCGTATTCCAGGGCCAGATAGACAGTCTGAACAAGGCCAAAAAGGTAGAAGGTACCCTGCTTAAAGCCGATCAGGACCGACGCAAAATTATTGACGAGCAATCAGGTCAATAAACTATCCGCCCCTAAAGGATGAGAGTGCACATACTCACCTTCACACAACTCAATACTTTTTATTTTTATTAATATCAATTAGTTATAAATATAATTAATTTTTTTCATAATACCCCTTGAAAGTTCTCAAAAAGTTCTCTATATTTCTCTTTAACGAGAACTTTTTGAGAACTTTATATATCAGCCATGTTATCCAGACGCGAACAAGATACCTACGACTTCATCTGTAGCTATATCCGTGAACATCATCAGGGACCGCTACTGGAAGAAATTGCAGCTGGCCTCGGCATCAAGTCCAAGGGCGTTGTGCATCGTTATGTAAAAACGCTGGCCGATGCCGAGCTGATTGAACTAATCAGCGGTCGCCATCGTGGCATTCAGCTCCCCGAACAGGCGGAGCATGATGAAAATGCTCCGGTGCTTCCCCTTCTGGGACGCATCGCAGCAGGCATGCCAATTGAAGCCATTGCCGATCAGGATGAACTTAATCTGGCTGATTTTTTTATGGGGCCAGGTCGCTTTGTATTAAAAGTTCAGGGCGAATCCATGATCGATGCAGGCATTCTGCCGGGCGACATGGTGGTTATTGAAAGCTGTATCACTGCGCGCAATGGTGAAATTGTCGTCGCACTGGTCGATCAGCAAGAGGCCACACTTAAACGATTCAGGAATAATCAGGACGGCACCATCACCCTGATCCCTGAAAATAGCGAAATGCTGCCTATGATTTTTTCCGCAGAGCGGGTAAAAATTCAGGGCGTACTGGTCGGGCAAATGCGCTCGTACCAATAAAATATACCGCGAAGGCGTGTGCCATGTTATTGGCCATTTGCTCAACCCTTCGCGGTAACCTAATCAGTGAGGCACTAAAATGAAAAATGAAGATAACCAGCAATTAATAAAAAATGTAATGTCAGCCGCCTGGAAAGTACGCCGCGAATATGGCCCCGGCCTGCCTGAGTCTGCATATAAATTTGCACTGGTTAACGAGTTGCGTCGCCAGGGCATTCGAGCCGAACAAAAGCAACTGAACAACAATGCCGGCGTGATTGTAGAAAACAGCCTGTTACTTGGCCTGCGTTGTGTTGACCGCATTACCCGCCTGCACAGTACTCAGCTGGGCCAGGCATTGCGCAACCTGCGCTTTAAACGTGGATTATTGCTTAACTTCAATTCGACATTTATTCGCCAGGGCGCATTACCTGTCAGTATCTAGCTACTAACGGTTTTTTATAATCTGCGGTTCAAATACCGCCCTTATCAATACATGAATATCAATGACCTTATTTTGCCCAGTCTACTGGCCACGTGCTATTTTGCACGTGGACATGAACGCCTTTTTTGCTTCTGTCGAGCAGCGGGACTTCCCGAAGCTACGAGGCAAGCCGGTTGCCGTCACTAATGGTGAGGTTGGTTCATGTATTATCACCAGCTCTTATGAAGCGCGTGCCTTCGGCGTTCATACCGGCATGCGTATTCAGGAGGCGCGCAAAATCTGCCCTGCTATCATCCAGCGCCCGGCACGGCCACAGGCTTATGCCAAGGTATCCAGCATTATCATGCAAGCCATACAGGATGTCAGCCCGGACATTGAGGTCTTCTCTGTAGATGAAGCATTTCTTGACCTGACCCACTGCCAGAAGTTACATGGTACACCAGCCCGCATGGGCAAGATGGTTAAACACCGCGTATATGCTGCATCTGGCCTGCTCTGTTCTATTGGCATCAGTGGTGACAAAACTACATCAAAGTTTGCAGCCAAGCTCCAGAAACCCAATGGCCTGACCATCATCCCACCCTGGGAAACCCGCGAGCGCCTTGAAAATGAACCTACAACAGCACTCTGTGGTATTGCCGATGGCATAGGCAGCTTTCTGGCTCAGCATGGTGCCTTTACCTGTGGCGATGTTGCAAAACTGCCCATCAGTGTACTCGCACGCCGCTTCGGCAATCTCGGACGTCGTATCTGGCTCATGTGTCAGGGCGATGACCCTGATCAGATACACATGGATATCGCGCCACCCAAATCACTCGGGCATGGCAAGGTCATGCCCCCAGGTACACGTGATCGTCAGGTTATTCTGACTTATCTGCAACACATGTGCGAGAAGGTCGGGCGACGCCTGCGCAAACATAAATTGGAAGCGAAGCAGTTTTTTATCGGCCTGAAGCTTGAACACACCTGGGTTGGCGACAAGCTGCAACTCAGTATTCCCGGCAATGATGGTAAACAGATTTACCGCCTATGTCGTTTTCTGGTTGAAAATCACTGGCATGGCGAGGCTGTTCGTCAGGTGCAGGTTACAGCCATGAACCCGCAACCCCGGCAGCAACAAATGGATCTGTTTACCTATCAAAACGACCATGATGAAGATATCAATGTGGTAATGGATCAAGTGAATGAATGCTTTGGAGAATTTACCCTGGCACCGGCACGACTACTGAAACGGTCATCCATGCCAAACGTAATCGCGCCTGCGTGGAAACCGGATGGCCATCGTCAATCGGTATAACCAGACTGTCTACCAGGATCGAACGCGACCTGTATCAACATGAATAAAATTGGATTTTGGGTAGTAGCCAACGCCACCCGCCCTGATCGATAAGGCTGCCTTTCTGAGCTTTGCTATATCATAACGGGGGACACGTATATCGATTGCACGACCCTGCATGTGATAACTCTTTTTTGCAACGCCTGAAGATATATGACGCAACATCGAATTTGTTTTGGGAGAACGATAACCTGAAATAATATGAAATGGTCGCTGACAATCTATTCGAGACTGAATGACATGCAGGATATCCAGTATACCTGTATCCATCGAATGTGCTTTTCCAACACGATGGTCACGTAATAACCATTCAATGTCCTTAAGCCCCTCCTGTACATACTGACCATCTGCCCAGTAGGTTGTCGTCAGCTTCTCACCAGTATGGGTGTTATAGAAGGAAAGGATACGGTCTCGCATCGGGACAGGTGCCGAGAATGCCTTGGGTAATATCAGACCAGCAGAAGCGCCAATACAGGCACCTAAAAAACCACGTCGACTAATCACACTTTCTTTGGATGCATCATTTTTCATATTCTTGCTTTCTAACTATATTTAATAAAAGGGATATAAACAATATTGATATATACTATATCGGTATATTAATGAGAATTTAAAGTATTTTTTCTTAAAAAAGGCTAAAAAAGCTGAATATGTTCACACTTTTAGTAGATTTTGTTCTTATTTAACTCGTTTATCATCAATGCATCTCTCCCATAGATATCATTACGAAAATTAAGCTTACCGTCCCAATCAGCCCAGGCTGTCATGTATAACAGATAAACAGGCACTGTATGTACGAGTGATAACGCCCGATTCTCTTCCCTGTATATCCATCGTAAAACATCTTCTTCTTTTTTCTGTGTGGGCGCATTGAGTAGATACGCAGTCAGGCGAACAGCATCAGACACGCGAATACAACCTGAACTGAACGCCCTCACTTGCCTGTCAAACAAATAACGTTTTGGCGTGTCATGTAAATAAATATCATATGGATTCGGGAACATAAACTTGACCCGCCCCAGGCTGTTCGTCGGCCCAGGGTCTTGCCTGAAACGGTAAGGAAAATAATTATTATTAAGTTTTCGTAAAGGTACTTCTGTGATATCAAGTTCTTTTGCATTTTCAGTCCAGCCATCAAAGACTCTGATTTTTTTACGCTTGAAGAAATCCGGGTCACGCAACTGCGCTGGTATAAGATCTTTTAATACAATGGACTTTGGTACTGTCCAGTAAGGATTAATTTCAAGATAACGAACCTTTCCCGAAAAGCTCGGCGTTTCCCGATACTGTTTACCAATAATAACGGGCATCGCCAGCACAGTCTTGCCATGCTCCCTGGCATATAACTCAAAACCTGCCAGGTTGATCAACAAATAACGCTTGCCTAAATCTGAGGGCAGCCAGCGCCAGCGTTCAACATTGACTCTGATCTGGTCTATACGCTCCTCAACAGGCACATTCATCGCAGCACGCGTATGCAGCCCGACAGCCCCATCAATTGCCAGACCATGGCGCGCCTGAAATAACTTCACCGCCTCAACCAGCGTCACGTCCATCCTGTCGCTAGTATCGGTAGAATTTGCAATCAAATCATTTGTTACTTTCAATCGCTGGCGAATATGCGGCACCTGGGAATGATGCTGCCCAGGACGTACTACCGGGCCTGGAGCAATAGAGACCCAGCCACCTTGTCGTGCAATTGCCTGATAAGCATTTAGATGCTTCAACAAAGCCTGATATCCATTATGTCCGGGCTCGATTCTTTTAAATACCTCTGTCACGGTAGCCGTCTGCAGAAGTGTGAGTATTTTTTTTATATTCAGAGGGGCAACGTTTATATGCCATTGCGGGTCAACAGCATAGGGTTCCCAGCGTCCATTAGCTACATGCCGCGAATATTTTTCAAATGCATGTGTTAACAAGATCTCCAGCTCAGTCCGTACGACTGAATCTTTTATATTCCAGCGCTTACGAATTGCATCAAGCCCATAACCTTCGATATCAAGACCTTTGCTATCTGCTTGTGTTAAAACACTGTACAGATCATATGCTTTTGGTAAAAGCACATTGTCTTGCATCCATACACGGGAAAAGTCTGTCTCCTGATAATACTGGTAAACAGGCGCGGGTAATTTATTTTTATTTATCAACAACTGCTTTAACAGCAAACGACTGTCTGTATCTGCATTAGCAAAAACACTCATTTCTAACAGCAGTAATATCAGCAAAGCAGGAATCCGTAAAATCATAACAAAATAAACCTTTTTGATAATGGCAGGCATGCACAATGCCTTACTGCAGAGTAATATAAACCATGCAACCACAATATATACAATCATCTCTGGTATATACGGCAAAATAAATTATGATAGAGCCATTACGATACGGAACAGGACATGGAAACTCATACGTTTTTTCTTTATCTGCTGGTCATTTTATTAACTGCTCGCCTGCTTGGAGAGATTGCTGCACGTCTGCAAATTCCGTCCGTGATCGGCGAACTCACAGCAGGCATTATACTGGGCCCCAGCCTGCTCGGCTGGATTGAACCCAACCAGGTACTCAAATTACTGGCTGAAATCGGTATCATACTGCTGTTATTCGAGGTTGGTCTCGAAACGGATGTACGTAAACTGATGAATACTGGCAAGAAATCAGCTCGTGTTGCGCTGGCCGGTTTTATATTTCCGTTTGCATTTGGCTTCAGCCTTGCATGGTGGGGGTTTAACCTTTCCTTAATGGTTTCATTATTTATTGGTGGCACACTCACCGCAACCAGTATCGGTATTACCATTCGTGTATTGAGTGATCTGAAACGACAACATCACAAGGAAGGACAAATCGTTCTTGGTGCAGCCGTACTCGATGATGTTCTGGGGGTTGTTTTGCTTGCGCTACTCTATGAATTTTCAATTGGTGGCGGGGTCAATCTGATGAATACCGGCAAGGTATTACTGTTTGTGAGTCTCTTTTTTGTACTCGCACCACTGGTCGCCAAACTGATTTCCATACTGATTCACCGCTTTGATGCAAAAAGTGAAATTCCCGGACTAATACCTACATGCATTGTTTCGCTGGTATTATTCTTCGCCTGGCTCGCACATGCTGTGGGCGCCCCCGAACTGCTGGGTGGTTTCGCCGCAGGGCTGGCATTATCACGACGATTCTTTCTGCCTTTCGGCATGGCTATCAATACCGACCCTGAATTTTCCAGAAAAATCGATAATCAGATGCGCCCGATCATTCACCTGTTTACACCTATCTTTTTTGTCATGGTGGGGCTGTCACTTAATTTGCAGGCTATCGAGTGGGGCTCTACCTTTATCTGGATCTTCTCCCTGTTGTTTTTACTGATCGCCTTTGTCGGTAAATTCACAGGTGCACTGCTGATCAATGAGCCCTGGCATATGCGAATTGTGATTGCACTGGCCATGGTTCCGCGCGGAGAAGTCGGCCTGATTTTTGCCGAGCTCGGCAGAACCGCAGGTATCCTCAATAACGAAATTTATGCTGCACTGGTGATTGTTATCGCACTGACAACATTAATACCTCCATTTGCAATGAAATGGTTCTATAGCCGCTACCAGGAAAAATTTATTTAACTTCAGACCCGCATGGATTACATAACCTTAATAAAACGTTATAAACACACACCTGATGATCGCTGGTTGCAGGTCAGTATAAAAGAACAGCAAATAAGTCTGTTTGAAACTGATCATTGTCTGCACATCTGGCCTGTTTCAACTGCTGCCAGGGGCACTGGACAACAAAATGGCAGCTTTCAAACCCCATTAGGCGCACACCGTATTGCAGACAAAATAGGTGCTGACAGCCTCCCCTGCAGCGTGTTTGTCGGACGGGAGGATACCGGGGAGTGCGCCGATATTCTTACTCACCCCATATCAAGCGACAAAGACCAGATTACCAGCCGAATACTCTGGTTAACCGGTCTGGAGCCCGGATTTAATCTGGGTAGCGATGTCGACACCCGGCAACGCTACATCTACATCCATGGTACACCCGAAGAAGGCCTGATCGGCCAGCCTGTCTCACATGGCTGCATCCGCATGAAAAATCAGGACGTCATCCAGCTATTTGACCTGATCCAGCAAGAAACACTGGTTTATATCGCCGAAAGCGACTGAATTGGTGTAAAATGCTCGCCATGGATATCACAATTAATGGCGAAAGCCGACAAATCCCGGATACATGCAGTGTCAGTCAGCTGATTGAACAGCTCAATCTGACCGGAAAACGTCTGGCTATGGAAATCAACCAGGAAATTGTGCCTCGCAGTACTTTTGAATCACACATTATCTGCCCTGGCGATAAAATCGAAATCGTCGGAGCAATCGGTGGTGGATAGACGAATCTCAGGACCAAAGTATGAGCACCCAAATGCAACAAAATAAGACACCCATCAGCGACCCCCTGGTCATTGCAGGTATTGAATACCAGTCACGGCTACTGGTTGGTACCGGTAAATATGCTGACCTGAATCAGGCCAAACAGGCAATTGATGCCAGTGGTGCAGAAATCATCACCATGGCAGTGCGCCGTACCAATATCGGCCAGAATCCGGATGAGCCTAACCTGCTAGATATTCTACCCCCTGAAGAATACACCTACCTGCCTAATACAGCCGGTTGCTACAGTGCAGATGAAGCTGTACGCACCTGCCGACTTGCGCGAGAACTGCTTGATGGTCACAGCCTGATCAAACTGGAGGTACTGGGTGATGAAAAAACCCTGTTTCCAGATGTCAGCGAAACATACAAGGCTGCCGAAATCCTGTTAAAAGAAGGTTTTCAGATCATGGTGTATACCAATGATGACCCGATCGCTGCCAAACGCCTCGAAGAAATGGGCTGTGTTGCTGTCATGCCTCTTGCAGCTCCGATTGGCTCGGGGCTTGGGATTCGCAACCCGTTCAATATTGCAACAATTGTTGAGAATGCAAAAGTACCGGTACTCGTGGATGCGGGTGTTGGCACTGCATCCGATGCTGCCATTGCGATGGAACTGGGATGTGATGGCCTGCTGATGCAAACGGCTATAGCTGGTGCAAAAAATCCCGTACTGATGGCCTCTGCCATGCGTAAAGCGGTTGAAGCCGGCCGTGAGGCATACCATGCGGGACGCATACCGAAAAAACGCTATGCAACCGCTTCTTCACCCGTAGACGGACTCTTTTTCTAACCATGTCAGAAACCCTCTCTCCTGCCAGAGAGGGTTAACAAAAATTCAAAATTACCCACATGAACCCAACCAGACTTCGCCGTATTCGTAGCTTTGTAAAACGCGAAGGTCGTATGACAGCGGCACAAAATCATGCACTGGAAGAACTCCTGCCACGCTATGGTGTAACAGATCTGACACATAATATTGACCTTGAGCAGTTATTCGGACGCGATGCACCCCGCTTTCTGGAAATTGGTTTTGGCATGGGCAGTTCGTTACTGGAAATTGCTGAAAACAATCCGCAACATGATTATCTGGGTATTGAAGTACATCGACCCGGCGTCGGCCGTCTGCTGATCGATCTGGACAACAAACAACTGGCCAACCTGCGTCTGATTAATCATGATGCTGTTGAAGTACTGCAACAGGCCATACCAGAAAACAGCCTTGACGGTGTTTATCTGTTTTTCCCTGATCCCTGGCATAAAAAGAAGCACCATAAGCGTCGTATCGTACAACCTGAATTTGTACAGATGGTCAGACATTGCCTGAAACCCGGTGGCATTTTTCATCTTGCAACTGACTGGCAACACTACGCCGAACACATGATGTCCATACTCAGCACTACGGAAGGGCTGACCAACAAAGCCGGAAAAGAATATTATTCGCCGCGCGAACAACGGCCGGAAACAAAGTATGAACGCCGTGGTCAACGACTCGGGCACGAAGTGTGGGATCTGATTTTTATTAAAAATTAATCCTGATTAATTTTTCCAATTACAAAACAGGTGAATATCTCACAGTATTACAGTGTCCCAGATTACTGTCAGTTATCCGTAAATCATCAATGATCATTGTAGCCAGAAAGTTGTGTCAGCTTTCAGGAAGCTATCTGACCGCCACAGGAGGCAGCTACAATGAAAACATCCATACAGATTTTCTCTGTTTTTTTCTTGCTATTTATATTCAAGTCCACCTTTGCAGCCTGTGCACCGCCGAGCTGCACCAAGGTTATTGACAATGGGCCTGACAGTGGTAAAAAAGTTCTGGTCATCCTTGGTGATGGCTACGCCGCTGCAGATCAGGCCAAATACAGACAGGATGCAAAAGACCTGATTACCCAGGGTGTATTCGGTCGTGATTTTTACAATGAAAACCAGAATGCCTTTAACGTCTACCGCATCAACCTGGTATCAACTGACTCCGGAGTCAGTCAGCGACGATATGATGAAAAAGGGACACCCAGTGATGCATCTGATGACACCATCATCAGCACAACGATGAAAAATACGGCACTGAAATATATTTATTCAGGCTCATGGGCTCACTGCTGGCTCGAAGGCTCGGCACAAACCTCAACTCTGGTTCAAAATGCATTATCATCTAACGTACCCAATTACGACTATGTTGCCATCATTCTGAATGAAGACAATTTTGGTGGTTGTGGCGGCGGTGGATTTCAAATTGTACCTCGCGGTGTTAACTGGGCAACCATGGCGCATGAGTTTGGTCATGGTGTTGGCGGCCTGCGTGACGAATACACACGCACCAACCGCAGCTATACCGGCGCAGCTGTTAACAACAGAAACTGTAGCACTGTCACCAATCGTAATAACGTCTTCTGGAAACGTTTTATTAGCCCGTCAACACCGGTACCAACAGCCTTTTCGGCGGCAGCGGGAATGGATAGTAATAAAACAGTAGGCATCTTTCAGGGTTGCAGCACCAAAGACTCCGGTATTTACCGACCGGTACATAACTGCAGAATGAAAGGCAATACACCTGAGTTCTGTCCTGTCTGCTATACGCTAATGAAACAGGCACTTAAAGGTAACCTCAAGCATAACTTTAATCGGGTTATCAGTGGTGACTTTACCGGTGATGGTAAAACAGACATTGTCATACATAATGGTCAGGATCTGTCGTTGTATCGCAAGGACAACAACAAACACCAGCTCCACTGGACGTGGACCGCAAACAACAAGGTAGCTTCAGCATCAGGGGGGAACACATGGCAACCAGCAAAGCATGATAAATATTATGTTGGCGACTTCAATAATGATGGCAAGGATGACCTGTTTGTGTTCAACGGCCTGGACTGGAATAAACCCTACCTTGCATTACTCGTTTCCGATGGTAATGGCTTTAAGGGTGCTGCACGCTACGATAAAAAAATTGGTAACTTCTGGACCATGAAATCCAAGGATCAATTGTTTGTCGCAGACTTCAATGGAGATGGAAAAGACGATTTACTTATCAGAAACGGTAAGCAGTGGAACAAACCCTATGTTGGATTATTACGCTCCACAGGTTCATCACTACAACCCGTAAAACGTTATGACGGGAGTTTTCCTGGCTGGCAGATGCGTAAGGATGACAGGCTTTATGTTGCTGACTTCGATGGCAATGGAAAAGATGATGTCTATATCTTCAATGGCAGAAACTGGGGACCTGAATATCTGGGTATGCTGCGATCCAACGGCAGCCGGCTTAACCGCGTTAAACTCTATAGCAATACACTACCTGGCTGGCAAATGAAGAAAAATGACCGCTTCTATGTAGCCGACTTTAATAATGATGGCAAGGAAGACCTGTATGTTATCAACAGTAACAACTGGTCATGGTCATACCTGCTTATGGCCAGATCGGATGGCAACCGCCTCATATATACAAAACGCTATGATAACAGATCAACTGCCAGCAACATTCCCGGATGGTCCATGCAAAAAGGTGATCGTTTCTGGGTAGCAGATGCCAATAAAGATGGAAAGAAAGATCTGTTTGTTTACAATCCCGCAAAAAACTGGTCAACAGAATACCTGGGAACCTTAACGTCACATGGAAACCGACTGAGTGGACGCTGGGTTAAGGACTGGATTGGCGGATGGAATCTGGGCAAAGTGGACAAGATACAGGTTGCCAACTATGAAGGAGGAAATGGCATGCCAGACATCATTATCAGCAATAAAAACTGGCTGGGAATGATTCGCAAATATGGTAATGGCTTCAAGCTGGATCGCATATACCAGAGCTGGATCTACAGCCCCTTGTTCGATAAGAAGCCCTGGTCAAATACGCTTCCTTAGCATTGTTATATGGATATACTAATACAGTTCCGGAGAAAGAATATGAATATTAACTTAACAAATTTATTACTGACATTACCTTTAATAAGCTCACTGACCTACCCCGTAAGCTCGAGTGCGGCCAAGACAGGAGTAGCATCACGACCAAACGAAATACAGCAAGATATAAAAAAAGTAAAACGCAGCAAGCTGCCTTCCATGGCCAAACCAGCCCTGCTTGGTGCAACGGGTAAATCGCCTGTGATTAAATTCAAAAACAGGCTAACCATGCCGGTACGACCAGAAAATATCAATATTGCTATACATAACAAAACCCGCTCAACAAATAATAAAGGAAGTATGCCTGCTTACGTCAAATCATCCGCCATTAATACAGGACATGGATTGCAGCAGGGTTATCACTCTGTTACTAACCTGCGTGTAGTCGACAACAGAAAAGCAAGTGGGAAAAATAACAAAAACAATATCAACGGCTACCTTCATGTTGTTATGGAAGTCAGCAAAAATGGTAATGTAAAAGTCCTTAGCGCGGTCAAGGTCAAAGGTGCCGTAGTGAATACAAAAGAAGCACTGGGTGACTTTATCTATAACATTAAACTGGCGAACAAAGGCGTTCTTGTCCAGGCAATCCCTGATCCATTCGAGCTAAGATCATTTCCTGGACCTGAAGGTAGTGGCCAGACAGGTCATCATTTTGAGCAAGCTAAAACAGCACGCCTTATTGTAAAAATTCCGACAAGCAAGGCAACTCTAAAACAACTACCCACTATTAAAATGGATCTGTACAAACTTAAACCTGGATATCAAATACAAAAAATTAACCAGACTATTTTTAACAAACTGAAACTCGATAATCGATTGAAGACAGTTGTGAAAATACCTTCATTGAGACTGGCTCCTTTAATAAAACAGAAAATGAGACTCGCACCAAGATAGTCATTCTCGGAAATGGCCTGCGATAAACGCAGGCCATTTTATCTGTTCAACAATTAACCCAGAGGATCTTCGCTGAAACTGGACTGGATATCCTCAATTTTCGATCTACCGTTAATCAGTGCTTCAACACAATCCTTGTCCAGCTTACTACCTGCTATTTTATTTAGCATTGCAAAGGCCTCATCATTACTCCATGCCTTTTTGTACGGTCGGGTACTGGTCAACGCATCAAAAATATCTGCTACCGCAACAATTTTAGCTTCCAGTGGAATATCGATACCTTTACGGCCCTCGGGATAACCACTGCCGTTAACCGCCTCATGATGGAACAGCGCAATATTCCGAAGCACATCGATATGCTGCAAACCCTCAAAACCAAAATTATCCAGCAACCGGTCAATCAATTCACGCCCAAGCATTGTATGCGATTTCATGATCTCGAATTCTTTTTCTGTTAATTTGGCTGGCTTGAGTAAAATATTATCCGGTATCCCTACCTTGCCAATATCATGTAACGGTGAATATAAAAACACATGCTCAATATATTCATCATTCAGTTGATATTTATCTGCGAGTTGCATTGCAATCAGTCTTGCATAACGCGACATACGATCAATATGAGAACCGGTATCAGGATCACGTTGCTTCACAATCTCACCGGTTGTCTTCAATGCTGCCGAAAGCGTGTATACCGCACTTAACTCGTTCATCACCATGAGTGAAATCATATGCCCGAACAAATCCATCTGGTGCAGAGTGTTTTCCTCAAACACATCGGATTGTGTCGAGTTAAAAAAAACAAACCCATAGAATATACCGTGTTGATAGATAGGCATCGTGTAACTGGCAGCGTAATCCATTCGATTTATCTGCCGTGTATGTTCATGATCTCCCGAGGAAAATATCCCCAGATCATTAACAACACGTGGCTTGCCCTTCTCCAGAATTTCCATTAATGACGGGGTTTCTTTCAGGTATGCCTCATAATGGGTAAGCGGATTATCGCCATTACAACTGGCAACAAATGTTTTTAATTTATCAGAATCACTGTCATAAACAGCTACCGCAATACGGTCAATATAAGAAAAGGTGACCGTAATCACCTCATGGATACTTGCGAGTTTGTCCCGCAAACTCCCCTTGCTATTCAAAACAGCCAGGCTGTCCTGATACTCAAACAGGTTTTTTAACATCGAAAATATGAACCTTTTACTTTAAGTAGTATTTAACATGTTAACGGCATCATCCCGCTCAAACTGAAGTCAGCGATGCGAAGCCAACAGCAAATAATTATCAAAACTGTTCCATCACTTAATAACCTGAATTAGTTCCAACAAAACATGGACAATCAGCTTACTTATTGTATTTAATAGAAAAAAAGTAATTCTCTACTATTTCTGTCACCTTCTGGTACCGAATAAATTTCGACTTTCCCTTGTCTGTAACGGGTAAAAAATGGTTCAATACGCAGTTCGTGTGCAAACGCTGGTCGTGCACCCGGCGTAAAACTGCCTCTTATCTGTTTTTTCTTCCTGAATTGCAGAAACTTTTTCAAGTTTTACGTCCGAAGATGATTACAGATTCAAGGTTATAACGTTGTTATAACCACTTTTTTTATAACTTATGGTTAGGAGTTAGGCATGTCAAAGAAACATCCCGTTGTTGCGGTGACTGGTTCCTCAGGCGCAGGTACCACTACAGTAAAAGTTGCCTTCGAGCACATTTTCAGACGCGAAGGAATCAACCCTGTTGTGGTTGAAGGTGATAGTTTTCATCGCTATGATCGCGCATC
>Ga0316206_1001239_pt1 | contig 24222 bp, 20 predicted proteins | sample 6monthpyrite_MG_FD_204942 | JGI IMG/M metagenome (GOLD analysis project Ga0316206, IMG submission 204942) | Microbial mat bacterial communities from mineral coupon in-situ incubated in ocean water Damariscotta River, Maine, United States -... | ecosystem: Environmental > Aquatic > Marine >... | reverse complement strand
CGACGAGCCCGCCCGCCTCGCGCGCCTCGTCCACCTCGGCCGCGCCACGCGCCGCATCATCCGCTCGAACCTCGCCTGGGCGTTTGGCTACAACGTGATCGCGCTGCCGCTCGCCGCCGGCGCGCTCGCCCCCTGGACAAGCTGGTCGTTGCCCGCCTCCTGGGCCGCCGCCACGATGGCAAGCTCGAGCGTGATCGTCGTCACCAACAGCCTGCGCCTGAAGCGCACGAAGCTGGGCTAGCCCACGCTCAGATCAGTCAAGTGGCCCCGTCAGGGGGTCCCACAAGCCGTAGTCCTCAAGGCCCGCGCTCTGAAAAAGAGTGAAGTCCCCAATGATTGGGTTGGGGTCGAACGTGCCATCGTTGTTGGAGTCCGTGAGTAGGATCTGAGTTGTGTAGGGGATGTCATCGTCCACGATCGCCCAGACTCGGCCCAGGACGGCATGCTGAAACTTCTCGATTCGCACCATGGCCGCAAGCTCAGGTAAAGTCGTAGTGTCGAAGAGCAGCTGAGGGGCCTGTATGCCCGCGGCGTCAAAGCGGTAGAGAAACCGTTGACTGCCGGTCCGCATCAAGGCGAGGAGAAAGCGACCGTCATCGTCAAAATCGAGGCTCATGACCACATCTGCAAGCTGGCCGCGGAAGAGTTCGGTCTTGTAAAACCTCTTTGGATTGAGTCCTGTGGTCGAGGAAGGCTGGCCCAGTCCCCCAGCGCCTAACACACTTGGACTCGCCTGCGGCGGGATCAGCTCCCAGGCCTCCAATACGAAGTCCCCGTTTCTTGCGAATCCACCAAAGGCGAAGAGATCCCGGCGTGCGCTGGCAGTTGCCAAGATGTTGTATGAGGAACTGCTCGCGAACTCCAAAGACGACGTAGCACCGGTAACCGGGTCTACAGCCTCTTCACGTACAATCACATTGCGAAAGTCCTGGACGGTGTACCTCTGCGTGAACTCCCCGCCAATCGTCCAGCTGAGCGCGCCCCAAGCCCAAGTAGCTGACGCACTCGGCGTAGGGCTAACATCTGTCATCGGTTGGTTGTCAGGCCAATCGTTGGTGCCTTTGCCCTCCGGCTCGACAACTGCGGATCCGCTTGAGTTTATTGAAGACCCAGGTCCGGATAGGATACAGCCCGGCGCCAGGAAGACCGCGGAGACTGTTGCGAGGACGAGGAACGAGCCAACTATTGCCCTCGATCCGACTGAACAAGTGGTGGTTAGCATGACTTCGTGCACTAATCGTCTATTAATTGGTCTGAGATCCCCTTGGGTTAGGCCTTCCAACCCGAAGGTTCACCGCGAAGAACTTGGGCACGTCGCTCATCCTCGCCGCAAGACCGACATGACTCGTGGGAGTCAGCCTCCGTCGGCCCCACGCTTCAGACCAGCCACGCGCCCGCGCGGAAGAGCTCTTCGCCATCCAGGCTGAGGGACTCCGTTGCCGCGAACAGGTCCACGTGGAAGCGCGCGGCCTTCTTGCGGATCTCGGGCTTGTTGTAGCTGACGTGCTTGGCGCCGAGCGAGAGGTGTACGCCGCACATGCGCTCGTACGTACCGATGTCGGTGACCAGGCGATCGGCGGTGAACGCGCGGTTGAGGCCGAGGCCAAGCTCGCGCACCCAGACCACGCCCTCGGCCGCGCGGATGTCGGCGAGGACGCTCTCGAAAGCTGGCGTCGAATCGATCGTGTCGACGACCTGCCCGCCTTCGATCACGAGCGTGATGGGCGCACTCGGCCGGTTGACTTGGTAGCTCGTGTCGCCAAAAGCGAAGATGCGCAAGTTGCCGTGGACGGCAGTCAGCTCCTTCGACTCGGTGAAGACCTCGCCGATGGGAAACTGCCCACCGGTGTTCTTCATCTCGCTGTAGTCGCCGACGTTCAGCTTGGCCGGCTCGAAGGCGGCGGGGTAGAAGAGCTCGGCTCCGCCGGTGTCGAGCACGCCCGACTGGGCGCGATCGATGCGCTCCTTCAAGGCGCGCCCGGTGCCGCGGAGGTAGTCCGTGTCGTAAGCGAGCGAGTCGATGTAGATCAGGCCCTCGTCGCCGGGCATCCGACCTAGGTGCGGGTGCTCGATCACTTTCAAGTCACGCCGAAACAGCTCGAGCCGAATGCGAAACGAGTCCATCCGGAAGCTTGAGGATTGCACGAGGACGACAAGGTCGCCGGCCTCGAGCGGCGCGAACGACGCGTGCACATCCTCGGGCTCGGTCGCGTAGAACTCAACGAACTGCGCATGCGGCAGGTTGCGCCGGTAGGCCTCGGTCAAGGCCTTCGCGAGGTCGCACTCGCCGTCCCAGACAACGACGGCTTGCTGCTTTGGGGTGTGCTCGAAAGCAAACGTCAGGAGATCGCGAACGTGCAACTCGGCCGTGTCGATGGCGCTGCTTTGAAGGGGCTCGTGCTGCATGGTAGGCCAGATCATGCCCTCCGAATTCACACACGGCGAGTCCCGTTCCTGGAAACCGCTGGTTAGGCGCAGACGGTCGAGGGGCGCTCCTGTTCGGAATCAAGTCCATGAGCTAGCCGGAAGCGCGCCTCGCCCAGGGGCCCCAGCACGCGCGAGCGAACGCGCCCCTCACTCTCGCGAAGGTCTACGACCAGAAGCGCGTCCATCGAGTTGCCAAAAGACTCATCCACGCTGAACGCCAACACGCGCCCATTCAACTTCAGATACTGCCGGAGAAGTACCGGGAGGCCGGTCCCCTCGGGCTCAATCCCTGCAATCAAGTGTCCAAGTTCTTCAACGTTGCTTGCAAGGTCCGCAAGGCTCTCGAGGTCAACCCCAACGACGCTGCGCCGGGGCAAGCGGAGGTTGCCCATGGGGCGCTCTCGCTTGTCGCCCTTGCGGATCGGGGCCGTGGTCGCCAGCAGCCGCCGCGCCATGACATAGCGCGAGACCGGCGAGTAGGCCGCGCTGATGCTGACGGCGCCAAAGAGGGTTGTGTACTGAGGATGGCGGCCGATGTAACGACCGACCCCTTGCCACAAGAGAAGCAGTGGCAGGTGCGACTTTTGTCGCGAAGGAGTCACGAAGGCACGTCCAAGCTCCAGCGCAGGTCCAATGCTGTTCAGGAATGCGCGCTTGTAGTTGAAGAGCGAGCGCGTGTAGACACCGTGCTCGCCGAACTCGGCCAGCAGCCGGTCCGTGCGGCCGATCCGATAAGCGCCGACGATCTCTTTCGCGAGGCGGTCCCAAAGGAACAGGTGGTCGTAGTGCTCGTCATAGGCATCAAGATCGATCGCGGAGCCCGTCCCTTCGCCCACCGCGCGAAAGGCGGTTTCGCGCAGGCGCCCAAGCTCGTGGAGAACGAGGGGGATCTCGGGGGCCGATGCGCAGTAAACGTCAAACTCGAGCGAGCTGTGCAAGAGGGCACCAGAGGGAAGGTCATGAATCTCGCGCTCGACGTCGCTTGCGTTCGCCGGCTTCGCAATGGCGGCCGGTCCAACAGAGTGCGACTTGAACTTCGCCGGTTCACCCACCTGATTCGCAAGGGCGTACGTTGCCAAGCGCAAGAAGGCCAGCAGTTTGCGCGGGTCACCATAGCGATGCAGGTCTTCGTTCGAGAGCAGCCGCCCCACGCGCAGACTCAGCGTCGTCGCGCGTTGGGCCAACAGCTCGCGCGGCAACAGCGCCGTGCGCAACAGCGGCGAGATCAGGCCCGCCAGTTGAAACAGGTTGCTGTTTCGGCCTTCAACGTAGATCGGGAGTACCGCCGAGCTCGTCATCCGGATTAGACGCGCCGTCGACGCCTGCCATGCCGGGTCGATCACTGTCCGCGTACTAGATTGCAGATGGGAGACCTCGCCGGCGGGGAAGACCAGCAACGCCCCGCCGCCGCGAAGATGCCGAAGGGCCTCGCGCATAGGCCTCATGTTGGTCGCTCTCGATTCGTCCCCCCCGAAGGGATCCACCCAAATCGAGAAGTCGTTCAGCTCGACAACACGGGCAAGCAAACTGTTGGCCATCACCTTGATGTCAGGCCTGACGCGCATCAACTCGCGTACGAGAGCCAACCCCTCAACCCCACCAAACGGATGGTTCGCAATGATCACGAGCGCACCTGTTCGAGGTGCTTCGTCGAGGCTGGGCTTGAGGTCGACCGAGATCTCAAGTTTGGCAAGCGCCGCGTCCAGAAACGCGGCGCCGCGAGGACGCTCCATCCCGCGGGCGTCATCGTAGAGCGCGCCAATCCTGTCGAGGCCCAGCAGCTTCTTGAGCGGTCGGCCTATAAGTCCCGCGCCTAGACGGGAAGGTTGCGGAAGACGTGCACGTGGAGTCCTGTGTTTTGCTTTGGTGGCTTGCATGCCCAAAGCATCAACCACGCATGCGAAGGTGGCCTGCAGATGGTGTGAATGTTCCGTGCGGAACGGCGCTCCTATCGCGCCCCTGAAAGAACCACGTCAGCCGCAGCCAAGAGCTCGTCGAGGCCCTCTTCGGTGTGATCGCCCATGTGGCCGATGCGGAAGGTTTGGCCCTTGAGCGGGCCGTAGCCGTTCGAGATCGCGAGGCCGCGCTCGAGCAGGCCGGCTGTCAAGTTGGCAATGTCCAGCGCGCCCGCGCGGATGCACGAGACCGTGGGTGAGGCCTCATCCGATGGCGGCAACAGAGCGAGCCCGCGCGTCGCAGCCCAGGCGACACAGCGCGCTTGCATCGCCAAGTGCTTGTCGAAGCGCGCCTGCCATGCGGCGGCGCCGGACAGGTGGCGTTCGGCCTCTGGCAAGGTGGCGCCGTTTGTGATGTCGTCGAGTTGCTGGCGCAACGCGAAGTACAAGCCCAGCGCGGGAGTCGAGGGCGTCTTCTGCGCGACGTGCCCATCGATGAAGGTCACAGGGTCCAAGTAGTAGCTGCCGGGGTTGGCCTTACGTGCGCCTTCAAGGTAGCGCTCGGACACGCAGCACACGGCGATGCCGGGCGGCAGCGCGAGCGCTTTTTGCACGCCGGCAAGAGCGAAGTCGATGCGATGGCGGTCGAAGTCGATCGGCGCGCCGGCAAGCAGGCTGACGACGTCGCAGAGAAGCTGCGTGTCTGGGAAGTCGGCCATCACTTCGGCCACGGTCGACAGCGGCGTGCGCACGCCGGTGGACGTCTCGTTCACGACGAGGGTGACGGCGTCGAACGAACCTTCGCTCAAGGACGCGCGCAAGGCATCGGGCTCGACCGCGCGGCCCCACTCGACATCGAGGCGCACTACGGTTTTGCCGAGGCGTTCCGCGATCTCGGCCCAGCGCTTAGCGAACGCGCCACCGACGATGGCGAGGACGCGCGGGCCCGCGCCGCGCAGAGCGGCCTCCATCAAGCCGGTTGCGCTGCACGTGTGCACGGCGACCGTACTGGTCGAGTCTTCGTCGGTGCCAAACGCGAGGTGCAAGCCCGGGTCGACGCTGGCAACCAGCTCGCGGCAGGCGGCGGTGCGGTGGCCAATCATCGGCGCGGCGGACGCGGCAAGGATCTCGGGGCGGACCTCGGTCGGTCCTGGAATCCAGAGCTTGGGGTTCATGACAGGTAGGGCTGGACGAGGGCGGTAAAAATAGGATCGGCGCAGAGTTTCGCGAGCTCGGCGGGTGCGCAAAGAGCGGGCAAGAGCGCGGCAAGATCGGGGGACTCGGCGTGGATGCGCGCGCGCTCGAAGACGATGTCGCGGCGCTTGACGCCGCCGAAAGCCACGAAGCGCGCGAGCTCTGGCGAGGCCTCGATGTCAGTCGTGCCGTCGCCCACGAGGACCGCGGTGCGGTCGGCCTTGACCGCGTGGATGACCTCGGGCTTGCCGCCTTCGCGCGCAAGCGGCGAGTCGGATTCGAAGCCGGCGTAGCTACCGGCCTCGTCGAAGTGGATGTCGACCGCATGCACGCGATCGGGGCTGATTCCGAGGTGCTCGGCAGCCATGCGCACTGCGGGCAAGAGGCCGCCCGAGATCACGTGGACCTCCTTGCCAAGAACATGCAGCGCGCGAACGAGCAGGGCTGCGTGCGGCAAGAGCTTCTCGACGTAGCGATTGCCCAGCGCGTCGAGCGCGGCGCGATCGGGGTGGATGCGCTCGAGCCGCAAGGCGTAGACCTCTTCCAGGCTGCGGCCGCCGCTCATCGCCTCGTCGGTCAGCGCCTCGATGGCGCGGCACGCATCTGCCGGAAGCGCGCGCGCCAAGTGATCGATGCCCTCAAGATCCGAGAGCGTCGAGTCGCAGTCGAAGAAGACCACGTCGTAAGGCGGCGGCGCATCGTCCGGGCGCGCGCCGGTCTCGAGGTAGCGCAGCGGGTAGGGCTTCATAGCGTGAGGCAGCAAACGGACAGGATCGGATCGAGGGCTTCGAGCTCGGCGAGCAGCTCGGGCCTGGGCTCGCGGTCGATCATCAGGAAGCCCGCCGCGGGCGCGTCGGGGTCCTTGCTTGAGCGTGCGGGTTTGCCCAGCTCGACGCGGCGGATGTTCACGCCAGCGGCGCCCAGGGTTTGGCCCAGCTTGCCGACGACGCCGGGCACGTCTTTGTGGCTCGTGATCAGGATCGTGCCCTCGGGGGCCAGGTCGACGTGCAGGTCGTCGATGCGCACGAAGCGCGGGCGGTCGCCGAAGACGGTGCCGCTGACGAGGAACGACGGCTCGCCGCCCGCGCACGAGGCGCGCACTTTGATCAGGCTTGAGAACGCGCCGGCGTCGGGCTCTTTGCCCTCGAGCAGGCGCAGGTCGCGCTCGGCGGCAACAAGCGGCGCGTTGACGAAGTTGACCGGGTGATCGCGGCCGACCGACAGGACGCCGGCCAGGAGCGCGAGCGACAAAGGTCGCGTATCGCGCTCGGCCAGGTGGCCTTCAAACGTGACCTCGAGCTTGCGCAGTGGCGCGGGCGCGCGGCGCGCGAGGAAGCCGCCGATGCGGTCAGCCAGCTGCATGTACGGCGCGAGCTCGGCCAAGTCGTCCGGCGCAACCCTTGGCGCGTTGACCGCGTTGTCGGCGCGGCCCTCCAGCAAGAAGCGCGCAATCTGGTGCGCGACATCGGTGGCCACCCGCAACGACGCCTCGCTGGACGATGCGCCGATGTGCGGTGTCACGATCACGTCGTCGCGGCCGACCAGCGGGTGCTCTGGACCGGGAGGCTCGTCGGCCAAAACGTCAAATGCGGCGCCCGCCAGCTTCCCGGCATCGAGTGCGGCCACGACGGCCGCCTCGTCCACAAGCCCGCCGCGCGCGGCGTTGATCAGCCGTGAACCGGGCTTCATCAGCGCGATGCGCTCGGCCGAGATCAGATTGCGCGTGGCGTCCATCAGCGGCACGTGCAGCGTCACGAAGTCGCTCGCCGCCAGCAACTCGTCCAGCCCCGCCAACTCGACGCCCGCCACGGGCGCGCGCTCGGCATTCGCAAAGTAGGGGTCGTACGCCAAGACCTTCATCTTGAGCCCAAGCCCACGCTCGGCGACCACGCGCCCGATGCGGCCAAGCCCGATCACGCCCAGCGTCTTGCCCGTGATCTCGGAGCCCGACAGCGTCTTCTTCTTCCAGCTGCCGTCGCGCACGTCGCGCACCGCGCGCGGAATGTGCCGCGCCAAGGACAGCATCAGCGAGATCGCCAGCTCGCCGGTTGTGGTCGTGTTCCCCGTCGGCGTGTTCATCACCACAACGCCGCGCTCGGTCGCCGCCGCGCAGTCCACGTTGTCGACGCCCACACCCGCGCGGCCCACCACCACAAGCTCGTCTGCAGCTTCGATCACGCGCCGCGTGACCTTGGTCGCCGAGCGCACCACCAGCGCATCCGCATCGGCAGCTGCCAGGACAAGCGTCTCCTCGTCCATGCCGGTCCGAATCTCGGGCTCGATGCCGTACTCGCGGAATACCGCCACCGCCTCGGGCGCTAGGTCATCACAGATCAGGACCCTCGGGGTCCCCTTACTTCGTCTTGGATTCACGACTCCTCCTTTCGTGGCCAGGAGGATCATAGGACGCTAGAGCGGCCCTTGAATCAAAGCTCCCGCTTCTTGCGCTCTTCCGCCTGCTTCTTGGCGGCATCAAACAGGTCGTCAAGATTCCGTGCGCGGCTCTTCTCGCCCGAGAGCGCCGAGTCGAAGGCGTCCGTCCCGCGCGACTCGCGCTCCTTGACACGCTCGTGCGCATCGCCCCACGTCGTCTCGGGCGTCGAGCCCTGCGGACGATGCCGCAGCACCTTCTGCGTCAGGACGTCAACGATGATCTCGGTCTCGCAACAAGGGCAGACCACAGTGATGTCTTTCTTCGCCATGGCCCCTTTATAGGAAGCGCGGCCGCCCGAAAGCCCCCGCGCTCAAGAACTTCGAAGTTTGTGGTTCGGTTCTCCCCGCAAGCCCGGCTCTCGCTTGTGCCCCTGGGAACGGGGGCACCTGGCTTCAGCAGGACACTCCACGACTCTGAGAGTACTTGCTTGACCCGGTGACTGAGCCATGCGGGGGTGGATGGCTGGTCACCGGGTCTTTTGTTTCTTACGGAGCCAGGCTCCGTACATAACTAGGGAATCGGGACGACCTGCCGGCGGCTGTCCAAGGCACCCGCCGCGCCGACGTAGACGCGTTCGTCGAGCGTGAGGCCGGCGACTGCCGCATGCAGCGTGGCATCGGCGGGCAGCACGAAGTCGACCTGGCGCAGCTCGCCCGGCGCCAAGCTGACCTGTACGGGCAGCGACAGCGCCAGAGGCCCACCAGCGCCTAGGTGCAGGTTGTAGACTAGATCGGTCAGCTCGGTCGCGCTTCCCGTGTTCTCAAGATGGGCCGTGAAGACAAAGCTCGTCCCCGTCCAGACGGGCGCGTCGATCGAGTTCACGACCACCGCCGGCTCGAGCACCTCAATGCGCATCGCCGCCGGTACGCCAACCAGCTCTTGATGCCCGCCCAGCGGCCAGTCGATCGCGACGTCGACCAAGCTCGCCGCGCCCAGGCCAAAGTGCACCATCCGCGAGCTCGCCGAGGCAAACACGGGATCGCCCAAAAGCTGCCGCTTCCAAGTCGTCTGGCCATCCGTCGCCGTCAAGCGCGCGCCGATGCCCTGCGTGTTGCCAAAGCGACCCACAAGGTCGAGCTCGAGCCACCCGGCCCCCGGCGCGGCCAGCGTGCCCTCGTTGTGATAGAAGCGGCAGCGATCCCCAGGACCCGCCGTCGCACCGGCGCCATTGTTCATCACGTAGAAGTCCAACAGCCCGTCGCTGTCGTAGTCCGCCACCGCCAGCCCGCGACCCGCACCCGTGTCGTTCATCCCACTCGCCACGGGATCCACGCGACTGAACGTCCCGTCGTGGTTGTTCAGCAGGATGTGATTCTCGGCATCCTTCTCGTTCAAGATGAACATCGCCGCGGGGATGATGCCGTTGCTGACCAACAGATCTTCCCAACCGTCGTTGTTCACATCACCAAAGCTCGTGCCCCACGAAGACAGAAGCAACGTGCCCAAATCGTTCATCCCGTCCAGCACGCCGGCGCCCGCGGCCACTTCGGTGAAAACCCCGCCATCGTTGCGCATCAGGCGGTTGTCGCCCAAGTTCGACATGTACAGATCCCAGTCGCCATCGTGATCGTAGTCGGCCGGACTGATCCCCATGTTGTAGTGCGGCGCCGCCCCGAACCCCGTCGAGACCGTGATGTCACTGAACGCAAGCCCGCCACCAAGATCGATGTCGTTCTGGTAGAGCGTGTTCGGAATCACCCACTCACCGAAGTCGTTGCCGACCATCAGGTCCGGGTCCCCGTCCTCGTCCCAGTCCAACGTGCAGACCGAAAGCGTGCAGCCCGCTGTCGGCTGGCCCGTCGGCGCAACATAGGGATAGCCGGGAATCGTCGGCCCAAAAACGCCCACGTTATCGATACCGAGCGCCGCTGCCTGCTCGACAAACGTGCCGTTGCCTTGGTTCACATAGAAGTGGTTCGGATCGCCAATGTGGTACGGGAAGTTCAGCACCTGCACGTAGTTCCCAACGTACACATCCAGGTCGCCATCCAGGTCGAAGTCCGACCACGACGCGCTCGAACTCCACGCCGACTCCGTCATCCCTGACACTTGCGCTAGGTCGACAAACGTGCCGTCACCTTGGTTGCGGTACAGCTGGTTGGGCCCCGTGTTCGTCAGCAAGAGATCGACAAACCCATCTCCATCGTAGTCGGCTGCCGCGACACCGATCGTGCTGCCAAACGCCGTGATGTACAGACCTGAAGTCACGTACGTATCCACGAACCCGTTGCCGTCGTTGCGATACATCGCGTGGCGTGAATCGGTCCCGGCCGCGAACAGATCCTCGTCGCCATCGTTCTCGATGTCGAGCCAGGCCGCGCCGCCGCCCATCGCATACCCAAAGGCCGTGTCGAAGTGCTGGAAATCGACCCCAAGCGGAGCCGACCAATCAGCAAAGTGACCTTGCCCAAAAGCAGAAGCCGAGCCCACAAAAAGGGCGGCAGAGACAGTCAGAACGCGCGTAGAACGAAGCATGGAAATTCCCGTGGGGAGGTGCAGAGAGGCCCCCTAAGCCTAGCACCAGATCGCGATCCGGGGCGGATCGGCTGCCCGCTCTAGCGCGCGCCGATCCCGAGCTCGTCCGCGAACGGCTTCAGCGCCTCGATCAAGAACGCGATGTGATCACCCAGCTCGACGCCCAGAAGCTCGGCGCCGGCCGCCACCTCCGCCCGATCGACCCCCGCCGCGAAGCCCTTCGACTTCAGCTTCTTCTTCACGCTCTTGGGTGTCAGCGTCAGCACCCCCTCAGGCCGCATCAGCGAGCACGCCATGATGAACCCAGTCAGCTCGTCACACGCAAGCAAGGCCTTGTCGAGCGGCGTCTCGTAGCTCTTCCCCCACTGCGTGTAGTGCGCCGAAATCGCATAGGCAAGCTCGGGCTCATCGCGCTCCTCAAGCCAACTCACGATGCGCGCCGGATGCTCCTCCGGCCAGGCCTCGTAGTCCGCGTCATGCAGAAGCCCGGCGAGGCCCCACAGGTCCGCCGCCTCATCACCCGGTCCGTATTGGCTGGCCGCCGCGCGTGTCGTAATCTCGACCGCCCGCGCGTGCCGGCGCAGGCTATCGGTCTTCGTCCATTCGAACAGCAGCGCCTCGGCCTCGCTGCGCGTCAGCCGTGTTTCTTGAGTCGTCATGGCCGCGAGGATAGCCCCCAGCCAAGGAATCGCCAAAACGCCTTTCACGCACAGGGCATTCGGCAGTCAGAGTGCCCGTCCCCTTCACCGAAGGAACCACGCACCAAAAGCCATGTACAAGCCCATGTTGATCTTCGCGCCTCTCGTTGTTGCCGCCTTGATTCCGTCCACGCCTCTCGCGCCGCTGCCGGCCGAGACGGCTCCGATCGACTTCTTCCCACAGAGCACGCTCGCATTCGCCGAGCTGCACGGCACCGGCACGTGGCTGAACCGCGCGCGCCTCGACGCGCTTGTCGAAGCGGCCGCCGCGGAAGGTCTGCTGGATACCGAGGCGCAAACGAAGCTACGCGGCGCTCTCGACTTCGCGCGCTTCTTCGCCGGCAGCGACCCCGTCGATCTCGCGGGCAAGCTCACCGCCGGCGGGATCGCCGCGGGGCTGATCAAGAGCCAGGACGACACGGCATGGGGGCTCGTGCTCGAGAGCGCCGACAACCAGACGCTCGATGCGGCGCTCGCCAAGGCGTTCGCATTCTTGGAGGACAAGTTCGATGCGGAAGGTCTCTTGGACGCGCCGCACGGCACCTATCGCGGCGCCGATTATTGGAAGCTTGGCGACGAGCTGGCTGTCGGTCGCAGCGGCGCCACGCTGGCGCTCGCCGCGAACACGGATGCGCTTCGAAGCCTCCTTGACGAAGCCGCAGACGACAAGCCCGGCCTCGCCGGCCGCGCGGACTTCACACAGGACGAATCCGCCGAGCTCGAGCTCTGGTTCAACCGCGCGGGCACAAGCGCGTACGCCGCCGAGCTGGGCGAAGACACCAAGAAGCTCACCGCGCTCGCGAACGCCGCGCACCTACCGCAAGTCCAGTTCCTGTTGGGCCCCGGACTCGCGAACCTGGGCAGCTCGCAGACGATCACGGCCGCACTCGACCTCGACGCGGACGGTCTCGCGCTCTTGATCACAGGCCATGCGCCCGAGTCGCACACCGGGCTCGAGTCCACCGAGCAAGCGCCCGCGCGGCTGCTTGATACGAGCACGAGTCTCGCAAGCGGCGTGGTCTATCGCGACGTGGCGTCGATTGTGAACCGCAGCAACGAGCTGTTCGCGCCCGAGATGCAGCCGAAGTTCTCAAAGGCACTCGGCGACCTTGCGCTTCTATTCGGCGGCATGGAGCTCGACGAAGAGCTCTTGCCTGGCATCGCGCCGTGGATCGAGTTCACCGTGCGCGACATGGACTTCGCGGACGCGCCGCATCCGGCGCTCGAGCTCCCCGGCGCCGCCGTGGTGCTGACGGTCGAGCCGCGTTTGAAAGACACGCTTGTCGCCGGCTTCCAGACCACGATCGGCATCGCCAACGCCGACCGCGCGCAAGCCGGTGACCCGGCGTTCACGATGGGGCTCGGGCTGGAAGGCAAGGTGCTTGTCACCTCGGGCCACATGCCCCGGCCTGCCGAAGGCGAGGCCATCGACAACGACTTCAACCTTGCGCCTTCCGCCGCCTATGTGGACGGCGACGGCGTCGGCTACTTCGTCCTTGGGACCCACGAGGCGGTTGTGCGCGACCTTGTCCGCTCGCTCGGCGCACCGCAGCCGCGGGCAGCCATGTCGAACCAGGTTCACGAGAGCCTGGCCCTCTCGGCCGCGCCGCTGGCCGACCTGATCCGACAAAGCAGCGACTACCTCGCGATGCAGGCCGTGCTCGACGAGGGCAAGACGCTCGAACAGGCAAGCGCCGAAATCGAGGTCCTCGTGCAGCTCGTCGACCTGTTCCAAGGCGGCACGGTGCACGTCGACTACGCCGCAAGTGGTGACGTGCAGCTTGGCCTCGAGCTCGATCTGAAACACGCGCTCTCGCTCAACGGCAAGAGCGCCAGTGACGAGCTCTAAGACCATGCTCAACCTCAACAAGTGGCGCCCCGCCGCGGGCGAGTGGAATGTCGCCGCGGCAACCCACCTCCTCGAGCGCGGCGGCCTCGGACCAGCCCCGGGCGAAGCCGAAGCCGCCGCCGCCGGCAGCGTTGAAGCCGCGGTCGAGTCGCTCTTCTCTCCACAAGGTCATCACACAGCCCTCATCCGCGGAGCGAGCGCGCTTGTGGACGCCGGCCAGACCGACTCGCTGGCGGCCTGGTGGATCGAGCTGATGCGCCAAGGCGGCGATCCCCTTGGCGAGCGCTTGGCGTTGATGTGGCACGACCACTTCGCCACGTCGGATGCAAAGGTGAAAGACACGCGCCTGATGTACGGCCAGAACCAGCTGTTCCGACAGCATGGCGCGGGCGACTTCCGCAAGCTGTTCTTCGCCGTGGCGAAAGAGCCCTGCATGCTGAAGTGGCTCGACGGCGACATGAACCGCGCGGGTCACCCGAACGAGAACTTCGCCCGTGAAGTGATGGAGCTGTTTGGGCTTGGCATCGGCAACTACACCGAGGCCGACATTCAAGAGCTCGCCCGCGCGCTGACGGGCTGGGGCACCAAGGGCCGCAGCTTCCGCTTCCGCGACAAGTACCACGACCAAGGCGAGAAGCAAATCTTCGGGCAGCGCGGGGCCTTCACACCCGACGAGGCGATCGAGCTCGTGCTGGCCCAGCCCGCCGCCGCGCGCCACATCGCACGCCGCCTGCTAGCCGAGTACGTCACGACCGAGCCCACAAGCGTGCTTGTGGAAGCCACCTCTCAAAGGCTCGTCGCCGCCGACTGGCACATCGGCACGGTCGTGCGCGAGCTCCTGTTGTCAGGCGCCTTCTTCGCGCCCGAGACGCGCCGCTCGCGTATCGCCGGGCCCGTCGAGCTGTGCGTGCGCGCCGTTCGCCGTCTCGGCAGCCGTGTCCCTTCGAAGGACATCGCGCTGGCGGCTGCCGACATGGGCCAACGCCTGTTCTTCCCGCCGTCCGTCAAGGGCTGGGATGGTGGCGGTGTGTGGATCAACGCGGGAACCTGGACCGCGCGGCACAACGCGCTCGCGCGGCTCGTCGAAGACCATGAAGACCTCGGGGATACCTTGGGGCATCCACGCGATCAAGGCCACGCTGCCGAGCTCGCCATCGCGGCCTTGCTACCCGGTCTGGCCAATGCCGCGTTCGCCAAGGCCGTCACCAAAGAAGCGCGCGCCGCATCCTCGCCAGGCGAAGCGCTGCGCCTCGCGACCGCGCTCATCCTGACGTCCCCCGAATACCAACTGATCTAGCCGCCATGAAGACCTTCCAAACTACGCGTCGCCGTTTTCTGATCGGCGGAATCCAGGTCGCCGGTTGTGCATCCTTGGCGCCCAGCGTGCTTGCCCGCGCGGCGCACTTCGGACCCGCCGGTGACGACCGCGTGCTTGTCGTGATCCAACTCTCGGGTGGTAACGATGGCCTGAACACCGTCGTGCCCTTCCGCCAGGACGAGTACTACCGCGGCCGCCCCGCGATCTCGCTTGCCAAGAACAGCCTGCACCGGCTCGATGACGATCACGGCCTGCATCCAAGCATGGGCAAGCTCGCCGAGCACTTCGAAGAGGGGCGCCTCGCGGTCCTGCATGGCGTCGGGTATCCCGAGCCGGACCGCTCGCACTTCCGCTCGATGCAGATCTGGCATACGGCCGATCCGAAGACGAGCTACGGCGCGGGCGCTGTGCGGCCGACCAGCGGCTGGCTCGGGCGACTGTCAGGCCAGCTCGCCGGCACAGCTGCGATGCCGGCGCTGTTCATCGGTGGCGGCGACTTGCCTCTGTCGCTCGCGACCGAACAGGGCTTCACGCCCAGCGTGCGCGATGCGCGTGGCTTCCGGCTGGAAGAGCCCGCTGAGGACTTCAGCGTGCACCGCGACCGGCTCCTGAAGGTGGGCGGCAACGCGAGTCCTAACATCGACCTTCTGCGCCGTGCTGCCACGAGCACGTACGACGCGGCGGCGCGCATGCAGGCGCTCGATCGCGATGGGAATGCCAGCGACTACCCCGGCAGCAAGCTAGCGAAGGAGCTCGCGCTGACAGCCCGCTTGATCGCGGGCGGCTTCGGCACGCGCCTCTTTGGACTCGAGCTCGGCAGCTTCGACACGCACGCGCTGCAGGTGACGAACCAGGCCGCCTTGCTCGGCGAGCTGTCGGACGCGCTGTCTGCCTTTGGTCGCGACCTCGAAAAGAAGGGCATCGCCGACCGCGTGGTTACCCTGGTCTTCAGCGAGTTCGGTCGGCGCGCCGCCGAGAACGCCTCGCGCGGCACCGACCACGGCGCCGGCGGCCCGGCCTTCTTGTTCGGCGAGCCCGTCCGCGGCGGCCTCCACGGAACGCCGCCGGATCTCACCAACCTCAACGAAGGCGACATCCCCTACACGACCGACTTCCGCTCGATCTACACAACGCTCGAGAAGGACTGGCTGGGCCTCGAAGCTTCCACCAGCATCAGCCCCGCGCGCGGCCTCTTCACTTAAGAGAGCTCTCGAAAGCTCACGGCCCGGCGACTCTCCTCGAGGAGCGTCGCCGGGCCGTATTGTCGGTTGAGGAGCGACGTACTACAGCTCTTCGACTTCGCGCTCTTCGCGCGCGGTGCGGGCGGATTCAAGGTCGAGGTCCAGGCATAGGCGCTGCGCCGGCTGAAAGCCCGAGTGGTTGAAGAACGCGATCAAATTGATGTCGGTCCAGTCGACCTCGGTGCGCAGGGTGCCGACACCGAGCCCGGTCAAGTTCATGTTCAGCTGATCGAGCAGCGCGCGGCCGATGCCATGACCGGCAAAGTCGGGGTGCACGTCGATCGTGTCAAGCAGCGCCACGGGCTCGGACGTTCCGAACTCGCCGTAGTACACGCGCGCCAGCATGAAACCCACGAACGCGCCGTCGAGCTCGGCGGCTAGCGAGACCTTGACGCCGGTCTCTTGCAAGTTCTGCTGCAGCTTCACCTTGAAGTACTCAGTGCGCCGGCGACCGGAGTTCTTGGCATCGAGGCGGACGACGTCGTCGAAGTCTTCGGGCTTGAGGCCGCGGACGAGGACCTTGTGGCTTTCGAGGGTGTTAGACATAGCTAGCGAATCGTGGGGAACGGGTCGGGGTGGTAACAGGACATGAAGGTTATCAATCCGGCGCTGTGCCCGAAAGTCCCAATCCGGAGTCGCTGCCCTACAGCCCGCGAACCCACTCCGGGCGATAGTTTTTCGGGTCCTCCGAAGCCAGAACTGCGTCGAGCTCGGCCACAAGGCGCGCCTTGTCTTTTGGGAAGTTGCCCGCCAGCGGCAGGTAGTTGCTCGCGTGGTTCGAGCGGAAGATCGTGCGCTCGAGTTCGAGCGCCGCCACGAACGTGCGCAGCTCGAGCGAGAGCTCGGCGGGCGTCAGGTCGTCAAACGCTCCCGCGAGCGCCTGATCGTGCAGCGGCGTCCCCTCGACGGGCGTGACCACCAACGTCGACACGTAACGCGGACCAATCGCGCTGATCACGCGCGCCGACTCAAGCGCGTGCTCACGCGACAAGCGCCGACCGCCGACGCCCAACAGAATCATCGTCGACAACTTGACGCCGGCCGTATGCGCCTTTTGCGCGACGCGAATCATGTTCTTCGCGTCGATGCCCTTCTTGAGGTTCTCGAGCACCTCGTCGTGCCCCGACTCGACGCCCAAGTAATACTGCGTCAAACCCGCCTCGCGAAGGCGTTTCATCTCGTCCACGCTGCGCTTATCGAGCGCCTGCGGACTGGCGTAACACGAGACCCGCCGCAGACCGGGGAACGCGTCGTAACACGCGCGACAGATCGCCTCGAGGTAGTCCGTCTTCGCGATCAGCGCATCGCCGTCGGCCAGGAAGACCTTGTGGACATCACCGAGCGTCCGCTTTGCCCAATCGATCTCGGCAAGCACCTCGTCCAACTTCCGCACGCGGAAGGGCTTATCGCGATACATGCCGCAGAACGTGCAGTCGTTGTAGCTGCAGCCTAGCGTCGCTTGAAGAATCAGGCTTTCGGCCTCGGATGGCGGCCGATAGACGCGGCCTTGGTACTGGATCATGAGTCGAATGAGAGCCCGGCGGCTCGCGGCGATATCGAGGTGGACCCCACAAGGAGAAGCCAAGTGAGGTACGGACCCGCCCATTGTATCGGCTTCAAACCTAACGTGAAGGGAAGGGTCCACCCCCCATGTCGAGACGTTTGGGGTAAACTCCCGGCTCACCAAACATTACTCCTGCCTCCAGCACCCCATCGCCATGCCCACTCCTGAAGAAGTAACAAACGTCCTTCGCGACGTCTTCGATCCCGAGATCCCCGTCAACATCGTCGACCTCGGTCTGATCTACGAGGTTGTCGTCGAAGGCACCGAGTGCAAGATCCAGATGACCCTCACGAGCCAAGCTTGCCCCGAGGCGCGCACGATCCCCGAGGTCATGAAGCGCAAGGTCAACGAGATGGAAGGCATCGACGGCTGCGAAGTCGAGATCGTCTGGGACCCGATGTGGTCCCCGCAGCTGATCAGTGAAGCAGGTCGCGAACTCCTCGGCATCGACGAGTAGCGAGGCAGTCTGATGAGCGACAAAAAGAGCCTCTATATGGCCGGCCTCAAGGCGTTCGGCGAAGGCAAAAACGACGAGGCAGTTGCGTCTTTCCGCGAGGCGCTCGAGGAGGACCCGGTCTGGTCCGACTGCATGCAGGCGTTGTCCATGGCGCTAATGAACTCGGGTGCGCTCGAAGAGGCGCTTGAGGTCGCGAAGCAGAACTGCGAGCTCGCCTCGACAGAACCGCTGGCCTTCACCGGCCTCTCGATGATCTACCAGCGCCTCGACCGCATCGACGATGCCGAGACTGCGCAGAACAAAGCGCGCATGCTGTCCTGGAAACAGGAACTCAAGAGCAACCCCGACGCGCCACCACCGACGGGCATGAACGTGATGCAGTAACCCGGCTCTAAGCCAGGCCTGCATCCAAGCACGCAACATCGCGAGGGGCGCACTTCAAATCGAAGTGCGCCCCTCGCGTTTTTGGCGTTCGCGTTCGACCGAGCTAGGGAAGAATCTCAAGCGCCACCGGGTTGCTGGCGAGAGCGGCGCCCCCCTTCGCAGCCGGGTCCACCACGATAAAGGCGTGGTTCAACACAACGCCGATCAAGGCCGGATCGATCGCCGGTGGCAGCGTGACCGAAGCGGCGGCGAGCCCGTCTGCGCTCAACAAACCAAGGCTTCCGGCAAGCGGTTGCATGTTCGGGGACAGGAGCGTCAGCATGAAGTACGAGTCGAGGTTCAGCGGCACGGACTGCGTCCCGAAAGTCACGCCCGGCCAGATGCCCGACGCGCTCCCGACCAGGTAGTACAACTTGCCGCCTAGGAACGGCGGCGCCGCGAGCGACAGGCTCTGCACGCCACCCGCCATTTCCGAGACGGTCGCCACATCGCCTTCGAGCGCACCACGTCCGCGCACCATGATCCCAACCTGTGCCTTGGTGTAGGAGTTGTAATAGTCCCCAAGCAGCATCACGTCTTGGTTGCGCCCCATCTTGATCTGGTACGACTCGCCAGACAGCGTCCCCGCGTTGATCGAGCCGGACACGCCGATCCCGTAGTTCCCCGTGTTCACGAATGGCACGGCGCCGTCTCCGGCTGTGTCGAGGAAGGCGGTCGTTCCGGACTCGTCGATCGTCGCTGCGGGCAGCGCTCCAAATTGGAACAGCCCATCGCTCTCGAACATCGAGGTCTCGCCGGTGTACTGCGTCGCCTTGGTCGCACCGATGCGCGCCGACCACCAGTCCCCCACGAGGGTCGGCATGGGCTCGGTCAGCGGCGTCTTGACGAATGCGTTCAATTCGAGCCCGGACGCGTCCGCGAACAAGACGAAACCCGCTTCGCCGTCAGCCGAGATCGCTCCCGAAGGCGCCATGCCCTCGACGGCCAGCTGGCCGTTGGGGAGCACGCTGTAGCTGCCCGCATCCGTCCCGCCGCCCTGCGACGATCCCACCCAGTCGAGGTTCATGCTGACGTAGCCGTTGCTGAAGTGCCCCAGCCCGTCGAACTGCAGGCCGCCGCCTCCAGGCCAAACGCCCAGGTGCCCACTCGGGTCAAAGCCAAATCCAAACGTCACCATGTCGAAGGCGCCAAGCAGATCGCTCGTCTTCATGTTCGATGACTCGCGAATGGCGATCACCATGTGGGGCGCGCCCCCCATGGCGAGGCTCGCCACCGCGTACTCGTGGCTCCAACTCATGTGCAGCGGGACCACGTTCACCCCCGGGTTCTGCGGGTCAAGGTCCATCAGTAGAAGCCCATTCGCATCCAGCGTGTAGGTTCCCGCCTCGGTGCTCGCTCCACTCGTGAGCGTCCCATCAGGGCACAGCGACCAGTCCGTGGTCGTGGTCAAGAGCGTCCCGTCCGGGTGAAACGCGACACTTCCAAACTCCGCTCCGGCGACTTCGCCAAAGGCGGGCGTGGAGCAGTCATCTGCCCAGGCCCCACTGATGCGCACGAAGGAATAACTCGAGTCGAGCTTGGGTGTGAATTGAGCCTGGACGGGCAGCGCGAGAACAGCGCTGACGACGCCCAGGGCAAGAAGGGTTCGGAAGAACATCTTGGGCTCCAGGTTGGGGGTCATTGAGAGAGGGAACCTCCTCTGCCCAGCCCTTTGGGCTCCGGTGCAGCAAACTGCAAGATCCTTCGAATCGCTTTTTGCCGGAGGCCGAGTGCCCATTTTTTGGAACGACCGAGCGTTCATGAAGGGTTGCGGCCTGACTCGCCAAACAAGCGCGTGGCCGACATTGCCGTGCGGCAGAAGCCGGCGCGAGTCCCCCAAAAGCGAAGCGGCCGCCCGCGTCCTGAAGACGCGGGCGGCCGCCGCAAGTGAGACGGATTGTCTCGCTACATCACTGGCTCGATGCCGAGCCCGCCGAGGTTCTTGGCTTCGAAGTTCTTGTGGAACATGCCAAGCAGCTTCTGCGCCGTAGCGTCATAGGCGTCCTTGTCGTCCCACGTGTTCTTCGGGTTCAGGATCTCGTCCGGAACGCCGGGGCAGGACTTCGGCATGGCCAAGTTGAAGACGGGGTGCATCTCGGTCTCGACGTTGTCGAGCTGGCCTTCAAGCGCGGCGTTCAGAAGAGCGCGTGTGTACTTCAGGCTCATGCGCTTGCCGGTGCCATAGGCGCCGCCGGACCAACCGGTGTTCAGAAGGATGCAGCGCGCGTGATGCTTCTCCATCTTCTCGGCGAGCAGCTTGGCGTAGACACCCGGCTTCTGCGCCATGAACGGCGCGCCGAAGCACGCACTGAAGGCGGCTTGCGGCTCGGTGATGCCGACCTCGGTGCCCGCGAGCTTCGACGTGAAGCCCTGGGTGAAGTGGTACATGACCTGCTTCTTGTCGAGGATCGAGACGGGCGGCAGTACGCCGAACGCATCGGCGGTCAGCAGCACGATGGTCTCGGGGTGCGGACCCTGCGCGCCCTCTTGGACGTTCGGGTTGCAGTCGAGCGGGTACGAGAAGCGCGTGTTCTCGGTCACCGAGCTATCGAACAGGTCGAGGTCATTCGGGTGGCACTCGGCCATCGTCTTGCCGGGCAGCGCCGGGACGTTCTCGATGATCGTGCCCTTCATGGACAGCGCGGCCGCGATCACCGGCTCGGCTTCCTTGTTCAGGTCGATCAGCTTGGCGTAGCAGCCGTCTTCGTAGTTGATCACGCCGCTCTCGGTCCAGGCGTGCTCGTCGTCGCCGATCAGCTTGCGGTCGGGGTCGGCCGAAAGGGTCGTCTTGCCGGTGCCGGACAGGCCAAACAGGATCGCGCCGTCGCCGCGCTTGCCCACGTTGGCCGAGCAGTGCATCGACATCTCGCCCGCCGCTGGCAGTTGGAAGTTCATCACGGTGAACATGGTCTTCTTGACCACGCCGCAGTAGTCGGAGCGCCCGACGACCAAGCCGATCTTGTTCTTGAAGTCCATGATCACGGCGCGGTCCGAGTTCGAGCCGTGGATCTCAGGATCGCAGCGGAAGCTCGGGACGTTGAGCATCGTCCAGCGCTCGGCCGCCTCGTTCTCAACGCCAGTAATGCCCTTCGGGAACATGTTGTGCGTGAAGAACGCGTGGGACGCGTACTCGCCGACGAAGCGGTAGGGCACGGCGTACTTCGAATCGTGACCACAGTAGACGTCCTTGACGTACAGCGTGGTGCCGCGCTCGTTGAGGTGCGCGACGACGTCCTTCAGCAGGCGCTCGTAGCCCGCGACCGGGTACTTTTGGAAGTCCGGCTTCCACCAGACCGTCTCTTCGAACTCGGGCCAAGCAACGCCGAAGGTGTCTTTCACCGGGCGGCCCGTGCAGGTCGGATCGGTGTAGTAGACAAGCGGGCCGTCTTCGCCGAGGATGGTCGCGTACGCCTTCTGGGCGTCGTCGGGACCGCCTTCTGCGATGCGGCCCTTGTCGTTCGCGAGAGCCTCGCGGAACAGCTCGTCCTTTGTGAGGTCGTACTTGTAATTGACACCCTTCAGGCCGAACAGCTGCTCGAGCTCTAGAGAGAAATCCATCGTGCTGGAGTCCATGACGTTTCCTGGAACTTGGTAGGCGGTGTGTCGCCGATTTGACCGGATGGCACGCCGCGCCTTGTCCAAGCGGACTCGCGGTGGCATCAATCTGGTTCGTGCTAGGGCGGTGAGGGTACCCTGAGAACGTGTTTCGGACAATCCAGTCCGACGCAAAAGGTGCCCAAAACAGCGTCAAAGAGGCCGATTAGGCCCCCTTGCGTCTAGGAAGTCGCAAGCCGGGCGCGATACCAGTCAAACGTCTCGCGAATCCCCTCGGTGAAGCCCACCGAGGGCTCGTAACCGAGGCGCTCGCGGATGCGCTCAAGGCTCGCCAGGCTGTGCCGCACATCGCCTGCGCGGGCCTCCTTGTACGCGGGCCGATCCGTGACTCCGGCGAGCTCGGCCATGGCGTCATACAGTTGGTTCAAGCTCACCCGCTCGCCGACGCCCACGTTCATCACCTCGCCCGGTTCGGTCCCGACGACATCCATCGCGGCCAGGTTGGCCGCCACGACGTTGCCGATGTAGGTGAAGTCGCGCGTCTGCTCGCCATCACCAAAAATCGTGACGGGGCGCCCTTCAATCAGGGCGCGCGCGAAGATCGCAATCACTCCGGTGTACGGGCTATCGTCGGCTTGGCGCGGGCCAAACACGTTGAAGTAGCGCAGGTTCACCGTGTGCATCGAGTGCACCTTGCCCCAGACGGCCAATAGCTGCTCCATCGCCAGCTTGCCCGAGGCGTAGGGCGAGAGCGGGTTCGGCAGCATGCCCTCGTGTTTGGGCAGCTCTTCGGAGTCTCCGTAGGCCGCCGAACTCGCGGCCGAAACCACACGCTGCACACCGGCTTGATGCGCGGCCTCGACCACGTTCAGGCTGCCGGTGACGTTGATCGCGTAGCTCTCCATGGGCTCTTCGATGCTGCGTGGCACCGAGACCTGCGCCGCCTCGTGGAACACGCCCGCGATGCCGTCCATGGCGCCGCGCACGGCCGCGAAGTCGCGGATGTCGCCCTCGACGAACTCGACCGGCGCGCCGCTTCCAGGCTCTCCGACTTCCAAGTGCCCGAGATTGCTTCGCTGCCCCGTGGCTAGGTTGTCGAACACGCGCACACAGTCGCCGCGTTGAATGAGGCCGGTCGCAATGTGCGAGCCGATGAAGCCGGCACCGCCGGTAATGAGATAGCGCTTCATAGGTGGGAGGGTAGCGGGAGGCACGGCTGGACGAGCGTCTCCTTGCGAAACACGGGCGTAATCATTCGTGTTTTGAACACGCTAGCCGGTTCCTGGCCTATCGGCCATCGACCCGCCGCGACTATCGGTGAAGTCGGCCGTTTGCCGCTAGCGCGATGCGCTGAGCCTCACATGACCGCTGCCGTCCGCCTCAATCCGGACGTCGAAGTGCCGCTCATAGACGTCCAGGCCGAAGTCGATCTCGAACGTGCTCGTGAAGTCCAGCGGCAGCGCAAGGCTCTCAAACGCATGCAGCTCGCGGTTCCACACAAGCTCGCCCTCACCCTTAAGCTGCACCTTGAGACCACCTCGCATGTCCCCGGCTTGCACAAAGGGAAGCCCCGTCTCGAACTCGCGCCCATCCGCGTAGACCTGGCCCAGCGCCGCCAATGCCGATTGCGGCGTCATGACCAGCTCGGAGTCGATCTCAAGCAGCATGCGAGTCAACCCGCTCCGCTCATTGCTCTCGAGCAAGGTGACTTTGATCACACCATTCGTCGAGTCAAGAGCGCCACCCTCTGGAACGTCCGCATCGGCGACCGTCGCCCAACCCAGCGGAGCTAGAAGCGTCGCGGGATGCCCAACTGGAAACAGCAGCTCCTCAAGATGCTCGGCAGGCACGTCCCAATGATCGCCAACATCGAGGTCTTCACGCGGCGCAAAGGCCGCGAGGTCCACGCGCGGTTGAAGGCCCAGCAGCCCGGCTTCCTTCAGCTGCGTCCGCTTGGGCAACTCCATGCTCCACTCGCCGAGCTCGTTGTTGGCTTCGTCAACATGCCCGTCACTGGCTTCGTCGGCATGCCCGTCACTGGCTTCGTCGGCATGCCCGTCACTGGGCTCGTCAGCATGCCCGTCATTGGCTTCGTCAGCATGCCCGTCACTGGACTCGTCAGCATGCCCGTCATTGGCTTCGTCAGCATGCCCGTCACTGGACTCGTCAGCATGCCCGTCATTGGACTCGTCAACATGCCCGTCGCTGACGTCTTCATCTGTGCCTTCATCCGAAGTGTCACTGCTGCTAGTGGTATCGGCAGAACGGAACCGACGGAAGGAGACACGCTCGCCCTCCATCCCGCCCCAGACCTCAAGCACCTCCGAGCCGTAGACCCTGGGCGTGACGCTCCCCTCGTCGAGTGAGGCTTGCAAGATCACGTCCTCGTAATCCCGCATGACAAACACCAGCTCGCCATCCTCGAAACGCGGGCTGTCGCGCACTGAGAGCTCCCACTGCACGTGCCCGCTCAGATCCCCACCCATCAGCTTCAGGAGATCAAAGCGCGAATCATCCAGCACGCCCTCGAGCCGCTCCGTCGACCACTCAACCTCAGTCGTAAACACCGGGGCTACTGGGTTTCGTGTGGAGTAGCGGGGATTGGGTAGAGATCAAGACCTCCGAGATGGAACATGATGGCGTCACGGAATCGAGCCCGATTGTGGTAGCCGTTAGCTCGCCGCTTCAGAGC
>Ga0316206_1001238_pt1 | contig 24238 bp, 19 predicted proteins | sample 6monthpyrite_MG_FD_204942 | JGI IMG/M metagenome (GOLD analysis project Ga0316206, IMG submission 204942) | Microbial mat bacterial communities from mineral coupon in-situ incubated in ocean water Damariscotta River, Maine, United States -... | ecosystem: Environmental > Aquatic > Marine >... | reverse complement strand
ACGCGACCAAAAAGATGTCGTATACTGCACAAAAAATAAAGCGGAGTCCCGTATGGTTGGTAACGTATTTTCCAATATTTTTGGATCCTCACCTGTCCACCCCTTGCAACAACACATGGGCAAGGTCATTGCCTGTGTAAGCGAACTTTCACCGTATTTTGACGCCGTATTGGCAAAAGACTGGACGCAAGCCGAACAAACCTACAACAACATCTCATCACTGGAACAACAGGCCGATGTTCTGAAAAAAGAACTGCGCCTGAGTCTGCCTAAAGGAATTATGCTGCCCGTATCGCGCCGCGACCTGCTTGAGGTGCTGACGATGCAGGACAAGATAGCCAATCAGGCCAAGGATGTTGCAGGGCTGATACTTGGACGTAAGATGGAGTTCCCTGAACAGGTTGCAAGTATGCTGAAGAACTATGTGCAACGTTGCATAGATGCATCAGATCAGGCAAAGACAACCATCAATGAACTGGATGAACTCGTCGAAACCGGTTTCCGCGGCAGTGAAATTGATCTGGTTGAAAAAATGATTCGCAAGCTCGATAGCATCGAACATGACACCGATAAAATACAACGTGATATTCGCCAGGTATTGTACAAAATCGAAAAAGAATTACCCCCGGTTGATGCCATGTTTATGTACAAAATTATCGAAGGTATTGGTGAAATTGCTGACATCTCACAACGTGTCGGTAGCCGTTTGCAATTGATGCTTGCGCGCTAGGTAAATGACCAGAACAAAAATCATAATTAAAAATCTATTAATCTAATTTAGCCAAGGTCTCTGATGGAATACGCAACTTTATATATTACCCTCGCGGTTGTTTTTGGTTTGTTCATGGCATGGGGCATCGGTGCTAACGATGTTGCTAACGCAATGGCAACATCGGTTGGTAGCAAAGCCATTACATTGAAACAAGCCATTATCATTGCCACCATATTTGAATTTGCAGGCGCTTACCTCGCAGGCGGCGAAGTTACAAAAACCATTCGCAAAGGCATGCTCAACAGCGACATGCTCGCGAATGACCCGCAACTGGTTATTTACGGCATGCTGGCCTCATTGCTCTCGGCCGGTATCTGGCTATTGATTGCATCGCGCAAGGGATGGCCGGTTTCTACCACACACTCCATTGTTGGTGCGATTGTGGGGTTTGCTGCTGTGGGTATTGGCATTGAAGCTGTGCAATGGGTAAAAGTCGGGTCTATTGTTGCAAGCTGGGTGGTATCACCTGTGTTATCCGGCCTGATTGCATTTTTATTATTCATTAGTGTACAGCGACTGATACTTGAAAAATCAGAGCCGATAAAATATGCACGCCGCTACGTTCCGGTTTATATTTTTCTGGTGGGGTTCATTGTTTCACTGGTCACCTTATTTAAAGGCCTGAAACATGTTGGCCTCGAACTCGACGCAAGCACAAACTATCTCATCGCAATTGCATCAGGCATAATTATTACGATTATCGGTATTATTAAAATCAACTCACTTAAGTTTGACCCTGAAGCAGACCGCGATTTTCATTTTACCAATGTTGAAAAAATATTCGGCGTACTGATGATGATAACTGCCTGTGCGATGGCTTTTGCACATGGCTCCAATGATGTTGCCAATGCCGTTGGGCCAATGGCTGCCGTTGTCAGTATTTCAAACACGGGTGTACTTGCGCAAAAATCTGCGCTGGCTCCATGGATTCTGGCTGTGGGTGGCCTCGGTATTGTTGTGGGTTTAATGATGTATGGTAAACGTGTTATCGCAACAGTCGGCACAGGCATTACTGACCTGACACCCAGTCGTGGTTTTGCGGCTACGCTTGCAGCAGCCACCACGGTTGTAATTGCTTCTGGTACCGGTTTACCCATTTCCACTACACATACTTTAGTTGGTGCTGTTCTGGGTGTTGGTATCGCACGCGGCATGGGTGCGGTTAATATGCGTGTGGTCAAGACCATTTTCATGTCCTGGATAATTACACTACCTGTCGGCGCTGTACTTGCCATTATCTTTTTCTATCTGTTAAAAGCTGTTTTCTGAATTCATGAGTAGCGCACAAACCATTGATCGCTATGCGGTAATGGGCAACCCCATTGCACATAGTAAATCACCCGTCATTCATCAACTGTTCGCAGAACAAACACAGCAACAACTCAGCTACGAGGCTATTCTGGTTGATGCAGATCACTTCAATCAGGCGGTTACTGATTTTGCTGCCAGCGGTGGTAGAGGCCTCAACATTACCGTCCCGTTTAAACAGGATGCCTGGCAACTTGCGACCCTTCGCAGTGAACGTGCAGAACGCGCAGGTGCAGTTAACACCCTCTCATGGATTAATGCGCAATGGCAGGGTGACAATACGGATGGTGTCGGACTTCTACGTGACCTGACTCAAAATAACAATATTGATATCAAAGACAAACGCCTGTTGGTACTTGGGGCTGGTGGCGCTGTTCGTGGTGTACTTGCACCGCTACTGGCTGAACAACCGGAATCTATTATTATCGCTAATCGCACAGTCACTAAAGCGGAAACACTGACCGAACTGTTTTCAGATTCGGGTAATGTGCAGGCATCTTCATATGAAGATTTATCCGGTTCATTTGATCTGGTTATTAATGGCACGGCCGCAAGCCTGCAAGGTGGCTTACCACCCGTTCCGGAACATTGTATTGCACTGGCAACTGATTGTTATGACATGATGTACGCCGCCGAGCCTACACCGTTTATGTCATGGGCCACCCAACTGGGTGCAAATAAGTGCATGGATGGACTGGGTATGCTGGTTGAACAGGCAGCAGAATCCTTTTTTATCTGGCGTCAGGTTCGACCAGACACGCAGCCGGTTATTAACGCTGTGCGCGACATAATATTGTCTGTGTAGTTGTAAGCGGATACTTCAATACTGGATGCCGGCTTGCGCCGGCATGGCAGTACATTACAATTTATGGTCAGTGAACCTTCTGCTTACCCAATCCAGAAGAAAAATGCTGGAGTGAATGCATTCGCGTACTGTCGAAGGCCAGAATCCAACCGCTTACTTTTTACGAATATCCTGCAACGCTTCATTCATCTTGAAAAAGATGATCAGCAGCTCACAAAATATTCGTGAGAATACCAGCCCACCGAACAACATCAATACACCCATCATAAATCCCGGGCCATAATCACTAAACATTGTTTTCAGTCCCTGAATGATACTTGCAATCAGCATCAGCCAATAGATTACTGTGATCACTTTCGGGGTTAGCATATTATCCAGAAATATAAGATCTTTCATAACGACTCCTTTTTGTTGCAGATTTACTTACTGATAACGATAAAAAGCACCGGATTCAACAGGAACCACGGGGAAAGAATTTAAGTGCGACGATCGCCTCTGCGACGGTTAACACCATCCCAGTCTGTTGGATAAACTTTGGGATCACGCCTTTCACGATGATCATTTCGATGCACAAAAGGACGCGCTTTCAGGCTGCAGCCATTAAACTTCGTACCATCCAGGCGAGAAATAATATCCTCACAGGTATTTTCAGAACTGATTACTGCGTGACCAAAACAATAACTGCTACCTGCGCGATTGCGGCGACGAATAATTCTGAAGCGGGCATTATAAACATTACCCATCAGTTTTCTGAGTTGCAAAACACTGGTGCTTTTTGGTAAATTTCCGACAAAAATATCCATGATCTTCCAGAAATAAAATGTTGGTTAATCTTTAGCAAGCTCTGATCAGTTTATGTATATTCATTTGTTGACAGGAATATCCAGAATTAATCAATGCTTTATTTAGTTTATTATTATTAAAGCCATGAGCATCCATCACTAATACGACCTTATGACTGCATATTAACATGCTTTTTTAAACAGGTTAAGAGATGGAGAAAATCAATTCGCGCATATATATGCCAATACCCGCCATAGTCAGGTAAACTTATCCTGTTGATTATATTAAGGAAGGCTATTAATGCGCGCCTGTGCACTCTATACTGCCGACAACCATTTAACAGCACTGGTAGATAAAAAGGCTGCCCGGTACGGGCTAAATGTTCTCTCTCAGGCTGACATCTCAGCACATTCCTATGATTTTATTCTGGAGTATCTCACCGCACCAGAGCAACCTGGTTATTTCACACAACTTTGCAGTACAAACCCTGATATATCCGGTGCCATCTCAATTGATTTTACCGCGGGCAAGCACGCACACCGTCGACAATTTGGTGGCGGAAGGCAACAACCACTCGCCCGTGCAGCAGGATTAAAGCCCGGCATCAACCCGCATATTCTGGATTTAACTGCAGGGCTCGGACGTGATGCATTCGTACTTGCAAGCCTTGGTTGCGAACTGAGCCTGGTTGAACGTAACCCGATCGTATATGAACTGCTTGAGAATGCACTGGAGCGTGCTCAGTATCATGAAGCCACTGCTAATATCGTAAAACGGATATGCCTGATTTTTGATAATGCTGCAAACTATCTGTTATCACTGGATGGCAATAGCTATCCTGATACGATTTATATTGATCCGATGTATCCTCAGCGCTCAAAGTCTGCGCAGGTCAAAAAAGAAATGCAGTTTTTTCACCAAATAGTGGGGCAGGACGATGATGCCAGCAAACTGCTTGATGCCGCCTTGAAAAGCCCGGTTAAGCGCATTGTCGTCAAACGCCCGAAATCGGCTAACACGCTGGGTGACTTTAAAGCCGTGAGCCATATCAGCAGTAAAAATACACGCTATGATATTTATACGGGCAAAGGCTAAACCCGCAATATACCCGTTACTGCATTTTGATGATAAAATCGCCCTTCTTTCCACAACCAGCAGATAACCGTCATGGAAAACCGCCTAACCGATCTGGAAATTCGCATTACCCATCAGGAAGAATCCATTGATGAGCTGACCCGTACGTTGCTCGCGCAAGAAAAGTTGATTGGCAAATTAAGCGCTGATCTTGAGCGTGTACAGAATCAGTTAACCCAGGTTTCAAATATTGCGAACCCTTCGGAAGAGACACCACCACCGCATTATTGAGAGCGGGCTTGCCGATATATACACCCCCACCCTAACCCTCCCCCCTCAAGGGGGAGGGGACTTAATCAAGGCAAGATCAGGTTCACCATCTTTTTTCAAAAGAGATAACTGTACTTATCTATCTTTATAACAGTATCTTTGTAATTCCCTCCCCCTCAAGGGGGAAGGGACTTAATCAAGGCAAGATCAGGTTCACCATCTTTTTTCAAAAGAGATAACTGTACTTATCTATCTTTATAACAGTATCTTTGTAATTCCCTCCCCCTTCAAGGGAGAGGAAACTTAATCAAGGCAAGATCAGGTTCACCATCTTTTTTCAAAAGAGATAACTGTACTTATCTATCTTTATAACAGTATCTTTGTAATTCCCTCCCCCTTCAAGGGAGAGGGAACTTAATCAAGGCAAGATCAGGTTCACCATCTTTTTTCAAAAGAGATAACTGTACTTATCTATCTTTATAACAGTATCTTTGTAATTCCCTCCCCCTCAAGGGGGAAGGGACTTAATCAAGGCAAGATCAGGTTCACCATCTTTTTTCAAAAGAGATAACTGTACTTATCTATCTTTATAACAGTATCTTTGTAATTCCCTCCCCCTTGAGGGGGGAGGGTTAGGGTGGGGGTGAAAAACTGCCTACTGGAAAGAAATCAACTCTTGTCACGTGCATTATAATAAGCACGCTCTGAAATATTATGCCAGTTAACTGCCTGTTCGCGATATTTGTTATAAGACGCAAATACCTTGCGACCAAGATCACTCTTGTTGGCTACTTCATGTACAACCTCATCTGAAAGCTGCTTGAGTCTGGACAGGACATCATCCGGCAAACGCCGCACATCAACCTTGTGTTCATTCACCAATGTATTCAGTGCAGCATTGTTATTGGTAGTGTACTCGTCAACCATATTGGAATTGGCTATGCGACAGGCAGACATCACGATCGATTGTAAATCGGCAGGCAATTTTTCAAGCTCCTGCTTGTTGATGATCGCCTCCAGTGTGGTGCCCGGCTCATGCCATCCAGGGTAGTAATAATATTTAGCTACCTTGTAAAAACCGAATGCGAGGTCATTATATGGGCCAACCCATTCGGTCGCATCGAGGACGCCGGTTTGCAATGCCGTAAATAACTCACCGCCGGGCAGATTAACCGGTGTGCCTCCCGCACGACCCAGAACTTCGCCACCCAGGCCAGGGATACGCATTTTCAAGCCTTTGAGGTCATTAATGCTGTTAATTTCTTTATTAAACCAACCTGCCATCTGCACCGTGGTGTTACCCGCAGGAGCCGGAATCAGGTTGAAAGGTGCATAGGCTTCCTGCCAGAGTTCCAGCCCGCCGCCATGATACATCCAGCCATTGATTTCCTGTGCGTTCATACCAAACGGAACGGTAGAGAAAAACTGGAATGCATCATTTTTACCTTTCCAGTAATATGCCGCGCCATGGCCGATTTGGGCCGTACCATTGGATACCGCATCGAACACTTCAAAGGCCGGTACCAGCTCTTTGGCACCATAAACCTTGACCTCGATACGACCACCACTCATTTCTCCGATCAGGCGTGCCAGCGTATTCGCACCCGTACCCAGTCCCGGAAAGTCTTTCGGCCAGGTAGTGACCATATTCCATTTATATTCGGTTTTAAACTTGCCTTTAGTAGCACTGTTTTCCTGTTTTTTACTACAGGCAGTGAGTAGCCCGCCACTGGCGACGGCACCGACGCCCAGGGTTTTTACAAAGTCACGACGTTTCATGTTGTTTACCTTTGTTTATTTGTTGTATTTATACTTCAGACACTAAATATAGTATCTGGTGTTTGACAGAACCGCAATTGGCAGAATTATTGCAAGGCTCTTATCCAATGACAAAATTTTGTCGCCTTGCTGCACGGATTTACCGTTATCATGACAAGACTGTTTTTAGTTTACTATTGCCGATGAAACACGCGCTAAATCAAACAAAAAAATCACTTACCAGATTGATTGGGTTGACATTTTTACTGACCCCGGTGGTTAGCCTCTGGGGTGCCGTTTTTTTTGGACTGATCAACTGGAATGACATTAATCATGTACTTCTGACAGGGCTGACCCCTGCCTGGCTCACGGCGATGCTGGGGGCTACGGTGCTTTATTTCTGGCACTTTTTTGACCCTTTACTGTACGCACTTGAACAGGAAAAAGACTCTCGTCACCTCGCGACACTGCTGCATCGCCGGGTTCAGCGATTTAATCTGTCTTACTGGGGACTGTTTATATTTTATTCATTCTCCATGCCTGCTATTTTTCTTTACAGTTTGCAACTATCTGACACATATAACATCGATTGGTCCGAGACGTTTATCTGGAACTTTGTCGCGCTGCAATTCACGTTATCTATTTTAATTGGCATGCCTGCTTACCTGATCGCAACCGAAAAACTGAGTCACCTGAGCTGCTTTACAGGTTTAATAAGACCGCAAAACAGCGTTCATTCCCGCCTGTTATTACTGGCCGGTTTCCTGCCAATTATGGCTTATGTATTGTTGCTGCAATACCATTGGCTGCAAACCGGGCACATGAAACCGTCAACCCTGCTTATTTGGGGTACCCTGACTGCCATTACCATTTTTATTACCACACAAGTCTCGCGCAGCCTGCGCCGTTCACTGCAGCCGGTTGAACAAGCCCTGCAAAGCAGCGGTGCAGTTTCACATCAGTCACTCGCAAACCTGAAAGCCAATTCAATTGATGAAGTCGGTTTTCTGACCCAGACACTGGGCAAGGTATTCCAGCGACTGACTGATCAGGAAACCCATATCCATGCGATTATTGATAATGCGGCCGAAGGCATTATCGTAACCGATGAGCAGGGCATGATAGATACGTTTAACGTTGCTGCACAGAATCTGTTTGGTTATGAGTCACAGGAGGTACGCGGCAAACCGATGTCCTGGCTATTGCATGACATGCTGGACAACGATGGCTCACCCCTGCATTTGTCCGGGCGCTACAAGGTCATGGCCATTCGCCGTGATGGCAGTGAGCTGTCCGTATCAGTTTGTATCAGTGGTGTGATTCTTAGTGGTAAACCGGTATTCATTTATCTGGTCACGGATGTTTCAGAAATGGAAGCCGCACTGGAAAAGATCCAGATTGCTGAAGCACTCTACCGCGACCTGGTTGAAACGGCTCATGATCTGGTCTGGAGTATGGATGCCCATGGCTGCTGGAGCTACCTGAATACGGCTGCAGTCAATCTGTATGGCTATCATGCAGAAGAAATGATTGGCAGGCCTCTGGATGATTTTCGCCATCCGGCCTACGCTGAACAGGAACAGCAGGCATTTGAAACTATCAGAAAACATCATGATCTGTACCAGTTTGAAACGGTACACCTTGACCGACATGGCAAGGAAATTCACCTGAGCTTTAATGCACGGGCGCAAGTCGATGATTTTGGCCAACTGGTACGCATTACTGGCACTGCGCGAGATATAACCGCCACCCATGAATATCAGCGCCAACTCAGTTATCAGGCTGAGCATGATGCCCTGACCGGTTTGTATAATCGTCGTTTCTTTCAGCAAGAGCTGGATCGTGTTATTGCACGTGTTGCGCGCAGTGCTGAAACCTGCGGCCTGTTGTACGTAGATCTTGACCAGTTCAAGTATATTAACGATACACTCGGACATGCCGCAGGTGATCGCCTGCTGGTAGAGCTCACACAACTACTGTCCAGCAATACGCGAGAAGGTGACCTGCTCGCACGTTTTGGTGGTGATGAATTTACTGTATTGCTATATGACATTGAGGTGCAAAACCTGCAAATCGTCGCTGAAAATTTTCGTAAACTGTTCGACAATTATCATTTTCATGATGAAGGTAATGGCTTTAACATTTCCATCAGCATTGGCGCCACCCTGCTCGATAATAATACCCGCTCATCAGAAGAAGCAATGTCGCATGCTGATATTGCCTGCAACCTTGCCAAAACACATGGCCGAAATTGCGTCATGGTTTATCAGGCAGACAAGCAGGATGAAAAAGGCATGGCTGAAGACATGGGATGGGCGGCACGCGTTCGCGACATGATTGATAACGACCGTTTTATTCTCGCATACCAGCCTATTATGGCTACCCACAGCAAAACAGTTCAGGACTATGAACTACTCCTGCGTATGCCAACCGACGATGGTCAGATTATTTTACCGGGTGGTTTTATGCCCGCAGCAGAACGATTTGGTTTGATACACAGCCTCGATCAATGGATGGTTAAACAATCTATTAGCCGTCTCTCGCAAATGCATGCACAGGGCATTTATGCACACTTCTGCATTAACCTGTCAGACCGGGCGATTGAGGACAGAACCCTGATTGATCTGATTCACTCATGTCTTGATGAAACGGGAATGCAGGCCCGCTTCATTACGTTTGAAATTTCCGAAACTGCGATTATTACCAACCTGAACAGCGCAAATGATTTCTTTGGCCAGCTTAAATCACTTGGTTGTTTCTGTACACTGGATGACTTTGGCTCCGGTTTCAGTTCATTGTCCTATCTTAAGGATCTACCCGTCGACAAGATCAAGATCGATGGCTCGGTTATCACCAACATTGCAAGCAACCCGGTAGATAGAGCGCTGGTACAATCAATCAACCATATTGCACACGTGATGGGTAAACAGACTATTGCCGAATGTGTTGAAGATGATGCCACGCTGGATATTCTACGTGAGCTCGGAGTTGATTTTGTGCAGGGTCATTTACTCGGACGACCGATTCAGGAACTGGATCATGATCAGGCCAGTCAGTGTGTTCAGCAGATGATGCGGGTTTAGGAAAACGATTTTTTTAACACATAGACATGAAGTGTCAAAGGACACTGAAAAAATACCATACCCCCTATCCAGCTACCCAATATCAAAAAATAAATCAGCCCCAAACTGGTGCGGTCAACTCTGGAATGCACCAAAATATTAATCCTTCGCAAACAAAATAACTGTCCAATAACCACTTACTCATTGTTTTATCTCGGTTTTATTTTTTATGGCATTCATGGCATTTTTATTGCAAACTGTCATACAGGTGAGCGTTCAATGACCCACAAAGTCATGGATACCTGAATAGATAACTAGGGTTCCGGTCTGTTTTACAGATGTCTGGTCCGAGAGTTGTCGACCTGTCTGCAGTCATGTAGTTCCAGGTTACACGGAGGGATAAAAGCCCGGGAGGTATGCAATGTATTTTATGACATTGAACCTCCTGCTGTTATTTTCTCGTGTATAAACCGGAGGACGCATGAAGTCATTATTCAAAAAACTATTTATATTCATCATCTTACCCATGAGCCTTCTGGCTGCCCAGCCTGCAATGGCGAAGGATAAATTCAAGGTTGCCTGGACGATTTATGTTGGCTGGATGCCCTGGGACTACGGCAATCAGGCTGGCATCGTTAAAAAATGGGCTGATAAATACGGTATCGAAATTAAGCTGGTACAGGTCAACGATTATGTTGAATCCATCAACCAGTACACTGCGGGTTCTTTTGATGCCTGCGTGATGACCAACATGGACGCATTAACTATCCCCGCTGCCAGTGGCGTTGACAGTACTGCATTGATCGTTGGCGACTTCTCTAACGGTAATGATGCGGTCATTCTGAAAGGCAAGAAAAACCTCAAAGACATCAAGGGTCAGAAAGTAAACCTGGTTGAACTCAGTGTTTCTCACTACCTGCTTTCACGCGGCCTGGAAACGGTTGGCCTGAAAGAAAAAGACCTGAAAGTTGTCAATACTTCAGATGCCGATATGGTCGCTGTATATGGCACGAAATCGGTTACAGCTGTCACTACCTGGAACCCGCTGGTAAGCGAAATTTTAAAAATGCCAAACAGCTATAAGGTATTTGATTCCAGTCAGATTCCGGGTGAAATCATTGACCTGATGGTAGTAAACACCAAAACTCTGAAAGCTAACCCGAAACTTGGCAAGGCTTTAACAGGTGCCTGGTATGAAATCATGGCGACTATGCAAGGCAACAGCAAAAAAGCGATTGCTGCGCGCACCATGATGGGTAAGGCATCGGGTACTGATCTTAAAGGCTTTGATTCACAACTCGCATCAACCAAAATGTTTTACAAAGCAGCTGACGCAGTGAAGTTTACCAACAGCAAAACGCTGAAAGACACCATGGGCAAGGTTGCAGGTTTTTCTTTCGATCACGGTTTGTTAGGTGACAATGCACCCAATGCAGGTTTCATTGGTGTTGAAACCCCAGCCGGCATATTTGGTAGCAAGAAAAATATCAAACTACGATTCAACCCCAGCTTCATGCAAATGGCTGCTGACGGCAAACTATAAGCGAGTGTTAACGGGCTGACTTTTGTCAGCCCGTTTTTTTATTAATATGAAACGTTTAATGAATCAATATCCGGGCACCCAGTTAAAAGTTATACTGGGCATGCTACCGTTTGTGCTGATCCTGATTATTTATATGATGGCATCCAATGCGCGTCTTGCAGAAAACCCGAATGACAAGTTATTACCCTCATTTAATAAAATGGGTGATGCAATAGATAAACTTGCACTGCAACCCAGTAAACGCTCTGGTGAATATCTGTTCTGGGAAGACACTGCCTCCAGTCTGACAAGATTAGGTCTGGGTGTCGGCATCAGTGCACTGATCGGACTGGCCTTTGGTATTTTCAATGGGGTTATCCCATATGCACGCGCCAACCTCGCTCCGATTATCACCTTTATTTCTCTCATACCTCCGCTGGCCGTACTACCTATTCTGTTTATTGTTTTTGGCCTCGGCGAATTATCCAAGGTGGTGCTGATTGCATTTGGCATCACCCCGTTTTTAATGCGCGACCTGCAAGGCAAAGTGCTTGAGTTACCGGATGAGCAACTTATAAAGGCACAAACCCTGGGTGCATCGACCTGGCTGGTTATATTACGTATCGTTCTGCCACAAATTTTACCGCGCCTGCTTGAATCACTACGACTCTCTCTGGGTGCAGCCTGGTTGTTTTTAATAGCGGCAGAAGCGATTGCCTCTACTGACGGCCTCGGCTACAGAATCTTTCTGGTGCGTCGCTATCTGGCTATGGACATTATTCTACCTTATGTACTCTGGATTACCTTTCTGGCTTTTTCAACGGACTATCTGTTGAAAATAATTTCAGAACGTTTTTTCCCATGGTTTCATTCAGCGAAGTAACTATTATGGCTATGATTGAAGCAAAAAACCTATGGAAAGAATACGGCGAAAACATCGTTCTGGAGCAAGTGAATGTCAATGTTGAAGAGGGCGAATTCATTACCATCGTCGGTACTTCCGGTTGTGGAAAATCTACTTTTTTACGTTTACTGCTCGGTGTAGAAAAAGCAACGCGAGGTGAACTGACACTGGATGGGAAAATATTTCCGGATGAGCCTGACCAGCAACGCGGCATTGTATTTCAACGTTACTCTGTGTTCCCGCACTTAACCGTTTTAAAAAATACGATTCTCGCGCTTGAATTTCAACAGTCACGTTTTCTGGGTAAACTGTTTGGACAACAACGTGACGATGCTGAACAACAGGCTAAATCCATTCTTGATTCAGTCGGACTCAGTCACGCATTACATCAGTACCCACACCAGCTATCAGGTGGCATGCAACAACGTCTTGCAATTGCACAGGCACTGATTCGCAAGCCGCGCATACTGTTACTTGATGAGCCTTTTGGGGCGCTAGACCCGGGTATTCGCACAGACATGCATGACCTGATTCTAAAATTATGGAAAGACACCGGCATAACTATATTTATGATAACCCATGACCTGAAAGAAGGTTTTTACCTTGGCACACGGCTGTGGGTTTTTGACAAGATACGGCTCGATCCGCATAACCCGAACCGGTTTGGTGCCTGCATTACGTATGATATTGATGTTGGCAAAACGGACAGTTCGCTTTATCAGGACATTGATCATTCACTCGATACCAGCCGCAAGGTACTGGTGCAGTAATCAAGTGCGTACGTTAAAGGATATATTATGAAAAACAAACCTGTATATGAAGACACTATTCCAGGTGGCGCTCATTGGTCATTACTCATACGTCGTGGTACCTGCCTGCGCCTGACTGATGTCGATGGTGGCACCAATGTCGGCATGTTATTTTTTAACCCCGGCGATCATCTTGAACGTTATAACGCACCTGATACACTTAAATGTCAGCATACCTTCCGATTGACGCAGGGCCATTGCCTGTATTCTGACATGGGGCGTATTTTTTGTTCGATTATTGAAGATAGCGTTGGCTGGCATGACACCGCGGGTGGTAACAGCAATAAGCAAATGGTAAAAGCTAAATGGGGTGAACATAACTACCAGCAGTATAAAAATGACTGGTACCTGAATGGACACGACAGCTTTCTGATAGAGATGGCCAAATACGGCATGAACCAGCGCGATATGGCAGCCAACCTGAATCTGTTCAGTAAAGTTGCAGCTGATGATGACGGAAATCTCGATTTTATTGAAAATAACAGCAACGCCGGTGACTCGGTTATGCTGCGTTTCGAAATGGATACGCTGGTTATATTTCATACCTGCCCTCATCCCATGAACCCGGCTATGGAATATCCAAAGCGACCGGTTAACTATCAACTCTTTGAAGCTGACCCCATAGCCGATGACGACCTGTGCAAAAACTCACATCCCGAAAATCAACGTGGTTTTAAAAATACCGAGCTGTATAACCTGGGTTGTAAATGCTGATGATCACACAAAGCCCATTAAAATCCGAAAACGCCAGCTATCGCAAGACAGTCCTTGCGGGTGATTATTTTATACACGTTATTAAACAAGGGCAGACATTCCGCATTCTTGATCTTGAAGGTAATCAGGCTGCTGATACATTATTTTATAGCGCCAATGATCCTTCTGAACGTTACAGCGCAATGGATACGATTCGTGAACAGGGTAATATCTATCTGACCACGGGTACAAAATTATTATCCAACCATTGCAATGTAATGCTTGAAATTACCGCCGACACCTGCGGACGTCATGACACTCTGGGCGGAGCATGTGCCACAGAAAGTAACACGGTACGTTATGCGCTGGAAAAGAAATGCATGCATGCATGCCGTGACAGCTGGATGCTCGCGGTTGCCGAGCACGAAGAATTTGGCATTGGTAAACGTGACATAACTCATAATATTAACTTCTTCATGAATGTACCTGTCACTGCAAACGGCGAACTTACTTTTGAAGATGGTATTTCAGATGCAGGCAAATATGTAGAAATGAAAGCTATGATGGATGTGATTGCACTGGTTTCTAATTGTCCGCAATTGAATAACCCGTGCAACGCGTACAATCCGACACCGATTGAGATTTTAGTCTGGGATTAGATCTATTTTCACAACAGGACGGCCTGTTGTGCAGTAATAACTCGGGACGACCCGAACAAAACAAACACTGAATTGTTATGTTCAAAAAAATACTGATTGCTAACCGTGGCGCTATTGCGACCCGTATTATTCGCACACTGCGCAACATGAATATCACAGCGGTTGCGATTTATTCCAATGCTGACCGTGATTCACTGCATGTATCCCAGGCTGATGAGAGTTATTGCCTTGGGGATGGTAATGTTGCTGAAACCTACCTTAACCTGGAAAAACTTAGTGCTATTATCAAGCAATCCGGCTGTGAAGCTGTTCACCCCGGCTATGGTTTTTTAAGTGAAAATCCGGAGTTTGTACAACTCTGTAATCACCACGATGTGATTTTTCTTGGGCCTACAACTTACCAAATGGCTGCGTTTGGACTGAAACATTCAGCACGTGCGCTGGCCGAAAAAAGTCATGTTCCTTTATTGCCCGGCACAGATTTGCTTGATAGTGTTGAACAGGCTGTTGAGAAAGCTGCCTTAATAGGTTACCCGGTCATGCTAAAAAGTACCGCTGGCGGTGGAGGCATTGGTATGCAGTTATGCTGGACTGCCGATGAACTTGCAAGCACCTATGCCAGCGTAAAACGCATCAGTGAAGCCAGTTTTTCCAATAACGGTATCTTTCTGGAAAAATTCGTCGAGTATGCACGCCACATTGAAGTTCAGATTTTTGGTGATGGCCTCGGCAATGTCATTGCGCTGGGTGAGCGCGATTGCAGCACCCAGCGCAGGAACCAGAAAGTTATCGAGGAAACACCCGCGCCAAATATACCTGATAGTGTTCGTGTACAAATGCAGGATGTCGCCAAACGTCTTTGCGCCTCGGTCAATTATCGCAGCGCAGGTACGGTTGAATATGTCTATGATCAGGGCAACAACGAATTTTATTTTCTTGAAGTTAATACCCGCTTACAGGTAGAACATGGCGTAACCGAACAAATCTATGACGTTGACCTGATTGAATGGATGGTGCTGCTTGGCGCTGATGAATTACCCGACACCGCTACATTAGAAAAAAATCTGTCCGTTAACGGTCACAGTATTCAGGTACGCCTGTATGCGGAAGACCCGAACAAGAACTTTCAGCCAAGTACGGGCTTACTATGTGACGTTAATTTTCCTGAAGCTGATGGAAAACAACTGCGTATTGATCACTGGATTGAAGCGGGGCTGGAAATATCACCTTACTATGATCCGATGCTCGCAAAAATAATTATTCACAGCACAACACGTGATGATGCCATGCTCGCACTGGACAAGGCACTTCAATCGACACATATATATGGTGTTGAAACCAACCAGAGTTATATTTTACAAATACTGCAAACAGAAATCTTTAAACAGGGGAAAATATATACACGCTACCTGAACGAGCTACCCAGCCTGCCGCAAAGTATTGATGTTTTACGTGCAGGTACACAGACCATGATACAGGATTACCCGGGTCGTCGTGGCTACTGGCATGTGGGCATACCTCCGTCAGGGCCTTTTGACAACTGGTCATTCAGATTGGGTAACCGCCTGTTAGGCAATGACGAAAATTGTGCGGGTCTTGAAATCACCATGGACGGCCCGACGCTTAAATTTAATTGCGATAGCTGCATTGTACTCACGGGTGCTACGCTGTCTGCAAAGCTCGATAATGAACCTGTTTCATTCTGGCAGACGATTGACGTCAATGCTGGTCAAATTCTTGAACTTGGAAAACTGCAGGATGCGGGGACACGCAGCTACCTTCTGGTCAGCGACGGCATTCAGTGCCCGGATTACCTTGGTTCAAAAGCAACCTTTACGCTCGGTCGTTTTGGTGGGCATGCGGGACGTGTACTGCGGCCCGGTGATGTACTACACCTGACAACAAACCCATGCAAACAGCCCGGCATGGCACTGCATCCTGATTTGTTACCTGCGATCAGTCACGAATGGGATTTACATGTTATTTATGGCCCGCATGGTGCACCTGATTTTTTCACGCCCGATGATATTGAAACATTCTTCGCTGCACACTGGGAGGTTCACTATAATTCCAGCCGCACCGGCATACGCCTGGTAGGTCCAAAGCCTGAATGGGCACGCACTGATGGTGGCGAAGCGGGCATGCACCCTTCCAACATTCATGACAATGCATATGCTGTTGGAACCGTTGATTTTACCGGCGACATGCCAGTAATACTCGGACCTGACGGCCCAAGTCTGGGTGGTTTTGTTTGCCCTGCTACCGTCATTCAGGCAGACCTTTGGAAACTGGGTCAACTCAAGGCCGGAGATCGCATACGTTTTTTACCTGTCACTATTAATACGGCTGTGCAACTTGAACGCGACCAGCAACTGTCACTTCAAGACCTGAGTTATCGGCCAGCGGATATCAAAACAGTTAAACCTGATAGCTGCATAATCAAATCACTTGCAGCTGACAAGGACGGTTGTGATGTTATTTACCGTGCGAGTGGTGATCATTATTTACTGATTGAATACGGACCTTTAATGCTTGATATTAACCTGCGCTTTCGGGTGCATGCATTAATGCAGTGGTTACAGCAACAGGCCATAGACGGCATTTATGAACTCACACCGGGCATACGCTCACTACAGGTTCATTATGATAGCCAGAAAATCAGTCAGGAGTCATTGCTGGATAATCTCGAACAAGGCGAGGCCAACCTGCGTGATATCGAAAATCTTGAAGTGGATTCACGTATTGTACACCTGCCCATCAGCTGGGACGACAGCGCCTGCCAGCAGGCCATTGAAAAATACATGCAATCGGTTCGTAAAGATGCGCCGTGGTGCCCAGGTAATATAGAGTTTATTCGACGCATTAACGGGCTTGACTCTATTGACGATGTAAAAAAAATCGTCTTTGATGCGAGTTATGTTGTTATGGGACTCGGTGATGTTTATCTCGGCGCGCCCGTTGCAACCCCGCTCGACCCTCGTCATCGGCTGGTTACAACCAAATACAACCCGGCACGTACATGGACGGCAGAAAACTCGGTCGGTATTGGCGGCTCCTATCTCTGCGTTTATGGCATGGAAGGGCCTGGTGGCTATCAGTTTATTGGCCGTACCTTGCAAATGTGGAATGCATGGCGTCAAACCAGTGAATTTACAAAGCCCTGGCTATTACGTTTTTTTGACCAGATTCGTTTTTACGAGGTTAGTGCTGAAGAATTAAAACAGATTCGCGAGGATTTCCCGAAAGGGAGGTACCCACTCAACATTGAAAAGACGCGTTTCAATCTTAAGCAATACAACCGGTATCTGCATGAGAATCAGACGGACATTGATGTATTCACTAAAAAACGTCAGCGCGCTTTTGATGAAGAACTGCAACGCTGGATCGAAAGCGGTCAAATTAATTTTGCAACCGAACAACAAGTCAGTAACGACCCTGCGCTGGAAGAAGTACTTGGTCATAATGCAATCGCTGTCGAAAGTCATGTGGCCGGTAATATCTGGAAAATTCTGGTTAAACCCGGCGATGTTGTCAGTGAGGGGCAAGCCTTGTTGATACTCGAATCCATGAAAATGGAAATAGAGCTGTGTGCTGCTGAAGCCGGTACGATTAAATCAATCTTGAAAGCTGAGGGCAGTCAGGTGGCTGCCGGACAACGCCTACTGATTATGGAGCTGGCATGAACATAAAAAATCTTACCATCAGGCAATTACACCAACATTACCATAATAGTGATTTTACGCCACAACAACTCTGTCATACACTGTTGCAACAGGCGCGTGAGCTTGAAGACTATAACACCTGGATTTATTTACTCAACGAGGATGAACTGCAAGCCTATCTCGATCGTTTGCAAGGTTTACCCATAGATAAACTGCCACTCTATGGCATCCCTTTTGCTGTCAAGGACAACATCGATCTTGCAGGTATCCCTACTACAGCTGCCTGCGAGGAATTCAGCTACATCGCCGAGCAATCAGCATTTGTTGTTGATCAACTGATTGCAGCAGGTGCAATACCACTCGGCAAAACCAATCTCGATCAGTTCGCAACCGGCCTCGTGGGCACGCGATCACCCTACGGTGAAACCCGCAATGCTTTTAATCGTGACTATATTTCCGGTGGATCGAGTTCCGGCTCAGCCGTTTCCGTCGCACAAGGTCTGGTGAGTTTTTCACTCGGCACAGACACCGCGGGCTCCGGCCGTGTACCGGCCGCCTTTAATAATATTCTTGGTATGAAACCCAGTCGCGGTCTGCTTAGCACCCATGGTGTAGTACCGGCATGTCGCACACTGGACTGTGTCGCAATCTTTGCCAGTACAACGGAAGACCTGCAACAACTCTTTAGTGTCTGTGCTCATTTTGACCCGGAGGATGCCTATGCAAGACAGAATCCCGCCATCAATGCAGGCAGCTCGATTTTAACCACGCCTGCATCATTCAGGTTTGCAATACCTAAAGCATCGCAGCTGGAATTTTTTGGCAATGAAGCATACCGACATGCGTTTGAAGATGCGGTTCATCAATTGGAAACACTCGGGGGTGTTAAACAGGAAATAGACTATAGCCCTTTCATGGATGCAGCTCGCCTGTTGTATGAAGGACCCTGGGTGACCGAGCGTTACCTGGCTTGCCAACCCTTAATCGATGAACAACCCGAAGCCTTACTCGATGTTACTTACGGTATTATCAGCCAGGGTAAAGATAAACTGGCCAGCGATCTGTTCAGCGCACAATATAAACTGCAAGCCTGCAAACAAGTCACAGACCACAGTCTGAATGACATTGATTTTATGCTGACTCCGACAGCGGGTACACACTACACGATTGATGAAGTCATACATGAACCGGTGCAATTAAATTCCAATCTCGGCTACTACACCAACTACATGAACCTGCTGGATTACGCCTCTATCGCAGTACCGGCCGGTTTAACAGAGACCGGCATGCCCTTTGGTGTAACGCTGGTTTCTTATGCCTTCACTGACATGCAATTATTATCCTTTGCACAAGCCTTGCATCATTCACAGGATCACACGCTGGGCGCAACAGACTGGCAGCTTCCTGACCTCAACAAAACCACTGCCACCGACGATCATTACGCACAAATTGTTGTTTGTGGCGCCCACATGCAAGACTTACCGCTCAATCATCAGTTAACAGATCGTGGCGCAACCCTGCTGGAACAATGCCAGTCATCCGCTAACTATAAACTCGTTGCACTACCCGGCGGGCCGCCACAAAGACCTGGCATGCTACGGGTAAATGAAAATGGCAACGCAATCGATGTTGAGGTATGGAAAATACCAGTCGATCAACTCGGCAGTTTTCTCAAAGATATTCCACAACCGTTAGGGCTTGGAAAGGTTGAGTTATATGATGGCCGTTGGGAAATTGGCTTTATTTGTGAGTCCTATATTGAAAATGATGCCAAAGACATTAGTACACTAGGCGGATGGCGAGCTTATTTACAAAGCCTTTAATATTAAACTAAAGCCCGTGACGCCATGATTAAACCTATCCGTAAAAGTCAGGAAATTGCGTGCAGCATCACTCTAATTAAACTGGAACAATACAAAAAAACAAATCATGTCTTTAACTGATTGCGTTGTCAGGATAATTTAATCCTGACGACCTTCATTACTTCCATCTCAATACCTGCCACCATTTCCACTGTCGGATAATAAGTCATGTTGACGCGCGCACCTTTAAGGTTTTTATAAGGCTGCTGACGTTTGAACTTGAAGGGGGCAATACAATTTTCAATCATCACGGTATTAACATACCAGTCATCTTTTTCACGCTGTACATGTGAAGTCACTTTCAAGCCATCTGACTGAACCAGCTGTTGATGTTTTGTTAATAATTTTTTGACGTCTGATGGCATGATATGAATTTCCTGATACTCAAGACATTACCTGTAAATTAGCATAGGACAACACGAGCCACTTACTGCCTTCAAAATCAAAATTTACCTGCACCCTTGCACTGCTACCACTGCCTTCATAACTCAGTATCACCCCTTCACCAAACTTGGGGTGTGCCACACGCTGACCTAGCTGAAGGTTTTCCGGTGTTTCGTCAAGTGAGCTGGATTGACTGCTATACGATTTCTTTGCTGTTGGCCTGACTTCTTCAATGACATCTGATGGTATCTCACGCACAAAACGCGATGGTGTTGGAAACATATCAGATCCATAAATCCGGCGTTGCTCTGCATAACTGATGGTTAGTTGTTGTTCTGCGCGCGTCATACCAACATAGCAAAGGCGGCGTTCTTCTTCCAGCCGCCCCGGTTCTTCTATTGATCGTTGATGAGGAAACAACCCCTCTTCCATACCACATAAAAATACCAGTGGAAACTCCAGACCTTTGGCAGAATGCAACGTCATTAATTGCACGCAATCCTCCCATGCATCGGCCTGGCCTTCGCCTGCCTCAAGCGCCGCATGTGACAGAAATGCTGATAGTGGTGTCATTTCCTCATCGTCTTCCGAGCGTTCATAATTACGTGCCGCACTCACCAGTTCTTCCAGATTCTCAATGCGCGCCTCGCCTTTTTCACCTTTCTCTTTCTTGCGATAATGTTCAATCAGGCCACTGTGCTCAACAACAACACCTACCTGTTCATGTAACGGCAGGTTCTGGCACTCGTCAATGAATGACTGAATAATTTCCTGAAATTTTGTCAGTGCTGTAATCGCACGTGCAGCAAGTGTTTTTTCGGCAACCACAATTGAAATGGCATCCCACATGGATACCGAGCGTACCCGGGCAATATCTCTCAGCAAGGCAATGCTGCGATCACCAATGCCACGTGTAGGCGTATTAATAATGCGTTCCAGTGCTGCATCGTCCTGTTTGTTTTCCATCAAGCGCAGGTATGCCAGTGCATCCTTGATTTCTGCACGTTCGAAGAAACGCTGCCCACCGTAAACACGGTACGGGATGCCTTGCATCATCAGGTTTTCTTCAAACACGCGAGACTGTGCATTTGAACGATATAAAATAGCGGTTTCACGGCGTGCATTACCCTGCTCGACCCAGTCCTGAATACGGTCAATCACATAACGCGCTTCATCAGTTTCATTGAATGCTGCATATAAACGAATGGGCTCACCACCGTCATCGGCTGTCCATAATTCCTTGCCCAGTCGTGAGGTGTTGTGGCTGATCAGTGCATTTGCACCTTTTAGAATGTTGCCTGTCGAGCGGTAATTTTGCTCCAGCTTAACTGTTTTTGTACCTGGAAAATCACGTGAAAACTGATGGATATTTTCTATGCGTGCCCCACGCCAGCCATAGATAGACTGGTCATCATCACCGACAATAAATATCTTGCCCTTGTTTCCTGCCAACAAACGAATCCAGGCATACTGAATGGTGTTGGTGTCCTGAAACTCATCCACCAGAATATGACCAAACCGTGCCTGATAATGCTGCAATACATCCGGACGATCACGTAATAATTCATGTGCGCGTAACAGTAATTCAGCAAAATCCAGCAACCCTGAGCGCTGACAGATCTCTTCATATGCCTGATAAAGCTCGATCATTGTTTTCTGAAACGGGTCGTTATCATGTTCAAGATGCTGCGGGCGCAGACCTTCATCTTTTTTGGCATTGATAAACCATTGCACCTGACGCGGTGGCCAGCGCTGCTCATCAATGTCCAGTGATTTAAGCATACGCTTGATCATGCGGTGCTGGTCTTCAGAATCCAGAATCTGAAAACCCTGGGGCAAACCTGCATCCTGCCAGTGTGAACGTAACAGGCGGTGAGCTAATCCATGAAAGGTACCCACCCACATACCGCCCACCGGCATGGATAGCATATTTTCAATACGCCCCCGCATTTCACTGGCTGCTTTATTGGTAAAGGTTACAGCAAGCACGCCATGGGGTGATACGCCTTCTACAGCAACCAGCCAGGCAATACGATGTACCAGCACGCGTGTTTTACCACTGCCCGCGCCCGCCAGCACCAGCAAAGACCGGTCAGCCGAAGCGACTGCATCACGCTGCGCTTCATTTAAAGTATCTAGAATATTTGAAACATCCATGCGAGTATTGTAACAGACATGACAACTATTTTTGTTTTCTTAAACTCTCTTTTTATAAATCCACAGGTCTGTTAATGTTCACTATTAACCAACGATGACAAAAATCAATAAAAAACTAACTGTCATTACCAGTGAAGCCTTCTGGATACAAGGTGCCGGCTGCTGGACAAGACTACAATCGATCATCAGCCACCTGAAATTATATATTTCACTCAATGTTATCTATCTTGACGTACTATCGAGTGATGACTTTTCGCGACAACAACTTGGCGATGACCTGATAGTCACATCACTGCCAGCACGACAGTACGAATCACAAAACGATGTTCTTGCTCAACTCAATGATATTACCAGTCAATCACCAGCAGATATTTACCTGATTGATAAAGCAGAAAATTCATATACTATCGACGCACTCCCAGATGACAGTATAAAAATACTATTAGCTGACGACCTGGTTCACAAGCGTAACAACAGCATGAAGCAATTTGGTATCACAGATCGTTTTATATTATCTGCCCGTCAGGAAAGAGCACTGTTTAACCGTTACAATGCTGTCATCTGTATACAAAAGAATGAACATGCTATCGCAGAACAATGGGCGGGGAACTATACAAGCCTGCTCATATCCCACCCGGTATCTACAAACCCTCAACCTCTATCAGACAAAATAACGCGGATAGGCATTACAGGTAGTTCATGGCACGCCAACATTAATGGGCTGGAGTATTTTATAAACACTGTCTGGCCTGAATTTTGCGACGATCTTACACTTCACATCTATGGCTACCTCGCAGATGCCTTTAAACATACCAAACAGACAGGCATCCACCTGCACGGCTTCCAAAAGAATATTGCCGATTGCTACAACAACATCGATATTGCCATCAATCCCGTTTTTTATGGCGCAGGGCTAAAAATTAAATCAATAGAAACAATGGCTCACGGCATCCCTCTTATTACAACCAGCGAAGGCGCCAGTGGTATGCTCGAATTATCCGGAGATGCTTTATTAGTTGCCGATAACGATAAGCAATTTATCCAGCAAATCAAAACGTTAATCAACGACCCTACATTAAAACAGCAACTGTCATCCATCGCGTTAGCCTATGTCAATAAACACCTGAATAAAGAACAGTGTTATAAGCCATTAATAGATTACTTGCAGTGCTGTTAGTTCAGACAATCCAGCGGACTGGTTACACTTAATCCTGGCTTATTGAGTACGTGCGTGTAAATCATGGTTGTTGATACATCCGAGTGACCCAGTAACTCCTGAACTGTACGGATATCATAACCTGATTCAAGCAAATGCGTTGCAAACGAGTGGCGCAATGAATGACAATTTACCTTTTTATCAATACCTGCAAGATTTGCGGCCATTTTCACCCGCCTTTGCAAGCCTCGTTCATGAATATGGTGGCGGCGAAACTTATTGCTACGAGGGTCTTTTGATATTTTTGTCGCCGGGAAAACATATTGCCAGATTACCTCACGCGGTGCGTTCGGGTATTTACGACTTAAAGCATCGGGTAAATACACCTCACCCAGCCCTTCATCACAATCCTGCTGGTGTAATGCTTTTATTTTGTTTATTTGTGCCTGCAGTTCAACCATCAACTTCTCAGGTAAAGGAACTACCCTATCTTTATTGCCTTTTGCATTTCGAATCAGGATTTGCTGATAACCAAAGTCAACATCAAGCACACGCAAGCGAACACACTCCATGACCCGCATGCCACAACCATACAATA
>Ga0316206_1001236_pt1 | contig 24254 bp, 25 predicted proteins | sample 6monthpyrite_MG_FD_204942 | JGI IMG/M metagenome (GOLD analysis project Ga0316206, IMG submission 204942) | Microbial mat bacterial communities from mineral coupon in-situ incubated in ocean water Damariscotta River, Maine, United States -... | ecosystem: Environmental > Aquatic > Marine >... | reverse complement strand
GGCGATGGCTTTATTTGCTGTTAGCAGTTTCATTGTTTTTACACACAGCCAGGTTAGCGTTTAGCAGGCAAGGATCAAATCCACGTTCATCAGTTTTCTTGTTTGCGGTTTTCTCAGCAGGAGGTTGTTTTTTTGTTTGTTTTTTTATTGTTGATTCGCCACCACAAGCTGTGAGAGAAAAAACGAATAATAAAAGGATGATGTTTTTGGTCATAGATACAACCTCTTGTTAGTATATTCTGTATTCCTTATCCAGAAGCAACACAGGTTTGTCTTTTATTGAATGAGCTTATTGTCTTCTAATAATTATGATACTGTATCCTATGTTACAGATTATCATAGTCTTTCTTCTAAAGTCATTTAAATTATTATGCTTTACTAGGTAAGGTGGTCACTATAAAAATAAGGATAATGTAATGAGCATGGATTATTTCGTTAAAGCTTTATTGTTATCCAGCACTCTGCTGTTTTCTCAGGCAAACTATGCAGCACCAACACTGCATAAATTCATGGCTTATGAAATGGGTTATGGCACGTATCGTTTTGAAGAAAAATTAGATCATAAAATTGTTTTTCCTGTAGCCAACATTACCGCCGGTTTAGCGTATCAGCGTTTTAGTTATGTCCTCAGTCTGTCTGGCTCTTTGTCTGATGCAGATGTTTCGGAAGAAGAGCAGATTGGTAAAGGCGCTCGCCGTGATATTGATCTGACGGTAGGCTATCAGTTCAATAAAATGTGGAGTGCGTTTGTTGGTTATAAAGATGGCGTAAGTAAAATCAGTCTTGCAACCAGAATTCAGGGTGAGCTTTTCGGTAATGGTGACGAGCGCTATGAACAGAGGGGACTCTTTGCTGGTGTTAATGTAAACTGGGCCTATAAAAATGCAGGTAAAATTTCACTCTCTGTTGCTTACGCGAAATTCGATGCATCAAATCATTTTCTGCAAGATGAACTTTATGATCCGAATGCACCAGATGAATTCGAGTTTGATGATGTGAGCGGAGTTGCCAGCGGAACGGTGACAGGTTTCTCTTATACTTTAGGTTATACCTTGCCTATTAAAGGAAGCCTGTTGTTTAGAACAAGATTAAGACTCAATTCTTACCAGCAGGATTTTAGTGGTAGCCAGGAGGTAGTCGGAAATCCTAATTATGCTTACGAATTTAATAATGTCAGCGAAAGTTCAACAATGCTGCTGGTAGGTGTAACTAAGATATTTTAAAAGCCAATAATATCCGGAATCTCTTCATTCGACGGTGGCATAAAATAAAATTTTTCTATTAATGATGAATGTTCCCACGGTGTCTGGCGATTGTCAGTGTCGTAGAGCACATCTTTTCTTACTTCTTTAAACAGCGCTTCTGCTGTTTCTGCTTTACCAATATGGCGTAATAATGCCGATGTATATGCACCGTTTTTTCCATCTCCATCTGACGCTGTATTACCTGGCTCGGTTGCGTAAGCGATCAGCGTGCCGGTTGGTGCTTTCACCGGTGCCAGTCCAGTATTAACTGACAGCAATTTATTATCGGTAATATTAAGGCCTCTGCTTTTGCTGCCGGCTACTGGTTTAAAAGGATTGTTGCGACAGGCATCGAGAATGAGAATGTTTTGGTGACTTGATGAACGTTTAATAGCATAGAGTACATCGTTAATTGATAACGACTGTGATTTCATTTTTTTATAACTGCTGATCTGAGCATTAACGGGGATCAGGTAGTTTATGTTTTCAGCCTGAATAGCGTGGCCAGCATAATAAAACAGGCTGATCGCGTTCTGTTCTTTTATTGACTGATAAAATTCTCTAACGCTTTGGCGTAATTGTTCCGGACTCTGGTTCAGTGCTAGTTTTACTTTGTAGCGCAATTTTTTCAGCGTTGCAGCCATGTCTCTTGCATCATTAGCCGGGTTTTTTAGCGGTGCGAACTGGTAATCTGAATTGCCGATAATCAGTGCATAGCGGGGTAAAACTTCTTCATAGCTATAACCGGTGGGTGAAAACAGTAAAACCCAAAAGGTGATAGCGAGCTGAATTTTATATTTTTTAGTCGATGTCATTTTGCACTCCATTGTTCAATGCGATGACCTTACATGCTTTTTATTGTTGAAGAATAACATACCCGTTAAATACGTGTGCTTCAGGGTGCGACACTATGTCACATTCTTTAAATGCTCTACTTTAGATATGCTGCTAGGCATTAAAAAATTAAGGGGTGTCTCGATGTTTGCTGTTGGTTATAAAAAACTATTAAACCTGATATTGCTTGCTTTCTCGCTGATCCTGCTGCAAGGCTGTAATCATGACGAAGAAGATGAGGAAACGCCTGATCCATCAATATCATTAACCGATAGTTATAGTGTTCGATATGTTTCAGATCTCTCTTCAATTAGTGAAGGTAAAAGCACGTTTACTCTCGAAATAACCGATCGGGTTTCTGGCAATACAGTCTCAGGCTTAAATGTTGCTGTTATGCCAATGATGGCGATGGTAGCAGGGCATATGCACGACGCACCGGTAACAGCTGTTACCGACAATGGTGATGGTACTTATGAAGCAACTGTTTACTACCTGATGCCATCAAGCATGATGGATGGCACCAAAATGGGTGACTGGACATTAAAGGTGATGATAGGTGGCATGGGTGGCGAAGAAGCGACATTTGCACCTGATGTGAATATGGCAATGGGTGATAGTGTTAAAGCCACGTTGCTAGGACAGAGCGATATGATTATGGGCATGATGGCTGCTGAATATCGTCGCTACTTTGCCTTCAAAAATAGCCTGATGGGTACAACCGGTGATCATAGTTTCAGTTTTTTCCTTGCTGCACGTGAAAGCATGATGAGTCATGTTGCGGTGTATGAGAATGTAACGCTGAACGTAGGTGATATGACGTATGAATACCTGGTGTCACCAATCGTAGTTGAAGTGTCTACCGATGGCACGAACTGGACAGCGGCGATGAGTTCCGGTGATGGTAACTACATGGTCTCGGGATTAACGGGTTTAACCGATAGTGTTGAAGGCCATATTTATGTACGCCTGACCATTCAGGGTGAACAAAAAACTACTAATGGTTCTGCACCAGCAGGTGACGGCAGCAATGACTATGGAACATTCATTGTGACACCTGGCATGAGCATGATGATGTAAACCCGTATGCAAAAAAATTCTGTTTTTATCAATGCGGCTGTATTGCTGGTCGCATTGTTCTATTCGCAAACTGGTTTTAGTGCATCTTGTTGTGGTGGTGGTTCAGCTTCGTCACTGCTGTTGCCGAAGGCAGGGCAGATGATGTTTGATCTGTCTGTCGATACCGAGCAATACGACGGTTTCTGGAACAGTGCGGGTCAACATGTTTCTGATCCGGAAGGTTCAGACCTTTCGCAACTACGCATTAATGCCGGCATTGGTTATCGACTGTCCCCAAACTGGCAGGTCAGTTTGGTTGTTCCCTATGTCTGGAATGATAACCAGTATGCTGGTTTTGAAACGCAGACCAATGGAGTTGGTGATAGCGTGGCCAGTATCTGGTATGAAGCTTTTGATGTGATTACCTGTGTCTACAAAGTTAATTCAATTGCCGATTTAAAACCGTCGATTTACTACGGCTTATCGTTAACCGTACCAACCGGTGTTTCACCTTACGGCGATGTTGCTAACAGTTTCGATATTACTGGTCGCGGTTTTTACCGACTCGATGCCAGTTTAATGATGGAAAAAACAGTCTTCCCATGGAATGCATCCTTGCAGTTGAGTCACGGTGTGTATGTTGAACGTCCGGTCAATCGTGAATACGGCAACTATGTTGAACCCTATGATAAAAATCTCGGTGATCGACAGCTGTTTACCCTATCGTTTGGTTATACCGATCAGACTGAAAAACTGGGGACCTTAACTTATACACTGGCCTATGCGGATCTCTCTGAAAAAGCCGGTGAGATTGATGGTGTTATTGATCCTACCGGTGGACTGGAAAAACAGTCATTGTCGTTTACCATTGCTTTTTCTAATTTTGACAAAGACAAGATTTATAAGCTGAGTTATAACAAGGCAACCGATGGTAAAAACTTTCCCGCAACAGATGTATTAACCGTTGGTGCTAGTTATGTATTTTATTAAAGTAGCTCTGCTGGCAAGTTTGCTTGCACTGGTTGCCTGCGATCAGATTGAAGATGATTTAAACCCGTCTTCAGAAGATTTGAGACCGGATGTGGTGGCAGGGTCCGATGGCACAGCTGTTGGTCAACTGGCACTGGACTTTACCTTGGAAGATACGCTGGGTAATGATCTTATTTTGTCGGACGAATACCCGTTGAATACCGCAACGGTTTTATATTTTACGATGTGGTGTCCGGTTTGTGACAGCCACATGAGTTATATGCGCCAGTACATGGTGGCGCAATATCCAGATGTTGAGTTTTTATTTATTGATTATGTAACAGGTACTGTTAGTGGTTCCCGGCAAACACAAATCAGTAACGGTTATACCGACTTTACCGTACTGGTTGATACGACGAATGCAATACAGAATATTTATAACGCGACAATGGGTACTGTTGTAGTCATCGATAGCAGTGGCATTATAACAATGAACGAAGATTTTAAAGATGCGGTTAAATTATCGAACGTACTGTCAATAATGTAAGTTGTAGTTCTATTTTTATGAATAAATTTGTCAGTCTTTTTTACTCTTTATAAGATATATATTTTATTCTTTAGTTAGTTTTGATTAAATAACTGAATAACAATAATTAAAGAGTGATTTACCATGGATGTAATAAAAAAAATAATATTTGTAACTTTTATCACAATGTTTGGGGTGGGTTGTGAGCCAGCTGACGAAGAGACTTCTGGTGATGACACATTACCAGCGCTAGTGGATAGTATTGATTTGGGTACCTTCAAGCTGGCTGAAACAATTTCAGGTAGTATCCAGATTATAGATAATGAATTATCTGGTATTTCTGCAAGCTGTAATATAGTTAGTAGTACCAGCGTTGTTGAGTCTACTGTTTTATTAACTTACACAGGTCAGAATGGTCAATCTGCTCAATTAAGTATTCCATCTAATAATGGATATAGTCTTGCACCTGATACTTATTCAATTGACTGCACTATAAGTGACAGTACTAACAATGAAGTGGATGTTATAAGTGCTTTAACCTTTGAAGTTATAAACGTGCATGTGGACTGTAGGTATTATGGCCCTACTGAAGGGTGTGTTGATAGTATTCCTTATTCCTGTCCAAATTCATCTTATTGCTCGTCAAGTCCTACGTGCGAGAACATTTCCTGTTTTTAAGTAGCTTTTGTGGGTGGGTTGTCTACTGAGTTTGGTCAACCCACTGACGAGCCTGTTCAATCGTTTTAAATATTTTGCAGTCGAATTTCATCTGCTTCATCATTCTTTGATAGGCATCGGCCAGATCGAACAGATCTTTTTTGGTTACTACAATGGCGATTTTAAGCACGACTTTACCGTATGCGGCAATTTCATCTGTGGCTGCAAATGTATTCGTATCCGGGATAGTAATTGAGTGGTCGGTTACTTTAGTGAAATCATTAATCACGTAATCAATGATTTCAAAATTAGGGTGGGCCTGAAGTTCAAAGTTTGATGCCAGAATTTCCTCTCCGGTTACAAAATGGTAGAACTCACGGTAGACACCGTGCTGTTCCCAGATAACGTTATGAGACATGTAATCAACTTATTGCTTAAGAAATTAAGAGGGGGATTTTAAATCATATCTCCCAGTAAATAAAATCGTTCAATTCGATATTCAATTAAACATTGATAATTACTCTAATGATAGCGAGGTTACTACCTCTAGCATCGCTAAGCTTGCCGATGATAAGGTTCTGTTTCGATGATAAATCGCGCCAAGTTCACGTGACATTTGTACGTCTTTAATTTCAAATTCAATTAACTCGCCGTGGATCATGCTCTTCGGTAAGACTCCCCAACCTAAACCAATTGAAACCATCATTTTTATGGTTTCCAGATAGTTTGTTTCAAGTGCGATCGGTGGTAATTGTTTTAGTGATAATTGTTGTTCAATCATTGAGCGGGTAAACGTTTCGTGTGATGGAAGAATCGCTGGTTTATCAATCAGGTCTTCAGCGCTTATTTTACTTTTGTTGGCAAGCGCATGTGTTTTTCCCACCACAACTACTAACGGGTCGTGCCAGATCAGTTTTGTTATTAGATTTTTCGATGGTCTGCTGGGCAGTGTGACAATACCGAGTTCCAGTTCGCCTTTTTCTATCATTTCGCAGGCTTGTTCAGAATCCATGAAATGCAGATCAAGTTCTACATTTTCGTGGGCACTACTGAATGCTCGCAAGACGGGGGGTAGCCGATGCAAGCCGATATGATGACTGGTGGCTAGTTTCAATTCGCCTCCCAGTTCACCGCCGAGTCCTTGAATGGTTTGATGACTGCGTTTGATTTCCTCAATAATATGGCGAGCGCTGGGTAGCAGTATTTCACCGGCTTCGGTGAGTACGATGGTTTTGCCAATGCGATCAAATAGCGTCGTACTATAATCTTGTTCCAGAGCGGCAATTCGTTTACTGACCGCAGGCTGGGTGAGATTTAGGCTTTCAGCTGCTTTCGAGAAAGATTGCTGCTCGAATACGGCAATAAAGGCCTGCAAGTTTTGAATGTCCATGAAAGATACTCATTTCTTATGTTATTCCTGTTGGGAATAGTTTATATGAAAAATATGAATTTGAGTAATTTCTTTGTCGGGCGTATTATTCAAGGCCTGAAGTTTGGAGAGAAAAATGACAGCTAGAACGCTCTATGACAAGTTATGGGATGCCCATGTCGTACGTACTGAAGAAGATGGTACCGCACTTATCTATATAGACAGGCATTTAATTCATGAAGTGACATCGCCACAGGCTTTTGAAGGTCTGCGTTTGGCGAATCGTAGTCCATGGAGAACTGACTCATTACTAGCTGTGCCTGATCATAATGTACCCACCACATCGCGAGATGAAGGTATAACTGATCCGGTAGCAAAATTACAGGTTGAGACACTCGAGCATAACTGCAAAGAATTTAAAATTACTGAATTTGATATGGATGATATTCGTCAAGGTATCGTTCACGTCATTGGTCCAGAGCAAGGTGCGACATTACCGGGTATGACCGTGGTTTGCGGTGACTCGCATACCTCTACGCACGGTGCATTTGGTGCACTGGCTCATGGTATCGGTACCTCGGAAGTTGAGCATGTCATGGCGACTCAGTGTCTGATCCAGAAAAAAATGAAAAACATGCTGATCTCAGTTGATGGGCAGATTCAAGCTGGCGTTACAGCAAAAGATATCGTGCTGGCCATTATTGGTGAAATCGGCACAGCGGGTGGCACCGGTTATGCGATTGAGTTTGGTGGTGATGCAATCGCCGCTTTATCAATGGAAGGTCGCATGACAGTTTGTAATATGGCGATTGAAGGCGGGGCTCGTGCAGGAATGGTTGCGGTTGATCAGACGACTATCGATTATGTTAAAGGTCGCCCGTATGCACCAGTTGGTGAAACATGGGACAAAGCAGTTGAAAACTGGAATGATTTAAAATCGGATGAGGGGGCTCATTTTGATAGTGTGATTCGTCTTGATGCGGCCATTATCAAACCACAGGTCACCTGGGGTACATCTCCAGAAATGGAAGTGGCAGTCGATGCCAATGTACCAAACCCTGATGATGAAAAAGATGAAGTAAAAGCCAATGGCATGCGTAAAGCATTAGCCTATATGGATTTAAAAGCAGGTATGCCGATTACAGATATCGATGTAGATAAAGTGTTTATTGGTTCTTGCACTAATTCACGTATTGAAGACATGCGTGCTGCCGCAGAAGTAGCGAAAGGTCGCAAAGTTGCATCTAATATTAAGCTGGCAATGGTTGTGCCTGGTTCTGGTCTGGTTAAACAACAGGCCGAAGAAGAAGGTCTTGATCAAATCTTTAAAGACGCTGGTTTTGAATGGCGTGAACCGGGCTGTTCGATGTGTTTAGCAATGAATGCGGACAGACTTGAATCGGGTGAGCGCTGCGCCTCGACATCGAATCGAAATTTTGAAGGTCGACAAGGACAGGGTGGGCGCACTCATCTTGTCAGTCCTGCAATGGCAGCTGCAGCTGCTATCGCTGGTCATTTTGTTAATGTTAATGAGTTATAAGGAATCATGATTATGTTTAAAAAAATAATGATTATTATGTTTACATTTTCTCTAATGGGTCTGCTGTCAGGTTGTGAAGCTACACTGAAAGGCATGGGCGAAGACATTGAAAAAATGGGCAAAAGCATTCAGGACACTGTCGGCTCAGATAAAGATAAAGAGCCTGAAAAAGACGCTGATCCAAAGAAATAGACTGGAAAATAGGTTAGAAACAAATGCAAAAATTTACTGAAGTCACCGGCGTAGTGGCGCCTATGGATCGACCCAACGTCGATACTGATGCCATCATCCCGAAGCAGTATTTAAAGTCGATCAAACGCAGTGGCTTTGGCCCGAATGCGTTTGATGACTGGCGCTATCTTGAGCCGGGTGAGCCGGGCATGGATCACAGTAAGCGAAAAATAAATCCTGATTTTGTGCTGAATCAAAAGCCTTATGATCAGGCTTCAGTTTTACTTGCTCGTGAAAATTTTGGTTGCGGTTCATCGCGTGAACACGCGGTCTGGGCGCTGGATGATTTTGGTTTTCGTGCGGTGATTGCACCGAGTTTTGCAGATATCTTTTTTAACAACAGTTTTAAAAGTGGCATGTTACCGATTGTGCTGGATGCTGATGTAGTTGATCAGTTGTTTAAGGATGTTGAAGCAGACAAAGATTATCAATTGACGATTAATCTTGAAGCACAAAAAATCACAAAGCCTAACGGTGATGTGATTGATTTTGATGTCGATGAGTTTCGTAAATATTGTTTGTTAAATGGACTTGATGATATCGGCTTAACATTGAAACATGCGGATGATATTCGTTCATATGAAGAGAAACGAAAACAGCAAGCACCCTGGTTACTCTGAATTAATATTGTTAAGCAAATTGAAAATTTAATGAAACTGAAATTATCCGGTTTCTAAAAAAAGGTTTTAAAAAATGACACATAAAATTGCAATCTTACCGGGTGACGGTATTGGTCCTGAAATTGTTGCTGAAGCGGTTAAGGTTATTGAATTTCTGCAAGAAAATGCAGGTTTTAATGCTGAACTGACAGAAGCGCCTATTGGTGGTGCTGGTTATGATGCCGGTGGCAAGCCATTACCGGACGATACGCTGGCATTAGTTAAGGGATCGGATGCAATTTTATTGGGCGCTGTTGGTGGTCCGCAATATGAAGCACTGCCTCGCGAAATGCGCCCTGAACGTGGTTTATTAGGTCTTCGTTCTGAGCTGGAATTATTTTCAAATTTACGCCCGGCAATTTTGTATCCTCAACTGGCAGAAGCGTCATCTTTAAAGGCGGAAATTGTTGCTGGTCTGGATATCATGATCGTGCGCGAATTAACCGGTGGTATTTATTTTGGTCAGCCACGTGAAATCACTGAAAAAGACGGCGAACGTTATGCGTATAACACCGCTGGCTATAAAGAAAGTGAAATTGAACGCATTGGTCGTTCTGCTTTTGATATTGCGATGAAACGAGACAAGCGTGTTTGTTCTGTTGATAAAGCCAATGTACTGGAAGTCTCTGAACTATGGCGCGAAGTGATGGAGAATGTTGCAAAAGATTATCCTGAAGTTGAACTGAGTCATATGTATGTAGATAACGCGGCTATGCAACTGGTTAAATGGCCAAAGCAGTTTGATGTAATGGTCACCAGTAATTTATTTGGTGATGTGTTATCGGATTGTGCAGCCATGCTTACCGGTTCAATCGGTATGTTGCCGTCAGCGTCATTAGATGCAAATGGTAAAGGTATGTACGAACCAATTCATGGCTCTGCACCTGATATTGCCGGAATGGGTGTGGCTAATCCGTTAGCAACCATTTTATCAGTGGCAATGATGTTGCGTTACTCGCTTGATGAGGAAGCACTAGCAGAGAAAATTGAAACAGCTGTTGGTAAAGTACTGGATGAAGGTTTACGTACACCCGATATCATGTCTGATGGTTGCATTCAGGTGAATACAATGGCGATGGGTGATGCGGTTGTAGAAGCCTTAAAATAAACGGGCAAAGCAGCGTTAAAAAATATTTGCCGTAAAGGCAGCAGAATAAAATTTAAAAAGGTAAGGTCATGACAAAAACAGTAGATGTTGCAGTTGTAGGTGCGACCGGAGCAGTGGGCGAAACTATGCTGTCGATTCTGGCAGAGCGTAAATTCCCTGTTGGTAAAGTTTATGCGTTAGCGAGTGCGCGTTCAAAAGGTAAACGTGTTGAGTTTGGCGACAAGATGATTGTTGTGGAAGACCTGGCTGAGTTTGATTTTTCAAAAGTGCAAATTGGTTTATTCTCCGCAGGTGCCTCAATTTCAAAAGAGTTTGCGCCTAAAGCGGCAGCGGCTGGTTGTGTTGTAATCGATAACACGTCGGAATTCCGTTATGACGATGACAAACCTTTGGTTGTGCCTGAAGTTAATCCGCACGCGATTGCTGATTATAAAGCGACTGGCATTATCGCTAATCCTAACTGTTCGACTATCCAGATGCTGGTTGCGTTAAAACCGATTCATGATGCTGTGGGTATCAAGCGTATTAATGTCTGCACCTATCAGGCGGTTTCAGGTACAGGTAAAGAGGCGATTGAAGAACTGGCCAGCCAGACAGCGGCTATTTTCAATAGCAAAGAGGTCAAAGCGGAAGTCTATCCAAAGCAAATCGCTTTTAATGTACTGCCTCAGATCGACGTTTTCATGGACAATGGTTATACCAAAGAAGAAATGAAGATGGTCTGGGAAACCAAGAAAATTATGGGTGATGACAGCATTGTGGTGAACCCTACAGCTGTGCGTGTACCTGTTTTTTATGGCCACTCGGAAGCTGTTCATATCGAGACAGAAGAGAAAATGACCGCTGAAGAGGCCCGTAATGTGCTCTCAAAAGCCCCTGGAGTGCAGGTTTTGGATGAGCGCAAGGATGGTGGTTACCCAACTGCTGTGACTGAAGGTGCAGGTACTGACCCTACATTTGTGGGCCGTATCCGTGAGGATATATCCCATGAAAAAGGCCTAAATATGTGGATTGTCGCTGATAATGTGCGCAAAGGAGCGGCTTTAAACAGCGTTCAAATAGCAGAAATTTTGCTTAAAGAGCATTTATAATCTATATTAGGACACATACTTAAAGCATGTTCTTAAGAATGTGTCGAAGATAGATGTTTCAAATATCAAATTTGCTTATATCTGAATTGATAATAATTTGAAACTATATGGATTAAATTGAGGGGACTACTGGTGCGCAAGTTAGTCATAACCCTGTTTTGTATTGCTTTACTGATCCCATCACGTGGCAATACATTAGGTCTGGGTGAAATAGAACTACATTCATCTCTTAATGAAGAGCTGAATGCTGAAATTGTTTTAACATCTGTTGGTCAAGAATCGGCAGAAACAATTATTGTTAAACTGGCTTCACGAAAAGACTTTGATCGTGCCGGTATTGATCGACCGTTTATTCTTAACGACCTTAAGTTTGCCGTTAAGATTAAGAATGGTCAGCCAATCATTGCTGTTACCAGTAAAAAAGCCATTCGAGAACCTTTCTTAAGTTTCCTTATCGACATTGACTGGCCGCGTGGACATATTCTGCGTGAGTTCACTATGTTGCTGGATCCACCTGTCTTTATGCAGGCGACGCCAGAGGGCGTACCAACGAAAACGGTTGTTTCACCACAATCTAATAATGTTGACACTCAGCAGAATCTTGAACGCCCAGGTTATTCAACAGTCGATACAAGAAATAGTCAGGCATCAGCACCAGGCGCACCTGTTGCTAATGCTCAGCAGCAGTATCAGGCTCCACTAGCTACTACCCAGTCCAGACCTTTAACATCAGCTCAGATAGCTCGCTCATACCAAATTCCATCCGATGCGTATCGTGTACAAAAAGGTGATACAGCTTGGAAAATTGCCGAAAAACTTCGTGCAGATAATTCAGTATCCATTGAACAAATGATGATGGCGCTGCTGCGTCGCAATCCAGAAGCTTTCATTAAAGATAATATTAACGGTGTTAAGCGCGGATATATTCTGCGTATGCCGAGTCAGCAGGAAGTGCAGTCTTTAGATAATCAAACTGCACTGCTGCAAGTTAAAGAACAATATGCTCTGTGGCGTGAATACCGTCAGGCAAGAATTGCTAAACGTACAGGTAACAAAATCGATCGCGCTGGCAGTTCTGAAGGAACTTCTAAATCTGATCAGGATGCTGGTCAGGGTCGTTTAACGATTGCTTCAGCTGCAGAAAAAGAAGGCAGCATGGGCATGACTTCTGGAAGTCAGAATCCTGAGGCCGAGTTAAAGCAATTACGTAAAGATCTTGCTGCAACGACTGAAGAGCTGGAAAGCGGTAAGCTTGAAAATAGCGAATTAAAAGATCGTCTTACGTCTCTGCAAACGCGCATGAAGAAAATGGAGCGTTTGCTAAATCTTAAAGATGGTGATTTGGCTAAGCTGCAGAGTGATCTTGATCCGATTGCAGATAACACTGCGCCAGCTACACCTGAAATGGCAGCTGAAACCGCTGAAATGTCACCAGCAGCTGTCGACATGACGACTGAAGAGTCAACTGAAGCTGCTGGCACTGAAGCGATGCTTCCTCCTGGTACTGAGCCTGAAGTTGCTGATATGACAGCTTCTGACGATGCAGCTGAAATGGATGCCATTTCTTCGACTCAACCAGCTGAAGATGCAGTCTTTAAAGATGAAATGGATGCAATGCAGACGGCTCCACAGCAGCCAGCTGCTGTTCCACAATTACCACCTGCTGATATCGGTCAAAAGCCTGAAAGTGGTGATTTGTTAACAGACTTACTTAATGATCCTGATTCGCTTCCTTTAATCGTAGGTATACCCGTTTCGATTATGGTATTGGTTGCTATTATTGCTCTGCGACGCAAAAAGGCTAGAAAATCTGAAGAGGTTGTGAGTAGTTTACCGGAAACAGGAGATTTTAATTTCGATGAAGTTGCTGACCTGGTTGGTGACGAAGGCGACTTTAATGATGCTGAAGAGCAGGATCTGAGCGATAAGCTTGATGCTTTTGCCGAAGAGGCTGAAGCAGAAGCCGAAATGGATTTTGATGATGCTGCCGAAGATGTTATCAGTCTGGATGAAGATCAACCAGCTGAAGAAGCGGCTAAAGATGATGTACTGGCTGAGGCGGACGTTTATCTTGCCTACGGTATTTATCAGCAAGCTGAAGAGTTATTAAAAACAGCAGTAGCCGAAAATCCGGATCGTGATGACTATAAAGTTAAATTACTCGAAACCTATTTTGCATCTAAAGATAAGTCTAGCTTTAACTCTTTAGCGGAAGGCTTGAAAGAATCCATTAATACAGAATCACCTGACTGGCAGCGTGTTGTTGCTATGGGTCGTGAACTTGATTCCGGTAATGCATTGTTTAATGATTCTGGTGATGTACCTAATTTTGATGTCGATGATTTGTTACCTCAAAAACCAGAGACTGATTTTGATCTGGGCGATGCGGCAGCTGATTTTGATCTGGGCAATTCTATTGATGAAGGTTCGGACTTTGATCTTGGACTTGATGATGAAAGTCTGGATGATGAGATTGACGCAACAGTTGCACTTTCTGCAGAAGAGGCCTCAAGTTTTGATTTGGGTGGTTCAATTGACGAAGGTGCAGATAATTTTGCCCTTAATGATGACGGTCTGGATGAGTTGGATCAGGAGCTGGCAGAAGCGGGCATTGATGATTTAGCTGATGAAATGGAATTTGGTCTCGATGAAGTTGAGGCAGCACCTGAAGCCGAAGCACCTGCTGAAGATATAGATGATAATTTCAGTCTTGATTTTGAAATGGCAGATCTGGGTCTTGATGAATCTGATGCGGAAGTTTCTGTTGAAGAAACAGAAGCCATAGCTTCTTCACTTGAACCGGAAACCGAAGATATGGGACTTGATCTTGCTGCTGGTGATGACATTCCAGATATGCCAGAAGCAAGTGACGATTTAGAGATGGATCTGGGTGATCTAGGTTCCGATGATGTTAGTCTAGATATGGGTGATATTGATCTCGGAGACATCGATTTGTCTGCTGACTTGACTGATGATGCTGGTCAGGCAGAAGATGCGATCAGCCTGGATATGGGCGACATTGGAGACATTGATTTGTCTGCAGACGATGATGATGCAACCATTGTTCGTTCGATGACAGAAGAAGATGATGAGCCGATTGATATCAGTAGTTTGCCTGATGATCTCGATGAAGTGAACACCAAGCTGGATCTGGCTCGAGCTTATATTGATATGGGTGATAGCGATGGTGCCAGCGATATTCTTCGGGAAGTCATAGAAGAAGCTGCCGGTGATCAGAAAGCAACAGCCGAAGAGTTGCTGAAAAATATTGCTTAACAGATCTTTTAATATGTAATTGAAGCGGCATTGAGGATTCTCAATGCCGTTTTTTGTTGGTCACTCTTAAACTTGTTTAAAAAATATATGCGAATAGCACTAGGTATTGAATACGATGGCAGCCAGTTCGCTGGCTGGCAAATGCAAAAAGGTGATGTACGCACTGTACAGGGTTGCCTGGAAGAAGCATTGTCGAAAATTGCTGATCAGCCAGTGCATGTTGTTTGCGCAGGTCGTACCGATACGGGCGTCCATGCGTTAAATCAGGTGGTGAATTTTGATTTTGATCAGCAGCGAGACCCTAAAGCATGGGTGCTGGGGTTAAATACCTATTTACCTGATGATATTAGTGCTATCTGGATGCAGGAAGTATCTGAAGATTTCAGTGCACGTTTCAGTGCTTATGAGCGTAGTTATCGGTATGTCATTCAACACAGGGTTGGCCGTCCCGCGCTATTGAATAAGCGTGTTGCCTGGCGTTATGGCGGTTTAGATATTGGAAAAATGCACGAAGCAGCGCAGGCACTTATCGGCGAGCATGATTTCAGTTCATTTCGTTCCTCGCAATGTCAGGCTAAAACGGCTGTGCGGGTCATGAAATCCATCGAAGTAGCACGAGAAGGTGATTTTATTTATTTCGATGTTTGTGCCAATGCGTTTCTGCATCACCAGGTTCGTAATATTGTCGGTAGCCTGATTGAAGTTGGTAAAACAGTAAAACCAGCCGAATGGATGGCTGAGTTATTAGCAGGAAAAGACCGCACTAAAGCAGGACCTACGGCACCTGCTGCTGGTTTATATCTGGTCAATGTAAAATATCCGGAAGAATTTAATATACCTGAATGTCATACGCCTCCTGTATTTACCTAAGTCACTATTGGTAGGCGACTGAAAGTACCAAATTTGCTATGATACTGGGTCTAAACAAGCTTCAGAGTCGGTCTAGATAAAACACTAATGAGTTTCCGTACGCGCGTTAAAATTTGCGGCATTACACGAGTAGAAGATGCACTGACGGTGAGCCGATATGGTGCAGATGCTATTGGTCTGGTGTTCTATGAGAAAAGCCCGAGAAATATCAATGTTGGACAGGCTATTGAGATTTGTAAGGCATTGCCGGCCTTTGTAACAGTGGTTGCATTGTTTAAAGATGCCAGTGAAGACTTTGTACGTTCTGTTATTAATCAGGTGCCGATAGATTTGTTACAGTTTCATGGTATCGAGACAGAGTCATTTTGCCTGCAATTTGAAAAGCCTTATATCAAAGCAGTAGGTATGTCTGGTCAAAATGATGTTGTAGACTTTGCTAAGCAATATACTTCAGCGCGAGGTTTGTTGCTGGACAGTCATGCAGTTGGTGAAGACGGTGGTTCGGGTCATGTTTTTGACTGGGGCTCCATACCAAAAGATATTCAGGGGCAAATTGCTTTAGCTGGTGGCTTAACCGCTGACAATGTAGCTGATGCGATTTCTCAGGTTCGACCCTTTGCTGTTGATATTAGCAGTGGTGTTGAATCATCCGGTGGAATAAAAGATGAGGCTTTAATCAAAGCCTTTATGAGTGAAGTAAAGCGAGTAGATTGCGAACATGAGTGATTCAGTAGATTTTAGTCAGATGCCCGATGAAAAAGGGCATTTTGGAATTTACGGTGGTGTCTTTGCTGCCGAAACATTAATGCAGCCAATTAATGAACTGCGTGATGCTTACGAAAAAATCAAAAATGATCCTGAGTTTCAGGCAGAGTTTGATCGAGATTTAGCTCATTACGTTGGCCGTCCTAGTCCTTTGTATCATGCAGAGCGTCTGTCAGAAATAACAGGTGGTGCCCAAATCTACCTGAAGCGTGAAGACTTAAATCACACTGGCGCGCATAAAATCAACAATACGATTGGTCAGGCATTACTGGCTCGTAAGATGGGCAAAAAACGCATTATCGCTGAAACCGGTGCAGGTCAGCATGGTGTAGCTTCAGCGACTGTAGCGGCACGTTTTGGAATGGAATGTATAGTTTATATGGGGGCTGAGGACGTAGTACGCCAGGCGCCCAATGTTTACCGTATGAAATTGCTTGGCGCGACAGTTATACCGGTTGAGTCGGGTTCAAAAACACTTAAAGATGCGCTTAATGAAGCGATGCGAGACTGGGTAACCAATGTCGATGATACTTTTTATATTATCGGAACGGTTGCAGGGCCTCATCCATATCCTGAAATGGTACGTGATTTTCAAACCATTATTGGTCGTGAAGCTAAACGGCAGTGTCAGGAGCAAACAGGTCGACTTCCTGATGCACTAGTCGCCTGTGTTGGTGGTGGCTCAAATGCGATTGGTCTGTTTCATCCATTTCTTGAAGATAAAGATGTTGCTATCTACGGCGTAGAAGGTGGTGGTGACGGTATCGATACACCTCGCCACGCAGCGCCATTATGCGCAGGTAAGCCAGGTGTTCTGCACGGCAATCGTACATATCTAATGGAAGATAATGATGGCCAGATTATCGAAACCCACTGTGTTTCAGCGGGTCTGGATTATCCTGGTGTAGGCCCTGAACATGCCTGGTTAAAAGATATTGGTCGTGTGAAATATGATGCAATTACAGATATCGAGGCATTAGAGGCCTTCCATACCTTAACCAGAATAGAAGGTATTATCCCTGCTCTAGAGTCCAGCCATGCAGTGGCTTATGGTATCAAGCTGGCTAAAACCATGAATAAAGATCAGACCATTATTGTGAATCTATCAGGTCGTGGTGATAAAGATATTAATACCATCGCTGAGATAGAGGGGATCAAGCTGTGAGTCGACTAACTGCTACGTTCGAATCCCTAAAAGCCACTAATACAACGGCCTTAGTTCCCTACATCATGTGTGGCGACCCGGATTTTGGTTCCACGGTTAAACTAATGCATGAAATGGTTAAAAGCGGCGTTAATATCATTGAGTTAGGTGTACCGTTTTCAGACCCAATGGCAGACGGACCCGTAATTCAAGCCGCTGCAGAACGTGTTCTGGTTAATCATGTCAGCTTAAATGACGTGATTGAAGTGGTCGCTAAATTTCGTGAAACGGATACTGAAACACCAGTAATTCTGATGGGATATCTGAATCCAATCGAAGTGATGGGTTATGCAGAGTTTGCTGAAAAAGCATCAGCAGCAGGTGTTGATGGTGCATTAACAGTTGATATTCCACCTGAAGAAGGCTCTGAATACACCAAGTTGTTGAAAGATAAAGGCATTGATCCTATTTATCTGCTGGCGCCAACCAGCGATGATTCTCGTATTGCTAGTATTGCAGAGGTGGCGGGTGGCTTTGTGTATTACGTTTCGCTGAAAGGTGTAACGGGTGCAGCAACACTGGATATAAACAGTGTGGTCGAGAAATTAGGCCAGATTCGTAAACAAATTACCCTGCCAGTCGGCGTTGGTTTTGGCATTAGTGATGCTGAAACAGCCGCTAAAATATCAGAAGTGGCCGATGCGGTTGTGGTCGGTAGTGCTATTGTTAAACGTATGGCTGAATTTGGTCATGAGCCTGAAAAAATGATTGCTTCCGTGACAGAGTTAACGTCATCGATGCGAGCAGCGATGGACCAATAGTCACGATTTTATGATGATAAATAATGCCGAGTAGATCGACTGTGGTAAACTTGGCGGCAAATAGACACATTAGTTACGGTAATAAAAATGAGCTGGTTTGAAAAATTAATGCCATCACGTATCCGCACAGACGGTACAACCAAAGGAACTGTTCCAGAAGGATTATGGACTAAGTGTGATGCTTGTAGTGCGGTTTTATATCGCGCAGAGCTGGAACGAAACATGATGGTTTGTCCAAAGTGTGACCATCATATGCGCTTAGGTGCACGTGGCCGAATTGAAGCCTTTCTTGATGAAGGCAATCAGGAAGAAATTGCAGCCAATATTGAACCCGTTGATATATTGAAATTCCGTGACAGTAAAAAATACAAAGACCGCATTATTCAGGCTCAAAAAAATACCTCAGAAAAAGATGCGCTGGTTGTTGTCCGTGGTACGGTCAAATCTTTACCGGTTGTTGTTGCCGCTTTTGAATTTAAATTCATGGGTGGTTCGATGGGATCAGTTGTTGGTGAGAAATTCGTTCAGGCGGCCAATGTTGCTCTGGAAAATAATATACCGCTGATTTGTTTTTCAGCATCTGGTGGCGCACGTATGCAGGAGGCATTAATGTCGCTGATGCAAATGGCAAAAACCAGTGCGGTTCTTAAAAAATTATCAAAACGTGGTGTTCCGTTTGTGTCAGTGTTAACTGACCCAACCATGGGTGGCGTTTCAGCAAGTTTTGCGATGTTAGGTGATGTGAATGTTGCTGAACCAAAAGCATTAATTGGTTTTGCAGGCCCGCGTGTCATTGAGCAGACTGTACGTGAAGTATTACCGGAAGGTTTTCAACGCAGTGAGTTTTTGCTTGAGCATGGTGCGATTGACATGATTCTGGATCGTCGTGATCTGCCTGAAAAAATATCCAGCCTGCTTACCATGATGACAAACAAACCAGCGGCTTAATTCAGCGATACATTAAGCGTGAGATTTAATGACCTGCAAAGCTGGCTAAGCTGGCAGGAAAGTTTACATACAACAGAAATTGAGCTGGGTCTTGACCGAATCCGGCAAGTGGCCTCAGTCATGGGGCTGTCTTCAAACTGGTCTATGCCAGTGATAACTGTCGCTGGTACAAATGGCAAAGGCTCATCAGTAGCCATGCTTGAATCACTCTATCAACATGCAGGCTATCGGGCCGGCAGCTATACCTCTCCTCACTTATTACGCTATAACGAACGCGTTAAAATTAATCGCATGCCAGTGAACGATGATTTGTTATGTCAGGCTTTTGATAAAGTTGATAAGGCAAGGCAACAGGGTGGTAAAGAAACGTCGCTGACTTATTTTGAGTTTGGAACGCTCGCTGCGCTATCCATATTGAATGACGCTGAACTTGATGTTGTTATTCTTGAAGTAGGTCTTGGTGGCAGACTGGATGCGGTCAATATTATTGATGCGACGGTTGCATTGATAACACCAGTGGCTATCGATCATCAAAGCTGGCTAGGAAACAGTCGTGAAGAAATAGCAGGAGAAAAAGCTGGAATCATTAAAGCAGGTTCTCTTGTCGTTTGTAGTGACCCGTCACCAGCTGACGCAGTGATTAAAAAAATCAGTCAATGTCAGTCAGACTGCTTCTTTATTAATAAAGACTTCAGTCCGGATATTGAGTCCAGTCATTGGCATTACCGTTCTGCAAATAAAACCATCACAGGCTTACCGATACCCTCATTAAATGGTCGCTATCAAATAGACAATGCTTCAGCTGCCATCCAAATATCGGAACTGCTCTCAAAAGATCTGCCGATGAGTGATCAGGGCATTAAAGAGGCGATGACTGATATACAGTTATCAGCGCGTTTTCAATGTATCGCTGAACAGCCTGGTATCTTTATTGATGTTGCCCATAATGCACACGCAACCAAATCATTATCCGATAATCTGAAACAATATCCTTGTGCGGGCCGTACGCTTGCCGTGTTAGCCATGCTGGAAGACAAGGCTATTTGTGAAGCACTTGAGCAGCTTGATGCTCAAATCGATACTTATTATCTGGCCGGCTTAGAAGGCAGCAGAGCTATGTCGGCTGAGCAAATGAAACTTCGCATCCAAGATTGTGTCAGTAGTGATAAACTATGCCTCAATAATGATGTTGAAGCTGCCTTGTGCAGAGCAAGGGCTGAAGCCAGCGAAGATGACCGGATAATAGTATTTGGTTCGTTCTTAACCGTTGCCGCAGCAATGCAGACTTTGATGCAGTCAGACAAGCAGGATTTGGGAATCTAACGTGGAAAAAGCGCTTAAACAACGATTAACAGGTGCCATCATTCTGGTTATCCTGGGGGTTATCTTTATTCCTTTGTTACTGGATGGAGCAGGTCATCATGCCCGTTTTTCTAAAGATGTAGATATCCCGCCAGAACCTGTTATTAAGATCAAATCGTGGGAAGAGCTTAAAGAAATTCCTGCTAATGGATCTCCGGTAAGTATCCAGTCAGCAGAGACAGCGACAAAGCCTAAAAGTACACCGGCTAAACCTGCAAAAAAAATCACCAAACCTAGCATTAATGCCTGGGCTCTCCAGCTGGGTAGTTTCAGCCAACAGACTAATGCACTGGTATTAAGAGATCAGCTACGGGCTAAAGGTTATCGAGCATTTGTTGAAAAGACAGGAAAATCGGGTAAAACCAGCTTTAAAGTACGGGTAGGGCCTGATCTGGATCGTAGTAAAATTGAGAAAATAGCCAAAAAGCTTAAATCAAAAGAAAAAATAGACAGTATCGTAGTGACTCATCCATGATCTTGAGGATTAAATACTCAATAGACTGTGATACTTTGGGTTGCACTGCTAAAATATGCTTCTAAACTTTAATTACCTAATCTGAGAAAAAGCCAAGCATTATGACCGGTATTGATTATGCGTTTATCGCAGTCATCATCATTTCAACCTTATTTAGTTTATTACGTGGTTTTGTAAAAGAGGCTATTTCTTTAGGTACCTGGATTGTTGCAATCTGGGTGTCGACTACTTTTGCTTCAAACCTATCTAACTTCATGCCCGAATCGGTTGAAAACCCGGCATTTCGAATGGGATTAGCATTCATCGCTTTATTCGTGGCGACATTAATTTTAGGTGTGATGGTTAATATTTTATTAAACCAGATCATCAACAAAACTGGCTTGAGTAGTGTGGACAGAGCCATGGGTATGGCGTTTGGCTTAGTCAGAGGCATACTGATTGTAACGGTGTTTGTAATGCTGGCGAGTTTAACCAGTATTCAGGAACAGAGCTTCTGGAGTGACTCAGAATTAGTTGAACGCTTTCAGGCACTGGCAAGCTGGTTACAGGTTTACTTACCAGACAACATTGCTGACAGTATTCCAAGCTAATGTTACTCATCTGATTTTCTAGTTTATTTTTCGTATCAAGGTTTATCGAGGATTTATTAATGTGCGGTATTTTAGGTGTTGTCGGTTTTAGTGCAGTGAATCAATTGCTCTACGATGGCTTAACCTTGTTACAACATCGTGGTCAGGACGCTGCCGGTATTGTTACATGTCAGGGTCGTAAATTTTATTTACGCAAAGCCAATGGTCTGGTTCGTGATGTTTTTGAAACAGAACACATGTTGCAGTTGCCCGGTAATATGGGTATTGGTCATGTGCGTTATCCAACGGCAGGTTGTTCATCATCTGCGGAGGCTCAGCCTTTTTATGTGAATTCTCCATATGGGATTGCTCTGGCGCATAATGGTAATTTAACCAATGCGGCAGACCTTAAAAAAGAATTGTATAGAACCGATCTGCGTCATATCAATACTGAATCGGACTCTGAAATTCTTCTGAATGTTATGGCCCATGAGTTACAAACTCAGGGTGGTTTAAAAGTCTCTCAGGAGCATATCTTTAAAGCTGTTGAAGCGGTTCATAAACGTTGTAAGGGGGGTTATGCGGTTGTTGCGACCATAGTTGGCCGTGGCATCATTGCCTTTCGTGATCCATTTGGTATTCGCCCTGTTTGTTACGGTAAACGTGAAACTGATCAGGGTACCGAATTTATGGTGGCTTCTGAAAGTGTTGCATTACAGGCGCTCGGATTTGAGCTGGTCCGTGATCTGGCTCCGGGTGAAGCAATATTTATAACCAAAGAAGGTGAGTTCTTTAGTCAGCAGTGCGCAGAAAATCCTGTCCTCTCACCGTGCATCTTTGAGTATGTTTATTTTGCGCGTCCGGATTCTATTATTGATGATATTTCAGTTTATAAAGCCCGTTTAAGAATGGGTGAAGGACTGGTTAATAAAATCAAACGTATCAGACCTGATCACGACATTGATGTAGTCATTCCAATCCCGGATACCAGCCGTACTTCAGCGCTGGAAGTTTCATTCCATCTTGGTGTGAAATACCGTGAAGGTTTTATAAAAAACCGTTACATCGGCAGAACATTTATTATGCCGGGACAACAGGAACGTAGAAAATCAGTACGACAAAAACTGAATGCCGTTGAACTGGAATTCAAAGGCAAAAATGTCATGCTGGTAGATGATTCGATAGTCCGCGGAACAACATCAAAACAAATTATTCAAATGGCTCGTGATGCTGGTGCTAATAAAGTTTACATGGCTTCAGCGGCTCCACCGGTACGCTATCCAAATGTGTACGGTATTGATATGCCTTCAGCCCAGGAGTTTGTTGCGCATGACCGTACTGAAGATGAGATCTGTAAAGAGATTGGCGCAGACTGGTTAGTTTATCAGGACCTTGATGAGCTAGAAATGGCGGTTAAAAAAGGCAACGATAAAATCGACGTGTTCGATACGTCGTGCTTCAATGCTGAATATATAACTGGTGATGTAGATCAGGCTTATCTTGATCATATCGACAAGATTCGTAATGACAATGCTAAAGGCGATACTGTAATGAATCCGGCTGTTATTGATTTACATAATAGTCACTGATGATGAAAATGATGAAGTATCTTTTTGCATTATTCTTTTTTGCTGGTGTTGTGCAAGCAGAAATACCCGTACAGAATGATCAGTTGAAAGTTGGTCTCGATCTGATACAGCAAAAAAAGTTTAAACTTGCAGAAGAGCACTTCATCACACTCAATCAGCAGTTTCCTGAGCAGGTAACTTATTTAAATAATCTGGCTGTGGCGCAAATGGCGCAGGGTAAAACTGAGCAGGCTTTAGAAAACTTAAATACGGTTATCGCAGCAGATAAATTTTTTTCAGTAACGCAAAAAAACATCAGTCATATTTATGCGTACATGGCTTCACAGGCATATTCAAAAGCGCTTGATAAGAAAGAGACACCAAACCTTCCAGAGCTAGCCGTTCTCAGTAATGTAATGATCATTAATGAAGAACCTGTCATTGATGAAGTTGTTGAGAATAAAATTCCTGAAAATCTTGAAACCGTTCTTGAGCAAAAAACGGCTGGCTGGGCATCTGCATGGATGAAAGGAAACCTTAAAGATTACCTTTCTAACTATTCTGAGAAGTTCCAGCCTGCTGGTCAGCTTTCATATAAAGACTGGGTGGCGCAACGTCGTTACCGGTTCAGGCTCTCAAAAGACATACAAGTCAGCTATAATCAATTAAATGTCTATATTGATAGTGCTAAAACGACAGCAATTGTCGAGTTTGTGCAGCAATATAAAGCCGGTGAATATCAGGACGAAGTAAAAAAACAGCTTTACTGGGTACTTGAAGGTGACAACTGGCTGATTTCTCAGGAACAGGTAACTACAAAAAATTAATGATGTCTTTCTGGTGTAAACAATGTTGTGCCGTGATGCTACTTCTTAGTAGTACATTGAGCTATGCACAAACGCCAGAGCAGCAACTCATACATGCGCTTAGCTCAATACAATCTCAGCAGCTTGATCAGGCTGCGTCACAACTTAAAAAATTAATTAATATCAAACCTGACTTTAAACTCGCTCAGCTGGTTTATGCTGATGTTCTTCTGGCGAAGGCAAAAGGTTTGAAAAGTGTTGGTTATTCATTAAAAAATAATCAGTTATTAAAAGACTTTCTGGCAGAAGCTAAAGCCCGCTGGAATAGTTTGCACAATCCTGTCGATAACGGATTGTTACCGGCAT
>Ga0316206_1001235_pt1 | contig 24284 bp, 26 predicted proteins | sample 6monthpyrite_MG_FD_204942 | JGI IMG/M metagenome (GOLD analysis project Ga0316206, IMG submission 204942) | Microbial mat bacterial communities from mineral coupon in-situ incubated in ocean water Damariscotta River, Maine, United States -... | ecosystem: Environmental > Aquatic > Marine >... | reverse complement strand
CCCAATCCAGTCAAACTCTTCATAATTCTATTGCTTTTTAGTGCCTGTTTTATATTTATCATTTTTTGCCATTTTTCTGATTTATCAGTTATAAGCAATTTTTGTTCTATTTTGCAACAAGTCTATTAAAGAAGTGGCATTTTGGGCAAAAACCTTAAAACAATCTCATACAAGTTATAAAGAGATAAAAGGTGCTGTAACTGGACTCATTGAATTAAATGATGATTCAGAGGATTAAAATCCCACTTAGATATTGTACTTTGATCGCAAAAAAGTATTTATAAAAAATCATAAAATTGGTAAATTTTATTTTATGAAAAAACTTCTGCTATCTCAAACTCTTCATTTAAGCAATTTATTTTCATCTTATCTTCTACGTTAAAGCCTTTAACATAAAAATATTTGCCATCAATTAGTTCATATTTATCTATAATTTTAAGAGATGTGTCTACTATGAAATACTCTTTAATTCCACTACGCTCATAAAGCTCTTTTTTAACACCTTTATCTTTTTGAGCTGTAGAATCTGAAAGCACCTCAAAAACTGCGCAAAGCTCATCCTCTTCGCAAAAAAGCATGACATCAGGTTGAACTATATTTATTTTGTTTTCAAAAGTTAGTTTAATATCAAACGGAGCAATTCGCACAAAACACTCACCACCTTTTGAAATATTTTTTAAAATATAAAATATATTTCCAACAGCATCTTGATGTTCAGCACTAGCTCCAGCCATCATAAAAATTTTCCCATCGATAAGCTCAATACGTTCACTTGTGCTTTTGTCAATATCTAAATAATCTTGGTAACTATAGTTTTCTAACTGGGTTGCTTCATCCATAATTTACTCCAAAAATTATATTATCTTTAACAAAAATATACACAAAATTTATCTTTAACTTTTGTGTATATTTTAGAATCTAACGTGCCATATTTTTTAATAATTACACCTTTTGAAATAGCAAAAGGTTTTCTAATAATGACTTTTGAATCTTTAGGTATCTCTCCATCTAAAAAGTAACTGTTTGTAATAATAAACTCATCATCTTTTAAATTATCTATTTGGCTACTTATTGGTATTCCAATGAAATCATCAAAAGGTAAATTATCTTTGTATACTATTACAGGTCTTAGTTTACTTTTTTTTAAACTTGAAAAATAAAATTCACAAAGTACAACTTCTGATTTTTTCACTTCCAAACGGAATCCTCTGTATCATCAAGCCATTCGCCAACAGTTGAAGCAGAATGATTTGCAAAGCTTTTAACATCGCTGTTTTCATCTAATGCACTATCATCTGTTTTTGGCATAATTATGATTTCAACTTCATTATAGTTAAAGTCATCAGGAAGAGTATAATTAATTTTATGTTGCTCTACTTTTATAAAATCTCTTATAGCAGTCATTTGGCAAATCCTTTATTCTCTTTTAAGATTATAGCATTATTAATGTATCGAGTTTATCACAAACTCTATTTATTCATCTTATAAACATACGCTAAAACCTCAGCTACTGCTTGGTACAGCTGTTCTGGAATCGGGTGATCTAGTTCGACCTCTTTATAGAGTGAGCGAGCAAGTGGTGGGTTTTGTAGTACATGTACACCATTTTCACGGGCAATCTCTTTTATTTTAAGTGCAACTTCATTCATCCCTTTTGCAACAACAGTTGGAGCGTTGTCTAGCCCCTCTTTGTAGCGAATAGCAACAGCATAGTGAGTTGGGTTTGTAACAACAACATCAGCAGATGGTACTTCGCTCATCATACGTTTTTTTGACATCTGCATTTGACGTTGACGGATTTGCTGTTTTATTAGAGGATCCCCATCCATATTTTTCATCTCATCTTTTATCTCTTGTTTACTCATTTTGAGATTTTTAAAATATTGATATCGTACAATCAGCAAATCTGCAAGGGCAAAAACAAACGTAACAAGTAACATAGCAAGAGCAATAACAAGTGCTTTATCTTTTAGCCATTTTAATTGGTCTGTTAGTCCAAAAAGTTCTACTGTTGGAAGTTCTTCTATAAAAGCCCAGAAAAAGAAAAAACCAACACCTAATGATATAAAAGATTTTAGTGTTGTCTTTATTGCCTCAATAAACTTTTTCATTGAAAAAAGATTACCAAGACCCTTAATTGGATCTAACTTCTTTAAATCTGGAATCAAAGGTTTAACGGTAAATAAAAATCCTATTTGAGCCACTGTTCCTAGTACCCCAGCGATTGCAACAATAGTTGCTAAAGGTATTACCATCAGTAAAAATTCACGTGAGATTATAATAACAAGGTCAACTAAGTCTTTTTGCTCAAACCCAGTTTTAATATAACCAAATACATGTCTAAAAAGGTTTTGCATATGTTCTGACATAAAGTCAAAAAGAATTAAAAAAGCGAGTATTGCTACAAAAAGTGTAAAAAGACCAGCAAAATCCATGCTCCTTGGGACGTTTCCGTCCTTTCTTGCATCATCTATCTTTTTGGAGGTGGGTTCTTCGGTCTTCTCTTGGTCATCAGCCATTAGTTATGAATCAATCCATCTTCATTGATAAATCTATCCACCTTGATTGATGAATTAAACTTCCACTACTGATAGCATCAACACCACTTTGAGCGTAAATTTCAATTGTATCTAGTGTTATATTTCCACTAGCTTCAAGCATAATATGTGTACAAAATTGATTTCTATAATCAACAACTTCTTTTAATTGTGCAGGAGTCATATTGTCACACATAACAATATCAGCACCCGCGTGCATTGCCTCTTTTGCGGATTCAAATGTCTCACATTCAACCTCTATTTTTGCCATAAAAGGTATTTTCTTGCGAGCTTCTTGCATAAAAAGTGCTAAATTGTCAATAGTTTTTAGATGTGTATCTTTAAGCATAAGCGCATCATCAAGACCCATTCTATGATTAACCGCCCCACCTGTTCTAGTTGCATACTTTTCTAGATGACGCAAAAGTGGACGAGTTTTTCTAGTATCAAGAAGTTTTACGTTGTAGCCTTCAATGACTTTAACAAACTTATTTGTATAGGTTGCAATTGAACTTGCATGATGCAAAGTATTTAGTAGTACTCTCTCAATTGAAAGAAGAGTGTGAGAATCACCCTTAAGGCGCAAAATTACATCGCCATACTTAAAATATTCTCCGTCTTTCAATACCCACTCAACATCAAACTCTTCTAAGCTTGCAAGCTCGTTAATGTAGAGTTCTCCACAAACAATACCCTCACTTTTAGCAATAACTTTTGCAGATGCAGGCTCTGGTGGAAAAATTTGAGAAAAGAGATCACCTCGACCAATATCTTCATCTAATGCATTTTTCATAAAGTCTTGGATTATCATATAGCTAACATTCTTTCAAGTGCGACTTTAGCCCACTTTGTTGTTTTTTCATCGACTTGAACTTCACCCTCAATTTTATCTTCATCAATCATTTTAAGAGTATCATATAGATTCTCTAATGTTGTCTCATTCATAGTCGGACATTCAGGCTTAGTTGAAGACAATATATAAGTATTACTCTCACGCAGACGATTAACCATGTTGTACTCAGTTCCAACTGCCACTTTTTGCTCAGCCGGCAACTCTTTTATATATTTAATCAACTGGCTAGTTGAACCTACAAAATCAGATGCTTGAACAACTTCTGGTGTACATTCTGGGTGAGTCGCGATTAAAATTCCAGGGTATTTTTTACGGTAAAACTCAATGTCATCTATATCAAAAAGTTGATGTACTGAACAAAATCCGTTAAAACAGATAATATCTGACTCTTTAGGATCAGTTCCATCACCTATAACAGAAGACTTTAGTCCCATCATATGTGCAATGTTTTGACCTAAGCATCTATCTGGAACAAAAAGAATCTTTTTATTCTCTTTTAGTGCTTTCTCTATTATTGTTTTAGCGTTAGAGCTAGTACAAACCATACCGCCCATTTCACCAACTTTTGCTTTAATATCTGCACTTGAATTTATGTAAGTAATAGGTAATATATTTTCTTTTGAAATGCCATTATCTTCTAAAAACTTAACTGATTCATCATAGTACTGAGCATCAATCATTCTAGCCATTGCACAACATGCCTGACGTGGCATTAGTACTCTTTTTTCGGGACTTAATACTTTTACACTCTCGCCCATAAAACCAACACCACAAAAAACGACGAACTCACTCTCATCATCCATTGTACGTTTTGCTAGTTCTAAACTATCACCTGTAATGTCAGCCATTTCATAGACCTCATTACGCTGGTAAAAATGTGCAACCACTGTTACACTAAGACGGTTTTTAAGCTCTTGTATCTCTTTAACTAACTCTACGCGTTCCAATGCAACCTCCGCATTAATTTAAGATTGTAAATATAGCATAATTTACTTGTAGCTATATCAATTACCTTTTAAATTAAATAAATAATATATAGTAATTATTAAATATGAATAAAATTGATTTATTAATAAATATTATATATAATTTTTTTTAACAGTTTAAGATACATTATTAATACTTATCTTTGTACTGTTGAAAGGTTTTTATTATGTCAAATTATAAAAGTATAAAAACTATTTTCTTAATAAACTACATTATACTTTTTTCTGGTATAGGTTTTAGCCTCTATTATGCCTATAACCTATTTATAGAACTTAAAGAAAATTCTGCTAAAAAAAATCTTATTACTATTAATAAACTTGCTACTAAAAATGTAAATGACCACCTAAAGCATATATCTAATAGTGTAATAACACTTGGTAACAGTTATAAGAAACTTTATGAAAAGAAATATGAATATATACAGAGCAAACCAATTTACAAACACAGATATATAAAAAATGATAAAATAGTTTTTTATAATGATAATATTTATCAACCAGACTATGCATTTAAGTCAAATCATGTATCTATGGTTCGTTCAAATTTAAAACAAAATAGAGAAATAATTGCTAAAGAACTTAATATTTTTCATCAAATAACCCCTGCGCTTGAATCAATTCATGACTCATTTAATTTTTCATGGGTTTATGTTACAACAGTAAATAATTTTGTAATTATCTATCCATATCTTCCGTATATAAATGCAAATGAAGCATATCAACCAACAGAACAACATTTTTATAAAGCAGCAAACTTTAAAGACAAACATGTTGGATGGGAAGAACCATACAAAGACCTTATTGGTGATGGAATCCTAATAACTGCATCTTACCCAATTTATAGTGATGACAATGTTCTTTTAGGAGTAGCTTCACATGATATAACTGTTGATAAGATAGCATCATCTATTCTAAATGAAACAACAACATATAAAGGAAGCATTACATTTTTATTATCAAAGCAAGGAAAAATCATTTCATCAACTGATTTAGAACGTATACATGAGATTGAAAATCAATTAAAAAACGAGTATAGAGGGAACTTCTATTACAGGACACTTACAAATGCACATAGTGATGGATTAGATAATATTTTCATCTCATCTTATAATTATCTTAATGAATTAGGAGATGAAATTATCGCATTTCTTAAACATACAAAAAATATAGACACTCAAATATGGAATAGTGAAATACCATTTTTCAATGATAAATTACTTGTAGTATCAAGTGTCAAATCAACTGGTTGGATATTAGTATCGTATGTTCCTAAAGAGACTATCATAGGTGAAACCGAAACTATTTTCTATCGTACATTATTAATTCTATCAATTTTTATTACAATACTCTTTGCTGTTAGTGGTTTTTTAACTATGAAGCACCTAATTATACCTTTGGAGATAATAAATAGAGCTTCCAAAAAGTTTGGTGATGGATTCTCCGATGTAAAAGTTCATTACTCTATGAAAAATCTATTGAGTAACCTCTTTAATACTTTTAATATAATGGTTGATAAAATAGAGTTAAATAATCAATTACTTGAACAAAAAGTGGATGAAAGAACAAAAAAACTTCAAGAAGAGATAGGTTTAAGAAAAAAAGTTGAAGAGCAACTTCGTCTCATTTCACGTACAGACTCATTAACAGGCATTTGGAATAGAGGTTATTTTTGTGAAATGCTTGAAAGAGAAGTTAACCGTTCACATCGTTTTAGACTAAATATGTCTGTTTTAATGATTGATATAGATTTTTTTAAAAAGATAAATGACACTTGGGGACACTCTGTGGGTGATGATGCTATTAATCATCTTGTTAAGATAGTAAATGCGAACATACGTAAGGAAAATATATTTGGACGACTGGGTGGTGAAGAGTTTGGCATAGTTTTAATTGAGACTAAAGAGCCTGACACGCCTTTAAAAATTGCACAAAGAATTAGAAAAAGTGTCCAAGAGAATCCATTTATGATTGATAATAAACCATCATGTATAACAATAAGTGTCGGTATAGCAAATATTAATAGTGAAGACAGTTCTACTACACTATATAATCGATCCGATAAGGCACTTTATCTAGCTAAAGAAAATGGTCGTAATAGAGTGGAAGAGATATTATAAAATATAATTTAGATTACCATTTTGTCAAATGTTGATTCAATATTTGCCTGAATTTCATTAGGATTCCTATCTTCACACTCCATAATGACTTTTTTTAGAGGTAATTCAATCACTCTTTTTGCTTCGGACGTTGAATCTTTACGCTCTGATGAGAGGGGCGTATACTCTTTTAACGCATTAGATAAAGTCTCTAAATTTTCAATACATGAAAGTATAACAAACCTATTTTTTCCTGGATTTGCTAAAAACACATCATCACCTAAGTCAAGTTTATCCACAAATTCAAGTAATGAGTGTGCGACATTAGCTTCTGCGCTTTGTGATGCTTCTGCCCCATGCCAACGAATGATTGCATCAAATGTTTTAATACTAAGTAAAATTGCTAAGACTCTACAATTTTTCTTAACAAAATCTTGAATACTTTTTGCTAAATATATGGAGTTTGGTAAAGCAGTAATGTGATTGTACATTCCTTGTTGCTCGAATAAAGTAATATCTTTTAAGTTAATTACATATCGCTTAGTATCATTTATAGCATTTGCACTAAATAAAAATACTCTATCACCCGCTTCATTACTACCCATCAATTTATAATTACGTTTTCCACCCTCTTTTGCTTTTTCTATCAATTCTAAAATATTTGGTGCATAAAGATAACCTTGTGCATCCATTAAAAAATGGCTCAAATCATCAAATAATTTTTGTATGTGAACTAAATGCGCTACCCCTAAAAGTTTGTATGCTCTTGCATTTGCATGGTATACATTCTCTTTATTGATTCTAACTACACCTTGGTCAACTAAATCAAGGATAGCCTCAATCTCACTGTTTTTGATGTTGATCTCATTTTCAAGACGCACTTTTTCTCTGAGTGCATCAATTGCCCCGCATACTTTAGATAAGACTGCTAAGAAAATCTTTACATCAAAAGGTTTTAAAATAAAACGATCAACTCCAAGATTTATAAGTGGAATAGTATATTCAGGTTTATCATGTGAGGACATAACAATGATATTTTGATTATCATTTATAGACTTTATAGCCTTAATCATCTCAATGCCATTCATTTGAGGCATAGTTATGTCAGTAATAATTATGTCATATTCTCTATCTTTAAATTTTAAAAAACCATCTTCACCATTTAGTGCAACATCTACATGAGAAAACAGTTTCAAGAGAAAATCTCTAATCTGCTCCATAATTACTTTATCATCTTCAACATAAAGCACACTCATATTTTTAGTTATCTCTTTTAACTGCTGTAGGTTCATACTATCTCCTGTTAGAGTTCATGCAAAATTAAAAGTAACTACAAGTTTAACAAAAAATCTATACTAAGTTTTTAAAAATATCTAATAACTCCAAAGCTCATACTTTTCCCATACACTTTTAGCTTCTATGTTACCACCATAATAACTATCATGGCACAGTTTTTTTGCTTTTGTCATATTTTTATCTACAGCGTAAGCATTTATATACATTAATGCCAAATTAACTTGAGCGTCACTATCTCCAAGAATTGCACTTCTTGAGTAATATTCATAGGCTTTTTTTAAATTTTTCAGAACATATTCACCTTTAAAATACATAGTTCCTAAAAAGAATGAAGCTTTTTCAATATCTAGTCTATCTGCTTGCTTAAAGTATTCATACGCTTTTTTATAGTTTTGCGTTCGTCCTAACCCGTAGTAATTAAAATAACCCAAAGCATATATAGAACCGCCATTACCTAAACTTGCAGATTTTTCATACCATGTGTAAGCTAAACTATAATTTTGTTTTACACCATAACCATACTGATACATAAAAGCAACACTAAACTGACCATTTGCATCATTACTTTTAGAGAGTCTGCTAAATATATCATACGCGCCTTTATCATCACCTTTGATGTAAGCACGCATTCCATCTTTAAAACCTGCATTAATCCCAGCTTCTAAAAAATTGCAGATGAGGGCAAGCCACAACCATCTTAGCAAAACTACTCCTGTGTTGTTACAATATACAACTGCTCAAAACCACGCTTTTTTAACAAACTCATTATAGAAACAAAATAGTTAAATTCACTTCGTTTATCTCCACGTAAAACAATTGTATCTTTTACATTAAATTGTTTCAATTTTGCTTTAAGCGCATCAAGTGAGACCTTCTCTTTATTTAAATAATAGGTACCATCTTTATCTATAGTGATACTATGTTCAGTTACCTCGCTTTGTTGAACTTGTGCGTCGGCTTGTGGTAATTCAACAGATATTAAACCTTTTGCGATGAATGTAGCTGTTGTTAAAACAATAACTAAAAGAACAAGCATAATATCGATAAATGGTATTACATTTATCGTGTCAAAACGTTTAGCTGCCATACTTTATTGTCCAACGAGTTAATAATACTTCCATTTTTCGTACAAGTATATTGTAAAAAACAATTGATGGTATTGCAACTAAAAGCCCCATTGCTGTTGCTTTAAGGGCAAGTGCTAAACCTGTCATTATAGATTTTGTATCAATACTTGAGCTCTCACCTAAACTATAGAATGTAAGCATAATCCCAAAAACAGTCCCTAGAAGCCCAATATATGGTGCATTTGATCCAATAGTAGCAATTGCTGACATATTGTCACCAAGTGCTAACTCCAACTCGTCTTTGGTAGAAAAAGATGCCAAATCAATACCTGAATAGAACATTATTCTCTCTATAAAAAAGTAAAGCGTCAAAAACCCCATAAGCCCTAAAACACCAATTATTCCATAATCAACAACTAATTTTAACTCTTCCATCTACTACCTTTTTACGTGTGCTAATTTTAAACTTACAACTGTTCCTTGATTCTTTTTAGAATCTATTGAAATTGCAATTTTTTCTTTATCGCAGTACCTTTTAACTAAAGATAATCCAATACCCATACCAGTTTTTTTATTATCAGCTTGATAATAACGTTCATATAAATGAAGTAGTTCAAACTCATCCATACCTATACCACTATCTGAAATACTTAATTTTTCATTATCTAACGTAACTAAAATTTCAGAATTTTTAGGACTGTATTTTACCGCATTTGAGAGTAAATTATCTATAACCCTTGAAAAGCCACGTTTATCTGCATTAATTGTAATTGGTATTAAATTGTAATTAAATATATAACCATCAAACAGCTCTTTATAGCGTTTAATCTGCCTCATAAGAAGTTCATTTATCGAAAAATTCTCTTTTTCAATATTATCAAATTCAGCTTTTAGAGTATATTCAACCTCTTCATAACGCTCTCTCAACATTAAAGATGCTGTATTAATTCTATCTAATCTTTTTAAATTTTTTTGATCTGTTATACTCTTATTTAACATTGATATATTAGCATCAATAGATGAGAGTGGCATATTTAATTCATGTAAATTATCTCGTACTAAATCTTTCATAGCTTGCGCACTTTTAGTAAGTGGTTCATTAGCGTGTCGCGCTAAAAGCCAAGAGACACCCAAAATTGCTGCAAAAACAAAAAATAGCCATGCACCAAGACCAAAATATAAAATAGATAAAAGAACACCACCAACGAGTGCACCAATTAGTACAAAATTAAAAAAAAGAGCTGTTAAAAAATACTCATTAAACTCTCTCATAAAACGAGTCTATAACCTGTCCCACGAATATTTTCAATAGAATCTTGACCTAAAATCTTCTTTAAACTACTTACATAAACACGCAGTGCTCCACTGCTAATCTCTTCACTACTATCCCATAAGTAATCTTCTATGTCATCTTTAACTACAATATTTCCTCTTCTTTGTAAGAGTAATTCTAGAAGTTTTGACTCTTTTGGTTTTAGTTCATATGTATCTTTTGAATCTGATATTTTATTGTTCTTAGCCTCAAAAGAGTATTCACCCAATAAAATAGTTTCTGAAATACCAACACGTCTCATCAACGCATTCATTCTAAGTAAAAGTTCATCTAAATCAAACGGTTTTTTCAAATAGTCATCAGCGCCACTTTTAAAACCCTCTTTTAAGTCCTCTTTATCTCTTCTAGATGTCAAATATATTGCCGGTGTTTCATCACCACTCTCTCGTAACTCATGTAAAAGTTCATAACCACTCATATGAGGTACATTCACATCTAGAAGATATATGTCATATCTATTTTTAAAACTAAGTTCTAACATATGTTCTGAATTATGAACTACATCAACTACGAAACCACAATCATCTAAAAAATCTTCTAAAGTATTTGCAAATAGAGTATCATCCTCTAAAAGCAAAACGTTAGGCAATCGACCACTCCAAACTTTCACCTGCAAACATTGGAATAACTTCACCATATCTCTCTGGTACAATAAATTTCTCTTTTTTCAAAGTTATTGTTTTTGGTTCTGGTTCAATTTCATAAATTCTTCTAGCGTTATCGCTAACAAAAGCTTGTAAATTATCAAGCGAATGATGTTTCTCAAAAAGACCAGCTAAAGCTTGCAGTGCAATAGGTGCTGTAAATATTCCTGCTGCACAACCACATGACTCTTTCTTACTTTTTGGATGAGGAGCTGAATCACTTCCAAACATTAGCTTTGGATTCGCACCTAACGCCGCTCGTAAAAGTGCATCTCTATCTTCAGGTCTTTTTGCAATTGGTTTACAAAATAGATGTGGATGTAACATTCCGCCTGCTAAATCATCTAAAGTAATCATAAGATGGTGCAAAGTTACAGTCGCATATAAATTATCATACTGCTCTAGAATGTTTAAAGCTCGCTCAGTTGTAATGTGTTCCATAATAACTTTTAAATCAGGAAAAGTAGAAGCAATGTTTTCATAGATTGGCATAAAGTTAGATTCTCTATCTAAAACAAATCCCTCAGCTTCACCATGAACACTTAAAACAATCCCTAAATCATTCATAATTTCTAAAACTGGCATTATGGAATCTAAATCACTAACTCCCATATCACTATTTGTTGTCATTCCAGCAGGGTATAACTTTATAGCTAATATCTTATCTTTTATAGATTTTAGAAAATCATACGTATAATCGTCTCTAAAAAATAGAGTCATATATGGTGTGAATGGGTGAACCAAAGCATTCTTAACATCTTCTGTATATTTGACTAAAAGTTCTTCAGTTGTTACAGGCTCATTTAAATTTGGCATAATCATAGCACCAGCAAAACTTTCTGAACTAAGTGGTGCAACAAGGTTTAACATCTCACCCTCTCTTAGGTGTAGATGCATATCTAATGGTGAATGTACTCTTATAGTTTTACTTTTCATGTTACAACTCCTTCATAACTTCATTTATCATTTTGTTCAAACTCTCTTGAATTAATTCCATATTCTCTTTTGACGATGCTTCAAAACGTGTTACAAGTACTGGTGTTGTATTACTAGCTCTAACCAAGCCCCAGCCATCTTCAAAAATAACTCGTACACCATCTATGTCAATAATATCTCTAATTTTTGGAAAATATTCTGGTGGATTTTTTAGCCTTAGAGATAACTTTCGCATTATTTTAAATTTATCATCTTCTGTTGTTTTAACTTTTAACTCATCTGTTGAGTATAGTTTTGGTAATTTTTCTAAATATTCATCAGGATTAATTCCATCATTAACCAATTCTAAAAAACGCAAAGTCGCATAAGTTGCATCATCAAAACCAAAATATCTATCATTAAAGAAGATATGTCCACTAACTTCAGCAGCAAGATCTGCATCTAACTCTCTAATTTTAACTTTTAAGTTACTGTGCCCAGTTTTATACATCACACCTTTTGCACCCATTTTTTCTAATTCATCATACATCAATTGTGAACATTTAACTTCACCAATTACTGTTGGTTTATCCATTTTCTGTGCATATAAAAGTGCTAACATATCACCTTTAATATTACCCTTTGGAGTAAGTACCGCTACTCTATCAGCATCTCCATCATATGCAAAAGCAAAGTCATATCCTTGTGCTAATTTATCTTTAACATCTAATAGGTTCTCTTCAACACTAGGATCAGGATGATGATTTGGAAAAGTCCCATCTGGATTTGTGAATATTCCTGTTGCATCAATGCCTAAACATCTAAAGATCCCGCCAAGTACAACATCTGCTACACCATTGCCACAATCATATACAATCTTCTTTTTCAAACCTTTTAAATGCGCAAACTGATTAACCATATAATCAACATATTTGCTTTTTATATCAACTTCTATAGCATCAAAATTATCTAAGATAACCACTTGACTATTTAAAACTTCTTTTCCTAAAGAGTATAAATTTTTTGAAAAAAATGGCTCATAATTTAACGTAATTTTAAATCCATTATACTCACTTGGATTGTGAGAACCAGTAATCATAATTGTAGCAGCTGGCTTTACTCCATCAAACTCTTGATAATGCGAAAAGTAGACAATAGGTGTAGTAACCATACCAAGACCATATACTTTTACATCAGCAGCATTTAATCCACTAACTAGATAATTAAAAAGTGTTTTAGAGTGAGTTCTTGCGTCATATCCTATTGCTACACGTTTACCGAATTTTGCAATTTTTTGACCTAAATGAAAACCTATTAATTTAACAGTTTTTTCATTTAGCTCCTCTTCATAAATTCCACGAATATCATACTCTCTAAAAATTGTATTCATTATCTCTCCAAGATGAATTTTAAAGGCACCTGTATGGTAACAGCTTTTTCTACTTTTTCAAAGTCACGTGATGCTCTCATTAAGGTTTTTTTTGCAGCCTTTAATAAAATAGATGGGGCATCTCCAACTATTATGACCTCTATGACATCTCTGTTTGGTAAAAACTTAAACTCTAACTCAACTACAGCTTCTAAACCCATTCTACGGGCTGCCTTTGGATAATAGATATGTTTACGCAGAGCTTTTTCAATACTCTGAATAAGACCTTCACCAACACTATAGTTTTGAACTATCTGCTCCTGTTCAATCTCTTTTTCAGATACCTCTTCTTCTAAAGTTTCATCCACAACTTCTTCTTTAGTTGCTTCATCCTCTTTTTCTACCTCTTCAATTTTCTCTATCTCTTTTTCAATAACCTCTTCTTTGACAATCTCTTTTTTAGTCTCTTCTATTTTTACTTTTTTATCCCTAAGAATAACAACTTTTTTAATAATCTTTGGTTTAGATTTTGGTGTAACTATTTTTTTTTCTATTTTTTTAATTTTAGCTACTTTTTTCAGAGGCTTTTTTTCACATAACTTTAAAAGAACAAGTTGTTCACTTTTATATGAACTCTTTGGTTCATTTTTTACTGACGAGTAAACAACTAATAATAAAAGAATCACATAAATAAATATAGATAGCAAAAAAGCGCGATTTCGGTGGGAACTACTGTACTTAAACATAAGTAGTATTGTATCAAAAATACACACTTTAAGAAAATTTTATCAATATTTTATTCATGAATTAATATTTTAATTATATATACTCCTAATATTATCTTATACTAACGTCAATAAAGTAAGTTAAAAGATAAAGGATTTTGATGCAACTAGTTACAACTGAATGGGCGGAAGCGTATAAAGGCGTTTGGAATGGTGATGAAAAATTAAGAAAGAAGTTAAAAAGATTTGATTCAGTATTCAAATATGCAATAAGCGATAGAGAAGATCTCTCTCCCATGATTTTTGTAGTAGAAAAAGGTGAAGTAACATATGCAGGAGCTGATAATGAAGAGCAAAAAGTTGAATTTGACATGTGGGCAGATTCATCAAATTGGCAAAGAGTATTCAGCAAAGATATAAGTGTTAAAAGAGCGATGATGAGTAGCGGTTTTAATTTTAAAGGACCAAAACTAAAAGCGATGAGTAACATGAGAAGTTTCGAGCGTAGCATTGAGCTAATGATTGAAATGCCAGATATGACAATATAATTATAAGGAAAATATGTGCAATTTTTAAGTGAAGAATGGGCAAAAGCGTATAGTGAAAAGTGGAACAGTAACGAAGATTTAAAAAATGGTCTTAAAAAATTTAATGGAATTTTTCAATATCAAGTGAGTGAAAGTGATATTACTCCACTTCAAATAGAAGTTACAAATGGAGAAGTTACAAAATATGGAGCGCCTTCTGATGGTGCTAAAATTGAATTTGACATGTGGGCATCTCTTGATGGTTGGAGACAAGTTATTCAGGGTGAAAAAAGTGTTAAAATGGCTATGATGAGCCCAGGTTTTGGATTTAAAGGTTCAAAAATTAAAGCTGCAATGCACATGGGTTCATTTGAAAAAAGTATCCAAATGATGGGCGACATAGAAACATCATTCTAATCAAAATCAAATAATCTGCTAAACCACCCCTTTTTAGGCTCTGGTTTAGCCTCTTTTTTACGTTCATCTTTAAACTTTCTGTCTGCTTGCATCAATTTTTTATTATAGTCAACATGATGGTGTTCATGCACAAAATGACTCTTACCAGATTTTGTTCCACTAACTCCTAATGACATACGCATAATAAACTCCTTGCAATATATCATTATATTAACATTTTATAGAGAATTTTACAAATTTGAGAGAATATAGCGGGAAACCCGCTATAAAATTAGAGTTAGGTTATACCTTACTTTGAATAAAATCAGGATATGCTTCTAATGCACATTCGCTAACATCTAAACCAATCTGCTCTTCATCTTTAGTTGGTCTAAAAGCTGAAATTGCATTAATTATCTTAAGCAACACAAATGCAGCTGAAAATGAAAATAGACCAACAACTACTATACCTTTTATTTGAGACCAAAAAGATATATCACTAAAAATAGCAACTGCAATTGTTCCCCAAATTCCATTTACTAAATGAACAGAAAGAGCACCAACAGGATCATCAATTTTAATTTTATCAAAAAAGGAAACAGCAAATATTACTAAAAGACCACCAATAGCACCTATAAAAATTGGTTCTACAAGGCCAACCACATCAGCACCTGCTGTAATTGCAACAAGTCCACCAAGTGCGCCATTTAGTATCATAGTAATATCTAGTTTTTTATAACGAATATATAAAAGAGCAGCTGAAGATATAGCACCAGCTAATCCTGCTGTATTAGTATTGACAATAACTTTTGCAACTAAATCTGCATTAGCAATACTATCAAATGCTAAAACACTCCCACCATTAAAACCAAACCAACCAATCCAAAGTAAAAATGCACCTAATGTTACAAGAGGAATATTTGAAGCTGGAACTGCTCTAATGGTACCATTTGCTAAATATCGTCCATGTCTAGGGCCAATAATAAGTAAAGCAGCAAGAAGAACCCAACCGCCAACTGAATGAATTATTGTAGAACCCGCTAAATCATGCATGTCACTTAAAAAACCACCACCCCATGTCCATGCACCAATAGTAGGATAAATAAGTCCACTCACAACAATAGCAAGCATCATAAATGGAATTAAGCGAATACGTTCACTAACACCACCACTAACAATTGATACAGTTTTACTAACAAATGCCATTTGAAAGAAGAACAGAGCATAAAAGCTCATATTAGTACTTTCAACACCACTTAATAAAAAGCCACTTGGTCCAAACATATAGTTATAACCCCAAAGCAAATATACCATTGATGTTACAGCGTAAAGCATAACATTACCAGTAAGTACAGTAACGACATTTTTAGTACGTACAATTCCAGCTTCTAGCATAGCAAAGCCAGGTGCCATTAAAATAATCAATATAGAAGAAAAAAGAATGAAGAATGTGTTAAAAAGAAAAGTAATTTGCGAATCCAATAGGCACCACCTTTAAATAATAGTGCAATTGTACTCAATCAATGTTTAAAATTTAATCAACTTCTAATAGTGACTCTGAGAAATAGAATCTTTGGTATTCATCAACATATCAAAATAATCTCAGAGTGTACATATTTAGCAGGAAGTCTATTAATTTTAATCTTGATGTTATCGTTTCCTCATTATCTTTCACATAGAGTACTTTTAGTAGTGAACTAATTTTTTAAGGGCTTTTAAATCCATAACGACCACCTAAAACTAAAATAAAACCAAATCATCATTATCTTCATCTTCTATTTCATTGATACCAGGTGTTAAAGAAATTTCAACTTGTAAAATAGCACTGAGTAATGAACTATCTAAGTAGTGAATATCTATTGTAGATTGAGTAACAAAAATAGTTTCTCTCCATGCAACTAAATCTTCAACGAAATTTTTTATAAATAGAGTCAACTTTTTATGTGTTTTGGCATCTATATTTTTATACTCTTGTATCAATAGTTCAGAAAAGGAGTGAATTGCAAAAGCTAGTTCATCAAACTCTATAAGTATTTGAATGGTTTGCGAATAACTTTCTAACTTCTTAGCAATTTGAACATAAAATTCTCCAGCCTCTTTTGACTCAGTATATTCTTCTAAAAGATCTTTTAATTCATATTCTAACTCATTTAACTCTTGCATATCTTGCAGAGTTTCAACATCAAGTTCTGATACATAGTTACTAGCAGTAGTTTTAACTTCATGACTTTTCCGCAAGCTTGCCATTTGCCCATTATTGATATTTAATTTATGGACTACCTTCTCTTCTACCTGAGTATAAGGAATCTGTTCTTTCTCTTTTTTACTCTCAATTGCAACTATTTTAACAGCTTTAGTATAACGGCTATGAAAAATAAATTCTTCTAGCATTTCGGTATATCTTTTTAATTTATTCTTTTGATACTCTTGAAGTGAGATATTATTTAAAGAAAATAGTTCTATTGGATATTTTTCACCATCAATGGTAAAAACTCTCTTATGTAGTAAAAATATCTGATGACCATATTTGTGCTTAATCGAAATTCTATTTAGGGATATATCATCTTCACTATATCTTTCAATACTATTTAAAAAACCATCTCTTTTTTCAATAATATCATCAAAGTTAAACTCATTATTAGAATCCAATCTATCAATCATTTCAGCACTCAAGAGTTGTGAAAACGTATTGTTAGTAAATAGAACTTTACTATTTTGATATGTAATAACAGGATTTGGAAGCGAATTTATAATATTTGATACAATTGATTGAGACACTATATGTATTTTTTCTTCTAGTAGTTTACGTTTAAACTCTTTTAATTCACGTTCATCTTTAAATCTTTTAAGAATATCATAAACTGTTGCAAATAGTGGTTCCATTGCAATTGGTTTTATAATATATTTATCAATTCCTAAATCAATAGCTTTAATAAAATATGACTCATCATTAAATGCAGTAGTTATTATAATAGGCGTTTTAGAAGAGATACTCTTAATCTCTTTGGCCATTTCAAGGCCATTCATTATTGGCATTCTTATATCCGTAATAATAATATCTGGTCTCTTTTTTTTAAATATTTCTAACCCAACCTTACCATTCTCTGCAATGAGTACATCATTAAACATCATGTTTAATGTTTTAGTAATTACAATACGAACATTCTTTTCATCTTCTACATATAAAATACTAAATTCTTTACTTATCTCACGAATATCTTTAAGACTTTTACCCATAATACACCCCCCTATATTTTATTTAAAACTAAAATAAATTCAGCACCATCATCTACATTTTCAACAGATATAGTTCCATGAAAGTCTTTTTCTAGAATCACTTTTGCCATATATAGACCTATTCCAGTTCCTTTACCTTGTTCCTTTGTAGTAAAATATGGATTAAAAATTTTATCAATGATTTCTGGTTCTATTCCACCACCATTATCATTGACTTTTATAAAATATTTATTATCTTCTAAGTACGCATGGACTGTAATAATTTTAATCTCTTTTTCTTGTGTATCTAAAGCATCTCGCGCATTAATAATAAGATTAAGTAAAATATGCGTAAGAGCATTTTTACATCCATTAATATCTAAATGATTATCCAATATAGTTACTAACTCAATACCGTGAGTTTTTATTTGAGCATATACCATATGTCTAATATCATTTAGAACATCAACTAATTTAAAAATTTCAGTATTAGAACCTGGTTTAAAGAAATTCATAAAATCATTAATTGTCTCTGACATCTGTTGTGTAGAATTTTGAATAAATATTGATGTATCGTCAATCTCTTTAGCATCCAATGTACCTAATTCTTGCATTAATGATAAATTAATAGCAGAAGCACTCACAGCATTGAGTGGTTGTCTCCATTGATGTGCAATCATACTAAGCATTTCACCCATTTGTGCATGACGTGCTTGTGAAAATAGTATTCTGTCTTTTTCTATACCTCTTTCATTATTTTCTTTTAATTCTCTTTGTAATTTTTTATTTAAAATCAATAATTCTCTATTTTGTTCCTCTATTTTTAAAAAACCTTTAGCCATATAAGTAATATCTTTAGCAATACCACTCATGCCAACTACTATGTTTTCTCTATTCTTAACTGGTACTTCAATGATTTCTACATAGCGTGTACTATTATCTTTATGAGTAAATTCAATATAAAATGTCACTTGTTGTTCTACATTTTTTGACTTCTCAAAGGTATCTATTTGTTGTTCAAAAATATTCTTAGTCAAATTCATTGATTTTATTAAATTAAGAAACTCTTTTGAACTGTAACCAAGTACTTGCTTGATTGATTTACTTACATAAAGCATCTCTCCAGTTAAATTACGTGAATACAAAAAATAGTTTATATATATATCTTTAAATAGTTTTTTACAAAAAAATTTAGGATTTGTCAATATTGCAGTAACTTCTTTATTATCCATTTTTATTACTCCTATTCATAAATTATTTCACATATAAAAACTTATTAATTATAAATGTATTTACTTAAAGATATGGAGTCAGAATAACACTTATTAACTTATTAACTTATTAATAAATAACAATGAAATTTTAGTAGTTTTGTTTGAAATAATTAAAAATGAAAGAGTGTCAAACGGGATTAACCCGATTGACATATAAATTTAGATAGCTTCTCTGTCTGTTTCACCAGTACGGATACGAATAATTCTATCTATGTCACTAACGAAAATTTTACCATCACCAATTTTACCAGTACGTGCAGACTCTACAATTGTATTAACTGTTTGTTCAACAGATTCTGCAGAAACTACTAGCTCAATTTTAATTTTTGGTAAAAAATCAACAACATATTCAGCACCACGATATAACTCGCTATGCCCTTGCTGGCGACCATAACCTTTTACTTCACTTACCGTCATACCAGTTACGCCAATTTCTGCTAGTGCATCTTTTACATCTTCAAGTTTAAAAGGCTTTATTACTGCTTCAATTTTTTTCATTTGTTGCATCCTATATATATTTGTGTTGGCGCAAAAGCTTTACGCACCAACAATTTTGGCAAAAGTCTACTCTTATTTTAGATTTTTTGCAAACTCAGGGTAAGCTTCTATACCAGACTCATGAACATCTAGGCCATCATACTCTTCTTCTTCACTTACACGTAGACCCATTACCATTTTAAGGATGTACCAAACAATGAATGAAGTAACAAAAGTAAATATACCAATTACAACAATACCTTTAATCTGAGCCATCATTGTAACTTCAGGATTAAATATTGCAACAGCTAACGTTCCCCAAATACCATTCACTAAGTGAACAGAAAGAGCTCCAACTGGATCATCAAGACGTAATTTGTCAAAGAATGGAACAGCAATCATAATTAAGATAGCAGCAACAATACCCTCAATAGTAGCTGCAACCATACCAAGATCTGGTCCGGCAGTAACAGCAACAAGACCACCAAGAGCGCCATTAAGCACCATAGTTAAATCCACTTTTTTGTAAACAATTTGAGTTAATATTGCTGCAGTAACTGCACCAACAGATGCTGCCATATTGGTAGCCGCTACAACATTTGCAATACCATCAATATCCTCTTTACTTCCAAGTGCTAGTTGAGAACCACCATTGAAACCAAACCATCCCATCCATAGGATTAATGTACCTAAAGTAGCAAGAGGCATAGATGAACCAGGAATTGGTTTAACTTTTCCATCAGCTGTATACTTACCTTTACGTGCACCTAATAAAAGAACACCAGCAAGAGCAGCCCATCCACCAACAGAGTGAACAATTGTTGAACCAGCAAAATCACTAAATCCAGCGATTACACCGCCAAGTTCTGTTCCACCCCATGTCCAGTGACCTTCAATTGGGTAAATTAAACCTGTAAGAACAACAACAAAAATTAAAAATGGCCAAAGCTTCATACGCTCAGCGATAGTACCACTAATTACAGATGCTGCAGTTGCAACGAATACTACTTGAAAGAAGAAATCAGCATAAACTGAATGTCCTAAATCAGCTGAAGTGATTCCGCTAAGCATAGCTCCACCACCCATAAAATCACTACCACTACCATACATGATGTTATAACCTATGTAATAGTACATAATTGATGCAATCCCAAATAGTGTAACATTTTTTAATAAAATTATTGCATTATTTTTAGTACGAGTAAGACCCGCCTCCAACATTGCAAATCCAGCAGCCATCCACATTACTAGAATACCGGCAAAAACCATTAAGAATCCATCAAGTATATACTTGACGTCAGCAAAATTTTCCACATGTGCCCCTTTAAAATTTAGTTTTAACGGTGATAGTTTAACAATATTTATATACCTTTTTAACTAGTTAACTGATTAAATTTTAATCACTATGAAATTTATCAAATATTCGATATAATCGCATCAATTAATAACATATTGTAAGGGTATAAATGAGCGATTTGTTTGACCAGTCACAAGATATTCAAAATATAAACATTGAAAAAAGCGTATCAAAGAGTTATCTTGATTACTCTATGAGTGTAATAATTGGGCGTGCATTGCCTGATGTTAGGGATGGCCTGAAGCCTGTACACAGACGTATATTGTACGCAATGAATGAACTTAATCTTAGCCATAGATCACCTTACAAAAAAAGTGCGCGTATTGTCGGTGATGTTATTGGTAAGTACCATCCACACGGTGATACTTCTGTTTATGACGCTCTTGTTAGAATGGCTCAGCCATTTTCTATGCGTGCAGAACTAATCGATGGACAAGGAAACTTTGGTTCTGTAGATGGTGATAACGCAGCAGCTATGCGTTATACAGAAGCTAGAATGACCTCTTATTCAGAAGCTCTTCTTAGTGATTTAGAAAAAGACACTGTTGACTTCATCCCTAACTATGATGATTCAATGAGTGAACCAGATGTCCTTCCAACTAGAATTCCTAATCTACTCATTAATGGTAGTGGTGGTATCGCGGTTGGTATGGCAACAAATATTCCACCACATAACTTAGGTGAAATCATAGATGCTACAACTCTTTTAGTAGATAATCCTGAATCTACTATCAGTGACTTAATGGAACATGTAAAAGCTCCTGATTTTCCAACTGGTGGAACTATTTATGGGCGTCAAGGTATTGTAGATGCTTACAATACTGGTCGTGGACGTATAAAAGTACGTGCTAAGACACATATTGAGAGAAAAGGTAATAAAGACATAATCATCATAGATGAACTGCCTTACCAAGTAAATAAATCTCGTTTAATAGAACAAATTGCAGCACTAGTTAGAGACAAAAGCCTTGATGGTATTTCAGACATTAGAGATGAGTCAGATCGTGATGGTATACGTGTAGTAATTGAACTTAAACGTGACTCTATGAGTGAAATAGTTTTAAATAATCTTTTTAAATCTACAAATATGCAAACAACTTTTGGAATTATTTTACTTGCAATTACAAACCAAGAGCCAAAAGTCTTTAACTTAAAAGAGATTTTAGTTCAATTCATATCTCACCGAAAAACTGTAATTATTAGACGTACTATATTTGATGTTGAAAAAGCTCGTGCACGTGCTCATATTTTAGAGGGTCTTCAAAAAGCCCTAGATAATATAGATGAAGTTATTGCACTAATTAAAGCTAGTCAAAATACTGATGAAGCTAGAACTGGACTTATGGAGACATTTAGTTTCTCTCAAATTCAAGCACAAGCAATTTTAGATATGCGTCTTCAAAAACTTACAGGACTAGAGCGTGAAAAACTAGAGAATGAACTTGCTGAACTTAGAAAGTTAATTGAATACCTTGAAAGTATCTTACAGAGTGAAGATATACTAAAAGGTATAATCAAAGATGAGCTAGAAGAGCAAAGAGCAAAATTTAAAAATGATCGTCGCACTGATATTGAAGATTCATATGATGATATAGATATAGAAGATTTAATACCAAATACACCTATGGTTGTTACAATTTCACACCGTGGTTACATCAAACGTGTTCCTCTAAGCTCATATGAAAAACAAAAACGTGGCGGAAAAGGTAAAACTGCTGTTACAATATATGAAGATGACTTTATAGAGAACTTCTTTACTTGTAATACTCATGACACTCTACTTTTCATCACAGATTTTGGGAAACTTCACTGGTTAAAAGTTTATCGTATACCTGAAGCATCTCGTACAGCAAAAGGAAAAGCAGTAGTTAATCTGCTTAATCTAGAAGATGGTGAGAAGATTAGAGCAATTTTACCTACTACTGATTTCGCAGAAGAGAAATCTTTAACTTTCTTTACAAAAAATGGAGTTGTTAAAAGAACAAATCTCAAAGAGTTTAGCAATGTTAGAAACAATGGAGTAAAAGCAATTGTTTTAGATGATGATGATGCTCTTGTAACTGCACAAATTGCAAATGAAAATACTAAATATCTATTTATTGTCACAAAATATGCTCAATGTATTAAATTTGATATTGATAAAACAAGAGATCAAGGACGATCTACTAGAGGTGTTAGAGGAATTAAATTCAAAAAAGATGGTGACTATGTAGTAGATGCTAACATTATCGATAACGATGAGCAAGAGATTCTAACGATTAGTGAAAAAGGTATTGGTAAACGTACAACTGCTGGAGAGTACAGACTTACAAATAGAGGTGGTTCTGGTGTTATTGCTCTTAAACTAAATAATAAAACAGGTTCTACTATTGTTGGTTGTGTTATGGTAGATGAGAACATGGACATGATGGCACTTACTAAAACTGGGAAAATGATTAGAGTAGATATGCAAACAATATCTAAATCTGGTAGGAATACAAGTGGTGTCTATATTGTAAAAGGCGATGATGTTGCTAGTATTTCAAGATGTCCTAAAGAGGAAAAAGTAGAAGATGATATAGAGGATGAAGAATAAAGACAACACTTTTCCTTCTTTTTAGTGCACTGTTGCTTAATGCTAGTTTATCACAAACTTGGATTTTAAGTTACCGCGCACAGATGCAAAAGTCTAAAATAACTCATGAACACTTTCACATAACGCCTGCGATGACATCAATAGATGGTATTAAAAGTAGCTCCTTAAAAATTGAAATTGATGATGAGTTAAGTGATGAAGAAAATTTGAGGAATAGTAAAGAAAGAATTTTAGAATTCTTATTTAAAAATGGTGTACATCTGCAAAGTCACTCAGATAACATAAACAATACAAATAAAAGTATAACAACACTAAAAGTTCCACCAACTCCTTTAATAGTTGAATTTAATTCAAATACCGTTACAATTTCAATCCTAAATAAAGAGGAATAAAATGAAAATTGCAATCGTTGAAGATGATATAAACATGCGTAAATCTCTCGAAATTGCCATGAGCGAATATGATGACTTTATTATTAAAAGCTTCCGTAATGCTAAAGAGGCTCTTAAAAAAATTGATGATACATTTGAGCTTGTTGTAACAGATATAAATATGCCTGGAATGGATGGCATTGAGTTTGTTAAAGAGCTTGATGGAAAATTCGAAGTTATAATTATGACAGGAAACGCAACACTTCAGCG
>Ga0316206_1001233_pt1 | contig 24319 bp, 19 predicted proteins | sample 6monthpyrite_MG_FD_204942 | JGI IMG/M metagenome (GOLD analysis project Ga0316206, IMG submission 204942) | Microbial mat bacterial communities from mineral coupon in-situ incubated in ocean water Damariscotta River, Maine, United States -... | ecosystem: Environmental > Aquatic > Marine >... | reverse complement strand
TAGTCCGCAATAAAACCAAAGCAATAAAACAAAATGAGAAAAAATCCAGTTATTATTCCTGGCCAAAAACAGAAGATTTTCATCTGGACAGCAGTTGGGATGTACAGCGTGCATTTAATTTCATGTGTGGAACGGCACACTGGAATCAGTTATATCAAATAACGATTGATGAAAAAAAATATTTAATAAAAGATGCAGTCACTTACAAGAAACAAAGAAATTACACAAAAAACCTGGAATTTAAAAATGATTTATATTGTGTCCCTTTCAGTAACGGGGTTCTTATGGTTAAGCACCTGATTGAATAATTTCAACAGGGTCACCTATTGATAAAGCCAGGCTGGCAGACTGTTTGAAATCAGTCAATACATTTTGTCCAAAATAAGCTTTATTTTCTTTTTTTCGGTATTCAAGTAAAGTCGCCAGTGGTTCCTTACCCTTTTGACCCGTTTTCGGATTAACCGTTGTCATAACACAACGTGAACAAGGCTTAACACCCAACAAAGTGTTATCACCGACCATGAATTTCTGCCAGCGGTCTTCTGCAAATGCATTACAACCTTTCACAACAATATTGGGTCGGAAACGAATCATCGGGACAGAAGGGATATTTTTAACTTTCAGTTTGTCATTCAAGTCTTGCAAGGATGATTCAGAGATAAGTAATAATGGAAAACCATCTGCAAAACTGACGTAATCACTGGAAGAACATGAAAAATCAGGATCCACAGGACGAATGGTAGTATCAGGCATAAAAACAAACTGGCATCTAACGTCTAAATAGTCGCTAATAATCTGGTTAGAGAGCGTGTCCGTTGTTTTTGCTATAATATAATCATTCCAGACTTTTACTTTTATATCATTTCCAGAATCAGGTGATTGAGATAACTTTATAAGCCTGCCATCCGGTAAAGTAATATGGATATGACGTTCTGATAATAATACATTCAACAGTGCTAACTGTGGATACAGGCGTTGAGTAATAAATATTCCTTTTTCATTAACCAGCATCCAGCGCCTGTCATTTTTTAAACCACGAGGTGTTAAAGTCGCCTGACTGACAGGAATACCCGGTAATGATTTAACCGGGTAGATATAAATTTGTGATAACTGAATGGCACTCATAATCTTTCAACCGGGTAAAAAATTTATCATAACCGGTTTGAGTATACAGATGCATCATCCTGATGTCGTTATAATCATTGATGTACACATATAAATTGAAGTTATCAGCTATTACTGGCAAGATTAATAACATGATAGATTTGTCTGAAAACACTGGCATTATTCAACATAGTCTGATAAAAATACTCGAACAAATGCCAGAAGGTATCAGTGAATATGAGCTGATACACAAAATAAAGGATGAGCTGGAAATAGACGATAATAATCAACTCTTCAGGGACTCATATAAGCTATTCACCGTGCACTTCTTCCTGTTTCATTCCCTGTATCACTTACGGGAAAGATTATGGTCAGAAAAGAAATGGATACTGGAAATTACCCCATTGAAAATCCGCCTGACTCCCTGGCTACCAGTTGACAGTACAACTATATCTGATACTGATCATATGTCCGATTATTACATGGACATAAATAATCTTGAACAGACGGGTAAAGATGATGTCGAAACATTACTGAATTGTTTCTGGCAACGATATTTGAGTCTTGATGAAAAGCAGCATGCCCTGCAGGTTATGGAGTTGAAAGAGCCTGTTAATATGAATGATGTTTCAATGCAATACCGGAAACTTGCAATGAAATATCATCCTGATCGTGGCGGCACGACAGAAAAAATTCAGTCTATTAATAATGCAATGACATTGCTTAAACGTTATTTTAAAACCTAAAGTAAAAAGGAAACACAATGATAAATAAAGTTATTACCATCTTCCTGCTATTCGGTATTTTTAATATTGCGAATGCCGAGGAATATAAAACACTTGAGGAACGATATGGCTATGCGATCGGTTATAGTCTGGGTAAAAAAATAATAAAAAAATATTCAACTGTAAATAAAAAAGCATATCTGGATGCAATTACAGATGCGACAAATGGACAACCGGCCAGAATGACCCCTCAGCAAATGGCGGAAGCATATCATCAATATAATGCCAAACAAGTTCAGGCAAAAATGAAACAAGTAAAAGAAGGCCAGAAATCAACTATCGCTTTTATGAAGCAATACCAAAGTAAACCCGGCGTAAAACCACTTTCTCATGGTATGTTTTACCGTGTTATAAAATCCGGTAAAGGTACCAGCCCAAGAGAGACCAGCAAGGTTACTGTGCACTATCGTGGCACCTTGACTAATGGTAAGGAATTTGACAGCTCATATAAACGCGGAAGTCCTGCCACCTTCGCATTAAACCGCGTAATAAAAGGATGGACCATCGCCTTACAAAAGATGCAGCCAGGCGATAAATGGGAAATTATGATCCCGTCACAATTAGCTTATGGTGCACAGGGTGCTGGTGGCGTAATTGGCCCTAATGAAACATTGATCTTTGAAATTGAATTACTGAAGGTTGAATAATTATCGTAAAAATAACCAGAGATAACTATTAACCTGGTTTGTAGGAGCGGATTCATCCGCGAATCAAATAAATATCGCGAATAAATTCGCTCCTATATTACAGGGTCAAACTGAAAATCCTTACATAAAATTCACCCTTTTTTCCCCGATTTTTTTGCATATTGCCCCAGAAATTCATCCTATTAACCACAAAAAAAATAGATTAATTTAACACACCCTATTAATACTGCTGATGATTTGGTCAAATAAATCATCATATCTATTACTCATTATCAATTTAGAGAAAATGACTATTTAATCTTTACATCTGACTATTTAATGTTAATATATGCTACAACTGTGATAACGAGTATAAACTAGCATATTATGAACTATAAAAAACAACTGCTTACCCCAGATGAGGTAATTGAGGTCCTTAGAATCCCTAAATCCACCTTATATAAGCTATGTAACGAAGGTGAAATACCCGCAGCAAAAATAGGAAAACACTGGCGATTTGACCTTGATCGTGTAAATCTATGGCTAGAACAGCAATTTCAAGCAACAGACAATCCACATGCAAATGAGGAAAAAAGTCCTGCGGTAGACAGGATAGAAAAAGAAAAACCAAGGGAAAAGTAATGCTATTAAAAGATGGGCAAATGATCCGGGGAACTTACGAGGTTGAACGCTACCTGGGTGATGGTGCGTTTGCCGAAGTATACAGAGTTCGTCATCGTTTTCTAGGCCGTCAGGCCATGAAGGTGTTCAAGTCTACCCGCATGACTGCAGAACAAACTGAAGAAATGCTGGGAGAAGCTGTAATACTTTCTCGTCTGGGGCATCCCAATATTGTACGTGTCTTTGATGCAAATATTACTGAGACCACCCGTGGTACTTCAGGCTTTTTTACCATGGAATATATTGCTGGTGGTACACTTGAGAATTTCTGGCGTTCACATGGAGAACAATTTGTTACGCTGGAACATTCGATAGATATAGTACGTCAGGTATGCAGGGGTATCACCGTTGCGCATAGTGAAATCCCACCTATTATCCATCGTGATATAAAACCACAAAATATACTGGTAGGTTATGATGGTAACGGACTGCTTGCGAAGGTAAGTGATTTTGGTCTGGCTAAACAAGTAAATCCACTAACCTTAATGGCAACAACAAAAGGGACTCGGTCATTCAAGCCACCTGAAGCTTTTACCGAACTATCAAAAAATGATTCAAGAGCCGGGGATGTCTGGGCAATAGGCTCAGTGCTATACCTGCTTCTTACAGATAAACTCCCTTATGCCAGTGAGAGCGACCCGGATGCACTTAGTAATAAACGTTTTGAAACCCCTCTTGTTCCGCCAAGCCGATTTAATGTACATGTAGATCCAGCTCTGGATCAGATACTGTTTAGAGCACTGGCGCAGGAAGCGGATGAACGATACCCCACAGCTGAAGAGATGCTTCGTGATCTTGAACGCTGGAATCCCAAGCCATTCGATAAAAAACTCAAAAATAAAAAAGCTTCCCTTAATGATGAGTCTAAAAATGCGTTAGGTGTGCATTCTGTTGAAGATATTAAATTAGCAAAAAAAATGACACGCACAGCCCTGAAAATGGCGACACAAGCAGATCGATTAATGGAGGCTGCCGACCTTATGGAAGAGGCATTCAATAAAGCACCCCCACTACGTGAAAAATATGAGTACCAATTAAAGTTATGGCGGCGTGGCGTAGTTATGTAAATGGCACTTCATAAATCAATAACAATTGAAAAATACTTTTTTCTTTGAAGATAAGTACAAAATAATAAACGGGAAATTTACTTTAGGAGGACTCTGGTTTGGAAATATTCACCCCACTACTAGACCTTGCAACACCAGATTTATATCGAGCTAACGCATTCCGTATACTTGATTTAAATCCAAAAGCAACATCAAGAGATGTCAGGAAAAAACTGGACAAAGCCCAGAAAATGCAAAAGCTGGGTGGAAACCTGCCTGCATCAACAGGCGTTGCTGCACTGAGCCCTCCTCCCACGGAAGAGCATCTTCGTGAAGCAGGACAGCGTCTTGCAGACCCACTACGTTTATTGCTTGATGAATTATTCTGGTTCTGGCCTCTCACAGCCACCAGAGACCTGGCGCTGGAAGCCCTGAAGAAAAACAAGATGGATGTCGCAGTACAGCTTTGGACTGAAGCTGCAGCATTGGAAAAAAACGGACCTCTCGCAATCCATAATCTTGCTGTACTTTATCATGTTGTTGCACTTGATTATGAATTTGAAATTATATCGACTAAAGATAAAGAATATAACCATCAATACATAATCAAATACTGGGAAGATGCATTAAATTACTGGCATCAAGTCCAGCAGGATGATGTATTCTGGAATCTTTACCAAAATCGAGTGCACGAGCTGGATGATCCCAGGGTAACTGTTAAAGATGTAGATTTAATTCGTAGAGATTTGCCCCTTACTATACTCAGTATTAATTCCAGAATTGCAGTACATGCAGCTGAAACAAGTGATGAAGAAACGATGATGTTTCATCTGGATCTTATCAGTCAGTCACCGTACGATGAAGTCACTCGTAACCGCGCATTACGTGATTCCATAACCCCCATATCAAATAGAATAAAGACATTATGTCGAAAGGCCAGATCGGATATAGAAAAAAGTCCCAAAAAAGGGGATGATTATTTCGAGACCCTTTTCGAACATACAAAACCTCTGATGGAAATACAGAATCGCGTTCTGGGCCTGGATAATCCAACACGAAACGAAAACCAGGATGAAATAGTGCTAGCATCACTCGAGTGCATTATCAGTTATGGTAACGAATCAGAAGACTGGGTTCGTACACGGGACATGATGCGAATTTTACAACCATTAGCCGTAAGCATGACGACACAGGAACGTTTAAATCGTAACCTGGATGTCATAACTGCAAATGCTGCTGATGATGCCTGTTGGTTTTGTGAAACAAACCCGGGCAATAAAAAATATGAATATGAAGTAAAAATGCACGGTGACGTGCAACAGGAAGAAACTTATAGTGGCACCAATATAACGTGGCGTCATATCACTATTACAGTTCCCCGATGTGGTCGATGTGCACAAGCCCAATCCAATCGTGTCTGGAGGAGTTTCTATACCGGAGCATTTACTGGAATGATTCTGGGTGCCTGCGGTATGGTTGGCTTCAACATTTATTATTGGGCAGATATCAGCCAGGAAGCATTAACGGGTGCATTTTTAGGCGCTGGCGTAGGTGCCGCGGCGGGTGCAGTACTCGGACTATTATTCCAGAGCTTCTTTAAATTACCAGCAGGAATCAAACCTGTATCCATGATGAATTCATTTCCACGAATACGGGAACAACAAAAGATGGGTTGGAAATTTGGAGCAAGGCCAGCAGCAGCTGATCAATAAAAATGATAACGGGAAACTTATTATGGGCATAAATCATCCAATACAAAAGGACTATAATTGGCTTGAACAGGCATGGAATTCTGTGAGGCAATTTCAATTTCCTCGGGAATTTCGCATAACACCACCTATCTTGTCCCTGTCCTGGGCAGATGATTTAGAGCAGATCAAGATCGCATTAAACAAGCTGCAGGATGTACCCGACAGCACAGAAATAAATAGTGAAAACAACAATCATAAACTGATTGCAGAAATTGGTACCGGATTATGGCGTGTTCGAAAAAACATGATGCAGCCAGACTCGGATAAACCCAAAGAAGGCATGGAACGAGCCTATCGACACGTACAATCTATATTTGATTCACTCGAAGCCGGCCATGTTCAAATCAAGGATCATACAGAAGAAGAATGGGTAGATGGCAGGAATATCAGTGTACTGGCCTTTCAGCCCATGCCGGACTTCACAAAAGAAATCATTATAGAAACGATCAAACCCTCTATCTTTCTTGATGATCAACACATCCAGAAAGGCCAGGTGATCGTCGGAAAACCGGAACAGGATACAGAGAGTGATATTGAACTTCCACCAAATTTTACGAAATAAAAGACAAATTTGCGCCTTGAGAAATATAAGATAAGGAGAATATTATGAGCCGAATAACAATAGATTACGGAATAGATCTTGGTACAACGAACAGCGTAGTCGCTCACCTGGATGGTATGAATCGCACCATCATAAAAAACAATGAAGGTCGTGATTGCACGCCATCCGTCGTCTGGATTGACAACAAAGACCGTATTCATGTGGGTGATGCTGCAAAAGTACGACAAGATGAGGACCCTGATAATGTAGCCTATGAGTTTAAGCGAGTCATGGGTAAAGATAAGGAGTTTAATTTCCTGCGCAGTAACCGAAAAATGCGTCCAGAGGAATTGTCAGCAGAGATTCTGAAATCATTGAGACAATCAGTAGAAAAACGTGACCCGGATCCACTGGCCGGTGCCGTCATCACGGTACCCGCTGCATTTGAAGTACCTCAGATAGAAGCTACAAAAAAATCAGCGCAACTGGCAGGTTTTCAGCATTATCCTTTGTTACAGGAACCAGTTGCAGCTGCGCTCTCATATGGTTTTGAATCAGATAGTGAAAATGAATACTGGCTGGTCTATGACCTGGGAGGTGGTACATTTGATGCTGCTGTTATCAATATGCGAGATGGTATATTCAACGTTGTTAATCATTTGGGTGATAACGATCTGGGTGGCCAACTGCTGGACTGGTCAATTGTGAATGAAATACTGATACCTGAAATTACCAGAAAATTTAAACTAACAGACTTCAGGAAAGGAAATCATAAATATGATGCAGCATTCGCAAAACTGAAAGCTGCAACGGAAGAAGCCAAGATACGCCTTTCAGGAGGCATGGAATCTGTTGACATATGGCGACAAAATCTGTGTGCTGACGATCAGGGAAACATGATCGAACTGGATGTAGAAATAAAGCAGAGCGATGTAGAGCGTTTAATGGAACCCATTATAAGACGCACTATCAGTAAATGTCGAAAAGTATTGGAAGAAAAACGACTTGGACCTGCCAATATTCAAAAAATATTGTTAGTTGGCGGCCCTACCCAGATGCCATACTTGCGAGAGAGACTCGCTGATTCTCAGGAAGGTCTGGGTATACCACTATCATTTGAACGTGATCCATTAACTGTGGTTGCAGAGGGGGCAGCTATTTTCGCTGGCACGCAACGAATTACTTCAACAGAAACCTTCACCCCACGATCGGGATACTCCCTGCAGCTTGAATATGAACCCATTGGTTTTGATCCTGAACCTGAAATCGCAGGGCGGGTTCTTACCAGTAAAGAAGAAAATTTTGATGGTTTTACCGTTGAGTTCACTAATTCATCAGTAAAGCCGATCTGGAGCAGCGGGAAATCCGGCCTTACACCTGAAGGTATTTTTTCAACTGAACTATGGGCTGAAAAAGGTATTGAAAATATCTTTGAAATTAATCTGTTTGACCGTCAAGGAAACAAGATTGAAACAACCCCATCAAAAATATCCTACCGCCTGGGTGCAGGTATTTCCGAAATTCCACTAACCCATTCTGTCGGAGTAGCATTGGCTGATAATGAAATGGAATGGTTTGGAAAAAAAGGTGACCCATTACCCATTCGTCAACGCCGTATACTCAAAAGTGCACGACATATACATAAGGGTGAAAGTGGTGATCTACTGCGTATCCCTTTTATGGAAGGTGAAAGTAATCGAGCAGACCGTAATACACGATTGGGCATGTTGGGTATCCCTGCTACTGATATTCCTCGTGATCTGCCGGCTGGGCAGGAAGTTGAAATTCTTATAGAAATTGATAAAACCGGCGTGCAGGCAACTGCATATATTCCTATTTTGGGTGAAATGGAATTTGATGTAAAACTCGATTATGAGCAATATAAAAAGAACGCACTAGATCCCGATATGCTACGTGATGATCTCGACAGAGAAAAGCAACGCCTCGACACCATGCAACAACAGGTCGACTCTACCGGTGATGAAAATGCGCGCCTGGTAATACAGTGTATATACAAGGACTGCATGGTCCAGGAAGTTGAAGATGCTTTAGGTGAAGCAGGTAGCGGACAAAGTGAAAGTGCTCTTGGTCGATGCCATAGTCGCTTACAGGAGCTTATGGTTGCACTGGATAATGTAGAAGATGCATTGCAGTGGCCTTTACTCGTCACCGAGGCAGAAAAAGAAATAAATATCGAAAATGACTTGCTCGATAACCCTGACCTAAGCCCAACATCTGATGAACGTCAGGCGATATACCGCCTTTCTGATGAAATACGAAGTGCTATCCGTGCACATGATATAGATTTGTTACGGCATAATATCCGGGAACTTGATCGCATTGGTATCATGATAGTCATGCGAAGCTCAGGTTGGTGGGTAGAACAATACCATCAAATGGAAGAAAGAAATCATTCCTTTACGGACACAACTTCAGCCGATGCCTATCTACAGAGATCCAGGCAAGCAATACAAGATAACGATGTTGAAGGTTTAAAAAGTTCGGTTAGACAGTTGTGGTCTTTACTACCCAGCGATGATCCGGATCGTAACCGTTTCTCTGATGTAATGCGTTAAAGGTGTAATAATGGATACGTTAACAGGAAAAACGGGTTACGAAAATATGACCCGGATCATGGGTTCCATACAAGCATTACAATACCAGACAATGCTGACGAAGGCTGCGCAACTTGCTCGTGCTGGTCACTATTCATCAGCAGAGCAGCTGTTAGCCAGTCTTCCTGTAGAATTCCGTAGCAATACTGAAGTACTGGACTTACTGGCACGTATCAGTGCACAACAGGGACTGTTGACAGAAGCGCATGGTTTCTGGAGTCGAGCAAATCAGATGGATAATGCCAGTCCGGCATACCAGGCCGGTATTTCCAGAATATCTGCCACACAAAGAAAAACAGGGAATTATTACCTGATAAAAACAGGTATTGGATTCACGCTTGTAATAGCACTATTAATACTTACACTTAGTGTAATAAATAATTATATTCAGATTCCATTACATAAAATTTCATCAGATCTTAGTCATACAGTATCAGGGCAGAATACTATTCATCAGCGGCTGGAAAATTTAAGTTTGGCGCAAAATAAAATCAGCCTGAATATTAATAAGACACCTGCAATGATTCAGAAAAACAACACCGAATTAAGTACACGTTTAAGTAAACTGGAGAAACAAACTGCGTCTTTGATTTCATATTTTCAGGAGCGGAAGGCACCAGACATAAAATTACATATTCCTGGCGTCAGTATTCGTACAGAAGGCTCGTTTCAGGTACTGACGTTTGATAAAGGACTTTTTGTAACGGGTCTGATATTGTCCAGCAAGTCTCGTGAAACACTAGATTTATTAGGCAAACAACTTGATCAATATGCCCCTGGTATACACATCACAGTGACTGGTCATACGGATGACCGCCCCGTAAACAATAATGGACGTATAAGCAGCAACCATCAACTTGGGCTTTCCAGGGCTGCAAATGTTGTCAGTTACCTGCATGAGAAAACACATCTGCCAACCAGTCTGTTTTCAATTCAAGGCCACCATAATGTAATACCAGGTAATAATATTACACAAGCGGATCGGGCACGAATGCGGACTGTCACTCTAAAAATACATAAACTAATTGCAAGGTAATTATGTAAGGTATGAGAAAGATACGAATAGACCCTTCTGTACAATTTGTCTGGGCATTGGCGAATGCCGAGGCCTGTTTTGCGGGAAATGACCATATTCAACCCGTACATTTTTTATTAGCCATACTAAATATTCTTGATGATGCTTTTCATCAGGAAAGCGAACAGATGGGACTTTCACCAGAAGCTATTGCAGCACTAATGGAACATGCAAGCCATTGCCGGGCAATGCTGGGCATTGATGAAGACAAAATTACAACATCACGTCGCTCCATAAAAAAAGACATACGCAAGAATGGACACAGCGGTAGTCTTCGTACATTACATCGTTCAGAAAAGAGTCGCGCACTATTTATAAAGGCCGCACAACATGCAGTTGAAGGACGATCTGAGTCATTAACATTGCCTTTCATCTGGGAACAAATACTGGAACGACTTCCATCAGTAATCGAGACTTACTTTCCAGACAGAAAAATATCAACACCCGGTAAAAACGCCATAAACTTCTATTCTTCGATAGAAGATGAATGGCAAGACACCGATGAAATCGAAAATAGTAATCAACATACATCGACACCTGCTTTGGATGAAATAGGTCGTGATCTAACAAAACTGGCACGTCAAGGCCGACTCCCTCCCGTTGTCGGTCGACAACAGGAGATGAAATCAGTTGTGCGCTATCTGATGCGCACAACAAAACATGGCGTCATGTTGACAGGTAATGCAGGTGTTGGCAAAACAGCTATTGTCGAGGGTCTGGCGCAACAATGCATACAAGAAAATGCCCCTGATGAATTGCAAGCATTTCGTTTTGTTGAATTAAATGCAACTGATTTGCTTGCAGGAACAAAACACAGGGGTGACATGGAACAACGCCTGAAAGAAATTATTCAGGAAGTTGAGTCTGACCCTGACCTTATACTTTTTTTTGATGAAGCACACTTGCTGGTACAAAGTAACTCAGGAAGTGGGCCAGATATAGCTAATATACTCAAGCCTGCTTTGGGGCGGGATCGTTTTCGTTGTATCGCCGCCACTACATCCGATGAATTTGATCGATATATTCGACCAGACGCTGCGTTCATGCGAAGATTTCAGGTCGTCCAACTCTCCCCTCCTTCACGTCAGGAGGCTATTTGTATTGCAAAGACATGGGCTAAGCGTATTGAAAAATACCAGAGTATCGAGTTTGCCCAAGGCACTATAGAATACGCCACTGGCATGGTTGCTACTTACCTGCCTGATCGCGCGTTACCCGATTCAATCATTGATTTACTTGAAAACACCGCGACATTTTCTCGCATAACCTCACTTAACACAAAGATTCATCAGCCGGAAAAAGGAAAGCCTCGTGTAACCTCAGAACTTATCAATAAAGTTCTGGATGAATTGTATGGTATTACCATTAACACATCATCTTTACTGGAAACAGGTTCCATACAAGAAAAATTGACTGCGAGGATTATTGGCCAGGATAAGGCTATCAATCAGCTAATTGAAACACTGGATGCATGTGCCTATAAACATAACAACAGTAATGATAAACCTCTGGGTATATTCCTGTTTACCGGGCCAACAGGTGTTGGTAAGACCTTTACAGCAGAATGTTTGGCTGAGGCTATCTTTGGTGTGGATAACACGCCCATGCTCCGAATAAACATGAATGAAATGAAGGAACGTCATGAAATTTCACGACTGACAGGGGCACCACCGGGTTTTATTGGTCACGAACAAGAACCAGCCTTGTTTCGATTTGCGCGTGATAATACACATGGACTAATACTCATGGATGAAATGGAAAAGTCGCATGCTGAAATACAGGATTATTTCCTGCAATTATTTGATAAAGGCACTGCCCGTGATACTCATGGGAAGCCTGTGAGTTTTACAGGTATGATTTTCGTAATGACTTGTAATCTGACCGCTAAAAACAAGATTAATAACATTGGCTTTGTTTCAGATAACGTTGAAAAAAATCAACATGATTATCTGCTCAGCCATTTCCGACGTGAATTCATGGCACGCATTGATAGCGTCATTGCATTCAACGAATTAACAATGAATGATTATATTTGTCTCTTCAATCACAGACTTATCATCTTTATAAAAGAGATGCAAAAAGATCAGTCTGTAACTATTACACTTGACGAGTCCACAAAAGAAGAACTTATTACTCTATGTTGCAATAGCCGAGATGGCTTTCGTGAATTTAGTCGAAACATTGACAAGATTATTTTTACACCTTTGTTCAAATACATAAAGAAAACACCAGAATTATCAAATATATCAATCTGTATTGAGGAAAATAAACCAGTATTCCGGTAAAGATTACTATGACTAATACTAAAGATAACGAAAACAGTATATCCAAAGCAGGCCCTCATAATGGAGGGAACATTTTTATTACTATCCTGATTATTACCTTGTTGGCGCCATTAGCCATCTGGGACTTTGAACGATGGGACAGGATTATCAACGAAGCAAAGGATTGGAACTGGATAAAATCCAGAGAGGATAAAAAGCAGGTAAAGTCCTTCATTGATAACAAATACTATAGTAACCGATTTAAAAAAGAAGCTGTAGCGCTCCACAAAAAAATTGTACAAAAGGAATATAAAAAAAGGATTGCACAGATACGAACTAATATGAAAAATAAGATAAGATACCTTAAACTGCTAAAGCCTGACAAAAATAATGATGCGATTCAGATACAAAAACTACTCACATTACATGGATACTATAATGGTAGCTACGACGGTTTAGTTGGAAAGTCGACTCAAGAAGCTATCTATCACTTCAGAAAAGACCATAATCTTCCCGTCAAAGGGAAATGGGACATTAAGACTCAGGTAAAACTACAACTTCTGACGACCTACAAGGGTTCGGATATTCTAAATGTTCACTCGAAAAAAAGTACAAAAGACATAATAGAAGGTTCAATGTCTACAATAGCCATAAAAAATAACCCGACCAAGGCTATCCCTGAAATGCTAAATATGCTTCGTAAAAAATACAAGCGAAAGTTTATTACTGTAATAGACATTATAAGAATAGATAACAGAAAAATACGGCCATTTGTCGTTTTTCGGAAGTGGGGAAAACTGGTTGCATATCGTATTAATGGTGAAAAATATAAACTAACAACAAAAATGATATCACGTATTCGTAAAATCGAAAAAACAAGATCACAAAAAGGTAAAATGATAAAAACAGAACTCATTATTGCAATAGATCCAAAAAAACTAGTATCAAGTTCATACTCAAAAGGATTTGATATGGGGTTTCATAATGTTTATCTTAGAAAAAGTGGGCAAACTAAACAATGGAGAAAAACAACATTTATAACACTGGCAAAAGACTTTTCAAGTGAGCTCTTTGTAATAAATGGGAAATTTAACCGCGTGGAGTTTATCAAATCAATAGTTGCACCTGAAACAGTAAAAGCCAGACTATATTATCCCGTATATTCTGATTTTAACGGCAGGGTAAAACTTGCAAGTATCAGAGTGAATATCGACAGTAAACCAGATAATTCTGAAATACAGGAATTTTCTGTAAATGTTGTAAATAAACACCAGACACCGATTGCTACATATTCCAATATTGTTTATCTACGCCCTGGCCCTGTAAAGAAGGGTGATTTTTTTGCATTAAGTTTGTATAACGACCCCAGGATTTCTCCCCGCTCACCTGACGCTGATAGAAAGCCCTATTTTCAATTTGATATCGATCAAATTCGCCTCATCAAGCATAATAAATCAAGAAATAGCATAACTAAAACTACAAACAAATCGTCAACGAAAAAAATATATACAAATGCCAGTCTGAATAATGGTAAAAAACTGTATTCTATCAGTTGCTCTGCCTGCCACCAAAAAAATGGTAAAGGTCTCGGTCCCTTCCCGGATATCACTAAATCCAGAATAGTTAAATCAGGTACTCGTAGCATTCTGAAAATAATAAATAATCCGAATCAAAAGACTCGAGTTTTTCACAATTTCAACCAACTTAAAGCAAGTGAATTACGAAAGATATCCAGGTATGTATTCAATACATTCGGCAATCAGTAAATGCTTTTTGTTTCACAGGTAGTATAATGTTTGATAGTATAAAAAATAAATTATTCAGACGTAAAGAAAATCTTTCAAAGGATCAGATTGATGCTTTGAATAAAAAAGCGCAACAACTCTCGCCAGTTCAGGAATATGATCTTATTGATCTGTATAAAATGGGGTTTGTTAAGGCTTTTGCACTAGGACAATCTATTACCCATGTAAAAGCGGAACTTATCAATATTTCCGATAGAGATATTCGCATTAAGATCAATCCTGGCACTTATTTTGTATCGGGTGGAAACCATCAAAACATGGTTGTTCGAAACCATAGAAAGATAACCTTACCTGCCAATACGACTGATAACATACTGGTTGCAGCCTCGTGTATAAATGCAGACCGCCCGATCCCCACCCAGCAAGACAAATTCCATGGGCTTGATCGGGTACCTGATAAGCTGCAACGTTTTCTGGATCATGCCTCACATCTTGACCCTATGGTCGTACAGGCAGGTGTTTGGGCAATAACAGACCGATATTCAGAAAATGATATACGCAGTCATCTGGTTAACCAGGATCAATTTGGCACTCGCGGATCAGCCATTTCCAGAGGGCAAATAGAAGAAGCAAGACGAGTATTGAACGACTTGAATATCCCCCACCGATTATGAGAGCGAATCATTAAGATAACTATCACTTAAATGAGATTGTAATGAGTAATTCAGATAATAAAAATAATAATGTGAAATCCAGTAATTCCGGCAAGCCACATCCAAATAATGCCATTAACACCTTAATCACCCTGTCTATCATCATAATTATATCGCCACTGGCTTATCTTGATTCACTACAATGGGAGCCAATAATAAGTGATGCTGTTCAATGGCATCGCATCAAGAAAAGTAAAAATAAAATAATAATAAGAAAATATTCAAAAAATAAAACTCACAACAAACATTTAATATTAAGGGCAAAAAAATATCTTGAAGAAATAACAAATAAAGATAGAGATGCAAGTATTGCACGCATAAAAGTTGAGATGGATCACAGAATCAAGTATCTCAATTTATTAAATATTAAATATAATAATGACGTACAACAAATACAGGAAATACTTACACTTCATGGCTACTATCACGGTAAACTTGATGGATTAGCAGGAAAAACAACCTTAAATGCTATAAAAAACTATAAGAAAGATCACAATATTAAACCTGCATCCAGTGTATGGAACAAAAATATTCAGATCTCCACTGGCCTGCTTAATATCTATAAAGGTTACGAAGTAACAAAGCAACTCTTGAATCCCCACAACAATAAAATAATGCAAGGCTACAAGATAATAATTCAACAGAGAAATAACCCGGTACAGACCATATCAAAGATAAAAAATCGAATTAAAAAAATGTCGGGATATCCTTGTGTAATCGTGCTGGGAGTTTTTATAGAACCCAAACCAAAATTATCTTCATTAATAATATTCAGACACAAAGGAATGCTCAAAGCATATAATAATCGAGGTAAGCTAGTTAGCTTGCCTCAGCATGTTAAAAATAAAATATATTCTGTTGAACGTTTGCGAACTAAAAATAATAAATTAGCCCCCTTGGAAACTATCGTGGTTTTTTCGGAGACTGATTACAAGTCTTCCAATGATCCATTCAAAATTATTAATCGACTTGTTTATTACTATAGCAAATATAGTAAACATCATGGATTGATTGTTGGCAAAAGTGAACTCGCTGTACTGGCAATAAATCATCCTGCCGCATTATTTCGTAGAGGACTCACCGGGTTTAATCAAAAAGATTTTATTACTTCTATTGTTAATCCTGCCAAGGTCAAAACAACTGTTTTCCATCCGGTTATATCCAGGCACAATGGCTGGATTAAACTTGCTTCAATAAAAATAGATCGTAACTCGGAATCTAATAGTAGTATGAAAAATATTTTTTCAATTGATATTGTTAACCGTAACGCCAAAATCCTGGCGAAATACCCTAACCTGACTTATGTGCGTGCCGGCCCCGTAAAAAAAGGTCAATTCTTTGCTTTAAGTATTAACAATAATACAAAGAGTATACCTGTTTTGCATAATTGAAATATAACACCCTGATAGTTTTAATTTGAAACTGCATTACTGAAGGTTGAATAATTATCGTAAAATTAACCAGAGGTAACCATCAATCTGGTTTGTAGGAGCGGATTCATCCGCGAATCAAATAAATATCGCGAATAAATTCGCTCCTACATTACAATATCAAACTGAAAAGTCTGTATAGAAATACTTCCACTTTCTTTTGGTTATTGTTGCTAACCAGCTTAAAAATTTATCTGTTGGAATCGCTTCCTTTGGAAAGACCTGGGAAATTGTGATAGCAAAATTTATAAAGCCAGCATTCCTTCGCCAGTCCAGTTCATTCGCCTGAAATTCCTTATGACAATGAGGGCAAACCAGTCTCTTATCTGCCGCTAATGTTTTTATATTGATATCCAGGGCTTTTCTGCAATCCGGACAAAAAGGACGTTTTGCCTGAGTGCTGGTTATAAACTCAACTGCCTGTGGTGCATCTGGAATATAAACAGAGCAATAATTCGTATCTTCGTCATGTTCAGGATAAATCTTCAAATAGGGGGAACACCCCATAAAGGTAACCAGCTGTAGAAACCGATCACCAGTTAAATAATAGTTTTTTTCCAGCCCCCGGTCTTCCTGAGATATGAATCCCTTTTGATCGCATAATGCTATAAATTGGTCAATGTCATCCGGAAAATATTCAAGGTCGGTACAATGAAGTACCAGACACTGTGTATTTATAAAGCCGTACATGGGGAATTTATTATTGATTTTCCCATGCGAATGCACAGTCAAGTTGGGAACGAACCTTAATAACTCCTTGAAGACCATCTTCAACCATGATCTGGATCGGAGTTCTACCTTCAAAACGCTTATGTGGTTTATTCATCCACTGTGGTCCCATTTGGCTATTTCTGGGATAAGTGGTTCTAAGGGCTTCAGCTATTCCTATTAAATGTTCTACTCTTTCCATGGTATCTGCACTATCAGGAAAAGGAGTACATTTACGGTATTTACGAATAGCTCTGAGCGGGGTTTTCTCCGGCAGGCTAAGAATGATTATCTGATGCTCAGACTCGATACTCCACAGATCAAGTAATTCTATGATCATACTTGCCAGTTGCCCACGCTTTTCAACACTTAATGCTTGAAATGTCACCAGAATAACCCTTAAGAAAAAACCAGAATTGGTGATATTTTATCATATCACTTGCTGACTTGTCAGGCTTCTGCCACTTCATCCTGTTGTTGAGTCGCTAATTCAGGGATTAAATTAACCTGATTTGTAATATCGGTAATATCACCTATAGCAATTGTTTGATTGTATTCATTCAACAAACGCTGAGCATAATGTGGTGAGTGCTCCTGTAATTTTTCAATTGCAGCAGAAACTGACATTTCCTGAGGCTTCTGTACCCGACTAACTGATATTTTAATAAAGCAGTAATCATTCATCAGACATTCAGCAAAAAAGGCCTTTCTTTCTTCATGATTCTCGAATTCAGAATCAATAGCTGAATAAATATTAAACTTCGCAATACCCTGAATCTGTTTTTTATACATATAAATTGTCAGTTCAGATATCTCTGTATTTTTGATCTTGCCACTCAATCTGGACAGGCGATTTGGATGAGAAATTGCTTTAAAGTCATATACGCCAGGTTCAACTTCAAAAAACTCTGAAAACTGACTGGGTTGAGGTGGCAAAGCAATACTGATTTTTTTTCCATTTGTCTCAGTGTCACGAAGAATAAACAAAGGAAGAGTTGCTGTATTTTCAACTGCGATACTTGCAATCAGTTTTGATTTAGCTGCCGTTTCGATATCTTGTGTATCCAGTTTAATTAACTTTATATTACGCTGGATCAGATCCTTGAAAAACTCTGATTGTTCAGACCAGTATTTTGTTTTTTCTCGCATCAAATGGATAACAGGTGACTTACCCTCATAGTTAATACATGTTATCGTATATGGAATTTCAACGAGCTTTATCCTCTCTTTTGCACGCTTATGTAACACGGGTAAGTCAAGCGTTATGCTTTCACCTTTTCGTAAGCGTTCAATATTAGTTGATTCAAGTTTGACAGACAGCCCCTTTATCGATAAATCCAGAGTGACACCTTTATATGTCATTTCACCAGCATGGAGAATTGCATCAACCTGAACATGGTAACGATCTTCACGACGCTGTTCTTTATAATCAAACTCTATAATGTCAACCGCAGGTCCATTTAAATTCTCTGACTTGATTGAGGATTTGAGTGAGGCATTTATTATTGACTCATTAAATATTTTGTCACTCAATGATTTTATGAGTTCACGGCTAATATCTATAAAGACGCCCGCCTTTATAATATAATTTGAAAAGTTTAAAACTTCTACAACTGAATCTTCTGATTTGGATTTTAGTTTTTCTATATTACTTTTTATTTTTCTGGAATCTGGCTTTGCAACAGTTCTTATAATAACTTTGAAAACCATAATATTTTTTTCTAGAGCTTTATTTGCAACAAAGCATTCCCAACCGTCAATTGAATCAAATTCAAAATTAAATATTACCCGAGGCAAACCCTTTTTATTGGTATAGACAGCCATTAATGGGTCTTTCTGGCCATCATCCTGGGCATAATCTGAAAGTTGCTTTATTCTATCTGTCGACGAAAGGTTTGAAAAATCAAGAATATTATTGTTATTTCTAAAACATTCCAGCAGAGGTTTATTTATTTTATTAATACATATTGTCTGTAATGCAATTTTTGAATTCTCGGAATGGATAAAGAACGGGATACTGGGTGTAGTATTTGTATAGTAAAGCTCAGTCAGAAGTGATTCAGATGTTAAACGAATATCTTCAATATCAAGCTTCTTTCTACCTCTTATAGACTCTTGTTGCTTACTGATAAAATCTTCAATAAAGTCAGACGCTTCATCTTTTTCATTATCGTAAAGTACACGTAACCTGAACTCTGGCTCAACATACTCCATACCCAGTACTCGATATTTAATATCAAACAGTTTTGCACTACAAGAATTATTAAATCCTGTGAAAGTCAGATAAACTTCAGCTCCCTTATTCAGTCGCATCGGCTGGGTAAACGATAGTTTAAGACCCTTTGCTGAAATATCACGTGTTTTAGCCGCTATGGTTTTACCTGATGCATGAATAAGAACTTCAGTTGAATGCTTTAGTCTTTCTTCAGAGCGTTTTTTATAATAACCAAGATGAATCAGATATGCATCCTGACCTTCGATACAAAATTTTTCATCCAATGAAGGACCCGGATTGCTGTTTATATCCGGAGACTGATTATCCGCACTTTTTATATTTTTAGGAATAGCTGCAGACTTTTTGATCTGGCCGTTTGTATGTTCACCGCCCATGATATCTTCAAAGATCTGATTTGTGAAAACGTTATTGTTTTCACTCAAGCCTTTCTGGAATATGTTATAAGATATATCATCCATCCAGAAAACCTGGTTGTTATGTACGTAACTCTTACATTCGTAAGGGACTCGGCCCCGCATATCTATCGCGCGCACACATTCCTGCTTCTTTCTGCGTTCTTCCATACGCTTCAGAAACTTGAATGAGGCAGAACCTGAGGTCACGTGCTCGACGACTAATTCACGATTTACAGCATGAGAATTTGCACGAATAAAGTGCTTTAATTCTACTTCTGAATTGCCTTGTTTTTTATTCATCCACTTTTTATGCTTTATATGAGATTAACTATACTTTAGATCGGCCACAATCATAAAAACTTGATTGCTAAAATAAATAACCTATAAAAATAATAGCTAATAGTTTTTATATATAAAACAGTTACTTAAGAATATTTTATGCATAATAAAGAGTAAAGCCATAATTTACAAATCGCAAGATTAGATCAGCAACTGCTTCATCTCGACAATACTCTTGTGCGCCTTATGCAATAACTCCAGACTTTTTTCAGGCCCTCCCCTGGACAAAGGCAATTTATTAAATGCGGGGGTATCGATCAATGAGGGTACTTTAAAATCCTGCTCAGTTCCTGCATAACTATGAATCTGAGCAATCATAACAACATCACAAAGATCGGGACCATGGGTCGAATCTCTATCCCAGCATTCTGATTCCAGTGCTACCGTCACCAGATCACTTGGCATAGACCAGTAACGAAGTACCAGCGCACCCATTTGTGCACCCATTTTATGTATTGCATCTGACAAAGTTTTTCTATTTTGTATCAAATCAGGGAATTGCTCTGCATAGCTCAATATGGCTAGAACACCGATATCATGTGTTAAACCTGCCAGTAAAGCTCTGTCACTGTTTATTGCCGGGATTTTTTCTGCTATTACTGCCGAAATAGCGGCAACATGAGTACTATGTTTCCATAATGCTGACATTTCTCTGGCAACTGTTTTTGTTTTCGGCTTGAATAACTGGCGAATTGATAAACTGGTCACTATATCTCTGGTATTTTCAAGACCAATTCTGGTGATAGCTGATTGGCAATCATTAATATGAGTACTTGTCCGATATAACGGACTGTTTGATATATTAATAATTTGACCTGTTATTGCAGGGTCTGACTGAATGATAGTTGCAATATCATGTGCTGACATATCTGTATCCTGAACCGCCCTACGCACCCTGATGGCTAGTTCAGGCAGACTGGATAAGTTCAGATTACCATTCATATATTCTGTATATAGTCGAAACATAAGTTGGCTATTAACATCAATGTCATCTTCCAGAATCTCATCGACCTTCATTTCATTTGATGTAGTGGCAGCCGTTATGTCTATAAGATTTCTGTTCAGTCTGAGAATGATGACATTTGTAGCTGCCTGTGCCGATTGCTTCCTTGGCTGACTATTATCTAGCGGTACAAGTGCTGCGCTACTGCCTGCACTTATTATTTCCTTGTTGTCGTGATCAAATAACACCACTTTACCTTTCAACAGGTAGTATATATAGTCGTCCTCTTGCCCCCTGGTGAAAATAATACTGGTTTTTTCATATGCTAAGGGAGGGGTTTCCCGGGCAATTTTATTTAAACTTGTCAGTGGGATATTATTTAATGGCACTAACTGCTGCAGAACACGCGTACTAATAATTTTAGATAATTTTTTCATTTTATATATTTCGAAGAGACAATAGTTTCCTTATGCTTAATTATTAATATATAAGAATCAGTAACTTAAAGAACAATCTAAACTATCTGATTGATTTTACTTGATTTTATATAACATATAGTAAAAAATAGACTACACAATATATAAATAAAATAAACTAAATCAATATTTTTTGAAAGAAAGTATTTTATTGATTCAAGAGTCGTTTCGATTATGCCTAAACTCGTTGTATTTAGCAGCACGCCCATAGAGTATGAACTTTCTGAAGGCAGCACCAGCCTCGGTAGAAGCAATGCTAATGATATTGCATTGGATGACAAGTCGGTTAGTAAACGACACGCATTAATTACCTATCAAATTTCAAAAACAGATGAAATAAAAGTACAAATTGCAGACCTGCATAGTACGAATGGAACTTTTGTCAATGGAGAACGAATCACTTACCGAACATTAGAAGATAGCGACCAGTTATCTATCGGAACAGTTCAGTGTGCTTATTTATTAAACGGCTAATAAGCTAGCTATTGGATCTATTCAGAACCGTATTACTCTGCACGAGTATGCTGAGTACGAAACCGCTTTCCAGACTTACCTGCTTTAGCTCTTTGACCAGGTAAATTTGATGCAGGCTGCCATTTTGGTATCAAATGATGCTTACCATTACCTATCAGATCAGCTCTACCCATTTTTTTCAATGCATCTCTGAGCAAAGGCCAGTTATTTGCATCATGATAGCGAAGAAATGCTTTATGAAGTTGCCGTGTTTTGTAATTTTTAGGAGAACTTAGTTTATCCGCTACTTTCAGACTTTTTAATGGGTTATAACCGCTATGCCACATACTGGTTGCCATTGCCATCGGTGATGGTAAAAAGGTTTGAACCTGATCCGCCCGGTAACCGTTTTTCTTTAACCAGATTGCCAATTCCATCATATCCTCATCTGTTGTCCCTGGATGGGCAGCAATAAAATAAGGTATTAAATACTGTTTCTTACCCGCTTCTTCCGAGTATTTGTCAAACATTTCCTTAAACTTGTGATACACCCCCATTCCCGGTTTCATCATTTTAGATAGAGGGCCAGGTTCAGTATGTTCCGGTGCAATTTTCAGGTAACCACCAACGTGATGGGTAACCAATTCCTGTACATACTCAGGTGATTTAATAGCGAGATCATAGCGTAAACCTGATGCAATCAATATTCGTTTAACCCCTGTTATTGCTCGGGCACGTTTATATAGTTTAATAAGAGGCTTGTGACTGGTATTCAGATTTTTGCAAATATCAGGAAAAACACATGACAAGCGTTTGCAGACAGCCTCAATCTTTTTACTATTACATCCGAGTCTATACATATTGGCAGTTGGGCCACCCAAATCAGAAATCGTGCCTGTGAAACCTGGAACCGAATCCCTGATGGTTTCAATTTCATTAATTATTGAATCTTCTGACCTGTTTTGAATAATGCGCCCTTCATGCTCAGTGATAGAACAAAAAGTACAGCCACCAAAACAGCCGCGCATGATATTAATGGAAAAACGAATCATTTCATAAGCTGGAATTTTACTCTTTTTATAAACAGGATGAGGTAAACGTGTATATGAAAACTCGAATAAGCGATCCAGCTCCTTTGTTTTTAACGGGATAGCGGGAGGATTTAATAATACATAACGATCGCCGTGTGCCTGTATCAACGTTCTTGCATTACCCGGGTTAGTTTCCAGATGCAAAATACGTGAAGTATGCGCATAAAGTTTTTTTGTGGTTCTGACCTGTTCATATGAAGGCAATACAATTGCCGTTCGTGGAGATGACTGTTGCCTGGTAATGTCTAATTCTACAGTAACTTGTCCGGGACTGGACTGATCAGATTGTTCCACACACTTGGTTTGAGTGCTATCCTGATACGGGTTAACAACCGGAAGTTCAACGCCGTTGGTGTTAATCAATGAGTAATCCAGTAGCCTGTAGTCAGAAGGAATAGTTTTTAGTGCTACCGCGGTTCCCCTGACATCATTAATCGTTGAGATCTCTTCACCCTTTGCCAGCCGGTGAGATATCTCCACAATCTGTCTTTCTCCATTACCAAAAACCAGTAAGTCAGCTTTTGAATCTATCAAGATAGATCGTCTTACCTTCTCAGACCAATAATCAAAATGGCTGATACGCCTCAGGCTTGCCTCAATGCCTCCAATAATAACAGGTACATCCTTGTATGCCTGGCGACACAATTGGCTATAAACAATAACTGCCCTGTCAGGGCGTTTATTACCTTCAGCATTAGCTGTATAGGCATCATCTGAACGGGGTTTTCTATCTGCTGTATATCTATTTACCATCGAATCCATATTTCCGGCAGTAACACCAAAATATAAATTAGGCTTTCCAAGCCGGGTAAAATCTTCTGGATTTGTCCAGTCAGGTTGAGAAATAATCCCTACCCGAAATCCTTGTGATTCCAGGAGTCTGCCGATAACGGCCATACCGAAACTGGGATGATCGACATATGCATCGCCCGTCACCAGAATAATGTCACAGCTATCCCAGCCAAGTTGATCCATCTCATCACGGCTCATAGGTAAATAATTAGATTCACCAAAACGGTGTGCCCAATACTTTCGATAAGAAAAAAGATCGTTAGTTTTTAACATTTTCAGCATAAAAATCAATGGAATAGGAAGTAATTATAACACAGTAAATAAAGTGAGTGTGGCTAATACCTGGCCTCACCAAAACCACAGTAAATCTCAAGACTTGTTAGTAACGTAATGAAAATAAAGGGGAATGGGACCTAAAGTTGCTTACCATAGTGTCCGATAAAGAAGATATCATCCATTTTAATAGTGATTTCATGCAATTAAAACACAATACAGCCTTTTTGATACGCG